>Ga0366762_1060_pt1 | contig 8243 bp, 7 predicted proteins | sample TotcelHN113001M4_FD_207057 | JGI IMG/M metagenome (GOLD analysis project Ga0366762, IMG submission 207057) | Enriched cells from coal bed in the Powder River Basin, Montana, United States - Total cells N11 rep1 HSBNCT.N11.300.1.M4 ... | reverse complement strand
AGCGCGGTCCGCACGCCTTCGAGCTTGAGCCCGAGTTCAACCAGCGTAATCGCGACCGCCGGCTGCATGCCGACCACGACCGTTTGTGCGTCCAGCACCCGCGCCATCGCCGCCGTGTTGCCAATCATGCGTCCGATGAACGAATCGACAATATCGAGCGCCGATATATCGATCAGCACACCGGTCGCACGATCCTTGACGATGCGCGTGGTCAGGTCATCCTGCAATACCAGGGCCAGCCGGTCGTGCATATCGACCTGGATCGTGACCAGCAGGCGCCGGCCTATACGAAGAATCGGTATACGTTCCATGGGGGACCCTAGCGCGCAGGCGCGCTGATCGTGGAACCGGTACGCTGCAGGGCGACCACGAACGCGTCGGCCAGCGTCGCCTTGGTAATCACGTCTTCCAGGTTCACGCCAAGGTGCACGATGGTTTGCGCAATCTGCGGGCGAATCCCGCTGATGATGCAATCGGCGCCCATCAGCCGTGCAGCCGCCACCGTCTTGAGCAAATGCTGCGCGACCAGCGTGTCGACTGTTGGCACGCCAGTGATATCAATGATCGCAATCGACGCGCCGGTCTCGATGATCTTGTTGAGGAGATTCTCCATGACCACCTGCGTGCGGGCACTGTCCAGCGTGCCGATCAATGGCAAGGCCAGCACGTTCTGCCACAGTTGCACGACGGGCGTCGACAGCTCGAGCAGCTCCTGCTGCTGGCGCATGATGACTTGCTCGCGCGTCTTCTGGAACGCTTCAATCGTGAACATGCCTAGCTTGTCCAGCAAGGTGCTGATTTCCCATAGCGCGGCGACCAGCGTTGCCGGCTCCTTGGCCAGTGCCGCCTGCAGATATTTGAAGAGCGGCTGCTTCAGCGAAAAGACAAAGTTGGCGGTTTCTATCGGCGTGAACCCCTGGCGAGCACGTGCGCTCGACATGGTGGTCAGCACCTGCAGGCAGTCTTCCCAGCGTGCCGTGCCGATGTCCTGCGTAATCCCATCCTGCAAGGCGACCTTCAACGACCGCAGGAACTGGCCGCATTGCGTTTCCAGTTCACGTTCGTTGGCAACGTCGCGGCGGACCGAATAGGTCAACATGCCTTCGACCCAGTCCTTCAAAAGTGCCGACTCATATTTTTCGAAGATGCCGGAAACACTACTGTCAGCGAGACTCATTATTTTCCTTGTGAAGATGGATAGTCGGAACCACGCAACCCGGACGGTTGCCACGAGAGCGGGCAAAAAAACAGCGGCAAGCCGCCGGCAATAGAACGGATACGGGACGTCGTTGCATCATGTAATCAATGCAGCCGCAGGTCGGTCAGCGCCTGCATGCAGGCAAGCGACGCACAGGGGGGCGGGAACGGCAAACTGAAAATGACAATTGAGGAAGGACGCACGTGTTTGCGGCGGCAATCCTCCGGCAAAGCAAGTCTGCGCGCCGCCAGCACCCTGCAGGAACGCGCTCCATCCGATTTTTTTGACGCCACACGGACGGTACCACTGAGTCGCCCGGACAGGGGATGCTTTTTTGAAGGCGCTCGCGCCGAAGTGATGTAGGACAACGCGCCGGACGGGAGATCCGCGAGGACAAACGCCGTATCGGGGAAAGAATTGCGGGGGCGTCGCCCGGCAGCGACCGGCGCGACAATAAAAAGCCGCGCTGTGGGCGGCTCTTTTGTCTCTTTATTTGTGTGCAGAGCAAGCAGCTGTTACTGGCGGGCCACGACCGACGATGATGAGCACTACGTCCACGCCATCGCCCTTTGAATGCCGAGGCGGCGCGTCCGGACAACGTTGCCGAGGCCACCTCGCCGACCTTCCTGCCGGTCAAGTCGCTGTCCTTAGGGGCGGCCGAGCCGCAGGGCGATATCGGCTTCGCGGCGCGCCAAGCTCATGACCCGGCTGTCGGCGACGATCTCGAGCCGTATACCGGGATATTGCCGCCGCAGGTCTCCGAGCTGATCCACGAGAAAGCGGTCCGCGAGCGAGCGAACCGTGATCAGCCGGACCGGACCGCTTGCCCCCCCGGGCCACGGACACACGATCCGCGAGAGCGAGAACCGATCCTTCCATGGCGGCGGCGTTCTCCAGCACCGACTGCCCCTCGGCGCGTAGCCGTCGGGGCGACGGTCGAACAGAGCACGCGTCCGAGCGTGGCCTCCAGCGCGCCGATCCGCCGGGCGACTGTGTGGCATGATTGACGCGAAGTCTGCGGCCGCCGCCGACAGGCTGCCGACCCGCGCCAGCGCCCGGAAATAGCGGATGTCTTCCCAATCGAGGCGGACTGTGCGTTTATCAGACATGGTGCAACATAGCGAATTTACGCTCACCTGCACAGAGACGAAACAGGCCGCGTCCCCAAACGGAGCCCATCGACATGACCAAGACAAGTTCGAATTCCCCACAAACCCTGCTGCAAATCGCCGGCGCATCCAGCCGGCCGTCGTCGCACGCACAGTCCGTGCTCGTGCTGGTGGATGCCCAAAACGAATATGTGAGCGGCAGGCTTCCGCTCGCCGGCATCGACAAGGCCATCGCCGAGGCCGCCAGACTGCTCGCCGCCGCGCGCGCCGCCGGCACGCCGGTCATTCATATCGCACAGCATTCCGCGCCGGGACGCCCCGTATTCGATCCGCAGACCGCGTTCGCCGAAATCGTGGCGGAGCTCACGCCCATCGCGGGCGAGGACGTGATCGTGAAGCGCCTGCCCAATTCCTTCGCCGGCACGACGCTGGAAATGCGCCTGCGCGAAATCGCGGCCACGAGCGGCCGTTCCGAAATGCTGCTCGCTGGCTTCATGACCCATATGTGCATCAGCGCAACGGCACGGGCGGCGCTGGATCTCGGCATTCGCACAACGATCGTCGCGGGCGCCACCGCGACGCGCGATCTTCCCAACCCGCTCGGCGGGGTCATCGACGCGTGTGTCGTCCACGAGACAGCGCTTGCGGAGCTCGCCGATCGTTTCGCGATCGTCGTCGCCGATGCCGACTCCGTGCCCGCTGATGCGGCTTAGGCGGCATGGCGGGCAACCCACGAAGCAACGGATCGCGCGCAGCCGTGTCCCTCGCACGGCTGCGCCGCACGCGAGGAGAGATCGATGGCGATGCTGACCGGTGCCGCGGGCAGTTTTCTGGCTGCCTTCACGGCGATGTTTTCATCGTGAATCCGGTCAGATGCGCGCGAACGGATCAAACGTGCTCGACCACTGACAGCCGCCGCATAAGCCTTGCCGTCGTCACGCCAGCGCCGCCGGGAACCGCTGTCCTCCTGTATTTGCGCACTACCCTACGAAGCGTAGTCTGGCGTAGAGACGGGCTATTCTACCGAGCGCCCGCTTCGGCGATTCTTGCGGGATGTCTCGCGCGTCCCGCAAGCATCAGCCCACGGTATCCGAGCAGCTTCACCGGTTGCTCGGCGAGGCGTGGCCGTTTCCCGGCCGGCCGCCGTTCGACGTGGTTGTGGTTCACTCGTTCAGCCGCTTTTTCCGCGATCATTTCGAGCTTGAATTCTATGTGCGCAAGCTCGCCAAGAACGGCGTGAAGCTCGTCTCCATTACCCAGGACATGGGCGACGACCCGATGCACGTCATGATGCGGCAGATCATGACTGTTCGACGAGTACCAGTCCAAGGAGAACGCCAAGCATGTTCTTCGCGCCCTGAAGGAGAATGCGCGTCAGCCAAATCGAACGCCTGGGACCATCCCTTTTACGAATACGAAAAGAGCCGCTTCCTCGAATTCACGAGCGAAGATATCGCTGCGGCGTATCGGTTTCTTACGCCTTCGCATATCGAGACGCTCAAAACTTATCCGTGCCTATTTGCTTACGAAGGTGAATTCTCGCCTGTGCGGATCGGCCATTTGACCAATAGCGGACCGTGGCAAAAATTGGCTCATTGAATACGAATTTGACGACATCGCCCCAATTCCATATTTGGCGATCAAGGACTTTTTTCCCTTACTGGATATCCGCAAGTGGGAAATGACTCGTAGCAAATCGAGACGTGGGAAAGCTGCTACTTCTCTAGTAGTCGTTGCTTTACTGAAATACTGCCGTCACATTACGCAGCTATTGTGAAAAAGTTGAATCTGCGGGTGGGGTATTTCTATGCAACTCTCAACATCATATCGACCAGATACAGTCTTCAGAAAAACAGAAAAAGGAAGAGACGAAGTGGCGAAACGCTGCTTCGGATTGAGCCCGCTACAACGCCGAGTACTTATTGTCATGGATGGGGCCAAACGATTTTCGACCATTCTTGAAATGATTCCAGAGCAAAAACTCGAAGAAATCGTATCGTATCTTGTCGCTCAAAACTTCATTGTCAAAACTGAAGTGTCGGTCCAATCTATTAAATTGGATGCGCAGACTCGGACGTTAAAGCATATAAGCGAACCGAAGCTCGAAACCGTCGCATATTTAGAAACATCGCCTACGAAAAAAATTTCTATCGCGAATGTCGAGTTAATTCAAGATGCCGAAAAAATTCGTGAGATAAAAAACTTTATGACTTCGACTGCAACAACATACCTAGGGCTGATGGCCGCAGACTTAATTCATAGGATTGAGAGAACAAAAGAAGCCGCTGGTCTAATGTCAATCGTAGGCCAATGGCATATGGCCCTAAGAGAATCCAAGCATGGAAACAGGTTTGCGGGTGCGTATCTTGATCAAGTTACCAATGCGTTATCAGGTCAAACCGTTCAATTAAATTGAACGCCTTTTAACGTTTTTCTATATTAAATGGCTCTTTGATTTACTCGCTTACTTAACTCTTCAGCAGTTTCTTTTCTTTCGCTATAGCGATCCACCAAATAATTAGAAACACCTCAAGTTAATAAAGTAAATTTGTAAAGCTCTTCCATACGTCCACGACACGCTCGTAATATGCAGAAGGTTTCATGCGACCGTCGTCCTCGCTTTCGCGCCTCAGCGTTTTGGTGCTTCGATTGCGTACAGGTAGGGGCATTTGACGATAGGTGCGCTTCGCTAAGCGATGGAGGATGTACTTGGACGCGAATACCCAAATCCGCGCTTTTGGTTAATTTTGAATGTTTCCCACAGTCATTTCATTGTCATACGACACGCCTACAATTCAATCCAAAATATACACACAGTAACGTGCATCGGCGTCATTCTTGCTGGACATTCCACTCCTTGTTAAATATGCATTAACCAGTAAACCACAGGATACGCGAGAGAAAATGGAAATCGATTTTGACATCATGTCCGTTCTTAATTCGGCGCAATCAAAGGGCACTGCTAGAGCACTCGCGGTAGCTGTTCCGACTATTTCGTGCGATCAATCGAATGCGCAAGTACTTGAGGTGTTCAGCCTGAACCGCGAACTAATTAGCCTGCCTGTGCTCGAGGAGGAGCGTCCGATTGGAATGATAAGCCGCAATATATTCATGTCGCAAATGTCAAAACCATACTACAGAGAGTTGTACGAGAAAAAAACATGTATCGCATTCATGGATAAAAATCCACTAATCGTACAGGCGGATACTTGTGTAGAAACATTAGCTGCACTTGCTGTTAAATCCGGCGATAAAACTTTGGCAGATGGTTTTCTGATCATTGAAGATGATCAATTTCTTGGTCTCGGATCGGGTCTGAATCTAATGCGCATGATGGTCAATCTTCAAAAAGAGAAGAACCTGCAAGTCATGCAAAGCATTGATTACGCGAGCACGATTCAGCGCGCAATGATGAGCACGTCGCTTAAAGCAATGAGCGCAACGCTAAATGACGCTTGTCTGATTTGGGAGCCGCGCGATGTGGTCGGCGGTGACTTTTACCATTTTGAACGTTTCAACGATGGCTGGTTTGCTGCTGTTGCAGATTGCACTGGGCATGGTGTTCCAGGAGCATTCCTGACATTAATTGCATCGTCCCTGCTTTCTCAAGGACTGAGAAAACTGGGGCCTAAAGATCCTGCAATGCTGATGAGCGAAGTGAATCGTGGAATGAAGCTGGCACTTGGGCAATTTGCCGACCAAAATCGTTTGTCTGAGTCTGACGATGGAATGGATGCCGCGTTCTTTTGGTTCAACGATGTCACTTCCGAACTGACCTGCGCTAATGCAAAAGCACCTTTATTTATTCTTATGCCGGATCAAGATGAAATCCAGACCGTTGAAGGAAAACGCGTTGGCATTGGCTACGTAGATACACCCGCTGAGATGTGCTGGGACAACAAAACATTGACGCTGACAAATGATGCAGTCGTGCTCAGTGCGACGGATGGCATCATCGACCAGATCGGGGGCATGAAGAATATTGCTTTTGGCAAGCAACGTCTTCGTGACTACCTATTTCGACACCGGGATATGCCAATGGAGAAATTCGGTCAATTATTAATGCTGGAGCAAAAAACCTACCAAGGTTTGCATCGTCGTCGTGATGATTTAACGGTGTTCGGATTTCGGCTTAATGCATCAAATCAGCGGCAGTCAGCGCTGTAGATAATGGAATAAAGAGAGTCGAATCAAGATGGAAAATAGAACAGATACCTCCAAGTGGCATATGTCTTGCGAATGCGCTGGCCATAACCATGTCATTTTTTACTACATGGGATATTTTTCGCAAAACATCATTGCGGCAATGGCAGATTCAGTCAAAACCCGCGTTGAGTATATTGGTGCAGCGAGTCCCACCCGTCGCAAGCTGTTTTCATCTTTTATTGAAATGGCGCAAAACATTATTCATTACTCGGCTGAATCAATTGAAACGAGTGGCAAGACAGATGCGGAAATGCGCCGTGGCTCTGTATGTATTTCAGTCGAAAATGACCGCTATTTTCTCAAATGCTCCAACCTGGTGCACACCAATATCGCCGATCATTTACGCGAAAAATTAGAGCATTTGCGCACGCTCACAAACGAAGAGATTCGTTTGGAATACAAAGAAACATTGCGCGCTGAAACGCCGCAGGATAGCAAGGGTGCCGGCTTGGGCTTTCTGACGATGGCAAGAGACGCCAGCGAACCCTTAGATTTTGAGTTTATCCCGGAAGGGGTAGACGGGAACATGATGTTCTGCCTCAAAGCGACCATCTGAGTGCATTCGGCAAATGGTATCGAGGACAGTACCCTCAAAGAAAAGAAAAAATATGAACAATCTTTATATTCCAGCTAGTGTGAGTTCGCCGGAAGTGGATTTTCGTTTTGACGAACATCGGTTATTGCTGAAAGGTGAAGCTTATCCTGAAAACGCAGCAGTGTTTTGGGGTGACATCATTACAGCAATGAATAACTATCTTGGGCAAGTTGAATCTGGCCAACGGATCACCGTACAAGTGGCACTTTCATACTTTAATAGCTCAAGTACCAAAATGCTTTTTTCCTTGTTTAGCGCCTTGAACGATAAGGCGCTTGCCGGCAATACCGTGGTTCTTGACTGGTACCACGACGAAGAAGACGACACGATCTTCGAATTTGGCCAAGAGTTACAAGAAGACTTTCCCGAATTGACATTCAACGATCATGCAGTGAGAACTTGATGAGCGATAACGATCTTTTCGAAGCTGAAACGGCAGCCCTGAATGCAGCTTACGATGTGATATCCAAGAATGATGCTTCTGGTGATGAATATAGAATTGCCTTGGATAACCTTGCAAAAAATTACCATCGCCTGATGCGTGAAACGCGTCGTTTGATTGCAAGTAGCGACCGTAAAGAGTTGGAGCTCAATACACTGAATTTCAAATTGGAACAATTAACCTCAGAACTTGATTACAAAGCTCGACACGACAATCTTACTGGCGTACTAAACCGCGGTGCTGTGTTTGATCGAGCAGAACATTATCTGAAGTCAAATCCGCTTTCCTTGATTGTGCTCGATATAGATTTTTTCAAACGCATTAATGATGAATTTGGGCATCCTACAGGAGACGCAGTACTTCGCGAGCTTGTCCAAAAACTGGGGTCAGCTCTTGGTGGCGCTGGCGAGATTGGCCGCGTTGGAGGTGAAGAATTCACGGTCCTGCTGCCTAATGTAGCTTTGAATGATGCTAGCAAAATTGCAGAACATATACGCATGGCAATTGCAGGCGACGTTTTCTCTTGCTTCCCTTGCCCGCTCGTAACAGCAAGCTTTGGTGTCAGTTGGAGCGACACAAATTGTGATTTTGAAGAAGCCTATGGAAAAGCAGATGCCGCCTTGTATAAGGCGAAGCACAATGGCCGGAACCGAGTAGAGTCTGATTTAGCTACAGTGCGCAACACTGCATTGA
>Ga0366762_1057_pt1 | contig 8373 bp, 8 predicted proteins | sample TotcelHN113001M4_FD_207057 | JGI IMG/M metagenome (GOLD analysis project Ga0366762, IMG submission 207057) | Enriched cells from coal bed in the Powder River Basin, Montana, United States - Total cells N11 rep1 HSBNCT.N11.300.1.M4 ... | reverse complement strand
GCATGGTGGTAATCACTTCGGGAGATACGCTCAAGAAGCGCAAGGCCGATATCTGGAAAACACTGGACGCGCAAAAGGAAGCCATCGATTTGCTGACCAATCAGCCCGCCGATGCCGCCAAGCTGATCGCCAGCTATTTTGTTGCAGAGCCTGAGCTTGCTACGCTCAAGAACGGCAAGGTTCCGCGCGAACAAGTGGTTCAGGACGCGATCAAGACCCAAACATTTAGTGCAGCCCTGACCGACAAGGAGCAGGCGCGCATGCAGGAGATTGCCGGCATCATGCAAGAGCAGGGCGCATTGAAGACCACGGACGGGCAACCGTTCAGCGTTGCAAGCATTGTCGATCTTTCCTGGCAGAAGGAGCGCGGTGTTAAAGGGCATGACGCTCATTAGCCTGCATTATTGCGGACTGAACGCAGGCTTATAAGAAATTTTACGATTAATGATGGCCGGCAACTTGCCGGCCATCTCGATTTTTTGGACCCATGAGCACACAGATTCGTATTTCCGGACACCGCAAGGCGCTTGCCATGGCATCGGCGGTAGCTTTTATCCTGTTTATGTGGCAGGTTGCCGCTTGGTTTCTGCCGAGCTTCCTGATGCCAGGTGTGCCCGAAGTTATGATGCGACTCGGCAAGGAAGTGCAGTCTGGCGACTTCAGATCTGCGATCTTTGGTAGCCTCGGACGGCTCGGCGTCGGTTACGGCGTAGCACTCTTCTTTGGTATCGGTTTTGGCCTGTTTGGTGCCGTGCTGTATTTTTTTCGCGAAGTGCTCAAATCCGCGATCATCATTCTGCAATCTATCCCGTCGATTGCCTGGGTGCCGCTGTTTCTGATTCTCATGGGTTTTGGCAGTCTTCCAATCATTATCGTAGTAGCACTTTCGGCCTTTTTCCCCGCAGCGCTTTCTGTCATGAACGCGACCGAAAGCGTGCAGAAAGTCCATGTTTCTGCTGCCAGGGTCATGGGTGCGACACGTATGGATCTAGTGCGCCGTGTTTATCTACCGGCAGTTATGCCCGAACTCATCACCGGCGCACAATTGGCCTTTGGGAATGCCTGGCGCGCGCTGATTTCTGCCGAAATGCTGGTGGGTTTCGGTAAAGGACTTGGGCGCGGGTTGGCATATGCAGGCGAAACTGCGGACATGACCGGTGTCATGGCAAATATTCTCGTGATCGCCATTCTCGCACCGCTGATCGATCAAATGATCCTGGAAAAACTCAAGCAGCGCTTGCTGCGCTATCAGTACGTCTGATGAGTTATTGCGCGTCGGACTCAAAGCCGTGCAAATGAAAGATGAGACCGGCACGTGCCCTAGTACAAAACCTGGGCGCTGCTTCGGATTTGCATCTGCTCTGCTGGCTTCGGTAGCTGTTTCCTCCATACTGCCGTTCGACACTGTCGAGAATTCTGATACCGACGTGGCCATTCAACCTCGACGCATTGCTTCTTGATGCTGATTCTGCCGAATTCTGCATTTACATCAGCCCTGCCATGATGTGGCGTAGCCAGAGACAGCGGATTGGGGCTTAGATCTGTGGCGACGCTACCGCCGTCATCACGCGGATGGCACGCTTGATGACGACGCTACTCCATACCGCCAACATCAAGCCGCTCTCCTTATCTGACCGCGCTACTGTTGGGCTGGCTGGTCTTCAGCGGCACTGCTTTAATTTGGTCGTCACATTTATGATGTAATACGTTGTGACGCAAGCTCATAAAGCGAATGCAGGGAGCGTAGCCTCGGGTATAATTTCACCTTTGGAAGCGTGGCCGAGTGGTTGAAGGCACTAGTCTTGAAAACTAGCGACGGGGGAACCCGTTCGTGAGTTCGAATCTCACCGCTTCCGCCAGAACACTAATGTTTATGCGGGTTTCCAGAGGTTAGGGGTGATTACCCCTTACCTTACCCACAATTAAAACATTGCAGCTTAGGCCGTTGAACGGCACATAAGAATCAATTTCTCGTCGCGCATTTTGGGGTTGATGATGCTAAGCACGTTATACACCGTGCTGTTATGCGTGACCCGATCAGTGGACAAGATGCCGGGTTGATAGCGCATCGTGATCTTTGTCGTTATGTCAGCCTGTGCCGCTTGTGCCGCGAAGTATTCCCGCCCGCTTAAAGGCTCCACGCTGGCGCGGAAAGAGCCTACAAGCTCCCATGCCTCTATAGGCTGACCCCAGTCATCAACAATGCTAACGTAGCGTTCTATGGCGATTGAATGCCTCAGCTTGCCCGCGTTCATAAGCTCATGGCCCGATACGGATTCAATAGCTGCAAGAATGTACGGTTCGTATAGATCGCGGTATCCGATTGCGCCTCTCTATGCTCGTACAGGTCGCCAACCAGCAAGAGCGCCGCAGACTTGACCGGCGCCGGGGCGTCGACAGTGTTGTACTCGATGCCCGTGTAGTTTTGGATATGCGCCGTGGCGGTTTCGATCATGGCTAGAATTGCATCATCATCTTCCACCAGGTCGACGCGAAGATGGGTCTTTGCTTCTTCTAAGGTAATCATATTCTTCCTCTAGGGTTAGTACCGGCCACGCAAGATTTAAGGGACTTGCTGCCGGTTGTCGGGGTTTTTCAGACGCGGGCACTGTCCGACTAATCCCGCGAGTGCCAATGGCTTTCGCCGGGCGCACTCGGCCCTGAATTAAATGAATGTAAACATGCCAGAGTCATAGGCAGAGCCGCTTTCATGGTCGTATTCCATGATCCGGCCTAATGCCATCAACGCCGCGACAATGCCGTCGATGCGCTCGGTAGACTTGCTCTTGTCCGGCTTCATGTTGCCCGCCGGGTCTTGCCGTATCGATACATTAGACGCCATCCAGCGCAATACCGGATTGCCCGCATGATTGACCTCCCGTGCCAGTATGCGGCGCTCCAGTTCCTTGGTCGGCGCGCTCATCGACGCAAAGCCTTGCCCAAAACCGATCATGTCGAAGCCGTCGCCCGTTAGCTGAGTTGAAAGCTGCGTTGCATTCCATCGGTCTATGGCTATCTCTTTGATGTGATAAATCTCAGCAAGCTCGTTGAGCTTGGCGCGGATGACCTCGTAATCGATGACAGCGCCCTCAGTGGCGATTACATGACCTTGCCGTACCCAATCCGCATAAGGCACGCGGTCCCGCTCAGCGCGCCGTTTAATGCCTTCCTCAGGGATAAAAAAGAACGGCAGTAGGTGAACCGTTGCCCCTATGGGGAACGCCAGGACCAGCGCCGCTATATCGGTCGTCGTCGCCAGATCCAGTCCCGCATAGCAGGTTTCCCCTCTAAGGTCCGGCAATTCCTCGTTGCAGGCGTCCCATTCCTCAACCGGTATCCAGCGGGTATTTTGCTCCGTCCAGATATTCAGCAATAGCCGCTTGAAAGTGTTTTCATAGCCGGGTAACTGCTTTGCCTTGTCGCACTCAGCCGCAAAGTAATCTTCCTTGACCGATACGCCCAGGCCAGGATGCGCCTTGCGCCAGGTGGCCGGTAGTTTCCAATCGTCATCCTTTCCGGCCTCATAGATCACGGGCAGGAATGCCGGGTCATCAATAACGCCATCGCGCACCTTTACCGCATAGTCGTAAAGCTCATAGCAGAGGCTGTGACGGTCATATCCAGCGGTCGTAATGGCCACAGTCAGGGGTTGCCGCCTTGCGCCTGTAGAGGTCGTTAAAACGTCCCATAGATCACGGTTAGGCAAGGCGTGAACTTCATCAATGACGATGCCGTGCGCATTGAATCCGTGCTTGGTGTAGGCATCGCTCGACAGAACCTTATAGCTGGATGCCGTGCTGGGTACGACAATGGATTGCTTGTAAACGCTGGCGCGCTTCTTTAACGGCTCGCTGGCCTCGATCATGCCCTTTGCCATGTCAAACACAATCCGCGCCTGCTCCCGGTCAGCCGCGGCGGAATAAACCTCCGCGCCCGGTTCGCCATCGGCAAACAATAGAATGTTGGCTATGCCCGCCGCCAGAGTCGACTTGCCCGCCTTGCGGGGGATCTGAATATAGGCCGTGCGATATTTCCGCGTGCCGTCTTTGCGCTTCCATCCAAACAGGGGCCGGATAATCTCGTCTGCTTGCCAAGGCGAGAGAATCAACGGCTGGCCTGCCCATTCGCCTTTACCATGCGTTAGGCATTTCTCGAAGAAATCGACGGCACGGTTAGCCGCCGCATCATCAAACCAGTATTCTTCAGTGCTGGAAGAAATGCGCCGTTTCGTCATCTTCTCCCCCCTTTGGAATAACCAATTTGGCACGCGCTGCCGGGGTTAGGCCCAGCTCAGACGCATAGGCCCGCAATTGGCCCAGCAATGCGGCTTTCAGCGGTTCGCCTGCTCGCACGGTTGCGACTATTTCGCCGTAGGTCAGACAATGCGCTTCGAGTACGGCAGAGTCGACGCACGTTAATACGCCCAGGCGGTCCAGCTCAGGTACAATTCTTTCCCATTCGACTAAGGCATCGCCCGTCATCCAGTCAGGGCAAAGCGGCGCGCCCGGTTTCGGCATAGGCTCATGTGAATTTAGGGGCCGTTTACCGGGGTTGCCAGCTAACTTTTTCAATGCGGTCGGGGTCGGTCGGTTTGCCATAATATGAAATCCTCAACTGCGTCCGCGTGCGTAAGGGGAACAAGTCGGTTCGTGGCCGTCGGTTGCCCGTGATCTTTCGCTGTTCCATCCGTGATGCGGGCAGAGCGGCCAGCCGGTAGCGTCATGACCTCTCACGCATCGTTCTATCTCTGGCTGTCTTGCGAGAGTGGCAGCTATGGCACAGCCCGCGCAGATTTTCCCGTTCATTGTTGCTCGCATCATTGTCTATATGATCCACATCGCAGCTAGGGGTTAGCCTTCCCTCTGCCTCACAGTCATAGCAGAGAGGCTGCTCAGTCAGTACCAATCTTCTGAGTCTTGCCCATGCCGCCCCGTTTAGGGGTAGCGTCCTGTTCGGTGTCAGTGCCTTCCTTTTGTCCGGTCTTATCTTCGCCCTGGTCGGTCGGTGCTGCTTTATCGCTGGGGGCATCTTTCCTCTTAGGTAGGTTCTCAAGCTTGCGGACTTCTTCAACGTCCATCCAGCCATCGTTAATGGCTTTACTGTAGAAGTCGGCACGGTTGACGCTATCGCCCCGCAACAAGCCTTCTACCGAATGCTCGGCAAAGTACATGCGCCGCCCGATAGGTGTCAGTAGTGCCGCGCTGATGCTGCTTTCCCACATGGCTAAATGTCTGCGCAAGGTATGCGTTACAAACTGCCGGTTCATCTCGACGGAGTTGCTATAGTTGCCGTGTCTCAGGTCGCCAATGATGGTAGGCGGCACTCTAAAGAGCCTTGCCACTTCCTCGACGCTGAATTGCCGCGCTGCTATCCATTCGGCATCTTCAAGCGTCATGCTGATAGGTTGATACTCAACGCCCTCTTCAAGAATTGCCACTTTCCCGGCATTCGCGCCGCCGACATACTGGCTATTCCAACTGTTCATCAACGCGGTGCGCTGATCCGTTTTCAACTTCTGAGGGAACTTAACAATGCCCGTTAGCTTCGTGCCATTGGTGAAGGTCGCGTTGCCGTGGTCACGTTCGGCCAATGCCAGATTGATTGTTTCCCGGCTTGCGGTAATCGGGCTAATGCCCAGAATGCCGTTTTCTGATCGGTGCCTGAGGTGCAAGACTTCCGATTGCAGCAAGCGCCGCTTTTGGCCCTTGTTGTCGGTTGTCTCATAAGCCAGCCGCCCGTTATCAAGCTGCAAAACGGTCATTTTGTCCGGGTGCATCGGCAAGAGTGCCGTTACTTGTCCCGCGTTGTTGCGGACAATCTCGGCATAGGCATTGCCACGCAAGAGGACGAAGGCTTGCATTTGCACCCTGAATTCCAGAGCGGTTTGCAGTTCATTTGCCTGGTCATGTAGCACTCGGTATAACGGGTGATCTGGCGCACGTTCCCGGCCATCTTCTGCCGTTCTCTTGTAGAGAATCAGGGGAAGGCTTGCGATGGTTTCGCTTATGGCTGAAACGCACGCATAACAAGCTGAAATTGATTCGGCCTTGCCGGTAATGGTCTTGCCAGCTATCAGCGCCGCGCCGTCCCATGAAGGGTCTGAGCGTTTTTCATAGCCTAAATAGGTCAGTGCTCGTTGAATAAGGCTCATAGCGTTTTCATCCAGAATGATTGGTTCAGGTCGACGAACAGCGGATCGTTAAGGCTCTGGTTGAACTGCCAGGATTCCATTGCCCGTTTCGCTACGGTTGTATCGAGATAGGCCGGATTAGACGTAATCGTTATTTCGTGCAATTCGACCGTGATTAAGTCGCGCATCAATTGGCCGCTTCGCATCTCCCAGGCGTCGCCGCCTTCGGGGACTTTGAAGCCGAAAGAACATCCGGCAATGTCGCCACGCTCTACCAATACGGATAGATCACGCGCATAGCTGGTATCAGGCAAGGCAAGCTCGAAAGCCAGCCCGTGCTGATCCTCACGCAAGGTCAATGTTTTAGAACCGACGCGCCCCAGCATTCGCTGGGTGTCATGCTCAAGCAATGCCCGGATATGGTCGGCTTTGGATAGGGAGCGGGTGAAAGCTCCCGGCAAGATGCGCTCTATGAAGCCGCCTAAATCTTGGCTGGGTGCGTTGAATACAGCGGCATAGCCGCAGAGCTTGCCGGGGGAAGTGGCGCGCAAATTCCCCCCGCTTCGGATTTCGATGTCCATTTGCGCGCTCCCTCGATTACAGAGCGATGTCGTTGGCGATGACGAAGCTTTCCGGGTGACGGATCGCAATGTCTACCGTGCTCATGGCCCTTACAAGCACGTTGCCCTTGGTGTAGGCCGTTTCGCTGTACGGGTTAACGAGAATATCGACCTCGCTCCAGATGCCCAGCATGACCTGGCTCCAATCGCCCAGGATCGCAATGCCGGTATCCGGGTTCGGAACCGTGTTAAGCGGTACTTGGTTGGTCGAATAGAAGGGAAGGTCGGCCATCTTGCCGTTTTCCAGCAGATAACCGGGCAAACCGGCATCCTTCAGGGTTTGGGCAAGCTTGGTTTTCACCTTCGGGGAAGTCAGCCAGCTAGAAGAGGTAGCGTTTGCAATCTCTGCCAGTTCCAGCATTTCAAGGACATTGGCCCAAGAGAGAACGGCAAGGCTGCTCGATTGCGTGCCAGCCGCAGCCAGTACGCCGACAGGCTCATTAGCGCCGCCGCCTTTAATCAGAGCGGAGTCGATTGCTTGCGCCAGCATTGCAGACAGGTCATTGCGTACAAGCTGCTCAACGTCCGGGGAGCTTTGTTGCAGCAATTGGCGCGACATTTCGGTTAAGCCGCCGGCATGTTTCGGGGACATGGTGACGGAATCAAACGTCATATCCGACGCAGCCAGGGCCGCATTTTCAGCAACCCAGCCGGTAGTCGTGCCGGTGGCGTATTTCGGAATGCTCAGGTTTCCAGACAAGCCAGAGAGAACGCGAACGCCCAGCTTGCGAGCCAGAAGCGAGTTGCGGAACGGTTCAATGTACTGATCGGCGCGGTGTACGGTCGGAACGATTTCCGGCGCGGTGGCGGTCGTGGTCGTGCGTTGCTCCAAAGCCGACAGCGGGACAAAGATGCCGCTTGCCTTGCGCCCAGTTCTGAGTTCGGTTTCACGGCTGTACTCGGCAGCCGCGCCGGTCAATGCGCGGCCTTCCATTTGCGCCCGCAATACCTCGACAACGGAAACAGACGATTCCAGCGCACGCTGGGATTTGTCGACCGGAGCGCCGTTCATGCGGCGTTCGGCTTCAGCCAGGAATGAGGCGCGGACCTCTTGCTGCTCCAGGTCGGTTACTTTGGCCTTGAGAGTGTCGAACTTGGCCGTTTCATCAGTACTCAGGCTGCGCTTTTCAGCTTGAGCGCGTTCGACCATAGAGCGCATTTCTGCGACGAGTTGAGCGCGTTGCTCTTTGATTTGGTGGGGCATGAAGCTATCCTTTATAAATGGATGTTACATAAAAGATCACTCCACAAAATAGCCGTTAAAACATATACATGCGGCAGATAATTAGAGTTAATCTTGAGCTTGCTTCTCCCATTTTATGCTGGATATAAAACCAGTAAAAGCGTTATTTGATAGGCAAGACGTTGCCGGATTTACTCGGACATTAATTAATTTTCGAGTGTTGTTTTTTTGATGATATGGCCGAGCTGCGGCTTGTCTCGACCGCTAGATGCGAACGTAACCGAACGCAAAGAATTTCATGCTTGAAGCATCGGGGAAGCATCAGGGAAGCATCGTGCTAGCACCATACAAGGACTAGTCCGCAATTGGGACTATCGCCATAACCCACATGGTTTCTGGGAATAACCCATACGGTTACTAAATTGGTACAGGGTGTACCA
>Ga0366762_1055_pt1 | contig 8515 bp, 4 predicted proteins | sample TotcelHN113001M4_FD_207057 | JGI IMG/M metagenome (GOLD analysis project Ga0366762, IMG submission 207057) | Enriched cells from coal bed in the Powder River Basin, Montana, United States - Total cells N11 rep1 HSBNCT.N11.300.1.M4 ... | reverse complement strand
TTTGCCAGTAGTCTCCCGGCATCTTATCAATAAGAGACTTTTTACCATGCACCACTTCATCATGAGATAGAGGAAGGATAAAGTTCTCAGCAAAGGCATAAACCAAAGAAAAAGTGAGCAAGTTATGATGCGCTTTACGGCCTGGAAGAGATTACGCCGTTAGTATAAAAGTTCCACCACTTGGGGGAGTCATAATTAAACCATGTAGAGAATAAGAATTAATTTGTCTGAGTGTTAGGAGGGTACCTATGTTTAAAGATAAAGACAGCTTCAAACAGGAATATTTGGAGAAGTTCACCGATGTAGAAGGCAAAACGCTTGATGAAAGTACAGCGTGGGATCAATATCATGCCTTGGTCACATTAATAAAAGAGAAAATTGGTCATCATTGGGCAAAGACAAATAATATGTATTCCCAGAATAAGGAGAAGCAAGTCTATTATTTTTCCATGGAATTTCTCATAGGCCGATTGCTTTCATATTATCTGATTAACTTGGATGTCAGAACCCATGTAGAAGAGGGCCTCCAAGAACTCGGCATTAGCTTGCAATCACTTATCGAGCAAGAAAGTGATGCAGGACTAGGGAATGGCGGGTTGGGGAGATTGGCAGCTTGTTTTCTTGATTCCATGGCTTTTCTCGGTATACCGGGGCATGGTAACGGGATACGTTATAAGTATGGTTTATTTCAGCAGAAGATTGTCGATGGTTTTCAGGCTGAAGTTCCAGATAATTGGCTAAAGAACGGTTATCCTTGGGAAATTAGAAAACCTGACAAGTCTGTGATAGTGAAATATAAAGGCAGTGTCAAAACAGAAAAGATTCAAGGCAAATGGACTTTCGTTCATGAAAATTACGAACCTGTACTTGCGGTGCCATACGATATTCCCATTATTAGTTATCAAAATGAGAACAACATTAATAACCTTCGCTTATGGAGTGCTGAACCTATCGTAGAAGAATTTGATCTCGCTTCTTTTAATCGAGGGGAATTTTCCAAAGCAGTTAGTTATAAAGCAGAAGTAGAAGCTATTTCCTATATTCTCTATCCCGAAGACAGCAGTCAAGCAGGAAGAGAATTAAGGCTCAAGCAAGAATATTTTTTTGTGGCGGCAGGATTGGCGGCTATCGTTCGTAGACATAAGAAGAAAAACGGTTCTTTTCAGGACTTTCCCCGGAGGATTGCAGTCCATATTAATGATACCCATCCGGCCCTTTGCATTCCGGAGTTGATGAGAATTCTCATTGATGATGAGGGAATAAGCTGGGAACAGGCGTGGAATATCACGGTTAATACGATCTCCTTTACCAATCATACAATCTTGCCTGAGGCCTTAGAAAAATGGCCGATCGATCTTTTCAGATATCTCCTGCCGAGAATCTACATGATTATCGAAGAAATCGATCGCAGACATCGGGTAGAACTAAGCAGTAAGTATCCTGGAAATCTGGAGATAATCAATAATACCGCCGTACTTCGAGATGGACATGTTTGGATGGCCAACCTAGCGGTAATTGGCAGTTATTCAGTGAATGGGGTCGCCTATCTCCATACTGAAATTCTGAAAGACTATGTCTTGCATGATTTTCATACGATTTTTCCCTACAAATTTAGTAATAAGACCAATGGGGTCAGTCACAGGAGATTTCTCCTAGGGGCCAATCCTCATCTATCCACATTAATTTCCGAAGGAATCGGAGATGGTTGGAAAAAAGATGCCGGAGAACTGGAGAAACTCCTTGCTTTTACGGAGGATAGCGGTTATTTGGCAAAATTAGCAGAGATTAAGTATCAGAATAAGTGTCGGCTGAGTGCATATATTGAAAAGACGCAGGGGCTGAAGATCGATCCTTCCTCCGTCTTTGATATTCAGGTGAAACGCATCCATGCCTATAAACGTCAACTTCTAAACATCTTTAAAATCATGGATCTCTACAATCGACTAAAAGATAATCCTAATATCGCACTAAGTCCCCATACTTTTATTTTTGCAGGGAAGGCCGCCCCAGGATATCATTATGCAAAAACGATTATTAAACTGATCAATACCGTGGCCCAGAAAGTCAATTCTGATCAAGATGTCCAAGATAAGATAAAAGTCATTTTTTTGGAGAACTTCAATGTATCCTTGGCTGAAATCATTTATCCTTCTGCAGATATTAGTGAACAAATTTCGACAGCCAGCAGAGAAGCTTCAGGTACAGGCAATATGAAATTCATGCTCAACGGGGCGGTAACGTTAGGTACACTGGATGGCGCCAATGTGGAAATACGAAATGCGGTAGGTGATGATAACATCGTCATATTCGGCCTCTCTGCCGAGAAGGTAATGGAATACTACAGTCGAGGCGGATACAAATCTTGGGATGAATATCATAATTATCCTCGTCTGAAAAAGATTGTTGATCAGATGATTAATGGGTTTTTCAGTGAGGCCGGAGGGGAATTCAGGGTTATTTATGATTCTCTCCTCAGGGATAATGATGAGTTTTTTGTTTTAAAAGATTTTTGCCCCTATTCTGAGGCTTTTAATAAGCTTAATCTTCTCTATGCAAGCAGCGAACAATGGTATAAGAAGTCTCTTATAAATATTGCAAAAGCGGGGGTCTTCTCCAGTGACCGCACCATTAAGGAATACGCAGCAGATATCTGGCGGATAGATAAATAAATAATAAATAACCCCTGACGATTTTTCTGAACTAAGAAAGGGATTCATAATAAGGTACTTCTAGAGAAAGAGGAGTGGAGTCTGATGTTAAGGAATAGGTGTATCGCCATGTTATTGGCCGGAGGACAGGGAAGCAGACTGGGATGTTTGACACGCAATATCGCCAAGCCGGCTGTATCATTTGGCGGCAAATATAGGATTATAGACTTCAGCCTGAGTAACTGTGTGAATTCCAATCTAGATACAGTCGGCGTATTAACTCAGTATAAGCCCTTTGTGCTTAACTCCTATCTAGGAATCGGTTCGGCTTGGGACTTGGATTACTCCCGAGGAGGAGTTCATATTCTTCCGCCCTTTGTAGGAGAACAAGGAGGGAGATGGTACAAAGGAACAGCTAATGCAATCTACCAGAACATTGATTTTATCAATTATTATAATCCCGAATATGTACTGATTATTTCAGGGGATCACATCTATAAGATGAACTATACCGATATGATTCATTCCCATCAAGAGAAGAAAGCAGATGTAACAATTTCGGTATTGCCTGTGGCACCAGAAGAGGCCTCCCGCTTTGGAATTGTCACCACGGATGAAGACAGTAAGATTACTAAGTTCACAGAAAAACCTTCGCAACCCGACAGCAACTTAGCTTCAATGGGAATTTACTTATTTAATTGGTCTTTGCTGAAGAAAGCCTTGCTAGATGATGAGACCGATAGTAAATCAGATAATGATTTTGGTAAAAATGTTATTCCGCGGCTCTTGGAACAAAAAAAGAACCTCTACGCTTATTGGTTTGAAGGATATTGGAAAGATGTTGGAACTATAGAAAGCTACTATGATGCGAACATGGAATTATTAAATGATAAGCCCGAATTTGATATTTTTGATACGACTACGCGGGTATTTTCTAACAGTGATATTCTTCCGCCCCAATATCTAGGAACCAAAGCTAAAGTAAGGAACTGTGTGATCAGTAATGGATGTACGATCTTGGGGGAAGTCGTAAATTCTATTGTGGCCCCAGGGGTATATATTGGAGAGGGATCGAAAGTGGAAAATTCTCTTCTTCTTCCTAATTCAAAAATTTCTAATGAATCTTGGGTACGCAAGTCCATCATCGGAGAGCATGCTGTGATTGGGTCCTACAGCTCGATTGGAATTAAGACAGGATCGAATCCCAGACAGGCCGGTATTACCGTGATTGAAGATAATATCATCATCGAGGAAGATTCTCTCGTGGAGGAAGGAAAGAATGTATATCGCAATTTGGGTAACCTTAGATCTCTGCGAAGGGAAGAGGGGATAGGATGAGTAAAGCAATCGGAATCATAGCGTGTAATTATCGGACAGATTCCCTCCTAGGAATAGCTATGGACAGGCCAATTGCAGCGGTTCCCTTTGGAGGGAGATACAGACTTATGGATTTTGCTTTATCCAATATGGTAAACTCCGGACTTAGGACAGTTGGAATAATTACCCCTCATCTCTACAGACCGATCCTCGATCATCTTGGAGCAGGCAAGGATTGGTATCTTGATCGCAAAACAGGGGGAATGTTTATTCTTCCCGGGACTAGGCATGGAATATATCCTAGATATCGCAAATTTGCTTTAAAAGATTTCGTCAAAAACATCGAATTCCTAGAAAGAGATAATGCGGACACAATCATCATCAGTGGCTGTAATAATATATTTAATCTCGATTATACTTCCGTGTTACGAAATCACGAGGAGAAAGAGGCTGACCTAACTTTAATCTATAAAGAACTTGATCTAGAGGTAGAAGAAGATAGTTATGGTGTTGTTCTAAAAGTGGATGAGAATAATCAAGTAGTGGGTTTGGAAGGAGTTCAGAGCCAAGTAAGCAAGAATGTTAAATACTTTGCGGATCTAATAATTATGAAGACAAAGTTGCTGAGAGATATTCTGAAAGGGCACGAAGATAATGATGATATGGATCTGATGGATGTCTTGGAAGAAAATATTCAAAGCCTAAAGATTTTAGCCTGTCCGATCTCAGGATATTTCGGGAGGATATTTTCTATTCAAAGTTATTTCCAACGTAGTATGGATATGCTTAACCCCTCTGTGCGGGACGAGCTTTTCATGGGAACGTATAGAATTCACACAAAGATAAAAGACAATCCACCGACAAAATATGGAGCATGGAGTTCTATCAAAGATTCATTAGTATCCAGTGGTTGTACCATTCATGGTAATGTCACGAGAAGTATTTTATTTCGAGGAGTACAGGTGGAGGCAGAGGCCAGAGTGAGCAACTGCATTATCATGCAGAACTGTGTAATCGGCAAAGGAGCTGTGCTGGAGAACGTCATCCTTGATAAACATGGGCAAATTAACACAAAGTCTGTAATTAAGGGGAAAAATAATTTGCCTGTAGTACTCAATAAATGCAGCGTGGTTTAGTTTCTCAAAAGGAGGAAAAAAGTGAACATCTTATTTATTGTCGCTGAAGCCTATCCATTTGCTAAGACGGGTGGATTAGGGGATGTAGGAGGCTCACTCCCCGTCTCCCTAAATAACGCCAAAACGAATGTACGGGTAATGATGCCGAAGTACGGCTGTATCCCTGAGGAATATCTCAACCAAATGAGACCGGTTACAAGCTTTAGCGTAAACCTTGCTTGGAGGAGAATAGAATGCAGCATCGATGTCTTGAATTACCAAGGTGCTCAGTTCTATTTTTTGAACAATGAATACTATTTTCATCAAGAGAAACTCTATGGTTATGATGAGGATGGGGAACGTTTTGCCTTCTTCTGTAAAGCAGCCTTGGAAAGTCTGACACACCTTAATTATCAACCTGATATTATTCATTGTAATGATTGGCATACCGCCCTAATTCCTCTAATGCTGAAAGAGAATTACGGGAAAAATCCCTTTTACTTTGGTATACGGACAGTGTTGACCATTCACAATCTGAAGCACCAAGGAACTTTCCCCGTAGCCATCTTTGATGATGTTCTTGGGTTTGGAGGGCACAAGACGGCTTGGGAAAAGTTGGAGTTCTATGGGGGCATTAATTATCTCAAAGCAGGACTTCTTTCGGCAGATGCACTCACCACCGTCAGCCCTACCTACGCGCTAGAAATTCAAAATTCTTACTTCGGGGAAAATCTGGATGGGGTCCTTAGACAGAGAAAGGATCACCTCCAAGGTATTCTGAATGGGATAGATACCAAAAAATATGATCCGCAGAACGACCCGAACTTGGTTGTCAACTACCGCAGTTCCCTCTGTAAGAAAGAAGAGAACAAGAAGGATCTTCAAGAGATTCTTGGCCTTCCGGTTCGTATAGAGCTGCCCGTTATCGCTGTCGTATCTCGTTTGGTCGATCAAAAAGGGCTGGATCTCTTGGCTCATATTCTGGAAGAGATGCTCAGTATGGATCTCCAAATAGTAATTCTAGGAACAGGGGATAAGAAGTACGAGGAGATGTTTAATTACTTTGCCCAGAAGTTTCCTTATAAGCTGGCAGCTTGTGTTGTTTTTGATGATGTACTGGCGCATAAGATCTATGGAGGAGCGGATATTCTCTTAATGCCTTCCCAATTTGAACCCTGCGGATTATCCCAGATGATAGCCATGCGTTATGGAACTATCCCCGTAGTCCGGGAAACGGGTGGACTCAGAGACACGGTCAACCCTTATAATGAATTGACAGGAGAAGGGAATGGTTTTAGCTTTGCTAATTATAACGCACATGAATTGCTTTTCACTGTGCAAAGAGCCGTGAAGCTTTTCTCTGAGGATAAAGTAGCCTGGAAGGGACTAGCAGAGAATGCGAGAAAAAGTGATTTTAGTTGGGAAAAGCCTGCAAAACAATATATCGAGCTCTATAAAATGATCGGCCAAAGATAGATCTAAAGCACAGCTTAAGGAAACAAGTATAAGTAACTAAAGTATAAAACAATCAGTAAGGCGGGATCATGTGCCAGAATTGCAAGTGTATCATAATTCTTATAAAAAGTATTATAGGGAACCATTCGGGGCTGCTCCTTGCGGACAGAAAGTCACCCTAAGGATTATGATTATGAGTGGCTCCCCTGTCGAGGAATGTATACTTCGTCTGTGGGAGAGAGAGGAGCAGGAGAAGCTCTTGCTCATGCATGCTGTACAGCAGGAAGATGATGCGGAAGACCAAAAACTTGGAGAATACATAGAACACGTAGAGAACATAGGACAGAAAGAACAGGAAAGAGCGTTAACTCAGGTTTTTGAGATAGCGTATGAGCTTCCCCAGGAACCTGGCTTGGTATGGTACTTTTTTAAGCTTAAAATCGAAAATAAAACCTTTTACTATGGGAATAACCTAGAAGAATTAGGGGGAGTTGGCCTGCTCACCGACCGGGAAGGGCCATCCTATCAAATATCAGTCTACCAGACAGAGAAAGTGCCCGAATGGTTTAAAAAAGGAATTATGTATCAAATTTATGTGGATCGTTTCTACAACGGGAATAGCGAAGGAAAAATTCTTAATCCGAAGAAGAAAAGTATTTTACATGGGGATTGGCAGGATACCCCTTTCTACATCAAGGATGAGAAGGGTCGGATTGTACGGTGGACATTTTTCGGTGGGAATCTCCAGGGTGTGAGGGAGAAGCTTCCTTACCTTGAAGAGCTAGGAATAACGGTTATTTATTTCAATCCTATTTTTGAAGCAGCCAGTAATCATAAATATGATACAGGGGATTATCTCAAGATTGACCCGATGTATGGGGATCAGGAGACATTTGGCCTGCTTGTCCAGGAAGCCAAAGAACGTGGGATATCCATCATTCTGGATGGTGTCTTTAATCATACAGGCAGTGACAGTATTTATTTTAATAGATTCGGCAACTATCCTGGATTGGGTGCTTTTGAGTCCGAGGACTCTCCATATTATAAATGGTATAAGCTGAAGGAATGCCATGGAGAGTACGAATGCTGGTGGGGAGTCGATGATCTGCCCAATGTAGATGAGTTGGAACCTTCCTACCAGGAATTTATCTTCCGTGGAGAAGATAGTGTTGTAAAGTATTGGATGAACCAAGGGATCAAAGGTTGGAGGCTAGATGTCGTCGACGAATTGCCCGATGAATTCGTGAAGGGATTAAGAAAATCTATCAAAGAAGTAGATCCTCAGGCCGTCCTGATTGGTGAAGTATGGGAGGATGCTTCTCGAAAGATAAGCTACGGAAAAAGGCGAGAATACTTCTGGGGTGATGAATTAGACTCGGCCATGAACTATCCATTACGAAATATTCTTTTAGACTTTATCCTTGGAAAAGCACCAGCGAAGGATTCGTATCGAAAGATGATGAGCCTCAATGAGAATTATCCCCATGAAAATTTCCTGGCTGCCATGAATCTTCTAAGTAGCCACGACAGGGTCAGAGTACTTACCCTTCTGGGAGAAGCTCCAACCGAAGAAAACCTTACCGAGACAGAACGAGAGAATTACAGACTTCCTGCCGAAGCACGCGGAAAAGCAGTCGAAAGACTAAAGCTTCTGGCTTTATTACAGATGACCTTACCGGGAGTGCCTTGCGTCTATTATGGCGACGAAGTAGGAGCTGAAGGCTTTTCTGATCCCTATAATCGTGGTACTTATCCTTGGGGGAAAGAAGATCAGGAAATCCTAACGTGGTTTAAGAGGCTGATTCGTTTGCGAAAGGAATATGACCTTCTCCAAGAAGGAGTATTTAAGCCCTTTCATATAGAAAATGAAATATTGGGCTTCAGAACGCACAAGAGGAACGAAGAAAAAGACGAAGAAATCATAGGTTTGATTAACCGCAGTAGCTCTGAGGAGTCGCAGATTGTAGTAGAAGTTGGACC
>Ga0366762_1052_pt1 | contig 8688 bp, 9 predicted proteins | sample TotcelHN113001M4_FD_207057 | JGI IMG/M metagenome (GOLD analysis project Ga0366762, IMG submission 207057) | Enriched cells from coal bed in the Powder River Basin, Montana, United States - Total cells N11 rep1 HSBNCT.N11.300.1.M4 ... | reverse complement strand
ATCACCCGCTCGCGCAGGGTGAAGACCTCCATGAACAGCGAATGAAAGCCGATGTCCTCCGCCCCGACGCCGGCCCACAGCAGGTGCGAATGCAGCCGCTCCAGCTCGGCGATGATGGTGCGGATGTGGGCGGCGCGCTTGGGAAGCTCGATGCCGGCGATGGTCTCCGCCGCCATGCAGAAGGTCATGGCGTGGGTGTTGGAGCAGATGCCGCAGACGCGCTCGATCAGGGTGATGACCTCGACCCAGTTGCGTTTCTGCGCCAGCAACTCGATGCCGCGATAGCTGAAGCCGACCTCGACGGTGGCGGACTCGATGACCTCGCCCTTGCACTGCACCTTGACCTTGAAGGGCTCTTCCAGGGCCGGGTGATAGGGGCCGAGCGGAAAGCTGTAGGGCATGGCCGGGAACTCCTAGGAACGGGCCGGAGGAGGGGCGGGCGGAGAGGCAAGCGGAGAGGACGGCTTGCGGACGACCGTCGCCGGGCGGCACATCGCCTCGCGCAGGGTCGCCGTGTCGATCCCCTCCGGACGGATCAGCGGGACCGGGTTGGGGTGGCCGGGGAACTCGACCGCGAACAGGTCGCGGATCTCGCGCTCGGCCCAGGACGCCGCCCGGACGCTGGGCGCCAGGGAGGCGAGCGCGCCGTTGCGGGTGCAGGTCTTGACGTTGATGATCCGATGTTCGTCGATGTAATGGTAGATCACCGTCGATTCGGCGCTGTCGGGATGCGGGATGGCGGTGACGGTGCCGAGCCGGATGCCCAGCGCCGCCATCGCGGCGGCCATCGCCTCCACATCCAGCAGCGGGGCGTCGGCCCACAGCGCGCCGTTGCGGAGGTCGACCGACCGGACGCCGGGGATGGCGCGAAGCGCCTCGGTCAGGCGTGGGAATGCGCATTCGGCGCTTTCGATGTCAGCGATCATGATATCAGCGCTCATGGCGACCTCCCTCGGCGGCGGCGCCGTCCGGGATGAAGGCGGTGCGCAGCCGCGCGCTCGCCGCCCAACGGCGGCACTCCGGGCAATAGCCGCGCTCGACCTCCTCGGCGCCGGACGCCCACAGCGCGTCCATCGTCGCCGCCGGCAGCGGGACATGGGCGGCGCCGCAGCGGGTACAGGGCTGCAGGTGGATGACGCTTTCCAGCCGCAGCCCGTCGCCCCCGGCGCTGTTCATCGAACCGGGGACGTCGGCGCGCAGATGGATCGCCCGGGTCGGGCAGTTCTGCTCGCACAGCCCGCAGAAAGAGCATTGGCCGATGAAGAAATGCCACGACACCGAGACGCCGGGATCCTGGGTGAAGTGGATCGCCTTGGGCGCGCAGACGAAGGCACAGGTGCCGCAGGCGGTGCAGCGGACGGCGTCGTGGGTCAGCGCGCCGCGGTAGGTCGGGGGCACGACCGGCATGTCGGCCGGCGCGCGGGTGCGCGACGGTCGCAGCAGGTTGCCGAGGATGGTCTTCAGCATTGCCATGGCGGTATCCCCCTTCACCGGACCAGTGTCGCGGCCATGGTGATGGCCGAGGCGAGGCCGCCCCAGACCCAGTAGAAGCGGAAGGCCTGGGTCAGGCGCAGCCGCGCGGTGGTGGTCGCCAGCAGCGTCACCCCGCCCAGCACCAGGATGCCGGCGACGAGATAGACCACCAGGTTGACCAGCGGCCAGGGCGTCGCCGGGACGAAGACGACGGCGAACAGCTCGGTCAGCAGCACGACCTCGATGGCGTGGGACAGCTTGAACAGCGCCAGCGGCGGGCCGCTGTATTCGATGTGGCTGTCGGCGATGATCTCGTGCTCGGCGTTGGCGATGGAGAAGGGGTTGAGCTTCATCCGCGCCGGCAGTGCCAGCAGGAAGGTCACGGCCGCCAGCAGATGGACGAGGCCGTAGGGCACCTCCTGCAGGGCGCGCATCTGGAAGCTGCCGGCCATCTGCGCCATGGCGATGATGGCGACCAGGAAGGGCAGGTTGTAGGCCAGCGACAGGATCGCCTCGCGCATCGCCGCGACCTGCCCGTAGATCGAGCGGCTGACATAGCCGGCCAGCACCTCGCACAGGACCGGCACCTCCATCAGGTACAGCAGCAGCACGACGTCGCCCGGCAGCGACGGCACCGGGTTGCCGGGCAGCGGCACGATGGCCAGCGCCGCGGTCACCGCCGCCACCGACACCACCGGCAGGGCCAGGAAGATGCCGCGGCTGACGCCCCGGGGAATGACCGTCTCCTTGCCCAGCAGCTTCATGAAGTCGAAGAAGGGCTGGAAGAAGGGGGGCCCCCGGCGGCCTTGCAGCCGGGCCACCAGCTTGCGCATGAACCACAGCTCCAGCCAGCCGAGCGGGGCGGCGAACAGCAGGCCGGGCCAGACGGCGAAGGCGACCAGATAGGACCAGACGGCGTTCATGACGGCCTCCCGCACCGGCGTTGGAGCTGGCTCTTGGTCGCGCCGTCCTCCAGCAGCGTGGCGGCGCGGGCGATGCCGTCCAGGATGGCCTGGGGGCGCGGCGGGCAGCCGGGCACCCAGACATCGACCGGAACGACGGTGTCGAGCGAGCAGCTCAGCACCAGCGGGCTGCCGGCGAAGACGTTGCCCGACGACGGGCAGGATCCCAGCGCCACCACCGCCTTCGGGTTGGGCACCTGGTCGTAGATGTCGAGGATCGCCTGGCGCGAGCGCAGGGTCAGCGTGCCGGAGATCAGCACGATGTCGGCGTGCTTGGGCGTGCCGTGCAGCTCGATGCCCAACTGCTCGGCGTCGTAGCGCGGGCTGAGCAGCGGGGTGATCTCGATGTCGCAGCCGTTGCAGGAGCCGGCGTTCAGCCGGCAGATCCAGGGCGACCGGCGGCGCGAGATCGCGATGACCCGTTCGATGAGGTTCATTTCACACCTCCCAGCGGGTTGGCCACCAGCGGGCCAGTCAGTTCAGCGACGTGGGGATGAGGGTCGAGCGTGGGGCGCAGCCGGTTCGGGGCCAGCCCGAACAGCACCGGCGCGACGGCGAAGACCAGCAGGACCGCGGCGGCTACGCGCGGCAGCGGCTGCCCACCGGTCCCAACGGCAGGCCCCGCGGCCGCCGGACCGAGCCAGACCCGGTGGATGACGCGGACGTAGCACAGCAGCGCCATCGCCGAGGAGGCGTAGAGCACGGTGAGCAGCAGCGGCCCGCCCAGCTCCGCCCCGGCCAGATAGAGCCGCCAATGGCCGATGAAGCCCAGCGTCGGCGGGATGCCGATGAAGCCCAGCGCCCCCAGCATGAAGGCGGCGCTCGCCACCGGCAGCGGGGTCGAAAGGCCGCGGTCGTCCAGCGTCACCGCGCGGCCGAGATGCCATTCGGCCGCCCCGACCGCCCCGAACAGCACGATCTTGCCCAGCGCGTGGCCAAGAATGCCGAACCACGCCCCGGCCATGCCGTCGGCGCCGCCGATGACCAGCCCGAGCAGCAGATAGCCCATGTCGTCGATCGAGGAGAAGGCCAGCATCGGCTTCAGCGCGCGCTGGGCCAGCGCCAGCAGCGCGGCGCCCAGCAGCGACAGCACCGCCAGCCCGATCCACAGCGGCGCGAAGCCGGTGAAGATCCAGGGTGCGGTTTCGCGCAGCGTCAGCAGCTCGCAGAAGGCGCCGACATCGACCACCGCGACGATCAGCGCGGTGGTCATCGCCGACGAGGCGCGCGCCACCGCCGGCAGCCAGAAATAGACCGGCACCAGCCCCAGCTTCAGCGCGACGCCGATCAGCAGCAGCGCCACCGCCAGCTTGTCCCAGGGCGCACCCGGCCGCAGCGTGCCGAGGCCGGTCAGCGCCAGCGCCGCCCAGGTGCAGAGCGTGGCGAGGACCACCGCCGTCAGGTATTTGCGGGCGGCGGCCCGCGCCGCGTCGGTTCCGCCGCTCCACACCATGCCGACCGCCACCAACTCGGCGGCGGAGGCGAGCAGGGTCGCCGTCCAGGAATGGCCGGCCAGCCGGGCGGCGACGGCGAGCGCGACCGTGGCGGCGGCGAAGCGCCACCAGGATCGATCCCCCTGCGGGATGGCGCCGGCGTAGAGGCCGACGCCGAGCGCGATTCCCAGGAAGAGTGGTATCAGGACCGTGTCCATGTCGATGCCTCCGGCAGCGCTCAGACCAGCCACACGCCGGCCAGCGCGGCAATCGCGACGAGACCGATGGGCAGCAGCGGGCGATCCTCAAGGACGGCGCCCGCCGCGGTCTGCGCCGCACCGGCCACACGGGTCAGGGCGCGCCAGATCCGGAGATAGCCGGGATCGGGATCGAGCGAATAGACGGGGTGAAAGGCGGTTTCCGCCATCTCGGCGAAATCGACGGCGCCGGGCCGGTCGCCGGCCGGCAGCGGCTCGCCGCCGGAATAGACCGACACCAGCCCGGGGGCCGGCGCCTGCGCCAGCCGGTAGACCAGCAGCCCCAGCATGGCCGAGGCCAGCACCACGCCGCCGCCGACGGTCACCGCGATGGTGCCGCGGTCGGTCAGGATGCCGAGCCAGCTCATCTCCACCGCCCAGTCGAAGCCAAGCGAACGCACCGCCGGGGCGACGATTGGCAGCATCAGCAGCTGCGGCGCGACGCCGAACAGCAGGCACAGCCCGGCCATCGACCCCATGCCGGTCAGCATGCTCGGCGACGCCTCGTGCACCGGACGGCCGAGCAGCGCCTTGGACGGCACGCCGTAGAAGGCGTTGACCGTGGCCTTGAGGAAGGAGAAGGCGGTCAGGATGCTGCCGATCCAGCCGACCAGCACGACCACCAGCAGACCCTTGTCGAGCGCCGCGCTGAACAGCAGCCATTTGGCGACGAAGCCGTTGGTCAGCGGCACGCCGGCGATCGACGCCGCGGCGATGATCCACACCTTGGCCGTCCCCGGCATCGCCGACGCCAGACCGCCGAGGTCGCGCAGGTCGCGGGTGCCGGTGGCGTGCTGGATGGCGCCAGCGCACATGAACAGGGTGCCCTTGAACAGCGCGTGGCTCAGGCAATAGAACAGCCCGGCCGCCAGCCCGAGATCGGTGCCGAGCGCCAGTCCGACGACGATGTAGCCGAGCTGGCTGACGGTGTGGAAGGCGAGCAGCCGCTTCAGGTCGGTCTGCGCCATGGCGAAGATGACGCCGACCAGGATGGTGACGCAGCCGACCGCCAGAAGCGGCGTTCCCATCGCCTCATGCCATTGCCCGCCGCCCACCACATACATGCGGGCGATCAGGTAGACGCCGGCCTTGACGTAACAGGCGGAATGCAGCAGCGCCGACACCGGCGTCGGCGCGTTCATCGCCTCCGGGATCCAGGTGTGCAACGGGAACATCACCGATTTCGCCATCGCCGCGACGATGAACAGCGCGGCGACGCCCGAAGTGAAGGCGGAGGCGACGGCCGGATCGGTCCAGGCCAGCGTACCGGCGCGGGCATAGACCAGCACCAGCCCGACGAGGAAGCCGTAGCCGGCGAGGTGGGTGATGACCAGCACCTTGCGGGCGCCGTCGGTCGCCGCCTTCTGCTTGTACCAGAAGCCGACCAGACTGTAGGAGCACAGCCCGATCACCTCCCACGCCATATAGGCACCCAGCATGTCGGCGGCGCCCGCCAGCAGCAGCAGGCCGGCGATGAAGACCAGCATGATGGCATAGAAGCGCGTCGTGCCCTGCTCCTCATGCTCCATGTAGCGGACGGAGAACAGCAGGATGGCGGCGCCGATGCCGGTGCCCATCACCATGAACAGGACGCTCAGCCCGTCGACGCGCAGGCCGATCGACAGCGGACCGTCCCAGCCCGGCAGCAGCATCGCCTCCGCCGCGACGCCGGCCATGCTGGCGGGCACCAGCGTCAGCGAGGCGAGGAAGGAGGCGAAGACCACGGCGGTCGCGAGCACCCCCTTGCCGACCGGCGTTAGCCAGCGGGCGAGCAGGAGTTGAAGGACGAAGCCCCCGAGCAGGAGAAGAATGGGGAGCGTTGTGGACGTCATGACCAGCCCCTTTCTCAGCCACCGGCCAGCGGCGGAAAGATGAAGACGTCGGAGTCCGGCGACAGTGGCGTGTCCAGCCCCTGAAGACCGCGCACGTCCTGGCCGTTGACCAGGATGATGGCGTAGCCGGCGAGTTCGCCGTCCTTCAGGATCCAGCGGGCGAAGTTCGGGCCGTATTCGGCGACCAGATCGCGCAGCAGGTCGCGCAGGGTCGCCGCGGGACGCTGCCACACCTCATGCGACTTCCTGGTGGCGTCGCGCAGCAGCGCGAAATAGGAGATTTTCATGGGACAGGGCCCTTCTTACGGCACCGTCGCCTGACCACCACCGCCCGACTGCCGCCGCCGCGGCGGATAGCCGCGGCGGCGGTCCGGACAGGGTCAGGCCAGCGCCAGCGCGCTCAGCTTCTCCGGCGTCGGCACGCCGTTGGCGTCCCAGCCGCGAACGCCGTAGTAAAGCGGCAGCATTTCCGGCAGGCGGCTGACCGCCCCCTTCGACGGGCCGGTCACGATCGGCTCACTCAGCAGGCGCGGCGGCAGGGTGTCGTCCGCGGCGGTCAGGCCGGCCTTCAGGTTCCACAGCCGCTCCAGGTTCCAGATCCGCTCGCCCGCCTCGATGAAGCTGTCGCCGGTGTAGGCGAAGCCGGTCAGCGCCGTCATCAGCTCGGCGAATTCGGGCGCACCGATGCCGAAGGTGGCGAACAGGCAGGATCCGCTCGAATCCAGCGCCGCCGTCAGGTTCTGGAACAGGGCGACCAGTTCCGCCTTGCCGTCGATGCTGTCCTTGTCGACCTTGACCGGCACGCCCAGCACCTCGGGGCTGATGGTGTAGCCGCGGACGTGACAGCCGCCACGGTTGTTGGTGGCGTAGTTCAGGCCGATGCCTTGGACCGCGCGCGGGTCGTAGGCCGGCATCTCCTGCTTCTTGACGGTCATCGACAGTTCCGGATGGCCATAGAGGCTCGCCAGCCGGTAGGAGCCCAGCGCCAGCTTCTTGCCGAAGCCCTGGCCGAGGCCGGCCAGCCGCACCGCCTCGACCATCGCGTCGGCGTTGCCGAAGGTCAGCTCCAGACCCTCGGTGTCGTCCAGCGTGATGATGCCGCGGTCGAACAGCTCCATCGCGCAGGCGACGGTGCCGCCCATCGAGATGGTGTCGAGGCCGTATTCGTTGCAGTAGTAGTTGGCCTTGATCACCGCATCGAGGTTGTCGATCCGGCAATCCGGGCCGAAGCCCCAGGCGGCCCCGCCCTCCAGACAAGGTTAACAGCCGGGCCCTATGTTCTTTCGATCATAACGGGTCAACGATTATGGTCACTTCAACGACGCGGACCGTCCGCCCGACAGCCTCGGGCTCCGGCGGATCGACAACGAACACCCTGGGTTGCCATCCGCCCTGACGGGCATTCCGATCACGACAGGCCGGCTTCATCTCCCGGCCGGTCCCCCATGCCTCACGTCCAAATTCTGGCCACGCCCGGCGGTTTTCTCCGCTTTTCTCCGCCGTTCCGGCGGCGATCCCCTGTTGCCGCAAGCCGGCCAAGCCACGATCCGAGGAACCAGCCCAACACCGGACGCGCGAGACCGGCCCGCCAGAACGGCCGGAATGCACTCGACAGGAGCGCTGAGAAGCGGAGCCCGCGTCACGGTTATTAGGAGGTCACCCGACCATGAGCATGATGCTGATGATCCATCCGGACAAATGCACCGGATGCCGCAACTGTGAACTCGCCTGCTCCATGGAGCATGAGGGAGACTTTCGGCCGAAAGCCTCCCGCATCCATGTCTACACCTGGGAACGCGAAGGCTTCTCCGTCCCCATGATGTGCCAGCAGTGCAAGGACGCCGCCTGCACCACCGTCTGCATGCCGAAGGCGATGCACCGCAACCCGGCCAACGGCCAGGTCGAGCTGGATCAGTCGAAATGCATCGGCTGCAAGATGTGCGTGCAGGCCTGCCCGTTCGGCTGCGCTTCCTGGGATTTCCTGGGGTCGCAGATCCTGAAATGCGACACCTGCGGCGGCGATCCGGCCTGCGCGACGATCTGCCCCACCCACGCGCTGGAATGGGTCGAGGACACGGTGTCGGCGCAGGCGCGCAAACGCTCCTTCGCCACCAAGCTCAAGAACGCCTTTGCGGAGGTCTGATCATGCACGGCTGGACAGGAAAAATCCTTCGGATCGATCTCAGCACCGGCAAGATCGGCACCGAATCGCTGAAGACCGATCTGGCGCGCGACTACATCGGCGCCCGCGGCCTCGGCACCAAATACATGTATGACGAGGTGGATCCCGCGGTCGACCCGCTGTCGCCGGCGAACAAGCTGATCTTCGCGTCGGGTCCGATGACCGGCACCTTCGCGCCGTCGGCCGGCCGCTACGACGTGGTCACCAAGGGGCCGTTGACCGGCACCATCGCTGCGTCGAATTCCGGCGGCGCCTGGGGGCCGGAGCTGAAATACGCCGGCTATGACATGCTGATCCTGGAAGGCCGCTCACCGAAGCCGGTCTACCTGTGGATCCAGGATGACGAGGTGGAGATCCGCGACGCCGCCCATCTCTGGGGCAAGGACGTGCCCGAGACGACGGAGGCGCTGAACGCCGAGACGGCGGCCGACGCCAAGATCGCCTGCATCGGCCCGGCCGGTGAGAAACTGTCCTTCATCGCCTCCATCATGAACGACATGCAGCGTGCGGCCGGCCGCACCGGTGTCGGCGCGGTGATGGGGTCGAAGA
>Ga0366762_1033_pt2 | contig 8699 bp, 8 predicted proteins | sample TotcelHN113001M4_FD_207057 | JGI IMG/M metagenome (GOLD analysis project Ga0366762, IMG submission 207057) | Enriched cells from coal bed in the Powder River Basin, Montana, United States - Total cells N11 rep1 HSBNCT.N11.300.1.M4 ... | reverse complement strand
AGAGCCACCAAGCCAGGTTCCGGATGGACCTCGTCCTGTAATCAAGAACTAACGTATCAGGCATAACGCATCCCTTTTGTTTTGCGGTTACAAAACACCCTATTCGCAGAAATGCATTCTACCTTGGTTAGCGGGATTTATATGGGGGTATGGCAAATCTACAGATTATTTACCAGGAGAAACAAGAGCGCAGACAAAATACATACGCCTGTATGTTAAAGCAGAATGGCTTTAGCCGGCAATCCACGGCGCGTTGCCGCCCGGCTTTTCAGGAAGTTTTCGATTGGGCTTCAACCGGCGACGCAAGCTTCATCCTGCTGGCGATACCGAGGCGCTTGAGCGTCTTGAACGTGCCCATAGCCTTGGCGACAAGCTGATCTCCGTTCCATATCTCGCCCTCGCAATAAAACAGCGTCGTCGAGCGATGAAGAACACGTCCTCTCGCCTGAATGCGGCAATCCACCTGCCCGCCCGGCTGAAAAAAGCTGGTTTTCATTTCGATCGTGGCTGCGCCGCTGGATTCGGGATCGAGCGAACGCGCCGCCCTAGCCATGCACACATCCAGCAATGTCATCACAACGCCGCCGTGCATGACATGCCAGCTGTTCATATGCTTCGGAAGCAAGGTGATCGCTATTTCCGCGTGGCCTTCGGCCATGCTCACCAACTCGACACCCAGCTCATTGAGGAAAGGAACATTTGTCATAAAAAAGCGCCTGCCGGATCGCGCTGCCCGCGCATGACGTAAAAAGGATTATCAATCATGCGCGGACGGCAAATGGGCCGCTCAGTTTATTTTTTCTCGTCAGCCGCCGCAGGCTCTGCCGGTTTTTCTGGCTGCTTGAGCATCTCGACTTTGTATTTCTTCTTCAGCAGGTTGATATACGCTGCCATTTCCTGCTGCGCGGTAATCTGGGACAGCTGCTGCTGTTCCGCCTGGCGGCGTTCCTTGCTCACGTTCTGGGGCGTAACCACCTTGTTGATACGGTATATCGCGTATCCCTGCAATGGATAAGTCGTGCCCGCGTACGCCGGCAGCTTGCTGGCATCTGCCTTCATGACGGAAGCCAGCGCCTCATTGCCTAGCCCATAGCTCTTGGCGCGAGACACCATCTTGGATGGCGAAAAACCGCTCGCATCGCCGCTTTCCTTCAACTTGGCGAGTTTTTCCTCACCAGCCTTCTGGGCCAGCTTGACAGCCTCATCCTGCCTGACACGCGCCTGTATGGCCGCTTTCACCTCATCATACGGACGCACGGCAACAGGTTGATACTCAGCCACATGGCCTGCGATCATGACTTGCGGGGCAACCTCGACTGCTTCGGAATTGCGCTTATTCCTGGTTGCATCCTCGGAAAATATGGCTTGCAGGAATTTAGGGTTGTTTACCGGCGAGTCAGCGCCGAGGGCCGGGTTCGGCTCCCTGGTCAGGCCGGATACTTTGTGAATCTTGAGGTTCAGCTTGTCGGCGACCGGTTTCAGGCTTTCCGCCTGTTCATACACGGTATTCGAAAATATTTCGGCCATTTCAGCGTACTTCTTGGACAAAAGCTGTTTCTTTATGTCGGTCGCAATTTCTTTCCTGACATCCGCCAGCGGCTTGACGGTTTCCGGCTTGATGCCGGTTACGGTAATGATGTGGTAGCCGAAGTCGGACTGTACCAAGTCACTGATTTCGCCCTTCTTGAGCTTGAATGCCGTCTCTTCGAAGGGCTTGACCATCATCCCCTTGGAAAAGAAGCCCAGGTCGCCGCCATTCACAGCCGAACCGGGATCCTGGGAATTTTCCTTGGCAAGCTTGCCGAAACTGCCCGGATTGCCGCGCACCTGCGCCAGGATGGCTTCCGCTTTCGCTTTGGCTGCCGATTTGTCCGCATCGGACGCATCCTTGCCGACGGTGATCAGGATATGGCTGGCCCGGCGCTGTTCAGGCGTCGAATAGCGTGAGGCGTTCTGGTCGTAATACGATTTAATGTCGGCATCGGAAACGGCAATCTTGGAGGCCACGGTGTCGGGATCCAAAATCACGTATTCGGCCGTTACCTGCTCGGGAATGGTGAATTGCGCGCTGTGTTTATTGTAGAATTCCTTGAGCGCCTCATCCGTCACCTTTACTTGCGGCAAGTAGTCGGTTGCCTTGAATACCAGTTCCTGCACTTCGCGCTCCTGCGCGCCGATGTCGGAAATCCTGGCGGCAACCTGTTGCGGCACGAATGAGCTGAAACGTATGGTCCCGTTGACCTGCTGCATCAGCATATCCTGCCTCAGGCGCGCCTCGTACATGGCGGGAGTCATTCCTTGCGCGGCGAGAGCCGACTTGTAGCGCTCGCTGTCGAACTTGCCGTCAGCGGTCCGGAGACCGGGAATATTCATTATGGCCTGTTGCAGCGTCTGATCGGAAACGGTCAGATGCTTGCTAGCAACTTCGGCAGCCATTAAACGCTGAGTAATCAGGTTTTCCAGGACGCCTTGCTTGAATTCCGGCGTATCGACCATTTTCTGGTCGAATTGAGGACCCAGCATCTGGCGGAAACGATCAATTTGCTCGCGTTGCGCGTTATCCAGCTCCTGCTTGCTGATGGTCTGGCCGTCCACCTTGGCCACCGCATCGGCACCATCCTGGAAATGGCTATAACTCTCCAGCCCGACAAAAGCAAATGAAGGAACGATGAAGATAAGAAGAATAACCTGCGCAAGACGCTGGTGGTTGCGGATAAACTCAAGCATGGCGCTCAATCCATAAAAAACAGCTTGAAAAGAATTATTGCATAAAAAAAGGCGAACATGTGTTCGCCTTTTTTTATAGTCTGGCGGAGTGGACGGGACTCGAACCCGCGACCCCCGGCGTGACAGGCCGGTATTCTAACCAGCTGAACTACCACTCCTGATACTGCTCGCACTTCTAAACTGCAAATGACTGATTGGTGGGTGCTGACGGGGTCGAACCGCCGACCTACGCCTTGTAAGGGCGCCGCTCTACCAACTGAGCTAAGCACCCATTACATCGCTTAGTCAGCCATTTATTTTGCGTTTGTCACCACGCGAAAAACGTTAGTTTACAGCATCTTTAAGAGCTTTACCAGCTTTAAATTTAGGAACTTTTGCCGAATCGATCTTGATGGCTTCGCCGGTACGCGGATTGCGTCCGGAGCGCGCTTCGCGCTTGCTTACCGAAAAGGTGCCGAAGCCAACCAGCGTCACGCTGTCTTCCTTTTTGAGCGTTGTCTTGACAGCGCCAATCAATGCATCCAGTGAGCGTGCTGCCGCCGCTTTCGAGATATCCGCCGTCTGGGCGATATGCTCGATTAATTCAGTCTTATTCACTTACCATCCCTCCCATAATAGTTTCTTATTAATGTTATCTATAAAGAATAAAAATTCCGTATCTAGCATTAAACAAGGTGGGATTAAGATGTGTCAAGAAAATTTAAGATCGCGGCAGCGCGCCAATTTGCGAAATTTTCGCCTTTCCAAAGCCCAAAACCGGAGTCAGGGAAAAACAGAAAAAAAGCGCTGCCTGATAATGAACCGCAAGAGAATTTAGCAACCGCTTGTTTTTGTAAGCAAATGTTACTAACAAACAGGAACCCTGATTACAAAATAAAAAAAGATAGAGGAATTTTGGAAGCCAAATATCATCTTTCTGAATCGCTGGTTGAAGAATATATAAGCTGCTTCTTTTTTTCAGACTGTCGCAAAGGAGCCACTTCATGCAAGATCAAACCGAGCAGCACGATTGCCCCGCCCACGATGGTAGATTGGGAGGGCACCTCTCCCACGCCAATCCAGACCCAGATTGGCCCGAGCAGAACCTCCAGCAGCGACAACAGGGATATTTCAGCGGGCGAGAGGAATCTTGCGGCCCTTATCAGCAACATGCAGGGCAGGCCGAGTTGAAAAACGCCCAGCAGCGCCATGATGCCGATATCGTGCGGCGATGCCTGCAGCGGCCATGCCAGCGGCAGCATTATCAGTGCGGATAAAAATCCGCCCAGGAATACCGTGGGAATGAAATCGCTTTCCTGTCCCGCTTTTTTGAAGATGATGAAGTTGGCGGCGGCGGCAATGGGTACCATCAAGGCTACTGCCATGCCGGCCATGCGGCCATCGTGCATTTCCGACAGGTCGCCGGCAAACATCCACACCATGCCGAGAAAAGCAAGCGCGATGGCAATCCATGTGCGCGGAGTGGTCTTCTGCTTTAAGAATATCCAGGCGAAGAAGACGGTTAGGAGAGGTGAAACGCTATCGACGATCAGCGTGTTGGCGACCGTCGTCATGGTCAGGGCCAGCATGAAACAACTGAACATGGAAGCCCACATGAGACCGGACAGCAAGCCCAGCCTGCCGGTCTTGCGGATTATCGATAGAACCCGCGATTCGTGCTGCCAGACCAGCGTGGCGGCTACGAAGAGCGCAGCGAACAGGCTGCGCCAGAAAGTGACCTCAAATCCGCGAACGACATCCAGATGACGCGTAAAAATTCCAGCCATGCTCCACATGGCTGGAACGCATATCATCAGAAGCAGTGCCTTCCGGTAGGATTGTCGGTCTATCATGGATGATCAACAATAAGAAGGTGCGCGTTAAGCGCATTGAAAAACTCAGGCGGCTTCTTTCGAGGCCCGCTTGCGCTCGTGCTCTTTCAGATGACGCTTGCGCAAGCGTATGCTCTTGGGCGTAATCTCGACCAGTTCATCGTCATCGATGAATTCGACCGCGTATTCCAGCGACATCTGAATCGCCGGCACCAGGCGCACCGCTTCGTCGGTACCGGACGAACGCACGTTAGTCAGTTGCTTGCCCTTGATCGGATTGACCACCAGATCGTTGTCGCGCGAGTGGATACCGATGATCATGCCTTCGTAGACCGGATCGTTGTGGACTACGAACATGCGGCCGCGGTCCTGCAGCTTCCAGATCGCGTAGGCCACGGCGGCGCCGTCATCCTGCGAAATCAGAACGCCGTTGCGGCGCGTGGCCACGTCGCTCCTGGTGTTGTCGACCGGTGCGTATTCGTCAAAAATATGGCTCATCAAGCCGGTGCCGCGAGTCAAGGTCATGAACTCGCCCTGAAAGCCGATCAGGCCGCGCGCAGGAATACGGTATTCAAGGCGAACCCGGCCCTTGCCGTCGGATTCCATGTTCTGCAGGTCGCCGCGGCGGCGGCCAAGCTCTTCCATCACACCGCCCTGGTTGGCTTCCTCGACATCCACCGAAAGCAGCTCGAACGGCTCGTGACGAACGCCGTCGACCATCTTGAACACGACGCGCGGGCGCGACACTGCGAGCTCAAAGCCTTCGCGGCGCATGTTTTCAATCAGAATGGTCAGGTGCAATTCGCCGCGTCCCGACACTTCGAAAATCGTATCGTCGTCGGTCGGCGCTACGCGCAACGCAACGTTGGCTTTCAATTCGCGATCCAGGCGCTCGCGCAGCTGGCGGCTGGTGACGAACTTGCCTTCGCGGCCCGCCATCGGCGAATTGTTGACCATGAAGTTCATCGTCAGGGTCGGCTCATCGACCGTCAGCATCGGAAGCGCATCCGGCGCATCCGGCGCGCACACGGTGGTGCCGATGCCGAGCTCGTCGATGCCGTTGATCAGCACGATGTCGCCGGCAACCGCCTCATCGACCAGCACGCGTTCGAGGCCCTTGAAATTAAGCACTTGGTTGATGCGCGCCTTGATGGGAGTCGAACCGGGACCGTCCATGATGATCACATCCTGCAGCGCGCGCACGCGGCCGCGGGTTACGCGCCCAATGCCGATCTTGCCGACATAGGAAGAATAATCGAGGGAAGAAATTTGCAGTTGCAGCGGACCGTCCTGGTCGTCTTCGCGCGCAGGAACGTATTTCAGGATCGCATCGAACAGCGGCTTCATGTCGCCTTCGCGAACTGAAGGATCGAGGCTTGAATAGCCGTTCAGGGCGGAAGCGTACACTACCGGAAAATCAAGCTGCTCTTCGGTTGCGCCGAGCTTGTCGAACAGTTCGAAGGTGGCGTTGATGGCCCACTCGGCGCGAGCGCCCGGACGGTCGATCTTGTTGAGCACAACGATCGGCTTCAGTCCCAATGCCAGGGCTTTACGGGTAACGAAGCGCGTTTGCGGCATCGGACCTTCCTGTGCATCGACCAGCAGCAGAACGCTGTCGACCATCGACAGCACGCGCTCGACCTCGCCGCCGAAATCGGCATGGCCCGGGGTATCGACGATATTGATATGCGTGCCTTCATATTCGACCGCGCAGTTCTTCGACAGAATCGTAATGCCACGTTCTTTTTCAAGATCGTTGGAATCCATCACCCGGTTGTCGACTTGCTGGTTGTCGCGGAAGGTACCCGACTGACGCAGAAGCTTGTCGACGAGTGTGGTTTTGCCGTGATCGACGTGGGCGATGATGGCGACGTTACGAATTGCGCGTTTGGTTTGGGACATGAAGTTTATATAGTATATCGTTAAGAAAACCCGCCATTATAGCATTTTTGGAACGAAAGCAGAAATTCCTTGAAATATCAAGCGCTTGACGAGGCCGCTATTGCGGTTTCAGTGGCTATCAGTCGTTCCGGCGCGAGTACGCCGTGGTCTTTTACAATGCCGGTGCCGAGCAATTGCCGGTCGTCGGCGCGGTAAACGCGCACCCTGCCCGCCTCATCGGGAATAGCCACCCCCTCCTTGGCCAATGCGAGCCTTTGCCCTTGCATGAAGCGCGCAGCAAGATCCTGCGTCAGCAGCAGCATGGGGAACGAAGAGAGCAGCAAGTCAGCCGGCTCCAGTAGCAGGCTGAGTTCCGATTGAGGAAGTTTCTCCAATGCCGGGAGTTCACGGGCCCCCTCAAGGGTCAGGTTTCCGACCTTTGTACGGCGCAGTGCGTTCAAATGAGCGCCGCAACCCAGAGCACGTCCGATATCTTCTCCCAGCACGCGAATATATGTTCCTTTGCTGCACAGAACGCGCAAGCTCAGGTACGGCTCGCGATACGCGAGCAGCTCCAGCTCCAGGATGGTGATTCTGCGGGATGCGCGCTCCAGCTCTATTCCGGCGCGGGCGTATTCGTACAGAGGCTTGCCGTCTCGCTTGAGCGCGGAATACATCGGCGGAACCTGATCGATTTCCCCGCGGAACAGCGTTAGCGCTTCTTCGATTTGGGCAATCGTGACGTTGACTTCCCGGGTTTCGAGGATTTCGCCTTCGGTGTCGCCGGTAGTGGTCGTTGTACCCAAGTGGACGACTGTCTCGTAACCCTTGTCGGCATCCAGCAGATCCTGCGCGAATTTGGTCGCCTCGCCGAAACATAAAGGCAGTAGGCCGGTTGCAAAAGGATCCAGCGTACCGGTATGGCCGCCTTTTTTAGCATTCAGCAGACGTTTGGTGCGCACCAGCGCATCGTTGCTGGACCAGCCGACGGGCTTATCCAGCAGCAGGACGCCGTTGACGGAAATACGAGGATTCTTTTTGAGCGGAGATTGCGCCATTTAATCAGTAACGTCCACAACGAGGGTAAGCAATGGAAAAGCAGTGCAACTGCGAATAGTCCGTTCATGTCGGAAGACGAGACCATGACAGTGTCGCCGAGGACATGTCGTCCGTGAAGCGCAGCCAGGCCGAAGACCGTGCCGGTGCGCGGCAAGGCGAGTCGTCAAAGCCGCTGACGGCATGAAATCAGCCTTCGTCCGAATCCTTGGCACGATCGGCATTGGCCTTGTCGATCAGATCCGACAGCGCCATGCCGCGCGAAGTGGATGTATCGTGCACAAAATGCAATTGCGGCAGCGTATGGATGTGCAGGCGCTTGCCCAGCTGGGCGCGGATGAATCCGGCCGCATTGGTCAGTCCGTCCAAGGTATTTTTCACTGCGTCCTGATTGTCGTTCAGCATGGTGAAGAACACTTTTGCATGGGCATAGTCGGGAGTCACCTGTACGTCCGTAATCGTGACCAAGCCGGCGCGCGGGTCTTTCAGTTCGTAAGCGATGATCTCGGACAGATCGCGCTGAATCTGGTCAGCTACGCGCAGAATACGTCCGGGAATCGCTTTGCTGTGTCGTGCCATAACCTATCCTATCTATTTGACTTGTTGCACGGGTGCGAGAGCGTGCCTTTCCAGCCGGAATCGGATCCGGCAAGGCAAATAAGGCGCGGCGGATATCTCTGCCTGCTTCCACAGGCTCGATAAAGTCCGGCCTGAGCCCGAAAGGAAGGTGGCCTTAACGGTGCTTGGCTTGCACCGTTAAGGCCACCCTCGCCATCCATACTGCCCGTCAAATAATCAAATTCTTCATTTGCCGGGCAATTAGGCGGAACTTCCGTCTCTTGAATTATAAGGTACGGGCGATTTCCTGAACCTCGAATACTTCAAGCTGATCGCCTACCTGTATATCGTTGTAGTTCTTCAGCGTCAGGCCGCACTCGAAGCCGGCCTTCACTTCCCTGGCATCGTCCTTGAAACGCTTCAAGGAGTCGATTTCGCCGGTCCAGACCACGACGTTATTGCGGAGCAGGCGAACCTGGGAACCGCGACGGACCAGACCATCCAGCACGAAGCAGCCCGCAATCGCGCCGACCTTGCTGACCATGATGACTTGCCGGATTTCGACCAATCCCAACGCATTTTCGCGTTTTTCCGGAGCCAGCATGCCCGACATGGCAGCCCTTACTTCATCGATTGCATCGTAAATGATGTTGTAGTAGCGTATAT
>Ga0366762_1050_pt1 | contig 8840 bp, 7 predicted proteins | sample TotcelHN113001M4_FD_207057 | JGI IMG/M metagenome (GOLD analysis project Ga0366762, IMG submission 207057) | Enriched cells from coal bed in the Powder River Basin, Montana, United States - Total cells N11 rep1 HSBNCT.N11.300.1.M4 ... | reverse complement strand
ATCTACGGAGGAGCCTGCGGCTATCTCTCGTTCAGCGGCGAAATGGACGTTGCAATCGCAATCCGTACCGGAGTCATCAAGGATGGCATGCTGTACGTGCAGGCCGGCGCCGGCATCGTCGCCGATTCCGTGCCCGAATCGGAATGGATGGAAACTGAGAATAAGGCACGGGCGGTAATGCGGGCAGCCGAGCAGGTACAGGACGGACTGGACAATGCTGATTGAAGCAAGTAAACGCTACTTTTCCGCATTTTATTTTTCATAGAAGGCGTTAAGCACCCGCCGCTCACGTTTGTTGCATATCCGTTCCATGTCTCATGCGGCAAGCGTACAGGGCGCACCTGCGACCGGTATAATGGCATAGCGAGGCGGCATCTTGAATGCCGCCTGCATTTTTCCTCATTCCGACTGCCTGCTGATGCACAACCGAAACAACAATGCTACAAGACCTGCAGCTCCACGCAGAGGCGTAGCCCCGACAGCCCGCGCTGACGGCGGATCCTCCTCTTTTCGCGCCCCTGCTCAGGATTCATTGGCGTTTGCCCTACTCGGCGCTTCTCGAGCTGTCGCCGAAGTACGCGCCGGAACCGCGTTGCCGCAGGCGCTGGCGCGCGTTTTTTCACAGGGAGAAATTTCTCCGCAGGCGCGCGGTGCGATACAGGACATCTCTTATCGCACCATGCGCCAGCTTGGCCTCGCCGACACGCTCATCGCCCTGACCACCAGCAAGCTGCCCGAACCTCCTGCGTTGCGCTCCTTGCTGTGTTGCGCGCTGAGCCTTATATGCTCGCCGGAAGAAACATCGGGTAAGACCTACGAGCCGTTCACAATTGTTGACCAGGCTGTTACTGCGGCCGCATCCGATGCCGGCATGGCGCATGCGAAAGGGATGATCAATGCTGTGTTGCGACGTTTTTTGCGCGAGCGCGAAACCCTCTTGCAGCAGGCAAGAGCGAATCCCGTCGCCTTGTGGAATTATCCGGCTTGGTGGATTGATGCAATCAAAGCCGCCTATCCGAAAAACTGGCAGACCATTCTGCTTGCGGGAAATACTCCGCCGCCCCTCACTCTGCGTGTAAACCAGCGCAAAACGACAGTCTCTGCATACCTGGAGCTTCTTTCCCGTGCCGGCATGGAAGCGGTGCAAATAGGGCCGCAGGCGGTCAGACTGGCAAGACCCGTTCCGGTTGGCCAGATTCCGGGCTTTAGCGAAGGCATGGCATCGGTGCAGGATGCAGCGGCCCAGATGGCGGTTCCCCTGCTCGATCTGCACGACGGCATGAGAGTGCTGGATGCCTGTGCCGCGCCTGGCGGCAAAACCGGACATATCCTGGAAGCGGCCGGGGTCGACCTGGTCGTACTCGACAATGACGCTGAAAGATTATCCCGCGTTGAGGAAAACTTGAATCGTCTGCAGTTAAATGCCCAAATCAAGGTCGGTAATGCAGCCATGAGCACATGGTGGGACGGCGTGCAGTTCGACCGGATTTTAGCCGATGTGCCTTGCACCGCTTCCGGCATCGTGCGCCGTCATCCGGACATCCGCTGGCTTCGGCGAAAAAGCGATGCGCTTCAGCTTGCAACAGTTTCCGCACAAATCCTGGACAATCTTTGGCAGATGCTGCGTCCGGATGGTAAATTGCTCTTTGTTACGTGTTCGCTATGGCCGCAGGAATCCGAAGCCCAGGCAGCCGCGTTCGCAGCACGCAATAATGCTGCAAGATTATCCGCGCCGGGCCAGATGTATCCGACCGTCGGGCAGGAGCAGGATCACGATGGCCTGTTCTATGCTCTGTTTCAGAAAATGGCAACGAAATGACCTTAGTTTGTTTTCAATGCTTTGTGGCGACAATAAAGTGATGCGCCGCTTATTCCATCTGCTCGCCTTCGCCTGCATGGGTGCCATGATCCATGTTGCCGCCCATGCGGCAAGCATCGAGATAAACCAGGCCAATCTTGTGAGCAGCGAGGATGGTTATAAGCTGGCCGCCAGCTTTGATCTTGAACTCGGACGCGGGCTGGAGGACGCCCTACTTCATGGAATCCCGCTCCATTTCACCACTGTGGTGGAGATGTCCCGTCCGCGCTGGTACTGGTTCGACGAGAAATCGATCGAAGCATCGCAGACCGTGCGAATTTCCTATAATGTCCTGACGCGCCAGTACAGCGCGGCAATTCCAGGCAGCCTGCAACGGAATTTCAGCACTTTGGACGAGGCCCTGTTCCTGGTGCGCCGCCCTGGCCGCTGGAAGGTCGCAGGCAGAGGCTCCTTGAGCACAGGACAAACCTATACGGTATCGGTGCGAATGGTGCTCGATACGTCGCAATTGCCCAAGCCGTTCCAGGTGGACGCGCTCAACAACCGGGACTGGCGTCTCTCCTCCGACTGGAAGCGATTCCTGTACAGACCTTGAAGAGGATATAAGTGACAAGGGCGTTACGCTATATGTGGGTGGTTGGCGGCGCGGTAATGAGCATCCTGCTCTTTCTGCTCGCCTCCGCCTCATCCAATACCGACTTCTTCGATCAAAATTATTCCTGGCTGCTGCTATTGAACGGATTGGTGGCCGCCGCGCTGTTGGTACTGGTAATTGTGATGCTGGTGCGCTTGTACCGGCGCTACAAGCGGGGCAAGTTCGGCTCCAAGCTGATGGCGAGACTGGTGCTTTTATTTGCAATCATGGGCATCCTTCCGGGCGCGGTGATTTATGCAGTATCGGTGCAATTCGTTTCGCGCTCGATCGAAAGCTGGTTTGACGTAAGGGTAGAGGCCGCACTGGAATCCGGCCTCCACCTTGGGCGTGCGGTACTTGACTCGTCGCTCTCCGAGCTGAACAAGCGCGCGCAGGCTCTGGCAACAGAACTGTCCGATATGTCGCCTTCGGAGCAGACTCTCAGGCTGTCGCGGCTGCGCGACGAACCCCAATCTCTGGAAGCGACCATCGTCACTTCGAGCGGGAAAGCGATTGCCACCTCCAGCGGGGAACTGTCCAAGCTGATTCCGGAACTGCCAACCTCGGCCATGATGCAGCAGGCGCGCCTGACTTCCCGTTTTTCCACGCTCGAAGGCGAAACCGACCTTCCGGAAACCGCGGAGATAGAAGGCGACGGGCTGCGCCTTCGCGTGGTCGTTCCGATTCCGGGCGCAAGACGCGGCCTTTCCTTGCATGGCGACTCGCTTTTCCTGCAATTGCTGCAGCCTGTTCCTGCCGGCCTGGCTGCCAACGCCGAAGCATTGCGCATCGCATACAGCGAATACCAGACACGATCTCTTGCCCGCACCGGATTACGCAAGATTTACATCGTAACCCTTAGCCTGACGCTGCTGCTTGCTATTTTTGGAGCTATCGCCAGCGCGTTTCAGATTGCGACCAACCTGGCGAAGCCGATGTTGCTGCTGGCCGAAGGAACGAAAGCGGTAGCCGAAGGCAACTTGTCGCCTCGTCCCATCGTAAGCAGTTCCGATGAACTGGGCATATTGACTCAGTCTTTCAATACGATGACGAGGCAGCTTTTCGATGCGCGCACAACAGCAGAAATAACCCGCGCCGAACTGGAAAATGCAAAAATCTATCTGGAATCGGTACTGGCGAATATGTCAGCCGGGGTGATGGTCCTCGACCGCGACTTTCGCCTGGTAAGCTGCAATGAAGCCGTGGAAAATATTTTGCGCCAGGATCTGAAGCCCCATCTCGGCATGGAACTATCCTCAATCGACGGCTTGGCCCCGTTTGCCGCCGCCATCGTCAGGGCATTTTCCGAGCAGAGCGCACAATCTGCCGCCAGCGGAAAAAATCAGAACGGCCAACACTGGCAGCAGCAGATCGAGGTTCCCCGCGCAGAGTCTGAAAACGATCAGGACATCACGCTGCTGGCGCGCGGCTCGCGGCTACCGGTTAGAGAGGGCACAGGATACATCGTCGTGTTCGATGATATATCCGACGTTATTTCCGCGCAGCGCTCGATTGCCTGGGGCGAGGTTGCGCGACGGCTTGCGCACGAGATCAAGAACCCCCTGACTCCGATTCAATTATCGGCTGAGCGCTTGCAGATGAAGCTGCAGGACAAGCTGGAACAGACAGACGCATCCATGCTAAGAAAGAGCACCGCCACGATCGTGAATCAGGTTGCGTCGATGAAGAAGATGGTCGATAATTTTCGTGAATATGCAAAGACGCCCCCGGCTACTCTGGAACCGCTCAACCTGAATGCTCTGGTCGAGGAAATCGTCCATTTATATACGGGCAGCGACATACGGGGAATCATTCATACTGTTCTGACCCCCGGTCTGCCGAAGATAATGGGTGATGCGACGCAGTTGCGGCAAGTGATTCACAACCTGCTACAAAATGCTCAGGATGCCGTAAGCGAAAAAACGGGCCCAGATTACGAACCAAGCATTGATGTGCTGACAGAAGAGGTACGCTACCAGGACGCAGGCAATCAGGTTCGCGTTGCAGTCCGACTTTCCGTCATGGATAATGGGCCGGGGTTTGCGTCGAAAATAATGTCGCGCGTGTTTGAGCCGTACGTGACAACCAAGGCTCGCGGCACCGGGTTGGGAATGGCCATGGTCAAGAAAATTGTCGATGAACACGGCGGCCGCATCGATCTTCAAAACAGGTTGGACACAAGTGGTGCAAAAGTATCCATTTTGCTGTTAAAGTTGGCATCATCGGAGTAATTGATTCTTGGTTGCAACGACTGGTCAGCAAAGCGCGGAAGCGCAGTAATAGGGAAACAACAAAGGCAAGCAGATATGGCAAGTATTCTCGTAGTCGATGATGAAATGGGCATACGCGAGTTGCTCTCGGAAATTCTTTCCGATGAAGGACACGTCGTTCAAACGGCGGAAAATGCACGCCAGGCCAGACAGGCTCGGCTTTCGGAGGCACCTGATCTGGTGCTGCTTGATATCTGGATGCCCGACACTGACGGAGTTACCCTTTTGAAAGAATGGCAGCGCGAGGGTTTGTTGACGATGCCTGTGATAATGATGTCCGGGCATGCCACGATCGATACCGCCGTCGAAGCCACCCGAATCGGCGCCCTGAATTTTCTCGAAAAGCCGATCGCCCTGCAAAAGCTGTTGAAGGCGGTTCAGCAAGGCTTGATGAAAGGACAGGAGAGATTGCGGCCACCCACCGTCACTCGCATGCCGATACAGGGTGGCGATGGACACAACCATGCTTCGATTGCCCCGGCGACCCCATCAGCCGCGAATTCATCCTCCAATCCATCTCAACCGACACAGCCCGTGTCGACCAGTCCTGCTTTTCACTTGTCTTTCGATTTGCCTCTGCGTGAAGCGCGCGATACTTTTGAGCGGATATATTTCGAGCATCATCTCATTCAGGAAGGGGGCAGCATGACGCGTGTCGCGGAAAAAACCGGATTGGAAAGAACGCATCTTTATCGGAAGCTGAAACAACTGGGAGTTGAACCTTCCCGTGTGGCGAAAAAGAACGGATGAATTCAGGCATTCGAGAATTTGTCTCTTTTTTGCAACAATCATTCCATAATTTAAATTCCCGACTATTTTCCGAAATCTGATCTGGCCGGTTGCATTACCGACCTGAAAAGTTTTCAATTACCTGCTGTCAGCCGGGGACTTTAGCGTGCCCGTTGCCCTTTACGCGGGTCGCTGCCAATTCAGTTTATTTCGCCCCTGTTCATGAAAGGATGAATGATGCAATACGTCAATCTTGGTTTGACCGGACTCAAGGTTTCCCGTATCTGCCTGGGCATGATGACGTACGGCTCACCGCAATGGCGGCCCTGGGTGCTGGACGAGGGAGCCGCCCGTCCTTTCGTAAAGCGTGCGCTCGATGCGGGAATCAATTTCTTCGACACTGCCAACATGTATTCGAACGGGGTGTCCGAGATCGCAACTGGTAAGTTACTGAAAGAATTTGCGAAACGCGAAGAGGTTGTGATTGCAACCAAGGTTTATTTCCACGTTTCGGAAGATATGGCCTTCGATGCTCCCTCGGCTTCTGCCAGCCAGATTCCGCCGAATACCAGCGGCCTGTCGCGCAAGCATCTCATGAGCGCGGTCGACGCTTCTCTGAAGCGACTCGGCACTGATTACATCGACCTGTACCAGATCCACCGATGGGACCGTTCCACGCCTATCGAAGAAACAATGGAAGCACTGCACGACATCGTCAAGGCGGGCAAGGTGCGTTATATCGGCGCGTCCAGCATGTGGGCGTGGCAATTCGCAAAAGCCCAGCAAGTCGCGCATGAGCATGGCTGGACGCGGTTCGTGTCGATGCAGAACCACTATAACCTGGCTTACCGCGAAGAAGAGCGCGAGATGATTCCGCTGTGCCATGATCAAGGCGTCGCGCTGATACCGTGGAGCCCGCTTGCGCGCGGCTTTCTGGCAGGCAACCGAAAACTCGAGGACAAGGACGCGAGCGCAAACAATTCAGCCACTTCGCGCGCGAAGACCGATGAAATGGCGCTGCACTATTATTACAACGAGGCAGACTTTGCCGTTGTGAATGCGCTGGAAAAGGTCGCTCAGGCCAAAGGGGTGTCTAACGCGCAGGTTGCATATGCATGGCTGCTGCACAAGGGCATTACCGCCCCCATAGTCGGCGTGTCCAAGCTGCCGCAACTGGAAGAGGCCATTGCCGCAACGACCGTTACTCTGTCAAAGGAAGAAATCGCCAGCCTGGAAAAACCGTACCGGCCGCATTCGATACTGGGTCACCGTTGAATGTCGGGATTGATCGTTGTCATATAAAACGCGATAACAGGAATTTTCGCTCTCGTCCTTTGCAAATGTTTCGAAGTGAGCATGTCTAAAAATTGAAAGCATTCCCGGTAGCAATCATCAGGAACATGCTGTTCAGTAGACTTACTTTCCGACGCACTCATTTTCAAAGGACGGAAAATGAAAATTCACAAGCCATGTGCAGTTGCCTTCTTATCCTGCATGCTGATGACCGGGTGCGGAGGCGACGGCGACGGGCGCCCTGCGTTCAGGGCGGACAGATCCACGGCTCAAGGGCTATACGATGGAACGATCGTATATAGTAATGGCAGCTCGCTGAGTTTCAATCAGCAAACAGTCGTCCTGGAAACCGGCGAGTTTTTCATCGTATACGGAGAGACGCTAAACAATACTTTTTTTGTAGATGGCATGTTGCACGGCACCGGGCAGATCGGCGCCGCCAGCAATACTTTTTATTCCTATGATCTTAGCGACCATTTCTTTCGGAATAACGCGATCGATGCCGTCTTTGACGGTCGCCTGACAGCTTCGTTCGAGCCCGGGAATTTTTTCAACGGCCACGCCAGGCAAAAAGACAGCACGGCGAACTTCCAAGGCGTCGCGCCCCAGGCCGCCGTTTATACCTACAATACGCCAGCCAACCTGAACGATGTGATCGGCGACTGGGTCATGATCGATCTTCTGGGCAATCAGCCGACAATGAACATAACCGCTCCCGGCATTTTTTCCGGCGCATATTCAAATGGATGTTCTTTCAGCGGCTCGCTTACGCCCCGTACTTCCGGAAAGAATATCTTTAATATGACCATTGCGTTTGGCCCCACTCCATGCACGCAACCGAACCAGTCTTTTACGGGAGTGGCATACGACTATTCTCCCTCGACAATAAGCCGTACGCTTGTCATGGCCGGCTTGACGTCAAACGGAGATCAGGCAGCAGTGCTATATGGCATCAGGTAGGCTGCCTTAGCTTACTGGAAGACGCAATAGCGAGGCGGGCATTCGATGCCTCCCGCCTCACTTCGGCTGAATGAGACGGCCTGTCCATCCAGGCATCAACTGCATTCGCATTCCTGAGCAAGCCCGTCCGACAGGTGCCGGGGAATCGTTATTCCCCATCGACTTTCGATTTCTTTGCCGTCGCCTTCTTAACCGCCGTTTTCTTGACCGCTGTTTTCTTGATAGCTGCTTTCTTGACGGCTGGCTTTTTTGCGGCGGCTTTTATTGCCGCCGGTTTGGCTGCCGCCTTCACGCTTGTTCCGGCTGGTGACTTGGCCGCCGTTTTGGTCTTCGAGGACGATTTTGCCTTGGATTCCTCGAACTCGAAGCTGACTTTACCGTCCTTTCCCAGCGCGAGATAAGCCTTGAATGGGCGGCGGGTACGTTGCGACACAAATCCGGGAAGAAGGTTGGTCCTGCCTTCGTTCAGCAGCTTGGACATCTGTTCGGGCAGTATTTCCTGCTGCAGGATAATGCGGCCGCTACGGAAGTCGCAGCTCTTGGGTCTGGCAACCGTATTTTCACAAACGTAGGCCAACCCCAGCTCATACACTTTGCCTCCGCACTTCGGGCATGGGCCAAGAGGGGATTTATCACTGAAATCAATCGCTTCGGCGCTTTCATCGTCCTTGTTCTGGCCGAAGTCGAATTCGAGCTTGTAGTTATCGTTTTCCTCGTCGCGGGCAATCTTCAGGATGGCAGCAAACGGCCGGCCCATCTTGGAACGGAATCCCTGCAGCGGCCCTATGGTTCCATCTCGCAGCAATTCCTCTACCTCAGGAACCGCGAACTGGCGGCTGCCCGGCGTCTTGCTGATGGAAAAAGTGCATTTTGTGCAGGCAAAACGACGATAGTTTTCCTTCACTTCACCGCCGCAATTCGGGCATGGGGTCGTTAAGGATACATAATCCCCGGGGATGGTCGCACTATCGTGTTCCTTGGCGCGCTTGACGATGATCTGGGTCATCTGCGCAATTTCCTGCATGAACTCTTCGCGGCTGATCTTGCCTTTTTCGATCTGCGAGAGCTTGTACTCCCATTCCCCAGTCAGTTCCGGCAGCGTCAATTCGTCGACGCCGAGACCGTGCAGCAACGT
>Ga0366762_1047_pt1 | contig 9137 bp, 7 predicted proteins | sample TotcelHN113001M4_FD_207057 | JGI IMG/M metagenome (GOLD analysis project Ga0366762, IMG submission 207057) | Enriched cells from coal bed in the Powder River Basin, Montana, United States - Total cells N11 rep1 HSBNCT.N11.300.1.M4 ... | reverse complement strand
CATAACGTAATAAAAAGGGCTGCGATCATCGGGCCGATTACGAAGCCGTTCAAGCCGAGCAATGCCATGCCGCCAACCGTGGAAATCAGCACGACGAAATCCGGCAGTTGGGTGTCCTTGCCGACCAGGATGGGGCGCAGGATGTTGTCCACCAAGCCGATGACCAGCACGCCGAACAGGATCAGCGATACGCCCTGCCATATCGCGCCGATCAGCAGGAAGTAAATTGCGACTGGCACCCAGATGATGGCGGCACCCACCGCGGGCAACAGCGACAAAAAGGCCATGAGCACGCCCCACAGCAGGGGCGCCTGCACGCCGAGAAACCAGAAAGCGACGCCCCCGAGGGCGCCCTGAACCGCCGCCACGATCACATTGCCTTTGACCGTCGCCCGCACCACGATCACGAGATTGGCGAACAGCTGGCGCTTGTGATGGATGGACAGCGGCGTTGCCTGCCGGATTTTTTCGGCCAAGCGGTCGCCGTCGCGCAGCAGGAAGAACAGGATGTACAACATGATGGTGAAGCTCACCAGAAAGTTGAAGGTGTTCTGGCCGATGTTGATGATCTGGCGCGTAATGAATTCACCCCCGGCCGCCGCGGTAGTCGTCACGCGCTCCTGCAACGCGACAAAATTATCCAGCCCGAAGCGATGCAGCACGGTGACGACCCAGGTCGGCAGCGCGCCCACCACTTTCTGGAAAACGTCGCCAAAGTTGATCTGCCCGGAGCGGATATTCTGGTAGACCGTGGACGCCTCCTGCGCCAAAGAAATAAAAATCAGCGTCAGCGGGAGCACGACGACCACCAGGCAGATCAGCAGCGTGGCAGCGGCGGCCAGGTTCTCGCGGCGGTGCAGGCGGATCAGCATCTTGCGATAGAACGGCGCAAACAGGATGGCGAGCACGACCGCCCAAAATACGGCGCCGTAAAAGGGCAACAGCACCCACACGAAGGCAACGGAAAGAACGACCAGTAGCGTGATGAAGGTTTTTTGCTGAATGTCGGAGTGATTCATGGAGTGCGCACGGGGTCCGTGCTGCTGTGGCAGTCGACTTATGCTACCTGAAGTCGCTGCGGGTATCAGGACTTTCCCGCAGCGTGCGTACGCTAACCGACATTGGGGGAACGGCGCCAGTGGCAAGCGGGTCACACCGCGGTCGGCATTCAGCCAGTCCATCGAAAGACCGCCATGTCCGCTAACAAATCGATCAATCTCATCCTGCTGCCCGGCCTTCTGAATGATGGGCGTCTATGGGCTCATCAATTGTCGGCACTTGCACCCTTGGCGGAAATCCAGGTCGCCGATTTGACTCACGCCGACACCATGCCGCAGCTGGCGGCATCGGTACTGGCCAATGCGCCGCCGGGGCCGCTGGCGCTGGCAGGCTTGTCGATGGGAGGCTACGTCGCGCTGGAAATTGTGCGGCAGGCGCCGCCGCGGGTCCTCGCGCTGGCGCTGTTCGACACCAGTGCCCGAGCCGACACGCCGCAGGCGAGGGGCGACCGGTACGCGGCAATCGCCCAGGCGGAACGGGATTTTTCATCCGTCGCCCCGGCCCTGATGCAAAAGCAGTTGCATCCCGACCATCTTGCCGACGCCGGCATCGTGGAAACGATCGCGCAAATGGCGCAAGCCATCGGCAAGGACGCGTACATCCGGCAACAGCGTGCCATCCTGTCGCGCATCGACAGCCGGCCGTCGCTGAAGGAAATCGCCTGTCCCACGCTGGTGTTGTGCGGCCGCGAAGATGGCATCACGCCGATTGCGATGCACCAGGAATTGCGCGACGGCATTTCGGGCGCCCGCCTGGCCATCGTCGAGCATTGCGGTCACCTGTCCGCGCTGGAACAGCCACAGGCGGTCAGCGACGCGATGCAGGGGTGGCTGCAGGCAATCGAAGTGAGCTAGCATGCCAAAAAAAGACCGGCGCGAGGCCGGTCTGCAAACTACAACAGGTATACCTTGCCGTGGATTACTCCACCAACGGTTTGCTCATGTGCTTGGCGCGCATCGGTTTCAGTACGAACCATGCTGACAGCGCGGCGGCGGCGTTCAGGCCACTGGCCAGCACGAACACCGAATGCCAGCCACCGGTAGCGGAGGCAAGCACAGCGGACAGCGGCACCAGCAGCGATGCCGTACCTTTCGCGGTGTACAGCAGGCCGGCGTTGGCCGAAGCGAACTTGCTACCGAAGGTATCGGCGCAGGTGGATGGGAACAGGCTGAAAATTTCGCCCCAGGCAAAGAACACGATACCGGTCAGCACCACGAACGCGACTGGGTTGTGGCCGTAGTGGTAGAGCGCCAGGATGCCGATTGCTTCTGCGCCAAAGGCGATCAACATAGTTGGCTCGCGGCCGATCTGATCCGACACCCAGCCGAAGAACGGACGGGTCAGGCCATTCAGCACGCGGTCAATCGCGAGCGCAAAAGTCAGCGCCGGCAGCGCCAGGCCAAGAATGCTCACCTCAACGTCGAACACCTTGAAGTCGCGGGCGATCGAGCCGAGCTGCGCGGTAGCCATCAGGCCACCGGCCGCAACCATGACGAACATGGCGTACATGACCCAGAATACAGGCTGGCGCAGGACTTCTGCCGGCTTGTAGTCACGCTTGGTCTGTTGCACATTGGCGACTTGTTCTGCCTTCCTGTGTTCCGGCGCACGTACCAGGAACAGCGAGATCAGCACGACGATGATGCCCTGGCCGATACCGAAGTACAGGAACGCAGCTTCGTAGCCCTGCGTCTTGATCATCGCCGAAATCGGGATGATGGTCACAGCGGAACCGGCGCCGAAACCGGCAGCGGTCAGACCGGCGGCCAGGCCGCGGCGGTCCGGAAACCATTTCAGCGCGTTACCGACACAGGTGCCGTACACGGCGCAGGCACCGATACCGCTGATAACGGCGGCGACGTACAGAATGGCCAGCGAGTCGGCGAACGAGTTGATGAACCAGCCCAAACCGCAGAGGAGGCCGCCGGCCATCACAACCGGACGTGGGCCGAACTTGTCGACGAACCAGCCTTCGATCGGTACCAGCCAGGTTTCGGTCAGAACAAAGATGGTAAATGCGACTTGAATCGCGGCACGGCTCCAGCCGTGTTTTGCAGCGATCGGATCGACGAACAGCGTCCATCCGTATTGCAGGTTGGCGATCATCGCCATGGCGACGATACCCATGACTAACTGGCCCCAGCGGAAGCCGGACGAGCGACCAGCTGCATTAGCACTAATCGTAGCTGCCTGGTTCATTTTTGCCTCTCAACTCTCAAGTATTGAAAATGCACTGCCTTGCAGTGCCCACGTTGCAATCAACCACTGATTCAACCGATCATTCGTGACACGCAACGGTCAGCCAGGCGCGAAACAAACTGGCAATGCCGACAGCGGTCCTGTGGTTATTAAATTCAACGCTCGCTACTATCTGAAAAGCGGCCTGTTGCCGCAATATCCCAAAGCAAGAATGTCTGATATTCAGCTTGTGGATATCACGTATTCAGGATGTAATAGTTGATGTGAATTGTGGATACCACGTAAGAAAATGCGGATAGTACGTAAGTTTCACGAAGATGGGATTGCGCAATCGCTGCGGTGTGTGCGTGTTGAGGGGGCGTTAAGCGCGTTGAATCATGCGCTGAAAAAAAATGAACAATCGTGTTTTGACAATGCGGCGATACGTGCCTGTTTTTTAGGCAGCGTGCGGAAGTCTGCAGTGACGGCGTCATAGCGGATTTGCGATGCTGCGGAAAGCCGAAGCGAGACGAAATGAAACGCGCGGACAGTATCGCCACGCGCTTCCTCCGCCATGCATCGTAGGTTCTGTAAGCCAGGTACTTGCCGCTCATGACGATCTGCACGCGGTCATCGTCAGGATCGGCATGACGGTTCATGTCCCATCTTGAAGTCGATCGCACTCATGATGCCGTCGCCGAATTCTTCATGAATCAGTTCCTTGAACGTGGTGCCGTACACCTGCTTCATAAAAGCGGCAGATCGGCGGATCGGTCGGTACCGCGGTCGGCAGCGAGCCTTTTTACGGCACAACCATCAGCCTTTTTCTTCATCGGTCAGATCGAAAAGCCGGCGACGATGTCCGTTGCCTTGGCATCGGTCAGTGGCCATGACACGCTGCGGTCACCCATTCCTTGCTGAGGCGGACCCTGGCGGCGGTGTCGGACCATTTCAGACCCTTCGATACCTTGGAGACGATGATTTTTCGGTAACGCCGAGACGGCTTCACTTGGGATTCCTGTTGGTTGGGGGGAGGCGATTAAATGCAGTTCTGCCGTATTTCAATCGAGCAGGAAACATGCCGCCGGGCATGGAAAGCGGTGTACTGCGGCAACGATTCATTTATTTTTTCATTACGATGGAATAAAGCGACCGCAGATGCGTTTACGTTGATGTCAGCGCAATGTTGCGCATTGACGTTATGACGATGGATCGTCAGACGCGATGCGGTTCGTCCCGTCAGGTTGCACCCACCACAACGAAAAGGAATGACAAATGAAACTCTCCCGACTCCTGTTGTCTGCCGCCGTCACACTGGCTTTCTCCGGCGCTGCTTTTGCTCAATCCGCGCCGGTCAAAAAAGCCGACGGCATTCTGGTCACCAGCGCAGGCCTGACCGTCTACACCTTCGACAAGGATACTGTCGAAGGCAAGAGCGCCTGCAGTGGCGGTTGTATTGCAGTATGGCCGGCGGTATCGGCCGACGACGCCAAACTGTCGGCGCCATACGGCTCGATCACACGCGACGACGGCAGCAAGCAACTGACCTACAAAGGCAAGCCGCTGTATACCTTCGTGCAGGATAAAAAAGCGGGCGACCGCAACGGCGACAATGCGAAGGAAATCTGGCACGTCGTGAAGGATTGATTGCCGTTTCTGCGTCATTGCGAAAGCCGTCATGCAAGATGAACGCGACCGTCTGATCGCCTGCATCCCGCGCCTGCGCCGTTACGCGCGGGCGCTGATCGGCGACCGGGCCGGCACCGACGATCTGGTGCAGGACACGATGGAACGCGGCTGGCGCGGATTGTCGTCATGGCAGCGCGGCAGCAACATGCGCGCGTGGCTGTTCGGCATCATGCATAACCTGCACATCGATCAGGTGCGCCGCCCGTCCGTGGCGACCGAAGTGCTGGACGACGACACGCCGCTGCCTGCAGCCAGGGCATCGCAGTCCGATTCCCTGGAAATCCGCGATCTGGAATCCGCATTGCGCACGCTGCCCGACGGGCAGAGTGAAATCCTGCTGCTGGTCGCACTGGAAGAAATGACCTATGACGAAGTCGCCGCGACACTCGGCCTGCCGCTCGGCACCGTGACGTCGCGCCTGTCGCGCGCCCGGCAAAAATTACGCGCACACATGGAAGGGCGATCGGCCGTATCGCTATTGAAGGCAGTCAAATGAACCAGCCATCCGTTACCGAAGCCGATCTGCACGCCTACGTCGATGGCTTTCTGAGCGAAGTCCGGCACGCGGAAGTTGCCGGCTATCTGGCCGCCAGGCCGGAAGAGATGGAACGCACCAACGCTTATCGCGAACAGAACCACGCGCTGCGCGCACTGTTTTCACCGGTGCTGCACGAAGCGGCGCCGCCGCGCATCGCGTCGGCCATGCGGCACCGCAGCGATCGTTATGGAAAATATGCGGCCGCTCTGCTGATCGCATTGGCTGGCGGAGCCGGCGGCTGGATGCTGCACGGCGCGTTGCAGAGATCGACCTTGCTGGCGAAATTTTATGGCCCGGGCACCGACGGCGCGATGACGGTTTCCGCGATGGCGCATCAGGCGGCGATCGCGCATTTGGTCTACACGCCCGATGCGCGTCGTCCGGTCGAGATCGGCGCCGATCAGGAAGAACAACTGGTCAAGTGGCTGGCCAAACGCACCGGCGCCGACATGCATCCGCCCAAGCTCGGCGCACTCGGTTACGAACTGATCGGCGGGCGTCTGGTGCCGGGCGATAGCGGCACGCCCGCTGCGCAGTTCATGTATCAGGACATCGGCGGTCAGCGCCTGACACTGTACGTGTCGACCGATCAGGCGCAGAACAAGGACACCGAATTCCGCTTTGCGCAGCAGGGCAAGGTCAATGTGTTTTACTGGATCGACGGCAAATTTGGCTATGCGCTGTCGGCCGGCATCGACAGGGGAGAACTGACGCGCATCGCCTATGCGGTGTACGACCAGCTTGATACCAGACCGCAGTAGCAACAAAAAACAGCGGCCGCATCGCTCGTGCGCCGTCGTCAGCGCCCCGATTCAACGCATGCTTCGTGCTCTCTGGATTTCCGTCTTCACGGGAATGACGGATTGTGTTTGCTTGCGAAGGCGCGATGGCACCGCCCTCGCACGCCGCTTGAACAAAACCATCGCCACAGGCCACCGAAACTTAACCGCCGTCATTCCCGCGCAGAGTGAAAGCGGGGAATTTGACCGGTATGCCGGTCGCCCGCGGAACGATCAGCGCATGCTTGCGCAGATGCGCGCTGCAGGCGGGAATCCGGCAACGCATCGGTGACATCCATTCAGGACCATCATCGCGGCACCTGAAGGGAGTATGCAAGATGGCATGGAAAGGGCATCTCTGGTTGCCTTGTCCGGCAGAATACGCTTCAATGCTCAAGCGACATGAATGCGCCAGCCGCCGCCCGGCTTCATTCCAATAATCGTTTAATCATTCACTCCGGAGTTCACGTGCAAAACAATCCCGTGCAGGATATGCAGAAGCTAACGACGCAACTGACCGATCTGATGGAAAAGATCAAAAATGGCTCGGCGGGCGATATCGTCCAGCAGCTGCAGATCGCGCTGGAAACACTGAGCGTGATTGCCACGCATGATGGCTTGACCGGCGCACTGAACCGGCGCGGCCTGGTGCAAAAACTGGATCTGGAACTGGACCGCGCAAAGCGCACCGGCCATCCGTTTTCATTTGCCGTGATTGCAGTCGATCGTTTCCATGCATTGAACGAGCAGTACGGCAGCGCCATCGGCGATCAGATTCTGCAGAGCCTGGCACAGGCTGCGCTCAAGCTGCTGCGCTCGCTCGACTCGGTGGGCCGCATCGGCGACGACGAATTCGCGATCATTCTGCCGACCACCTGGCTGGACAAGAGCGATATTGCGATCAGTCGATTGACGAGTGGCGTCTCGGCGCTGGACTGGGCCGGCATAGCAGCAACGCTGAACGTGACGTTTTCAACCGGGCTGACCACCAATGCGCATGGCGATACGTCGGAAGAAATGATTCGCCGCGCTACCGAGGCATTGATGCAGGCGAAAGCGGAAGGCCCGGGTTCGATCGTCCGGCTGGAACAGCCGTTGCCGTACGATCCCGAACTGCTTTAAAGAAAAGGGCCGAGTGGCGCTCGCCGCCTGCCGGTCATGCTCAGTTCGAGTCGGTGACGATCTGAATCCGGCCCGACAGGGTCTTGTGCACCGGGCACTTGGCGGCGATATCGGTCAGGCTTTCCTTCTGTTCCGCACTCAGGTTGCCGTGGTATTCCAGATGCCGGTTGAAAACGTAGACGCCGTCTTTTTCCGCATGCTGGATCGTGACGTCGACTTTCTGCAGATCGAAGCCCTTGCGTTGGGCGTACATGTTCAGCGTCAATGCGGTGCATGCGCCGAGAGCGGATGCCAGCAAGTCGTGCGGCACGAAGCCGGCGTCCTCGCCGCCGTATTGCGAAGGCGCATCGGCAATCAATTTATGCGGACCGACTTCAACCACGTGTTGCAGCTTGCCTTCGCCCCGATACACTTTAACGTCCATCTTCAATCTCCCTGTTCAGTCGATGGTGAAAAAAGGCGGCAGAATGCGCATAATCATTGCCGCCCTGATAATTGCGAGGTTGCTGTCGGCCTCCTGTTTAAGCATTGGCCGAACGCCGGCCCAATACTATCGCACTCGTATGCGGTGACACGGCCGTCACTGTTCTTCAAATGGATCAAACAGCATTTGAAGATCAGGAAATTTCTAGGTCGAACAGAAAATGCCATACGCATTCAAATACTTACGGCCCTCATTAGCTATTCGTTGGCGGCCCTTCACAAGCAGCGACACAGCTTGAAACAAAGCCTATGGGACTGCTTGTGTCTCATTCGCGCCGCGCTGTTTCAATACTTCGAAACAGAACAGTCTCCCTATCGAAAGCGACGACGAGATGCTCAATACGCCGCAGCAATGCAGGGAGGACTATTCTGAGTGGTAGTCAACAACATTATTCCGGACAGCAGTGCGCCTGCGCGGGAACGACATGTATTGACGGCTGCACCTTAACTGAACGGCATTAACGGCACGGGGGATTTGTTGCGCCGCAGGGTGTACGATCCGCCCAGCCTGCAATGACGGTAGTGTGGCGGGAAAGCTGCATGTCTTCCACATGATGCTTTCCCGCCATTTTTCATTTCGGACTGATGCATGCGCTCCATGGGATGGATCGTCATGTACGCGGATCATGACGGAACGAGAGTATTCCGATCGATCAGCCGTGCGGCATCGCCAATCAGGATATGTCGTGTCGGTCGGCCGTCTAAAAAGGCACCAAGGACGTATTCAGATGCCCGATTCGACTGTCAGGCACCGAGCGCCTTGCCTCCTATGTCGCCGCCAAACATGGCCTAACGGGCTGGCCAAGACCGCCGCCATCGAGTATTCCAAGCAAGCCATTCGAATCAATTCGGTGCATCCAGGAGATATCGACACGCCGCTGCTTGATGCCCTTGATCGGGATGCCTGCAGCCATTTGAAGGCGCTGCACCCGATCGGCAGACTGGGAGCTGCCGCCGATGTCGCCCAGGTTGTCGCGTTTCTGCTCGCGGAAGAAGCCCCGCCTTTGTCACGGGCAGCCAGTATCTTGCGGACGGCGCCTATACGGCCGCTGACATCCCGTTTGCGAATACGGGGAAAGGGCGAATGTGACGGCTGCAGACCCCTCGTCCTCGAATATCGGGAGATACCCGGGCAGTATCCCCGCCTTTCCGAAAGGCCATGACATTCGCCGAACACTGTATGCGCGCAGCATGTGGCGTCATGTTCGCTGATCTGCTGCAGCGACAAGTTATCGAGTCGTATCTTGTGATGCCAGCAACGCCGCACGGATCTGCTGCAGCGTCGCCGG
>Ga0366762_1046_pt1 | contig 9147 bp, 8 predicted proteins | sample TotcelHN113001M4_FD_207057 | JGI IMG/M metagenome (GOLD analysis project Ga0366762, IMG submission 207057) | Enriched cells from coal bed in the Powder River Basin, Montana, United States - Total cells N11 rep1 HSBNCT.N11.300.1.M4 ... | reverse complement strand
GCTTCGCGGTCGAAATTATCCAGGGCAAAGCTGATATTGGAAGCCATTTCTTCCAGAAGCTGCACAATTTCTTCGTCGAATGCATCAACCTTTTCGCAATATACGGTCCAAGCCCCATATGGCTTGCCTGCTCGCTTAATCGTAAACATGGCCGAAGCCTGAATTCCGTATTTTCTGGCGAATTCTCCCCACGGTTCGGTCAATTTACTATTGGTGCAATCGCGCACGACAAAGGAGTTCCCTTTTCTATACGCAATGCCGAACGGGCTTGTGTCTCCCGGCGCACCCAGCATCGGCAGAACAGAGATTTCATCCGCGAGGCCGGCCGCTTTCCCATATTTGGCAACGGGAATGAACCGGTTGCTGGAATCGGATATGCCGACGCATGAAGCCAGCATGCCTCCGCATTCAACCGCGATCCGGCAAACAAGCGACAGCAAAGTGGATTCCGCTTCCAGATGAACAATCGCTTCATTGGTCGCGCTGAGCGTGTGGTACATGTTTGTCAGGCGCCGCTCACGCTCTTCGGCATTCTTGCGCTCCGAAATATCCCGCAGAACTCCCATGATCCGATCGCCCGACAGCAGTTGGGCATTCACCTCTCCAGGCAAGACTGACCCATCCTTGCGTACGAATTCCCATTCGGAGAGCACGGGAACGCCTCCGGCAATTTTTATAATATCTTCCGGAATGCGCCACTTTTCATGCTCAGCAATAATATCGGTGATCCTTAGTCCGAGTACCTCGGCGCGTGAATAGCCCAGCATTTCTGCACCGCGGAGATTGACGTCAACGTACCTTCCGGTCATATCAGAGATAAAAATCCCGTCCCCGGCATTGTCAAAAAGCGCGCGCACTCGCTCCTTGCTCTGCCGTAACGCAATGCGCCCTTCGCATGCGTCAATATTGCGATTCGGACAAAGATGAGCCTTGACCCGGGCCTGTACTACCAGCGGGTTGAGCGGTTTGGTGATGATATCGACTGCGCCGGCCTGCAGGCTGCGCGTCTCGCTGTCTGTATCTGTACCGTCGAGGACAAGAATAATCGGAATGTGGCTGCATGCTTCGTCCTTCCTGAGCGATGCGCACAGGTCGAATCCGCTTGTGCCCGGCATCCCGGCATTGAGCAGCATGATGTCGGGGTTCTTGTCCCGGATCAGCGACAGCAGTTCCTGCCCGCCGGCCGAATATAAGATTTCGCCCATGCCAGTCAGAATAGTGCCAAGCTGTTGGATAATCTCCGGATCGCCATCAACGATCAGCACGCGAGGCTGATTTTGAGCGGCTGAAAAAGAATGCTTACTCATCATTGTCATCGTGACATGATACCGCGGTTGAGCGCGGCGGAACACAATGGAAGATGCAGAAATTTAACGATTCAATCGTAAGGGCTGTCCTGAATAATTAGCAGCCTCATGTAAAGCGACAATTGATCGCAAGGCTGCGTTGCAGACTTACGCAATCATGCCTCTTTTAAGCATCAGCCCGATGGCGCAGGCAAAAAAATAGTCTACCGGGCCAAGGCGCGGCCCGCGCACCGCAAGCGTGCGGGAAACAGGCCAAGCAGAACCAACCGACGTAAAAAAAGCCCCATAAAGGGGCTTTTTAGAAACAACCAATTTAGCGCTATATTACAGCGGCTGAATGTTGGTTGCTTGCGGTCCTTTTTGGCCCATACCGGCGACAAAACTTACTTTTTGGCCTTCTGCCAGCGACTTAAAGCCTTCAGCCTTAACTTCGGAGAAGTGGGCGAAGAGGTCTTTACCGCTTACATCAGAAGTAATGAAGCCGAAGCCTTTTGCGTCGTTGAACCACTTAACGGTACCTGTTTCCATTTTATATTCCTTTAAAACAAAGATGAAGAATGAGCGGATGCTCGGGGTGCAAGATAATCAAGGAAGACTGCAGGGAACAATGGAGTACCACTAGAGGAGGAACAACGATGCGCTTTAATCTGTAACTTGAAAATGTTGTGCAGACAGTTATACGCACCTTACGAACGCCAGTCAATCTATTTCGAAAATATATGGGCCAAAGCAAGATTTGGCAGTCATAAAAGGGCTTGAGCGAAGAGTTCCAGCCTGTTCGACAGTGAAAATGCGCGCACATCATAAAAGCAAAAAACCAGCATTGCCGACTTCCTTAACTTTACGTGCTGAGGAGCAGAGCAACCGCTTCATGACTGTCTGCGCGAATCATAAACAATATTTATTGCCATAAATATAATCTATTAGCAATATTTCATGTCTCTAACTACAATTTCCCTTGAGCGCGTTGCTTTTGCCTTCCGCTCAGGTTGGTGAAACACGCGCTCGGCTGATTAACCGCGCGTAATGCGCCTTAAAAGGAAAAACATGTTTGCGAAAATTCTAGTTCCGACCGACGGTTCAGCATTGGGCAACATCGCCGCTTTAGAGCTTGGATTCAACCGGTCAGTGCAACAAGTTGACTGAATCGTTCAGCCGGCGTTTGGTAGTTTAAGGTTTTCCTTGGTCGCTCGTTTAGTTTTGTTGCGACCGCATTGAGCTGGGCCTGCGAGTAGTCCGAGATATTGATCCCCTTTGGGAAATACTGCCTCAATAGTCCGTTGGTATTTTCATTGCTTCCGCGTTGCCAGGGGCTGTGTGGGTCACAGAAATAAACGCTGATGTCAGTCGCCAGGGTAAAGCGCTTGTGGTCTGCCATTTCTTTACCTCGATCCCAAGTCAGAGATTGGTAGAGATCCTGTGGCAACTGGCGAGCGTTTTTGATCAAGGCATTGATGACGGTTTCGGTGTCTTTGCTGGCGACTTTCACGAGCATCACATAACGGGTATGGCGCTCAACCAGGGTGGCGATCTGGCTATTGCGGCTCCCGAACATTAAATCACCTTCCCAGTGACCGGGTACCGCTCGATCCTCCACAGTGGCCGGGCGTTCACTGATAGACACGGTGTCGGTGATTCGGCCATGGTTAGCTGTCTTCTGCGTGTGATGACGAGATCGGCGCATGACGCGAGTGCGCCGCAGATGCGCCAATAACTCCTTCTTCAGAGCGCCGCGAGCCTGGATGTAGAGACTGCGGTAAATGGTCTCGTGTGACACGTGATAACCATCACTTCCCGGATAAGTGTGCTTTAGCCAACCGGCAATCTGCTCTGGTGACCACTGCGATTGGAGTTTGCTAGCCACAGCACGCGCCAGTGTTGGATTGTCAGCCAGCTTACAGCGCTTGGGACGATGGGCGCGATCCCAGGCTGCAGAATCGGCACAACTTGCACGATAGCCTTCCTGGCCGCCATTACGATTGATTTCCCGACTGATGGTCGAGGGCGCTCGCTTGAGCAGTCCGGCAATTGAGCGGATCGAATGACCGACGGCCAGCGAACGGGATATCTCTTCACGCTCTGCCAGAGTTAACGCCAGTGGTGAACGGCGTCGCTCTGCAGGAGGTATGCCGCCCGTCTCGGCCAGAATTCGTTGGACCGATGAGTGGTTACGGTCGAACAGTTGGGCAATCTGCTGAAGGGATTCGCCTTTCTTCCAGCGTTCCCACATCATTGCCTTCTGAGTTTGGGTGTAATAAATCCTGGGTCTTTGCTTCATCCGCAACACTCCTTCTGCTTACGCAGAGTTTAATGTGTTGCATCGACCGGTTGAATCCAAGATGGAAGAAATACCAGGGGACCATCCTTATGTATCCATTGGTCGAGCAGCTGTTAAAGCCGCGTGGCTTATCGAAAAAGAGAAAGAACGAAAAGCAACGCCTGAAGAAGTTATCGAACGAATGCAAGAATGGGCAACTACCGGAAATCTAGCTTTTGGTATATACGAAGCGGTTGAGCACGGTGTTAAGTGGAAGACAAAGCGCAATAGAATAAACAAAACGTATGTCATCGGATCTTGTGTTAAGACACTGGAGCGCTGGCACGAAAGTCGACACCGCGCAGACAGTGGAGCCCAGTAGCGAGAATATGGGGACACCGAACCGGTGTTCCCCTAAAGCAACCGCATAGTTCCTCCAACCGCACAGCCACAATGGCAAAGCGGCATTAATGGAGCAAACTATGACATCTAAATCTTCGCTTACGCCGACAACTCTGTCGGCATCAACACCTACGGCGATATCGCTGGAATTGAGGCTATTCGACGAACTCCCGGATTCTGCACATGTACCAATCGACACCGTATGTGGCTTATATTGCTGCTCCAACGCAACTATCTGGCGTCGTGTCCGTTCAGGGGAAATAATCACGCCAGTTCGCTTTGGCTCACGCACTACTCGCTGGAATGTGGGCGATCTTCGTCGCGCGCTCTCAAAAGAAAATCCATTGGGAGCCAGCCTGAAACAAAATAAACTTTCTGCTGCCGTACCAACTACCAAGCCGGAAATGGTCAAGCTACTGACTCAATCCGAATCACCCACCTCGATGGGCTGGACTGCGGCGGGCCCATTCCATCTTCTTGCAGGCCATTCGGGATCGGCGAAAAGTAAATGCGCGAGGCTGGTTGAGAAACTTGTTTGTGGAGGCAATCATGTCGTCGCCAAATAATTTTAACCGCAAGCAAAAACATGTGGACCTAGTCTGTGCAGCTTCAATCCAACCTGAGCCGATTAAATGGTTGTGGGATGGATTTTTAGCCATCGGAAAACTTACCCTTATAGCAGGCGCCCCTGCGACCGGCAAAACGACGCTTGCAATGACCATCGCCGCGATTTCCGCCAACGGCGGTCTGAGAGGACTCAAATGGCCTGATGGCAAATTTACGCCGGCCGGGGATGTCATCATCTATTCAAGCGAAGATGGGCTTGCGGATACGATCATTCCCAGGCTGCTGGCTGCCGGATTAAGCAATGATCGCATTCATATCATTCGCGCCACTACAGAGAATGGTCAACGTCGTCCTTTTAACGCCGCTACCGATTTTGGTTGCTTAAACGCGCCATTAAGTCAAAACCGTAACGTTGGATTACTAATTATTGATCCAATCGTCTCATTAGTCGCTGGCGACTCAAACCGAAATCAAGACGTCCGAAAGGCAATGGCCCCAGTGTTAGAGATGGCTGAAAAGTATAACTTCGCTGTATTGGGTCTCACCCATGTGACGAAAGGATCCAAAGGCAAAGAAGCCCTTGATCGAGTAATTGGTAGCATTGGTTTTTCTGCTGTGGCACGGATTGTTCTGTTAACAGCCAAAGTCAAATCAAGCACCGCCGATGGAGGACCCGCACGATCATTCCTGATCCGCGCAAAATCAAATATTGGTCCCGATGGCGGTGGGTTGGCATATCACATCGAATCCGTAGAACGCGAAACTGTTAAAGGCATGATCCACACGTCTCGTATTTGCTGGGATGAAGAGCCACTAGAAGGAAGCGCGAACGAACTTTTGCGATATGCCGAAGGCGAAAATGACAGTAGTGAATCGAGCCGTCTTGAGGAAGCAGTTGAGTTTTTAATAGAAATTCTTAGGCTAGGCGAAATGCCCTACCCGCTTATTCTGGAGAGAGCAAAAGAAGTTGGCATTACTCCTGCCACCCTTAAACGTGCCAAGCTAAAACTCCGAATAAAACATCGTAAGCAAACTGGCATGGGGCCCGCCAGTCATTCCTTATGGTTTCTTCCGCAAGCTAACGAGAACTCAAATTCAGCTTGTGCTAGTTACCCGCCAGCCCAGCATGCACCATCAAGTTTTTGTGCCTCGTCTTTGTTTTCTACGATGCCTGGATTTTCCCCACCACTTGAATCAGCTGCACCACTTGAATCAGCTGCACTACTTGAATCAGCTGCACCACTTGAATCAGCTGCACCACTTGGGTCGGTTGCACCACTTGCGCCATTTGAACCGATTCAAGCTCAGGCGCAGCATGAACAAGTACCTGTCCAATCACTTTGGTCAGCAATTCAGGGACGCAAGAGAAATATGCCTAATGAACGGCTTGATTCAGTTGATCACAACCCAAAAGAAGTCGAAGAGGATTATCTCAACTATCTCATCAAAGAATGTCGTGAGCGTTTTCACCACAGGAGAACACATGAGGAAATAGAAGATGCAGATGACTTTTTGGATCTGTGCATGAGGATCAATAAGGAAGTCTTCGAGCAGGCTTGTGAAGATTGTGAAAATCTCCCGAGCGCGGAAGTGGAATTAGAAAAATATAAGCACCTTCTTGATCAGGCCCAATGGTGGCTGTGATGCCACTACCGCGACTCCTTCCCAAGTTGGCATATTCATGGTGATCAATAAAGAGCGAGGAATACCTCGCTCTTTATGCCATGTCATAAACGTCGATTCCAGAAAATATCAGCCATATATTCTCTTATGGTGACTGTGCAAGAGTTCGCGCCCCGTCACCATAAACTTCAATCCGATCCCATTGAAATTCAAGGAATAACCATGCCCATAAAATTTACTCCATCCGGGTCAGCCGGCCACACCGACAAGGAGGCATTCCCCAATGAAAATTGAATGCCCCTGCTGCCAATCCGATCTGATCGATACCAAAAATTACGGAAAGAAAACAGGCGGTGCCGTCGGCGCGGTTGCTGGCGCAGCAGCCGGTGCCGCTGGTGCATCAACCGGTGCAGAAATTGGGGCTACCGCAGGAATGATTGCAGGCCCCGTTGGTATCGCCATCGGCGGCATTACCGGTGCCATTCTCGGCGGTCTTCTGGGTGGCGCAGCGGGTTGCGCAACCGGTTCGGCGGTTGGCGAAGTGATCGATGAAAACATTCTCGACAATTATTACTGCAGAACGTGCGGGCACTCCTTCAGTTGCAAACGCAACCAATAACAACGCATGGTTCGCCGTTTTCCAAAAACTGGATTTCGTGGACTCTCCGAATTTCCCCAAGTTTGCAAATTGATCTTACCAAGGTGACTTTACCCAGCGACGTTTCAGTAATCAACAACACCCTCTAGCAATACCCTACTAACAATTCCCTGGCACGTCCTTGCTTCTGCTGTTTTTACTCAGCGGCTTTGTCACGTCCATACACAACGAAAGGAACTCCCCTATGGCACACCTTCTAGAAAACATGGCTTACTCCGGCGCCACGCCCTGGCACGGCCTCGGCAATCGGATCGAATCCAAGCAACCGATTGAAATCTGGGCAGAAAAATCCGGGATGGCATTCAATATCCTGGAGGCACCCGTCCGCTACATGTCAGAGTCTGTTGGCGCACTCGGCGCAATCATGTCTTTTCCTGAGCAAAAGGTACTGTATCGCTCGGATACCAAAGCCGCATTGTCGGTCGTCTCGAACCGGTATCAAGTCGTACAGCCGCAAGAAATCCTGGAGTTTTACCGCGATCTGACGGAGATATCCGGATTCGAGATGGAAACGGCTGGCGTCCTCAAGCTCGGCAGAAAGATCTGGGCGCTGGCCAGAACCGGCCAATCCGCCACCATCAAAGGCAACGACACGCTCAACGGCTACTTGCTGTTGGCGACCGCCTGCGACGGCACACTCGCCACCACGGCCCAGTTCACCAGTATCCGGGTCGTGTGCAACAACACGCTGGCCGTCGCATTGGCCAACGGCAGCGGCGCAGTCAAAGTGCCGCACAGCACCAGCTTCGATCCACAAGCCGTCAAAAAGCAATTGGGGGTTTCCGTGTCCGGATGGGATGCATTCAAGTACCAGATGAAAGTCCTGTCCGAACGCAAGGTGAAAGCGCATGAAGCAATGAATTACTTCCTGCGGGTATTCACCGATCCGGCCGATACGGCGGGTGGTCTGCGTAACGAACGTGCCATGAAAAAGGTTCAGGCGCTCTACGACGGCCAGGGAAAAGGGGCGGAGCTTGCTTCATCCAAAGGAACGGCTTTTGGCCTGCTCAATTCCATCACCGAGTATGTGGATCATGAGCGGCGTGCCAGAAGCACGGACCATCGGCTGGAGTCTGCCTGGTTCGGCCAGGGCGCCCTCATCAAGAAAAAGGCGCTGGAAGAAGCATTGCTGATGGCCTCGTAAATATTTCAACAATCGAATCTGACTGCCCGGTCGAGCTGATCCTCGCCGGGCTTTTTTTATGGAGCCAGAAATGAGTTATGCAGAAAAGGCTGAGATAGCAAGAACCAGGCGGCCAGCCTTGAAGCTGGTGAAAACAAATGATATCAGCCGGGATGAATGGCTGACGGTTCGCAAGGGTGGTATCGGCAGCAGCGATGCCGCTGCGGCAGTTGGCTTGAATCCGTACCAATCCCAACTGGAATTATGGTTGATTAAAACGGGCCGGGATACTGACTTGCCCAAACCCGATCCGAACGATGAAAGCAGTCCGATGTACTGGGGCACATTGCTAGAACCAATAGTAGCGGCACACTACACCAGACGTACTGGCAATCGGGTCAGGCGTATCAATGCCGTGTTACAGCACCCGGATGCAGACAAAACGTGGATGCTGGCAAACATCGACCGGGAAGTCATCGGTGCCAAAGACGTCCAGATACTGGAGTGCAAAACAGCAGGCGAATTCGGTTCGCGTTTATGGCGCGATGGTGTCCCTGAATATGTTGTCTGTCAGGTTCAACACCAGCTTGCCGTAACGGGGAAAGCTGCAGCCGATGTATGCGTACTGGTCTGCGGTCAGGAAATCCGTATTCATCGGATTGAGCGGGACGATGCCTTGATTGCTCGCTTAATCGAGTTGGAAAGACAATTTTGGCGTTACGTCGAAACGGACACTCCGCCTCCTGCAGATGGCTCTGAATCTGCGGATCGTGCCTTGCGCTGCCTGTATCCACAGGATTCGGGCAACGCGATCAATTTTTCTCATGATCGAGACATGTCCTCCTCATTCGCTGATCTGGTCACGATCCGGGATGAAATTGCTGCACGGGAAAAGGTCGAAGCTGAGCTGAAGCAGCGAATCCAGCAACACATGGGCGATGCCAGTAAAGCCGAATTTGAGACGGGAAGCGTGAGCTGGAAGCGTTCAAAAGACGCTATGGGCGTGGATGTGGCGAAGCTGCTGCAAGAACATCCAGAACTGCAGCGACATTACGCCATCGCCAAGCCAGGAAGTCGTCGGTTTCTCATCACAACGTAGTCATTCGTAATTTAAACAAATTCAGTCGCCCCTTCGCGGGGGCCATTTATGCCGCCCGATTCCTGCTCGCTCAGGAAGCGGGCTTTATTTTTTCAGGAGTATGCAATGATC
>Ga0366762_1043_pt1 | contig 9524 bp, 11 predicted proteins | sample TotcelHN113001M4_FD_207057 | JGI IMG/M metagenome (GOLD analysis project Ga0366762, IMG submission 207057) | Enriched cells from coal bed in the Powder River Basin, Montana, United States - Total cells N11 rep1 HSBNCT.N11.300.1.M4 ... | reverse complement strand
CTGATCAGGCGAGCGAAGTGCTGTAAACCAACACCCTTAAAAAAGGCCTGCACGTTATTTGGGCGTGCAGGCCTTTTTTTATGCGCGGGGAATTTACAGAACGTGCGTGCCGAGCCACCAGGCGATGGCGGCTGCAAAGGCAGAGGCCGGGATGGTGAAAATCCACGCCCAGATAATATTGCCGGCCAGGCCCCAGCGTACGGCAGACATTTTGCGCGTCGCGCCCACCCCGACAATAGCGCCTGTGATCGTGTGGGTGGTCGATACCGGCACACCGAGCGCCGTCGCCAGAAACAGCGTTGCCGCACCGCCGCATTCAGCGCAGAATCCGCCGACCGGCTTGAGCTTGGTGATTTTCTGTCCCATCGTTCTCACGATGCGCCATCCGCCAAACAAGGTCCCCAGGCTGATCGCGCTGTAGCAACTGACGATCACCCATGTCGGCAACGGGTCGGCAGAAGTCGTAATGCCCGCGGCAATCAGCAGCATCCAGATGATGCCCATGGTTTTCTGTGCATCGTTGCCGCCATGTCCCAGGCTGTACATCGCGGCAGAAACTAGTTGCAGCCGGCGAAACCAGCGGTCGACATTACGCTGGGGAGTGCGAACGAAGATCCACGACACCAGCACCATCATCAGCGAGCCGAAGACGAAACCGAGCAACGGCGAGAGCACAATAAAGAGAATGGTCTTGAACAGGCCGGACGCGATCAGGGAACCTACTCCCGCCTTGGCGACCGCGGCGCCAACCAGCCCGCCGATCAAGGCATGCGATGAAGAGGAAGGCAAGCCAAAATACCAAGTCAGCAGATCCCAGAGGATCGCGCCCATCAGTGCGCCGAACACCACATATTGATCGATGACTGACGGGTCAATGGTGCCGGTGCCGATCGTCATGGCGACGTTGAGGTGAAAAATTCCGATCGCGATGAAGTTGAACACCGCAGCCATCAAGACCGCGACCTGTGGCTTCAACACGCCGGTCGACACGACCGTCGCGATTGCGTTGGCCGCGTCGTGAAAACCGTTCATGAAGTCGAACAACAATGCCAATGCAATCAAAAAGGCGAGGACGTAAAAGCTGATCTGGAAGGTTTGCATGAAGGATTCACTTTTTATTCTGTCAGTGCGGCGTGCGCATTGGCAGCCCAACATTTGCAAGCGCCACCGAAATCATCAACGCTCGCATCAAGCGTTTTCGACGATGATGCCTTCGATGATGTTGGACACGTCTTCACACCGGTCGGTCACGGTTTCCAGCAACTCGTAGATTGCCTTGAGCTTGATCAGGTTGCGCACGTCCGACTCTTCCCGGAAAAGTTTGGACATGGCGGCGCGCATGACGTGATCGGCATCCGATTCGAGACGATCGATCTCCTGGCAGATTTCAAGTATGCGGCGCGAGTTGTCCATGTTATGCAGCATGCCCACTGCTTCCTTGACCTTTTCGGTGCATGCGAGGCACAACTCTGCAAGACGTTTGGCCTCCGGCGTAATCGCCTTGATGTCGTAAAGCGAAATGGTTTGCGCAGCATCCTCGAGCAAATCGAGAATGTCATCCATGCGCGAAATCAGTTGATGAATATCGTCGCGATCCAGTGGAGTGATAAACGTTTTGTGCAAGGCGTCGAGCGTGGCATGGGTCACCTTGTCCGCCTGCTTTTCGATGCTCTCTATCGCATGAACGCGAATCTCCAGGTCGTCGAAATTGGTCATCAGCGCAACCATTTCCTTTGCGCCCTTGATGCACAGTTCGGCATGTTCATTGAAGAGGTCGAAGAATTTGCCGTCTTTAGGCAGGAGTCGTCCAAACATGAGTGCTCTCTCTGTATGCTAGCAATTGACCTGGTGATTCACGGCGTACGCGTTAATCGCCCTGATAAACCGATGCGCCGCCGGTGTAATTTTCGAACTTGGTGTACTGGCCCAGAAAAGTCAACCGGACTGCGCCGATCGGGCCGTTACGCTGCTTGCCGATAATGATCTCGGCCGTACCCTTGTCCGGTGAATCCGGGTTGTAAACTTCGTCGCGGTAGATGAACAGAATGACGTCAGCATCCTGCTCGATGGCGCCGGATTCCCGCAGGTCGGACATTACCGGGCGCTTGTTCGGCCGCTGCTCCAGTGAGCGATTCAACTGCGACAGGGCAATCACGGGACAATTCAGCTCTTTCGCCAGGCCTTTGAGATTGCGCGAAATCTCAGAAATTTCCGTCGCGCGGTTTTCGCCGGCAGAGTTGGCGGCCATCAGTTGCAGGTAGTCGATGATGATGAGGCCAAGCTTGCCGCATTGGCGCGCGAGCCGGCGTGAACGCGCGCGCAATTCCATCGAATTCAATGCCGGCGTTTCGTCGATATACAGCTGCGCATCGTTCATCTTCTGAATCGCGTGCGTCAGGCGCGGCCAGTCCTCATCAACCAGGCGCCCAGTGCGCAGCCGATGCTGATCGAGCCGGCCGACCGAACCCAGCATCCGCATCGCGAGTTGCGTGCCGCCCATCTCCATCGAGAAAACGGCAACCGGCAGCCCGCTTTCAATCGCGACATGCTCGCCGATGTTGATGGAAAACGCCGTTTTACCCATGGACGGGCGCCCTGCGACAATCACCAGATCGCCCGGTTGCAATCCCGATGTCATGCGGTCAAGGTCGGCAAACCCGGTGGGTACGCCGGTGATATCGCTGCCGCTGTCGCGGCTGTACAGTTCATCAATCCGCTCGACGACCTGGGTCAGCAGCGGCTGGATTTCCTGGAAGCCTTGTGCGCCGCGCGAACCTTCTTCCGCAATCGAAAAAATCTTCGATTCCGCCTCGTCCAGCATCTGCTTGACTTCCTTGCCCTGCGGATTGAAAGCCTGTCCGGAAATTTCGTCGGAGACCGTAATCAGTTTGCGCAGGACCGCGCGGTCGCGCACGATTTCGGCGTAGCGGCGAATGTTGGCAGCGGACGGCGTATTTTGCGCGAGCGCGTTGAGGTAGGCCACGCCGCCCACTTCCTCTGCCTTGCCGGCATTCGTCAGTGCTTCAAACACCGTGATCACGTCGGCAGGACGCGAGCCGTTGATCAACTTGACGATGTGCTGAAAAATGATGCGATGGTCGTAACGGTAAAAATCGTCCTGGCGGACAAAGTCCGCAATGCGATCCCAGGCTGCGTTGTCCAGCAACAAACCGCCGAGCACAGATTGCTCGGATTCAATGGAATGGGGAGGAACACGGAGGGCATCGAGTTGCGGATCGGCTGGCGTATTCATGGTGCGCATTATACCTTCTGCAATTAAGTGCTTCGGCAAAACGGGCAATAAAAAAGCCGGGAAAATCCCGGCTTTTTGTTGCGTCAAATGCAGTTCCTGTTACGCTTGCTCGCCGAGCACGCTGATCGTCACATCGACGACCACATCGGTATGCAGCGCGACGGAAACGGCGTGCTCGCCGGTCGTCTTCAGCGGACCCTGCGGCATGCGGATCTGCGCTTTTTCGACTGCGAATCCTTGCTTGGCAAGTGTTTCGGCGATGTCGAAGTTGGTGACGGAGCCAAACAGACGCCCGTCCACGCCGGACTTCTGGGTGATCTGAATCGATTGACCGCCCAGCTTTTCGCCCTGCGCCTGCGCCGCAGCCAGTTTTTCAGCCGCGACTTTTTCCAGCTCGGCGCGCTTGACTTCGAACTCGGCCAGCGCGGTTGCCGTCGCACGACGTGCCTTGCGCTGGGGGATCAGGAAGTTACGCGCGTAACCGTCCTTGACCTTGACGACTTCGCCGAGGTTGCCGAGATTAACGACTTTTTCCAACAGAATGACTTGCATGTTTTTTCTCCAGATCGAGTCGTTGATTAGGCGTTGTGCAGGTCGGTGTACGGCAGCAAGGCGAGAAAACGGGCGCGCTTGATTGCGGTGTCGACCTGACGTTGATAGATCGCTTTGGTGCCGGTCAGGCGTGCCGGCATGATTTTGCCGTTTTCCTGGACGAAGTCCTTCAGCGTGTCGATATCTTTGTAATCAACCTGTTCTACGTGCGCGGCCGTGAAGCGGCAGAATTTTTTGCGCTTGAACAGTGGATTCTGCTGTTTGCGCTTTTCTTTAAGTTTGTTCTTGTCGAACTTTTTACCGAATGCCATTTTTGGCTCCTGTATCTAAATGTGGGTCTTGAAATCTGTCAGATGAAAAACAAGGCTTTTGCTGTTACGGCTTCTGCGTGCCAGGAAACCGGTGAATTCGAATGTTCCGCCCAATTCGGCCTGGTTGAATCTGCCTGAAATCTCCCCCGCGGCAATCGCGGCGATTTCGAACTCGGCCAACCTTGGAACTCCTGCCTCGACCTGTTGCGAACTGTGCAGCAATCTTGCCGACACGATCGGGACACCGGCCGGGGTATAGCGCAGGATTTCACGCTCGGCGATGGTGGCAACAAACTGAAGCTGATTCACTCTCCTGAAACGTCGTCGTTGCAGTGATTAGGCAGCCGGCGCCTCGTTGCGATGGCTCTTGGCAGCATCTTCTTTCTGCACGGCCTTCATCATTGGCGATGGCGCGGTCTCGGCCTTCTTCATTTTGACGGTCAGGTGACGCAATACCGCGTCATTGAACTTGAAGCCGGTCTCGATTTCGGCCAGCGTTTCGCTGTCACATTCGATGTTCAGGCAGACGTAATGCGCTTTGGCCAGCTTCTGGATCAGGTAAGCCATCTGACGACGACCCCAGTCTTCCACGCGGTGCACGACGCCGCCGCGTGCGGTGACGATGCCCTTGTAGCGCTCGATCATCGCGGGCACTTGCTCGCTCTGATCCGGATGGACGATAAATACGATTTCATAATGACGCATGGTAGCTCCTTTTGGACGGATTGAAGATCGCCCACCCCGGCGTCAAGACGGGTGTGGGAAGAGGAAAACCCGCAATCATACGCTGCCAAGGCGAAAAACTCAACGCTTTCAAGCGCTTATCCCGCCGTTGGCCACCGCGATGTCATTTAGGCAAACCGCTTGCCTTTCGGCATGGGCTGTATAAAAATACAGGCTGTTCATTTGAACAGTCCAATTCTTTTGACATAAGGCCGCGCATGATCAAGCTCACCGCCCGCCAGGAACAGATCCTCAACCTGATTCGCGAAGCCATCGAAAACACCGGCTTTCCTCCGACACGGGCCGAGATCGCGACCGAACTGGGCTTTCGCTCCGCCAATGCGGCAGAGGAACACCTCCAGGCGCTGGCCCGCAAGGGGGCGATCGAAATTTCCCCCGGCACCTCGCGCGGCATTCGGTTGGTGGTAGATGGCGGCAAACAGGAACGCAATGTGCAGATGGCGCTTCCCCATCCTTCGCTGATGCAACTGAGCTTGCCGCTCGTAGGGCGCGTTGCCGCAGGTTCGCCGATTCTGGCGCAGGAACATATCGAACGGAATTACGGCGTCGATCAGTCCCTTTTTTCCGCCAAGCCGGATTACCTGCTCAAGGTCCGTGGCATGTCGATGCGCGATGCCGGCATTCTGGATGGCGACCTGCTGGCGGTCAAAAAATCCGACCAGGCGCGCAACGGACAAATCGTGGTGGCGCGACTGGGCGATGAGGTAACGGTAAAGCGCTACAAAAAGTCCGGTTCGGCAATCGAGCTGCTGCCGGAAAATCCGGATTTTGCGACCATTCACGTGGATCTCACACGCGATGAATTCGCGCTGGAAGGTCTTGCCGTCGGGCTGTTGCGCACCTGGCATTGAAGATCGCCGGCGCGACGCGGACGCTGCGGTTGTCTAATGCTTGCGCCCCGTCAGTATCTGATTCGCAATACCGCGCAGGATATTGACCTCTTCCTTTTCCAGTCCGGCGCGGGCAAACAGACGTTTCAGGCGCGGCATCAGTTTTTTCGGGCTGTCCGCGCTCAGGAAATTGATCGCACGCAGCGCGTCCTCCAGATGCACATACATTCCCTCGATCTGCGCAACGCTGGCGGCCTCGCCGTGAAATCCGATGTCGCGCGGGTTCGCATTCATCCCGTCGATCTCGTTCGCCAAGGCCGCAAGCCGCGCCTCATACGCAAGTACCTGCACCGCTTGCGCGAGGTTCAGTGAAGAGTAGCCTGGATTGCTGGGAATGTTGATCAGCACGTTACACTTTTCCACGATCTCATTTGGCAGACCGAAACGTTCATTGCCGAAGATAAGGGCGACGCGGCCGCCGGTTTCAGTAGCAAGATGCGTGGCGAGCGAGCGCGGCGCGAGTACCGGCGGTGAAAATTCGCGCAAGCGCGCGCTGACCGCGGCAGCGAAGTCGCAATCCGCGAGCGCATCGCCAATCGATTCGACGATGCGAGCTGTCGCCAAGATGTCTTGCGCGCCACTGGCAAACGCAATCGCGTCCTCGTGCGAGAGCACATCGGGATAACGCGGCTTGACCAGCACCAGTTCCGAAAAACCCATGGTCTTCATCGCGCGCGCGGCGGCGCCGATATTTCCTGGAAGGCTGGTTTCGACCAGTACGAAACGCAGTCGCCCGAAAAGAGGCGTGTCGATTTGCGTCGGGTTCATTTAAAATAGCGGCATTCGCGGCCAGGCCTTGCCCTGCTCGACCTCGCGCCGCATCGCTCATTCATACTCATTGTCAGGCTCCGTTCGCATGTCGCGGCGCCGTCATTTTAACGGAATCTCTATGCATCCCATGCTGAATACGGCGATCAAGGCCGCTCGCCGCGGCGCCGCCGTCATCAATCGCGCTTCTTTCGACCTGGACCGCGTCAAAGTCACCAGCAAGGGAGAGAACGACTTCGTTACCGAAGTCGACCAGGCCGCCGAGCAGGTGATCATCGAGATTCTGCTGAACGCTTATCCCGACCACGCCATTCTTGCCGAAGAGTCGGGCGCATCCGCCAACCTGCACGACGAGCACGAGAACGTCTGGATCATCGATCCGCTCGACGGCACGACCAATTTTATCCACGGCTTCCCGCAGTACTGCGTCTCGATCGCGCTGCAGCAGCGCGGCCAGATCACGCAGGCAGTGGTCTATGACCCCACCCGCAACGACCTGTTTACGGCGACCAAGGGGGCGGGCGCGTATCTGAATGAAAAACGCATTCGCGTCAGCAAACGTGACAGGCTTGCCGACGGCCTGGTCGGCACCGGCTTCCCGTTCCGGGACATGCGCGAGCTGGACGATTACATCAAGATGTTCAAGGTGGTCATACAAAGTTGCGCGGGGCTGCGCCGTCCGGGCTCGGCCGCCCTCGATCTTGCCTACGTCGCCGCCGGCCGCCTCGACGGGTTCTTTGAAAAAGGTTTGAAGCCATGGGATATCGCTGCCGGCGCGCTGCTCATTACCGAGGCCGGCGGTATCGTCGGTGACTTCACCGGTGAGTCCACCTACCTGTACAAGGGAGACGTGATCGCGGGTACGCCGAAGGTGTTCGGCCAGATGATTTCGCTGCTGACACCCTTCGCGAAATAGCGCGACTCCTTTACGCATGTCTGGCGCCGCCCCGCAGCGGCGCCTTTTCTGCGCGCGCGTTGCGCTTTCGTCCGCCGTCTCTCGCAGAGATGCAGCGCAAAGAATTGTCCGCTGCGTGGGCCATGCACTGTTATACTGCGTGCACGCGGCACTTCTCCAGTCATCTTGCCGCTGTCTTTTACGACTCCCCGTTTTAATCCGTTTGCCTGCGACTGGCGCTCATGGAGCGACAGGCGGAACCTTTTCTATTGAGAATCCATGTCTTTTTCTGACCTCGGCCTGGCCGACGGTATTGTGCGCGCTGTTTCCGAACAGGGCTATACAGAACCTACTCCCATTCAGGCGCAGGCGATTCCCGCCGTCCTGACCGGACGCGATTTGCTCGCCGGTGCACAAACCGGTACCGGCAAAACCGCCGGTTTCACCCTGCCGTTGCTGCAGCGCCTTTCCAGCAGCGGCATCAAGCATGCATCGACGACGTCGGCGCGCCCGATTCGCGCTCTGGTATTGACACCGACGCGCGAGCTGGCGGCACAGGTCGAAGAGAGCGTGCGCACGTATGGCAAGTACGTGAACCTGAACTCCGCAGTGATCTTCGGCGGCGTCGGTATCAATCCACAGATCAAGTTGCTGAAGCAAGGCATCGACATCCTGGTCGCCACGCCTGGACGGCTGCTCGACCATATGCAACAAGGCACTGTCAATCTGAACAGCGTCGAAATTCTCGTGCTGGATGAAGCAGACCGCATGCTGGACATGGGCTTTATCCGCGACATCCGCAAGGTGCTGGCGGCGCTGCCCGCCAAGCGGCAAAACCTGCTGTTCTCTGCGACCTTCTCGGACGACATCAAGGCGCTGGCGAACGGACTGCTGAACGCCCCCGCCACAATCGAAGTGGCGCGCCGCAATTCAACCGTGGAAATCATCGAACAGAAAGTGCATCCGGTTGACCGTGATCGCAAGCATCCGATGCTGGCGCACCTGATCAAAACCAATCAATGGTCACAAGTGCTCGTCTTCACCCGTACCAAGCACGGCGCGAACCGCCTGGTCGAGCAGTTGGCCAAGGACGGCATCAGCGGCATGGCAATCCACGGCAACAAGAGCCAATCGGCGCGCACCAAGGCGCTGAGCGAATTCAAAGAAGGCAGCCTGCAGGTCCTGGTGGCGACCGATATCGCGGCGCGCGGCATCGATATCGACCAGTTGCCGCACGTGGTCAATTACGATTTGCCTAATGTCCCCGAGGACTACGTGCATCGTATCGGGCGCACCGGACGCGCCGGCGCAAGCGGCGAGGCTGTTTCACTGGTGTGCGTCGACGAGCTCGACATGTTGAAGAGTATCGAAAAGCTGATCAAGCGCACGCTACCATCCGAAACCATCGCTGGTTTCGAGCCAGACCCGCATGCGCGTCCGCAACCGATCCAGCGTCGCAGTGGCAACGCACCGCCGCACGGACGTTCGCAACCGGCGCGTACATCGACCGGCCGCACGCAAGGCAAACCCGCGCAAACGCCGTCCCGCACGTCAGCGGCGAGAAATGGCCGCGCTGCTTCGCCGCAACGCAGGCAGGATCGTTGATGCACGCAGCCTTGCCTTGTGCTGCGGGCGGTCGCCGGTACGACAGGTCATGCCGGCGCGGGTAATGGCGTTCGCTCTGCAATAAAGCATTCAGGCAAACAACCGCAGCGCACAGGACGCGTACGCGCTGGCAACCAGCCCGCAACTGACCATGCTCCTGCTTGCGCTGTTTCTTGTCGGCACAATCTGGGCCGCCATGCCTATTTTTCACGGCTCCGCCGCCGTTCCCTGTTCGGTCGTGGTTATTGGCGTGCAGCCGGTCTATCGCTGCAACTGGCCGGCTGCGCTGTCGTCCGGGATCACTTCAGGTCGAAGCGATCCAGGTTCATCACCTTGTTCCAGGCCGCGACGAAGTCACGCACGAACTTCTGCTGCGCGTCGCTGGCGCCATAGACTTCCGCCACAGCCCGCAGTTGCGAGTTCGAACCGAAGACGAGATCCACGACGGTACCCGTCCACTTGACTTCGCCGGTCTTGCGGTCGCGTCCTTCCAGCACGCCCTCAGC
>Ga0366762_1041_pt1 | contig 9627 bp, 9 predicted proteins | sample TotcelHN113001M4_FD_207057 | JGI IMG/M metagenome (GOLD analysis project Ga0366762, IMG submission 207057) | Enriched cells from coal bed in the Powder River Basin, Montana, United States - Total cells N11 rep1 HSBNCT.N11.300.1.M4 ... | reverse complement strand
ACCTGCACTTGCAGCAGTCGCATCCAAAAACCACCGAAGCGTTTTTTGATTTTCTGCGGCGGCATGCGATGTGCTCACGGCAGTTGTACATTTTGGGCGATCTGTTCGAATCTTGGGCGGGAGATGACGATATTAACTCTGCCTTTCATCGTAAAGTAGTCCGGGCGTTACGTGAACTAAGCGATTCCGGCATTGAAATCCACTGGATCGCCGGCAACCGCGATTTTCTGGTGGGTGAGGGTTTTGCACGTGCAACCGGCATGATTCTCCTGCCCGATCCCTATATCGCAGTCATTGCAGGCCGTCGCATCGCCTTGACGCACGGTGACGCACAATGCATTGACGATCAGGCATATGTCGATTTCCGAAGCAAGGTGCGCAACCCCGAATGGCAGAAGCAGTTTCTTGCAATGCCGCTGGAACAGCGCAAGTCGATCATCGAGGGAATGCGCAAAGAAAGCCGGAAAGCGCAGTATGCAAAAACCGATTCCATCATGGATGTCAGCCCTGCGGCAATTGCCATGCTATTCGAACAAACGGGTACATCCATTATCATTCACGGCCATACCCACCGCCCGGCACGCCATGAATACGCCTCCGGCAGCAGCAAATGCAATCGATATGTGCTGCCCGACTGGGAATACGACAGCGATCCCGTTCGCGGCGGTTGGATCGCCATTGGGCAGGACGGCCTGATCAGGCAATTCGGAGCCGACGGGTTCGAATTGCCTTCCTCCTGAAACGCCAAAGACAGCACTGACAGCATGGTGGAACGCGCCATGCCTCTCGATTGCCCCTGCGGTCATAAAGCGCTGCCGCAACATACTTCAAACTTGCAACCGCGCACTGTAGAACCAATCTCCAAACACAGGTCTAATTAGTCAACAAGCATTGAACCGACCCGTTGATCTCAAAGCCGATGCAAGACATGATTAATTTTCCAAGGAGAGCGACCATGGCGCACGACAACTACAAAACCTGTATCGATGCCTGCAATTCCTGCGCGGATGAATGCGACCGTTGCACGGCCGCCTGCCTGCAAGAGTCCGACCCGATGATGATGGCCCGCTGTATCGCGCTCGACATTGACTGTGCGGCGATTTGCCGTCTTGCAGCCGGCATGATGGCGCGCGGCAGCGAATTTTCCGGCCAGGTTTGCTGGCTGTGCGCGGAAATCTGCGAAGCCTGCGGCGATGAATGCGCCAAATTCCAGATGGATCACTGCCAATCCTGCGCGGCAGCCTGTCGCCGCTGCGCCGAAGAGTGCCGCAAGCTGGCTGTTGCTTCGCCATCCTGACAATGGAGCTGCTGGCGGATTACAGCCGGTTCGTTGTATATGCCGGCACAGTCATAGATGGGATCGGCGTGTTGATCGTCATTGCCGGAGCCGTTTTCGCTACGGGGAATTTCCTGATCCATGGCCGGGGACAATGGAGAAATGCATACCAGGGATACCGGCAGGATTTGGGACGGGCTATCCTGTTGGGTCTGGAGTTCCTGGTTGCCGGCGATATTATCCGTACCGTAGCGGTTGAGCCGACGCTGCAAAAGGTGTTTGTTCTGGGCATCATAGTAGTGATACGGACTTTCCTCAGTACTGCCCTGGAACTGGAGCTGAATGGAAAATGGCCATGGCAAATGAGTAAAAGTTGAATCTGGAAATTCAGCCTCTTCCTCATTCAGCCGCACGCTGAACATTTGCCCCGCAGGGAACCCGTTCGCAGTCCAGCACATGCGAGACTACTGGAACAAAACAGAGCAAGCCGGATTGATAGTCCCAGCGTTCAACCTCGCACTGCATGCCATTTGCGCCGTTGCGATAGCGGATCAGGTTGGCCGAATTTTCCGCTCCGTATCGGACGCGTGCGGACGTTGCCGTGCCGGCCTGCACCGCCCATGTGCGTCGCGGCAGCCCCTCCATGCTTTCATGAAGCGCGCACACATAAGGCAGGTGAATGTGCCCTCCCAGAATCAGATCCGCTCCTGCTGCTGCCCAGCGCCTTACTGCTTCGTCACTCCCATGCAGAAGATTATGCTTGTCTTCCGGTTGAGTTACGCAAACAGGCTGATGCGTGACGACGATGCGCAACTGATCCGTTTCGGCTCGCTCAAGCCGGCTTGCAGCGCGCTCGATCTGTTGGTGCGACAGTTCTCCATCGATGTGACGATAGCGGCGTGTGGTATTCAATGCAATGGCAAGCACATCCTCGGATTCGAATTCAGGCTCCAGATTTCCACCTAGTTCGCGCCGATAATTCCTGTAAGGCCAGAAAATTCGCGCTGCCGGGTTGAATAATGGAATGTCATGGTTGCCGGGGATAACCAGCATCGGAACATCGCCGAGACGGTCCAGGAAAGCCCGCGCGGCGCGAAACTGGCTGCGCCGCGCTCGCTGCGTAATGTCGCCGGACAGTATGATCAGCCCTGGCGCCTGATCGCGCACGAAGCGAACCAGCGCTTCCACCACAGGGGGCCGCTCGGTGCCAAAATGCGTGTCGGAAATCTGAATCAGCGTTTTCATGCGATCACGGCAGCAAACGCACTGTCGTTCCTCCCTGCCTCGGATGACGGCTTCAACAGATAGAGAGGATCGGGCGCAACACGAAACTCAAGAGGCAAACCAAGCTCGGCAATTTCCCCATCAATCGCCACCTTGATGCGGCGCCTGCCATAAAAGCCCGGCAGTCTGACTTTGATATTATCAAAAGCGAAGCTGATCACGTTTTTTGCTTACCCAAGTCGGCCAAGCGCTCCGCGAACCAGCAACCACAGCATTTTCCATGTTCCGACCGGCCGCAGCATGAAGGCGGCAAGCTGACCTCGTTCCAAGTTATGAGAAAGCGGTATGCCTATCCGTTCGAGTTGCAGCGAATTGTTGCACACGAATAAAGTCAGGGCGCACATTTCGCGAATCTCGCCTTGATACTCAATGCTGATGCGCAACTTCCTGTGATGGTGCAGCAAGGTCATGAAGCCGCCCCAGAAGGCGACCAGACGGCTGCGGCCATATTGCCGCGTGTATGTTTTTCGATCTTCCACTATATGGGAGTGCAATCCAAGGCTTGCATTGACCAGGAATACCCTATCATTGACGAGCCCGACCTGCACCGGCTGAATCCGTGCGTCCATCAGTACGCGAACTGCCTCGGCCGTATTCTCCGGGATACCATGAGCGCGGCCAAAATAGTTAAAAATCCCCTGGGGCAGGACGCCAAAAGCGCATCCGCTGCCGAACGCCGTCCGCGCCACCGCGCTGATAGTGCTATCGCCGCCGGCAGCCACTACCGCGCCCCCGGTTGCGACGGCTTCATCAACCGCCAGACGCGCCATTTCCTCAAGCAATCCGACGTCCTCGACGACGAACAGCTTATAAGGCCGTCCGGCTTGAATAAGAATTTTTTCGATGATCGTGCGAGTCGCGGCTGCATCTTTCTTGCCCGCCTTCGTATTGAGCACGATCAGCAAGGGAGTCGTTGACTCTGATGCGGGAGATGGCATCATATATTGGCAAGATCTAAGGGAAATCGGTGGTTTTTTTGAAATGCTAAGCCAGCCATGCCCGCACTCATTGATAATGCGCCAATCGATGGCTATAACGTTCTGAAGTCGAGAAGCAATAACAGCACCGGCTGAATTAAATACAGCGTGGCGACCGGGAGCTTTTCATGCAAACGCCCGAATTCTGCTTCTCCTTAAACTTTTGCTTTTTGCCGGCTGCTTTGTTTTGCCTGATGTGGCAAACTGAAACCATATAAAATTAGGTTCACTTATACCGGTCAAAAAATGACGAATGAACTGGCGGTCTGACTAGTGAGCCGCCATCTGTCCGGGAAACGAAATTCACGACATAAATCGGATATCTTGAACGCTGACATTCTATTTATTTGCAGGAGAAAAAATGAATAAACAACAACTCGAATCCCTTCTGGATGAACTTGTCAAAAGTGCGAAACAGGGAGATGACGCTGAAATTGCTCGCAAGAAAATCGTTTCCGTTTTCAGCAAGATGCAGCGCGAGATCGACAGGCTTGAAGAAGACGTCATTTTGCAGGCGTATAAAAAGTAACTATTTTTTAAGGATTTTTGTTCTCGTTCATGGGCTGAATAATTGCTTCTCTGCCGGCATTTATTCACGCCGCCACGAATGGTTCCGAAACTGCCAACCGGCTTCTTCACTATATTCCCAACGGCCAGAATGCCTTACTGTCACAATTCTTCGTAATATTTCTGGGCTTCTACGTCGGGCCAGTGCAGTTTCCCTAGTACTGGTCTGAATTCAGAGAGCGTTAGAACTCTTCCCAGTCGTCGCCCTTGGTTAAAGGTGGGGCGGCCGCAATTCTGATGGCCGGCGCAGCCTTTGCGACAAGCGCGGCATTCGGTCTGGCAAGCAGCGCTTTTCCGGCTGCCGGCGCGGTTATTGTAAACTCCTGGCCGGTACTGAACACGCCGACCACCTGAACCAGGTTCCTGGCCTGGTCCTGCAACGATTCGGCCGCAGCCGCCGCCTCTTCCACCAGCGCCGCATTCTGCTGCGTGACCGTGTCCATCTGCGCCACCGCCTGGTTCACCTGCTCGATGCCGGCGCTCTGCTCCTGGCTGGCCGCGGTGATCTCGCTCATGATGTCGGTGACGCGCTGAATGCTCGTCACGACCTCGTCCATCGTCGTGCCGGCTTCGCCAACCAGACGGCTGCCTTCGCCGACCTTGCTGACCGAGTCGTCGATCAAGCCCTTGATCTCACGCGCCGCGCTCGCCGAACGCTGCGCCAGGCTTCTTACCTCGGTTGCGACCACGGCAAAGCCGCGGCCCTGTTCGCCCGCCCTGGCCGCTTCGACCGCCGCGTTCAAGGCCAGGATGTTGGTCTGGAAGGCGATGCCGTCGATGACGCTGATGATGTCGACGATCTTCTTCGATGAGGTGTTGATCGCGTCCATGGTGGTAACGACCTGCGACACGACGTTGCCGCCCTTGACCGCCACGCCCGATGCGGTGATCGCCAACTGGTTGGCCTGCCGCGCATTGTCGGCGTTCTGCTTGACGGTCGAGGTCAGCTCTTCCATTGAGGAGGCGGTCTCCTCCAGGGAGGAGGCCTGCTCTTCGGTGCGCGAGGACAGGTCCTGGTTGCCGGCGGCGATCTGGGCCGATGCGGTGGCGATCGTGTCGGTATCGGCGCGAACCTGCTTGACGATATTGATCAGGCTGTCGTTCATCTTTTTCAGCGCCAGCATCAGATGGCCGGTCTCGTCCGTGGAATGAACGTCGATCCGGGCAGTCAGGTCGCCGGATGCGACGGTCTCGGCAATCCGGACCGCTTCGTTCAAGGGTCGAGTGATCGAACGAATCAGCCAACAGGTAACTGTGATTCCCAATCCAACAGCAAGAAGGACTGCTATCAGCAAAAGCAGGCAAGCAGCACGATATCGATCAGCCGCCTCGCTTGCCCTCGCCTTTTCCAACTGATTTGCCTGTTCCTGGATAGACGCGACAATATCGTCGATCTTTTTGGTGGGAGCCCGGTCCATGCCCGTTACCAGGCCGTCCACAACATGGGCGCTATTCGAATTTGCCTGGTCGTATTTTTTCAATGCTTCCAGATAGCGGACCTGAAGTTCGCCATGCGTCTTTGATGCTTCTTCTACCAGCGTCGTTGCAAGGCCGAGATTTTCAAGCATGCCATTGAGATTTTGAAGATTCGACCTAGTCGCTTCGCTGCTCTTAAGGAAGTTGTCGCTGTACTTCTTGAATGCGTCAGGATTGTTACCTCGCAGGAGGATATTCTTCCACTCCTGAACCTGTATCTTGAATTCGACCTGCGCTTTTCTTGCGGTATCGACCGAAGCTCCGAGCATTATCGACTTGCGCATGGTCTCGCTGCTCTTGATATTGCTTTCGCTTAGGGCATGCCAGCCTTCCAAACCTACAGCAACAGTCATTACCAACAGAAAACCCGCCAGTAGAGCAAGGCGGGCACCAATTCTCAGATTCTGAATTTTCATTTAATACCGATGATGAGATGGAATTAACCAATTAACGTAATGAGCGAGACAAACGTTACCCCAACTGACCCTATTAGTCACTGACTTATCGGTCTAGCCGTATGAGACATTGGATATCTGCCAATTGCTGCCCCTGTTCGCATGGAATTACCTTGCCTAACAGAGAGGCATTTGTCACCCCTGAGAAAATCAATTTCTTGACGGATATAGGGCAACGCACGTCAGGAAACTCATGGGGAAGCTCATTGAGCGAGCAGTGCAAAACGACGATCTGACAGTAATAAAGCGTCCCCGAAGAAACCCGCTGACTGCGTTGCGCTCCTCGCAAATATGAGCTGGATTTGATACTCATCCACCCTGCCAGCTCCCCATTATGGCAGAGCAACGCGTACCAATCAATTCATGAAATCAATTCACAAGCTACCTATGAAACCACTAACTCCGCTTAAGTATTTTTTAGTTGCTGTTGTATTTTTTCCAAGTCATCCAAAGTCATGAAAATGTCATATGTGAATTCTAGAATCCGTCTCAACTTACTTGCACTTCAGTAAGCAAATTAGCAAATCTCTACAGGGACTTATTAACAAAAATGGCGGTAGCGCCTTTCTATTAAATTACTTATCGAGACATAAAAAATGAAAAAATCGCTTATTGCACTATCCGTACTTGCTACCGTTGCCGCTTCTGCTAATGCGCAAAGCAATATATCGATCTACGGTATAGCTGATGCCGGGTTCGTTTATTCAAAAAACGGTTCCGGTGACAATGTCACGGCCATCGGCAGTGGTGTTCAGTCCGGAAGTCGTTTGGGCTTCCGCGGCGCTGAAGACATCGGCGGCGGCACGAAGGCTATATTCACTCTTGAACAAGGATACAACATCAACGACGGAACACAGGGGCAAGGTCGTCTGTTCGGACGTCAATCCTTCGTCGGGCTGAATAACAGCCATTGGGGCGAACTCAGGCTGGGCCGGCAATACAACCCGATTCGTCCGGCACTGGAAAGCGTCAATCCGTTCGAAATCGGTCTGGCAGGCAATATCCTGAACATATTTGATGCACATGGCGAGCGTGCCGACAATACCGTCAATTACCAGACACCAAAAATCAGTGGGTTTTCCGCGCAGGCAGCATACAGTTTTGGACAAAATGCCACCCAGGATCTTGGCCGCCAAAGGGGAGTATCCGCAAATTATGCAAACGGCCCAGTGTACGTAGTGCTGGCTTACCATAATACCAACACCTTAAATAGTACCACTACACCTACGGCAGAAACAGGCGACAAGCATACGACAATGCTCGGCGGCGTATATAACTTTGGCATCTTGAAAGCGCACGCCGCCTATGCTCAGAACAAAGGTGAAAACGCCACCGGCGTGACAAACCTCGACAGCAAAGACATGATGGTCGGCGTCACTGTGCCCGTGGGCGGAGCAGGCAAGTTTCTGGCATCTTACATGCGTAAGAAAAACGACCTGATATCAAATGGAGATTCAAAACTGTGGGCAATAGGTTATACCTATGACTTGTCCAAGCGTACCGACTTGTATGCGTCATACGGAAAAATGGATAACGATAGCGGCGTAAACCGGACCCTGGCTAGCAGCGCCTTGGGAGCTATTGCAAACGGTGCAGATCCGTCGACTTTCAATATCGGCATGCGTCATAAATTCTGATAATCAGATTATTGCAACAAGTCGGATGGGCTAGTTAAGCAATGTAAAAGATGGCAACGTCCGTTATGACTGGTTTTAAATAAATGATTAGCTGTTAAGCGATAATCCGCCGGCACATAGCCGGCGGATTATCGCATTCCGCATCATGCGGACGGCACTTGAGCTATGGCTTGAGCGTTGACCGTGCCGGACATTTGGCAACAAAGTAAAGATCGAAGGACCTTCTTCTTTCTGAGGATTAGGATAGAAGCAAAACCTGGCTCAATCTCTTGCAATGGTTTCAAGGAATCCACGTAGAACTGCCATACTCCACTCTTTCTCGAGCCGTTCGATCGAAAATTATCGACCTTGCGGCTTTTGCAGCTCAAAAATCACCCAGATACCCTTGTCTTTTAGTAAAGCGGTGAGATTGTCGCTGCACTGTCCGCCATACTAAGTATTGAATATTTCCCTTCGGCTGTATCTTGTGCTTGCCTTGTTGAGCGCGTCAGCGCAAGCGTCCTGGATCAGGATGATCGATACACCGTAAGGGAATGCTTTGCCCGTGGTCCAGGCAATGATGGCGACTCGAAAACGGATCCCGTCTCGCCAATTTACAGGCCAAATATGGCCGGGCGATAGCAATATTTCGGGGCGGTATGGATAGATTTGGTGTTGGGGAGGCGGTTGCCAGAGCCATTTATAACAATTCGTGATTCGACTGGTTATTGAAAATTCTTTGGGTAAGAAAATCGTCGATCCAGCGCATGTGGATTCATTTATCTTTCCCTTCAGAAAACATATAACCAATGCAGCGCATCGTCTTGATCAAATAGTCCTTGTCCTTCAGCGCCTTACGAAGGCGCAGCACATGCACGTCGACTGTGCGCTCTTCGATTGCAACAAGGCTGCCCCATACCTTGTCGAGCAACTGGTTTCTCGAAAACACGCGCTCGGGATGCGCCATCAAAAATTTCAGCAGCTTGTACTCGGCATTGCCGATGTCGATTTTCCGGTTTTCCACCGTGACCGTGCAGCTTACCGGATCGAGCACGATTGCGCCCGCTTTCATCAGGCTCTGCGAACGTTCAGGGATTTTCCTTCTCAGCAGCGCATTGACCCGGGCGCCGAGTTCGCGCGGCGAGAACGGCTTGGTCACATAATCGTCCGCGCCCTGGTTCAGACCGGCGATCTTGTCTTCTTCCACTCCCTTTGCCGTCAGCATGATAACCGGCAGCGCCCTCAGTTGGCGGCTCTCGCGGATGCGCGACAGCAACTGCAATCCGCTTTGGTCCGGCAGCATCCAGTCGAGCAGCACCAGATCAGGCATCTGCCACAGCAACAGGTTCCAGGCGTCGGTTGCGGTCGATACGGCCACCGGCTTGCAGCCAACCGATCGAACTGCGAATGAAATCAGTTCCGCGATCGCGGGTTCATCCTCCACGATCAAAATCTTTGCTTTATCTATCGCTGTCATCGTGTTTGATCAGATCGGACGTTCTGGAAATAGCGATGTATAGTCCGTGTGCCTGATATCCTTGCCCTCGACCACGTAGATCACGTACTCGGCGATATTGGTCGAATGGTCGCCCACCCGCTCGATCGCCTTGGCAGCCCACAGAATATCCAGTGAAGCCGAGACCGTCTTAGGCTCTTCCGCCATGTACGTGATCAGGTTGCGCATCATTTCATGAAATTCATGGTCGATGACAGCGTCCAGTCCTATCAGCCTGATGGCCAGATCCCGGTCCATTCGCGCGAATGCGTCGAGCGCGTCGTGCAGCATTCTGGCTGCGTGCCCTCCGATTGCCTTGATCGCTTTGTAAAAGTTGATATTCAACGTATCCAAGCTCTGGATGTTCTTGGCAGAACGCGCGATCTTCGTGACTTCGTCGCCGATCCGCTCCAGGTCCGTAATCACCTTGGTCGTCGCCATCACCGTGCGCAAGTCGTTGGCTGCCGGCTGGCGCTTTACG
>Ga0366762_1039_pt1 | contig 9902 bp, 12 predicted proteins | sample TotcelHN113001M4_FD_207057 | JGI IMG/M metagenome (GOLD analysis project Ga0366762, IMG submission 207057) | Enriched cells from coal bed in the Powder River Basin, Montana, United States - Total cells N11 rep1 HSBNCT.N11.300.1.M4 ... | reverse complement strand
TACACCGGAGAAGTGAATGAGTAACGCGAACGAAACCGTGCTGACGGATGAACAGATTAGCGCATTCATGCCCGCCGATATACAGCGTTTGGCGACATGCCATCAAGCGCGGTGGGCACAATTCGCCCGCGCCATCGAGCGTGCCGTTCTTTCTACAATTGACAGTGAGCAGAAGGTGCCTGTTCCGGTGAACGCTATTAGCAAGGTACTTAACGACCTAATGGAAGTGTATGTGCAGAACGGGGCAAACAGCATCAGCATGCCGGACGAATGTGTAGAGGTAGCCCTCTTCCTAAGCTACCAACAAGAATCCAGTGAAGGAGCGAGGCCGTGACCATACATACCGAATTGCTTCCTTGCCCGTTCTGCGGAGCGCCTGCTGATGACGCCAACCCAGACGGCGACATGGAAGGCTACAGCATCCGTTGCAGCGGCAAGTCCGCGATATTTAGCGCCGATGCATCTTGCTGCCCGATGCATACATTTGGGTATACCAAAGAAGAAGATGCTATCACCGCATGGAACCGTCGCCCTGAGCAGCCGAGCGAGGCGGCGATACGGAATGCCGCGCTGGAAGAGGCGGCAGCGATTTGCGAGCAGCAGTCCGAACTTGCCACAACAGCGCCAGGCAGCATGCGCGCTTTGTCGTGCGCTGACGCCATCCGTGCCTTATCCACCACGCCAGCAGAGCCGACGACAGGTTGGGTTGATTCTAAAACCAGAATGCCAACTGCCGGCATGTTGATTGTTAAACGCTGGAGACGAAACAACGCAGTTTGGGCAGGCAAGTATGAGGGCGGTGAGAAGTGGTCGTCGTTCGACGAGTGGCTTGAACTGCCTGAATCCACAGTCATTGAAGGATGAGCGATGAAGATTTACACACTCGCCGGACTCTCCAAGCGCGGCAAGCAGATCGTCAAGCAGCACGGCGAACGATGGGAATGCGTAAGGCAGCGCGACAAGGTGCTCTTTTCAGACAAGGCTGGACCGTGGCTGTATGTCGAGCCTTTGGGTGAACTGCGAGTTTCGACTACGGTGCGAGAAGCGCGTTTTGAAACCGCGGGCCGTTGGGTTCACGCCCTAACAGATGAAGATTTTAAGGTGATGCCATGAGCACTGATCGAGAATTGTTGGAACTGGCTGCGAAGGCGGTGGGGATTGGTGGGTGGTTCGGACAGGTATTGGTGAATGGCGACACTATCCATCATGATGATTTTTACGTAGATGGCGATTCGTGGTGGGCATTGGACCCGGATAATCCTTCTGGGTCTTGGGACCCACTCACCGACGATGGCGATGCGTTCAGGCTGGCGGTGAATCTCAATTTGACGGTGACCACAAGTCACGTTGGCGCAATGGCCAGTTACAAGAAACCGATTGGAAACAACGCTGGCTCTATTGAGTTGATTGTCGAGCGCGAATATAAATTCGCCGCCACCCGTCGCGCAATCGTTCGCGCTGCCGCTGAAATAGGAAAGGCAAAGGAGGATAAATGAACGCCAGGATAAATGTCGAATGGGTGTTGATTCCGGTCTTTTGCCAGTTGACCGGCTACACTAAGCGCGCCGTGGAGACGAAGATACATCGCGGGAAATGGATAGAAGGCGTCCACTACCGCAAGGCTCCAGATGGTCACATTGTTATGAACTTACCGGCGTATAACGAATGGGTACAGGGAAATCAGCAGGCGGCGTAGAGGTTAGGGAAACGAGTATTCGGATCGTATTTTCATTTGAAGGAAAGCAGCGCAGGGAAACGCTTTGCTTCAATAACGAGCCGCTTGCGCCTACCCCGCCGAACATTAAGCACGCGATAAGAATCGCCGCAGAGGTACGCGATAAGGTCAGCAATGGCCTATTCTCCTATGCCGATTATTTCCCAAATTCGCCACGCGCAAAGGCTAACCAAGCCGGAACCGTCGGAGAATTCATGGACAAATGGTTTGCGCAGCTAGAATTAAAGGATTCGACGCTCTCCGAGTATCGCCGCATGAAGGAAAACTTCTGGAAACCGGCTATCGGCAAAAAGCGTATCGAGCGCATTACACATTCAGACATTACTGCCGCACTAAAGACCGGCACATGGAGCAGCAACCGGACTCGCAATAACATGCTCTACATGCTGCGCGCCGTGTTTAACCTTGCTGTTGCGGATGGGATTATTCCTAAGAATCCGTGCGCCACGATTGAAAGTGCGCAATGGCAGCGCAAGAAGCCCGACCCGTTCAGCATCGTTGAAGCGAATCGAATCATTGCCAGCTTGCACGAAAAGCGCCATGAACAGGTTGCCAACTTCTACGAGTTTATGTTTTTCAGCGGATTGCGTACCGGCGAAGGTCTTGGCCTTGAGTGGGCAAACATCGACATGAATAAGCGCGTCGTCGTCGTCAAGCAGTCGTTTGTTAGGGGCAAGATGCAGGAAACTAAAACATCGAGCGAACGCACAGTAAAACTGACGAACCGAGCATTTGAGGCATTGAAGCGTCAAAAGGCATGGACGCTGTTAAGCGATTCAGGCCGTGTTTTCCATAACCCTGCTACGAATAAGCCTTGGGCGAAAGAGCAAAATATCAGCGAACCAAACTGGAAACCGACTCTAAAGCTGCTTGGAATACGCTACAGGAAGCCGTATAACACGCGGGCGACCTATGCGACCATTGGCTTAATGTCAGGCGCTAGACCTGCATATATGGCGGCACAGCTTGGACATAGCCTGGAGGTGTTTTATCGGGATTATGCGGACTGGATTGCAGATCAAGATGATGACCGAGAAATGGACAAGATCGAAGCGCAAATAGGCGTAGCAAATACCGCTAAAAGTTAGCAGTTTTGCAATGCAACTATCCCTGAACTATCCCTGAAAAGCTGAGAATATTGCATTCTCATAGGGGAAATGATGGTGGGAAGTACAAGTTTCGAACTTGTGACCTATCGCGTGTGAGGCGATCGCTCTACCCCTGAGCTAACCTCCCGAAAGTTCGCCATTATTCCACAAAATGCGACGCGCCTCAATGCGATTGTGCCTGCCGCCACAGCGACTGGCCCCGAACCTCTTTGTCGAGGATTGCAATCGCAGCCTCGTGTTCGGCCAGTTCCTCTGCGCTGGCGTGAAGCACGATCACTTCGGCAATGACAATATCCTCCGGCACGAGAATGTCGGCCTGCGCGGCTGGCGCGCCGAGATCCATCGTCAGCGAATTCTGTCCGCGTGTCATGGACAGATAAACCTCGGCCAGCAGCTCGGCGTCAAGCAAGGCGCCGTGCAAGGTACGGTGCGCATTGGAAACGCCGTAACGGTCGCATAACGCATCCAGCGAATTTCGTTTTCCGGGGTGCATTTCCTTTGCTTGCACAAGCGTATCGATCACCCCGTGCACATGTTCCGTGAACGGCGGTACGCTCAGCCGCTGGAATTCGGCATCCAGAAAACCGAGGTCGAACGGCGCATTGTGAATGATGACTTCCGCGCCCGAAATGTAGTCTCGCAGCTCATCTGCGATCTCGGCAAATTTCGGCTTGTCACTAAGAAATCCCGTTGTCAGTCCGTGCACCGCGAGCGCGCCTTCCTCTGAATCGCGTTCGGGGTTGATGTAGTAGTGAAAATTGTTGCCTGTGAGCCGGCGGTTGAGCAGCTCGACGCAACCGATTTCGATCACGCGGTCACCGGCGCGCGGATTCAGTCCGGTGGTCTCTGTATCCAGAACGATTTGTCGCATGGCGTCGCTTAAAGGTTGGGATTGCTTTCTGATTCGATTTTTTGCAGACGGCTGGTCGTCGCCACGCCGCGATTGGCGAGCGCGTCGGCGCGTTCATTGCCCGCGTGTCCGTTATGACCTCGCACCCAGCGCCACTCCACCCGGTGCCTGGCTTGCGCGGCGTCGAGCGCCTGCCACAGGTCGGCGTTTTTGACCGGCTCCCGGGCCGCGGTTTTCCAGCCGCGCGCTTTCCAGCCGTGTATCCACTCGCTAATGCCTTTCTGCACGTATTGGCTGTCCGTATGCACCACCACTTCGCACGGACGCGTCAGGGTGTTCAAGGCTTCGATCACCGCTTTCAGTTCCATCCGGTTGTTTGTCGTGCCCAGTTCGCCGCCAAACAATTCTTTCTCGTGTTCGCCCATTACCAGCAGGGCGCCCCAGCCGCCGGGCCCAGGATTGCCCTTGCACGCACCGTCGGTAAAGATGTCGATCTTGCTCATGTTACTTTCTTCGCTGATGTATCTTGTTGGTCGCCGGTACGCCCTGTGGCGCGGCCGCCTTTTTGCTACGCAACGCGGGACCGACCAGGTGCATTCCGCGCACACGCTTGATCGCATGCGCCACGTACACCCCGCCAAAGAAGGGCCACCATTTGTCACCCAGCTGTTCCATGAAGGCGAAGCGGTGCAGCCATTTTTCCGATTCGCACGGCGGCGCAAAGCAGCCGAAACAGCCGTCGTCAACCTCCATGTTCAGGAACTTCAACCAGTCCTTCAATCGCGGCAGACTGATCAGTTCGCCGCCTTGCGGCAAGAAGTCGCTCTCGCTCAGGCGGCTCAATGCATGGCGCGCGCCCCACAGGCTGATCGGATTGAAGCCACAGATGATGAGCTGTCCCTCTGGAATCAGTACCCGCTCCACCTCGCGCAGTATCTGGTGCGGTTGCTGCGCGAACTCGAGTACATGCGGCAGCACGATCAGATCGATACTGGCAGAAGCAAACGGAAGCTCGTCAAATTGCTGTACCACCACCAGCGGATGCGCCTCGTTGTCGTGGTCCGACGAAGGCATGCTCGCGATCGTGGTCCACGTGTGCGGCATGCGATTTGCGCGCAGGGCCTGAATTTGCGGCACGCCGATCTGCGTCGCATTGAAACCGAAAATATCGGTGGTCAGTTCGTCGAGCCGGGCGTGCTCCCAGTCACGCACGTAACTGCCGACCGGCGTTTCGAGCCAGGAGCCGAACGATATAATGGATTTTTCAGCGGAGACTTTTTCCATGCGTGCTTTGAATGTATTAACGGTTCCGGCGTTTGATGACAATTACCTGTGGCTGATCCATGATGGAGTGCATGCCGCCGTGGTCGATCCGGGCGACGCCGAGCCGATTCTTGCCGCGCTGAAGGCAAATGATCTGTCGCTGGTTGCTATTCTAACGACTCATCATCACGCTGACCATGTTGGCGGCGTGGCGACACTCCTGCAAACCCGCAAGGTGCCGGTATTCGGGCCGGCCAATGACCGCATTCCCACTGTGAACAGGCCGCTTCACGAGGACGATGTGGTGGTGATCGAAGAACTTGATTTGCGTCTGACCGTCATCGATGTGCCCGGCCATACACGCGGGCACATCGCGTATTTCGTAAAGGACCCGGGCTGGCTCTTTTGCGGCGACACACTGTTCGCCGGGGGCTGTGGTCGCCTGTTCGAAGGCACTCCCGCGCAGATGCTGTCATCGCTGGACAAGCTGGCCGCACTGCCGGACACTACCCTGGTGTATTGCGCGCACGAGTACACGCTCTCCAATCTGCGATTTGCGCGGGCGGCGGAGCCGTCGAACCAGGCGGTGGCAGACCGGCTGGCCGCGGACCAGGCCAAGCGCGACCGCCAAATCCCGACCGTGCCTTCCACGATCGGACTCGAAAAAGCCACCAACCCGTTCTTGCGGGTTCGGCAACCTGCGCTTATTGATGAGTTGCGCGCGGTCCACAAACTGCCGGCCTTCGATACCGTTTCGCTTTTCGCAGCGCTACGTGAATGGAAAAACAATTTCCGCTAGCCCGCGCCCCCGATAACGTTGGCACGGTTCGAGCTTGCCTAATGACCAAGGGCGCCGACGCGACGTTATCCCCGGGGCAAATATTTCAAAACGAGAAATATTTGCGCACTAAACGCGGCAGCGGGGTATAAATTGTCTTGACGCACGAAAGACGCTTTACGTAAACTCGGCGATTATTTTCAAACCGGCTGATCCACGGGTCGGTCATTCTGTGAGATTTCATGCATCCGACCGATTTGAAAAAGCTGCGCCGCGCGCTTCCCGCCGCATTCCTCCTTGGCCTCTCCGGCGCCGCCGTCGCCAGTGACCTCTCGCTGCCGCCGTATAACTGGGCGCAGGATGCCGCACTGCAAGACAGCCCCAATCTTGCCGATGATCCATTAAGCGAGTTTGTCGTCAACAGCGACGTTGACGTCTGGGCGCGCGTCCGCAAAGGCTTTGGCATACCGGATCTGGTCGACAATCCGCTCGTCAACAACCAGACGACCTGGTACACATCGCGTCCGGAATACATTGGCCGCACCACCAAACGCGCATCGATGTACCTCTACCACGTGGTGGAAGAACTGGAGAAACGCGGCATGCCGACCGAGCTGGCGTTGCTGCCGTTCATTGAATCGGCATTCAACCCGCAGGCATATTCAAGCGCGAAAGCGGCGGGCATGTGGCAGTTCATCCCGTCCACCGGACGCGACTTCAACCTGAAGCAAAACCTGTTCAAGGATGAGCGGCGCAGCGTGATCGCATCGACCGATGCCGCGCTGACCTACCTGCAAAAACTGTATGACATGTTTGGCGACTGGCAGCTCGCGCTGGCAGCGTACAACTGGGGCGAAGGGTCGGTACAACGCGCGATCAGGAAAGCCGAAGCGGCCGGACGACCGACCGACTTCAGCAGCCTGTCCGTATACATGCCCGTCGAAACCCGCAATTACGTTCCCAAGCTGCAGGCAGTCAAGAACATCATCGCCTCGCCTGAAGTCTACGGCATCGCGCTGCCGAAGGTCGATAACCAACCCTATTTCGTCGCAGTATCGAAGACCCGCGACATTGACGTCAAGCTGGCGGCACAACTGGCTGAACTCCCGATGGACGAGTTCAAGGCGCTGAATCCTCAATTCAATCGTCCGGTCATTACCGGCAGCACCAACACGCAAATCCTGCTTCCGCAGAGCAACGCCGAAAAGTTCAAGGCCAACCTGGCAAAGTGGAGCCATTCGCTTTCGTCATGGACCGCACACAAAATTATCGGCGCGCGTACGCGCATCGAGACAATTGCCGCCAAGTTCCACACCACGCCGCAGGTTATCCGCGAAGCCAATAATATTCCGCCGAAAATGCTGCTGAAGGCGGGTTCGACCATCCTCGTTCCCCGCAGCGGCGACAGCACGGCGCAGCAGGACATCACACCGGAACAGGCCGACACGGCAACGCTGGCGATGACGCCCGACGTCCCGGAAACCCGTCGGGTCAGCGTCACCGCGCGCAAACACGACACGCTGAAATCCATTGCCAATCGCTATCGGGTCACCATTTCCCAGCTGCGTAGCTGGAACAATTTAAGGCACGACAAGCTGGCCAGCGGCCAGAAGCTTCAAGTGCATGTACCCAACCGCATTGCATCGAAATCCAACACTCCGCGTAAGAATCGTCGTCAGGCGAGCGCGAGCGCCAAACGGAAAATGGTGGCGACCGCCAGCAAGCGACCCGCCAAGAAGACCGCGCTTGCGTCGTCGCATTTTGTGCAGAAGGTCGCCAGCAAATAAACAGGACGCCACGCGGCTGGCTCAAGACGCGTTCTATTCTTCCTCCGGCACGGCATAGTTTGCTGCGGCAAGCAGCCGCCGCGTGTAGGCGTCGCCGGGCTGATTCAGGACCTGTTCGGTGTCGCCGCTTTCCACCATTTTCCCATCCTTCATTACCAGCACCCGATGCGCCATCGCGCGGATGACGGCCAGGTCGTGGCTGATGAACAGGTAGGCCATGCCGTAACGGCGTTGCAGTTCAGCCAGCAACAGCAATACCTGCTGCTGCACCGACACATCAAGCGACGACGTTGGCTCGTCGAGCAACACAAGATCGGGCTTCAGGATCAGCACGCGCGCGATCGCAATGCGTTGGCGCTGACCGCCGGAGAACTCGTGCGGGTAACGCCGCATCATTTCCGGTGTCAGCCCCACCTCGGACAAGGCAGCCGCGACCGCCTCGCGTATGGCGGTTCTGTCCAGGTCCGGACGGTGCAGGGCCAGCCCCTCCCCCACGATCTGCTCGATCGTGCGGCGCGGCGACAGGGATGCAAACGGATCCTGGAAAACGACTTGCATGCGTGCCCGCAACGGACGCAGCGCGCGGCTGTCCATCGAACCGATCGCGTTGCCACGAAATAAAACCTCACCGCTCACACTGGCGCTCGCCAGACGCAGCAACGCAAGGCCTAACGTTGATTTGCCGGAACCCGATTCGCCGACAATGCCCAGCGTTTCACCGCGACGCAGAGACAGGCGGACATCGTCGACTGCGACAAATGGCACCGACGAAAACCATCCCTTGCGGATGGCAAAGGTACAGCGCATGTGGTCTGCATCGAGCAGCACTTCCTCTCCCGCGCCAAGCGCCTGGACCAGTCGCTGTGGCTGGCTGGCCAGCAACTTGCGGGTGCAGGACTCGCGCGGCGACGCGAACAATGCCTGCGTTTCGCCAGCCTCGATCAGGCGGCCGTTTTCCATGACGCCCACGCGATCGGCGAAATGGCGCACCAGGTTGAGGTCGTGCGTGATCATCAGCACGGCCATGTTTTCCTCGCGTTGCAGGCGGTTCAGCAGTTCGAGGATCTGTACCTTGATCGTGACATCCAGCGCGGTGGTCGGCTCGTCCGCAATCAGCAACTTCGGCTTGCACGCAAGTGCCATGGCAATCATGGCGCGCTGGCGCTGACCGCCGGACAGCTGATGCGGATACGCCAGCGCGCGCCGTTGCGGATGATCGATGCCGACCTTGTCGAGCAGTTCGATCGCGCGGATTGCGGCGGCGCGCGCCTGGATCGCCTCATGCAGCATCAGGACTTCGGCAATCTGGTTACCGACGGTGAACAAGGGATTGAGCGCCGTCATCGGTTCCTGGAAGATCATGGCGACGTCCTTGCCGCGCACCGCTCGCATCGCCTGTTCGGTACGCTGCATGACATCCTGCCCTTGCAGCAGGATGCTTCCGGTGTAGCGCGCGTCCTGATTCAGGCGCAGCACCGACAACGCCGTGACGGTCTTGCCGGAACCGGACTCGCCGACCAGCGCAAACTTTTCGCCAGGCGCGATATGGAAACTGACGTCGCGCACCACGTGCGCCGTGCCAAAATGCACGTTCAGGTTCTGCACATCCAGCAGCGTCATGCGCGCCTCCGCACATCCAGCGCATTACGCAAGGCGTCGCCAATATTCGTCAACAGCAGCAATGTGACGGTCAGCACCACGAAGGTCGACAGCGCGATCCACCACGCATCGAGATTGTTTTTACCCTGCGCCAGCAACTCGCCCAGGCTGGCTGTATCCGGTGGTACGCCGAGCCCGAGGAAATCCAGGCTGGTCAGCGCCAGAATCGCCGCGCTCATACGAAAGGGTAAAAAGGTCACAACGGGCGTCATGCTGTTCGGCAGGACGTGGCGCCAGATGATCTGCCGGTTCGATAGGCCCAGGGCGCGCGCCGCCTGTACGTATTCAAGATTGCGGTTTCGCAGAAAATCTGCGCGAACGTAATCCGACAAACCCATCCATCCAAACAGCGACAGCAGAATCAGCAGCAGCCCGATGCTCGGCTGAAAGATCGAGGCGAAAATAATCAGAAGGTAGAGCTCGGGCATCGCGCCCCAAATCTCGATGAAGCGTTGAAAAAACAGATCTGTCTTGCCGGCGAAGTAGCCCTGCAATGCGCCGGCAACTACGCCCAGCATCACGCCGGTGATGGTCAACGCGAAGCCGAACAGAATGGAGACGCGGAAGCCGTACAGCAGGCGCGCCGTCACGTCGCGCCCGCGGTCATCGGTTCCCAGCCAGTTCTCCGACGAGGGCGGCGCCGGGTTGGGCGCTTCTGCGAAATAGTTCAGGGTGTCGTAGTGATAGTGATTCAGCGGATAGATCGCCCAGTTTCCCTTGC
>Ga0366762_1035_pt1 | contig 10260 bp, 11 predicted proteins | sample TotcelHN113001M4_FD_207057 | JGI IMG/M metagenome (GOLD analysis project Ga0366762, IMG submission 207057) | Enriched cells from coal bed in the Powder River Basin, Montana, United States - Total cells N11 rep1 HSBNCT.N11.300.1.M4 ... | reverse complement strand
GGTTTCTTCACATCGGGCGACAGGCTGCCAAGGCGCACATTCAATCCGGTCTGACGGAAAATCTGCATCAGCCGCGCGACATTCTGCAGGTAAAAAGTATTGCGCGTGTGGCCTTCCGGTATCAGCAGCAGGTTCTTGGCATCGGGACAATATTTCTCGATGGCGGCCATGGCAGCCTGCACTGCCAGCGGCAGCATTTCCGGCGATAGGTTATTAAATCCGCCGGGGAACAGATTGGTATCGACTGGCGCCAGCTTGAAGCCGGCATTGCGCAGATCGACCGAGCAATAAAACGGCGGCGTGTGCTCCTGCCACTCAAGACGGAACCAGCGCTCGATGGATGGCGTGGCGGTGAGCATTTTCTTTTCCAGATCGAGCAACGGGCCATTGAGTGCCGTGACGAGGTGCGGAACCATAAAAACCTTTGTGGTGTAGCTGTTTATCAACGCTGATTCTAATGGGAAGCGCCCGATGACACCTTTGGCACGGCGTCCAGGTCCGCTTGGGTGATGGTAGATGAGGACAGAGAAGCAATTTTAAAGTGCAAGCTTGCCGTACCAACAAAAAAGCGCCCCGCGAGGAGGCGCTTTTTTTGAAACCCGCTCACGCGGGAGGAGCACTGATCAGGAATGATACGCGGATTCGCCGTGGCTGGTGACGTCCAGGCCTTCGCGCTCTTCCTCTTCCGGCACGCGCAGGCCGATCACCAGGTCCACCAGTTTGAAGGCGATGAACGAGACCACACCGGACAGCACAACGGTGGTGATGACGCCCTGTGCCTGGATCCATACCTGGCTGGCGATCGCGTAGTCCGGCGTCACCGCATTGGCGACATAGTCATACACGCCGGTGCCACCCAGGGAGGGCGAAGCGAACACACCTGTCAGCAGTGCGCCGAGGATGCCTCCCACGCCGTGCACGCCGAACACGTCCAGCGAGTCGTCCGCACCAAGCATGCGCTTGAGGCCGTTGACGCCCCACAGGCAGGTGATGCCGGCCAGCAGGCCGATGATCAGCGATCCCATCGGACCAACAAAACCGCATGCCGGCGTAATCGCAACCAGACCAGCTACTGCGCCGGATGCGGCGCCCAGCATCGACGGCTTACCTTTTGCCATCCACTCGGCCAGCGTCCAGGCGACCGTGGCGGCAGCCGTAGCGAGCAATGTGTTGACCACCACCATCGCAGCCAGACCGTTGGCTTCCAGCCCTGAGCCGGCGTTGAAACCGAACCAGCCGACCCACAGCAGCGACGCACCGACCATCGTCATCGTCAGCGAATGCGGCGCCATCGATTCCTTGCCGTAGCCGACACGCTTGCCGATCACAAAGGCACCGACCAGACCAGCCACTGCGGCGTTGATATGCACCACCGTACCGCCGGCAAAATCGAGCGAGCCTTTGGCAAACAACCAGCCTGCGGTCGCCGTTGCCGCGTCAGAAGCGGCTGCATCGGTGTATGCATCAGGACCGGCCCAGTACCAGACCATATGTGCCATCGGCAGGTACGAGAACGTGAACCAGATGACCATGAACAGCAGTACCGCAGCGAACTTCACGCGCTCCGCAAATGCGCCGATGATCAGCGCACAGGTGATCGCCGCAAACGTTGCCTGGAAGGCGACGAAGCTGAACTCGGGCAAGACCACGCCTTTGCTGAACGTTGCGGCAACGGTGTCCGGCGTAATGCCGTTCAGGAACAAGCGGTCGAAGCCGCCGATGAAGCTATTGCCCCGCGTGAACGCCAGCGAGTATCCATAGATCGCCCACAACACGACGATCACCGAGAACACCATGAACACCTGCATCAGGATCGACAGCATGTTCTTCGAACGGACCAGGCCACCATAGAACAATGCAAGACCCGGCAACGACATCATGATGACGAGGATGGTGGAAATCGCCATCCAGGAGACGTCGCCTTTGTTCGGCACGGGTGCCGGCGCGGCAGGAGCCACTTCCCGAGCTGCCGCCGCAGCGGCTGGCGATGGTGCTGCCGGCGGCGCCTCGGCAGCAGGCGCCGTGACGGCGGCTTCGGCCTTTGGTGCCGCATCCTGCGCCATCGATGGGGCGGAAAATCCGATGGCCGTCAGCAAAGCGCCCATCGCCAGGGCATTCGCAAGCAGTTTCTTGATACTCATTTCATTCCCCTTAAAGTGCTTCGTTACCGGTTTCACCGGTGCGAATGCGGACGACTTGCTGGAGCGCATAGACGAAAATCTTGCCGTCGCCGATCTTCCCCGTGCGTGCCGCAGTTTCGATCGCCTCGATCGCTGGGTCGACCATCGCATCGTCCACCGCTGCCTCGATCTTGGTCTTCGGCAGGAAGTCGACGACGTATTCGGCGCCGCGATACAACTCGGTATGACCCTTTTGGCGGCCGAAACCTTTGACTTCCGTCACCGTGATGCCTTGTACGCCAATGGCGGACAGCGCTTCACGCACTTCGTCCAGCTTGAAGGGTTTAATTATTGCCGTGATCAGTTTCATGCTCGCCTCTTTGATTAGAAGGTTTTGCTAACGGTCAGGACTGCGCCGGTTTTGCCGGTATGTTCGCCATGCGGTCCGTAGTAGACGTCATCGTCTGCATTGGTTCCGATCGCGGCGAGTGAAACGGTAACGCCGTAAAATTCTTTCGTTACGCCGACTTTCCAGTCACCGTAGCTTGCGTCTGGATTGGCGCTGCCCTTGATTTTCTGGTGGCCCGCATGCAGATTCAACGTATAGCCGCCACCGACGTCAAGATTTGCGCCGACGTCGATATAGTTGCTGTCCTCGCTGTCGGCGAAGCCGAAAGTATTTGTCAACGAGTGCGAGTACTTGATGTACGCCGGACCATAGCCGAGTTGTCCATAGACTTCGGTCGTGTCGGCATTCACGCCAAGATCGTTGCCCGGATAGAAATAGCGTAGAACGCCGACGTCGTAGCCAACGTCTTTCACGATTTCGCCGCGTTTGCCGCCGTAGAGGTCGATCTCGACATCGCCGTCACCGCCTGCATCGCTGATCCACTTGATGGTCGATGCCCAGGTACCGACGTACAATCCGGTTGGATTGTGCGTATAGTCGATACCGCCGGAAAGGGCGGGGGTCAGGCGCGATTGGGAAATGCCGCGAAAACGGTAATCGCTGTTGAGGGCGACATTGAACGCAAACTGGTTATCAGGAACAGCGGCAGCAGCGGCCTCCTGAGCCTGGGCAACGTTAGCCGCAAATGCAACGGACAAGGCAGCGGCGATAATCAACTTGTTCATCAAGGTTTTCCTTTACAAGGTTTTAAAATATTTAGAAACCAACGACCCCCGTTGTTCTTGTTCACGATTTAGCAGAACTCATGCCAGCGATTGGGATCAACATGCATGATCATTTTGATCATGAAGTTCAACGTTTAGCCTTCCCTTGCCCACGCACGGGAACAGCCCGCACCAACGCGGTGCGCACCCTCTCAATGCGCGCCAGAATAGTGCTCAACAAAGCCAGGAACCAGCCTCGGAAGGACTCATGATGGAGAAGTCGAACTTTTTTGCCGACATGCAAAACAAGATCAATGAAGTGCTTGAAAACTCGCCTGCGAAGGACATTGAAAAAAACGTCAAGGCGATGATGAGCCAGGGATTCGCCAAACTCGACCTGGTTACCCGGGAAGAATTCGACATACAGGCGCAGGTGCTGGCGCATACCCGCGCCCGGCTGGAAGCACTGGAAGCGCAAGTCGCCGCACTTGAAGCGCAAGTCAACAGGCCGGCACCGACCAGCGGAACCGTCTAGCAGACGCATGCGATGTCGCGCTGAACGCAAGGCCAGCGCGACATTCACCATCTGACAGGGAACGCCATGCGCATGAGCGATGAGGAATACTTCCGCAGCTGCGTCGCGCAGGAACGGCATCTGGCGCAGTTGCTCGGCATCCAAAACATCGAGGAGTTTTCCGAAAACGCTGGCACGCTATGGCACGACGCCAACGCGTTGCCAAAGTGGACGCGCGAGTGGCAGGCATGCGGTCCGCTGCTGGCTGAATACGGTTTGCACATCGCATGGATAGACGACGCAGACGATCGGTACGGCAGAATGGTGCAGGTTGGCACCACGTATGTGCATGTGGCGGATCATCCGTCTGCGGATCACGCGCTGCGCTACGCGATCGTCAAAGCCGCCATTGCGCGTCTTGAACACCATTGCCGCGCGTAGAATGCCGATAGGGTAGCGACGCCGGGCGCGGCCGTCCGGCAAGCGCCACCAATCTTCGCTTTGCTCTGCTCCATGACTAAAACAATTCAGAGACAGGAGTGCCATGAGTCTAGCCGTCTTGAACAGCCGCGCGCTGTCCGGCATGCAGGCGCCGCAAGTAACCGTCGAAGTCCACCTCGCCAACGGTTTGCCGTCCTTCACGATCGTCGGCTTGCCGGAAACCGAAGTGAAGGAATCGCGTGACCGCGTCCGTGCAGCGCTGCAAAACGCAGGTTTTGAATTTCCCGCACGCCGCATCACGGTCAATCTCGCTCCGGCAGATTTGCCCAAGGAGTCCGGCCGGTTCGACCTGCCGATCGCGCTGGGCATTCTTGCCGCATCCGGGCAAATGCCGGGTGCGCGCCTGGATGAGTACGAATTTGCCGGCGAGCTTTCGCTGTCGGGCGAACTGCGACCGGTCCGCGGCGCACTCGCGATGACGTTTGCGATGTCGCGCGCCGGATCAGGACGCCGCCAACGCGGATTCATCCTGCCGCGCGCCAGTGCCGACGAAGCTGCGCTGGTGAGCGATGTGCCGATTTTCCCCGCCGACACCTTGTTGCAGGTGTGTGCACATTTCGCCGCACCCGATGAGGACGCGCGCCTTGCGCGTCATGTCGCAACGCCGCGCGCGCAGCGCGCAGCGTACCCGGACCTGGCGGATGTAAAGGGACAGGCGCAAGCCAAGCGGGCGCTGGAAGTAGCAGCAGCCGGCGGGCACAGCGTGCTGATGGTGGGCCCGCCCGGCACAGGCAAGTCGATGCTGGCAGCGCGCTTTCCCGGCATCCTGCCTCCCATGAGCGATGACGAAGCGCTGGAATCCGCCGCAGTGCAATCGCTGACCAGCGGCTTCAGCAGCGCCCAATGGAAGGTGCGCCCCTATCGGCATCCGCATCACACTGCATCCGGCGTCGCGCTGGTGGGTGGCGGCGGCACGCCGCGCCCGGGCGAAATTTCTCTGGCTCATCGCGGCGTGCTCTTCCTGGATGAACTGCCGGAATTCAATCGTTCGGTGCTGGAAGTGCTGCGCGAGCCGCTGGAATCTGGCCGCATCACCATTTCGCGCGCGGCGCGGCAAGCCGATTTTCCCGCGCAGTTCCAGCTGATCGCCGCAATGAATCCCTGCCCATGCGGCTATCTCGGGCATGCATCCAAACCGTGCCGATGCACCCCGGATGGCATCGCCCGCTACCAGGGAAAAATCTCCGGCCCCTTACTCGACCGCATCGACATGCAGATCCAGGTGGGCGCCCTGCCGCAGGAAGAACTGTTGAAACCATCTGCGGGCGAATCGTCGGCCTGCGTCGCCGAACGCGTGATGCACGCCACGGCGGCACAGCGCGCGCGGCAAGGGAAACAGAATCACCTGCTGTCGGCCGCCGAAATCGATCTCCATTGCAAACCTGATGACGATGGCGAGCAATTGCTGCGGACGGCGATGGCGCGCTTGAACTGGTCGGCGCGCGCTTATCATCGCGTGCTCAAGGTGGCGCGCACGATTGCGGATCTGGATAAGGCGAACGTGATCGGCAAGTCCCATGTAGCGGAAGCCATCCAGTATCGGCGCGCTTTGCGCGAGTAGGTTTACAAGCTGCCGGTGTAGGACAGCGTGTTCCAGGTCACGCCGAGACGCACATCGGTTTTCAGCGCGACCAGTTGCTGCGACAGGGCCAGCTGCTCGCGCTCCTTGCGCAGGCGCTCGCCCAGCGCGTCCTTCAGAATGCCGGCGCCCGCCATCACACCGTCGACACTGCCATAACTTTGCAGCAGCCTCGCGGCCGTTTTCAGCCCGATCTTGGTGACGCCCGGAATGCCATCCGGAACATCGCCCACCAAGGCGAAGAGATCCGGCAACAGCGCGGGTGGCACGCCGAATTTCGCTTCCACCCATTGCGCGTCATGCCACTCGCTCTTGAAGTGATCCCATAGCATGGCGCCATGCGCCACCAGCGCGTGCAAATCCTTGCCAGTCGACACCACAACGGCGTCGCCGCGCTTTTCCTGCAACCAGCGCAGCACGACTGTCGCAATGACGTCGTCGGCTTCCACTCCCGCGATGCAGATCGTGTGCACGCCCATCGCCGCCAATTTTTCCCGCGCCATGGGAAGCGCAGATTGCAGCGCCACCGGCGTCGGTGTGCGGCTCTGTCGATAAGCGGGATGGAGCGCGTGGCGCCAGGTCGGCGCGGCAGCGTCGAAAGCAGCCAGCACGTGTGTCGGCCGATGGCAGGCCAGCAGCTTGCTGAATGTGGAAAGCGCATAGCGCACGGTGCGCTCCACACGCGCCGCCTCGCCGGATTCATCGCTCGCCTCGTACAGACGGCGTACGATGTTCCATCCATCGACCGCAAGCAGTTTTTTCATGAAGACGTCGTCTCAATGTATTCCGCGTTCAGCGTGATGCCGCATTTTACCGAGACAAGCGCACGCCAAGGAAGCGCATCGCGATCCGCGCCGGTGTACCATCGAATTTGCCATTCCCATTCCCATCGTTCATGGTTGCCTCCCGTTTCTCGCATTTGCCGCGCCTGGCGGCCGGATTCGTACTGCTGTCGTCATTGGTCGCCTGTTCACCGCAATACAACTGGCGCGAGGTGCACAGCGATGTCGCGCCGTTTGCCGTCGCACTACCCGCGCGTCCGTCCAGTTTTTCGCGCGAGGTGGGCGTGGATGGCATCCATGTCCCGATGACCATGCTCGCTTCTGAGGTCGGTCAAACGACCTTTGCCGTCGCTACCGCAGAGCTTCCGTCCGCACAACAGGCCCAGGCTGCCCTGGCGACGATGAAGACAGCCATGGTGCGCAACATTGGTGGCACCGTCCGCCAGGAAAAAGTGCTGACCATCGCGCGATCCGTGCAGGCCGACGCCGGCCGCGTTGCCGTCATCGAGATCGAGGCGGTAGGGCCGGGTGACAAGGCGACCGACGGTCAAGCACGCGTGTTGTTTGCGCGTTTTGTGGCGCGGGACCGGCGCGTCTTCCAATTGCTGGCGACGGGTCGAGAGAGCGCCTTGCGGCGCGACCTGGCCGATTCCTTTTTCGCCTCATTCAAACTGGACTGAAGTCGTTGCGCGGAACATTTTTTTGCCGCTTGCCCTTATGGAAAGGCTTCGCCCGTTCTAGGAGGCACGTTGAAATCGTGCTATGGTTTTAGCATCGATGATTTCTACAGGAGGCTGCCGTGTTAGTAACATTCAAATCCAAAGCTGCCGCCGAGGTCACGATGTACGAAGAGCATGCGAAACGCATCCTCGATCTGCTGCACAAAGACCCGAAGCAGGGTGTGATCACGGCGGCCGAAACCGACCATGCCGTCAAGGTTCTCGAATCCGAAATCGTTGAAAGCAAGGCGCATATCGCCTCCGAAGCCGTGCAACGCGACGTGGTCGCGCATCACAATGAGAACGGCGACGACAACGAGCACGAAGGCCCTCAGCCAGTCAGCTTTTCGTCACGCGCCTATCCGCTGCTGGAAATGTTGCGCGCTGCACGAGAGAAAAAGGCAGATATCCTGTGGGGCGTCCTGCCCTGATGACCGCGCTCTCCGGCAACGCCATGGCGTTGCCGGAGACGCGCCTGCCGCAATGGGTCACCACGCCACGGCATTTGCATTCCCGGGTCACCGGTCAATTGCTCGCAACCCGCTACAATCACGGCATTCGTTCCCCTGTAGCGCGCATCAACGGTTTGCCAGATCTCCATATCTGCGCCTGGCGCGGCCCAACGTGCCCAATATCCCTTTAAAACCCGACTCTCTTTCTTTCAGCTTGCGCGGTGCGGCGCAGGCCGTGGCGCAGGTAGGCGAAGGTGCTGCCCTGCCGCAAGCATTGGCACGCGTCTTCTTGTTCACCGAGGCTTCGCCACCGGCACGTGGCGCCATACAGGACATTGCCTACTATTGCATGCGTCACATCGGTCGCGCCGAAGCGCTGCTCAATGCGATGACGCCCCGGCAAACCGAACCTGCCCTGCTGCACGGGCTGCTGTGCTGCGCGCTCGCTTTGCTCTCCGGCGAGGACGATGGCAAGCCACACTACGAGCCATTCACCCTGGTGGACCAGGCGGTGACTGCCGCCGCATCCGACCCTTCGATCGCTCACGCGAAAGGCATGGTGAACGCTATCCTGCGGCGCTTTTTGCGCGAGCGCGAAAGCTTGCTGCGGCAGGTGTCGGAACATGAAACGGCACGCTGGAATTACCCATCGTGGTGGATCGCCGAATGCAAGAAGGCCTATCCGCAAGCGTGGCAGCGCATTCTTTGCGTGGGCAATACGGCACCGCCGCTGACTCTGCGCGTGAACGCGCGAAAGACCAGCGTTGCGAACTACCTGCAACTGTTGTCGCAACAAGGGATCGACGCCACGCGGATTGGGGCACAGGCCGTCCGGCTGGCACAAGCCAGGCAGGTATCGCGCATTCCGGGCTTTGATGAAGGCATGGTGTCCGTGCAGGACGCCGCCGCACAGATGGCAGCGCCCTTGCTCGACCTTCGCGACGGCATGCGTGTGCTCGACGCATGCGCTGCGCCCGGCGGCAAAACAGGCCATCTTCTGGAAATGGCCAACGTCGACCTCACCGCGCTCGACAGCGACACGCAGCGCTTGCCGCGCATCGCCGAAAACCTGCAGCGTCTCGGACTTGCCGCCACGTTGAAGACCGGCGATGCCGGCCGCACGGACTGGTGGGATGGCAAGCGGTACGACCGTATCCTGGCGGACGTGCCATGCACCGCCTCCGGCATCGTGCGTCGCCATCCCGACATTCGATGGTTGCGCCGACAAGGCGACGCCGCACAGCTCGCAACAATCTCGGCACGAATTCTCGACAATCTGTGGCAGTTGCTGCAACCGAATGGTAAATTGCTGCTTGTGACTTGCTCGCTGTGGCCGCAAGAGTCCGAAGCGCAGGCTGCGGCCCTTGCTGTTCGCAAGGGAGCAACCCGATTGCCCGCTCCCGGCCAGTTGCTGCCGACGGCCGATGGCCAGCAAGATCATGACGGTTTGTTTTATGCCTTATTTGAAAAATCCGCTGATGGACCTTGATTGACTCACCCTGACCGTGTCAGTGATCTTTTCATTTTTTGAGCGCGCGTGAGACAAACCCGCACCTTCCTTCAATTATGCCTCTCCCTGTTGCTGGCCTTCAGCATGATGGCGTCGGCGCACGCGACGGATGGAATCGAAATCGAGCAGGCGCATCTCGAAAGCAGCAGCGACGGCTACCGGCTGTCGTCAACCTTCGCGTTCGATCTCAACCGTGGTCTGGAAGACGCTTTGAACCGCGGCATTCCGCTCTATTTCACCACCGATGTCGAAATCACGCGGCCGCGCTGGTACTGGCTCGATGCCAAGGTGGCAAGCGAATCGCAGACGATCCGCATTTCCTATAACGTGCTGACGCGCCAGTACCACGCAGCGGTCAACGGCCGCCTGCAGCTTAGCTTCGACACCCTGGAAGATGCGCTCACGCTGGTAAGACGCCCCAATCGCTGGGTAGTCGCCGACAACGACGACCTGGCTTCCGGCCAGACCTATGACGTTGCCGTGCGCATGCAGTTGGACGTGGGCCAGTTGCCCAAGCCGTTCCAGGTGCATGCCCTCAACAGCAGCGACTGGCGCCTGAGCACCGACTGGCAGCATTTCACCTACAAGGTGGAGCGACAGTGACGCGTCTGCTGCGGTACGGACTGATCGTCGGCGGTGCGGTTGTCAGTATCCTGCTGTTCCTGCTGGCGTCGGCTTCCGATAATTCCGATCTCTTTGAACAGAACTACCCGTGGTTGCTGATCCTGAATGCCGTGGTCGCGGGCGCGCTGCTGGTGCTGGTCAGCGTGCTGCTGTTCCGCCTGTACAAGCGCTACAAGCGCGGCAAGTTCGGCTCGCGCCTGATGGCGCGGCTGGTGCTGCTGTTCGCCATCGTCGGCATTCTTCCAGGGGCCGTCATCTACACCGTCTCGGTGCAGTTTGTCTCGCGTTCGATCGAATCCTGGTTTGACGTGCGGGTTGAATCCGCACTGGAAGCCGGCCTCAACAT
>Ga0366762_1031_pt1 | contig 10773 bp, 9 predicted proteins | sample TotcelHN113001M4_FD_207057 | JGI IMG/M metagenome (GOLD analysis project Ga0366762, IMG submission 207057) | Enriched cells from coal bed in the Powder River Basin, Montana, United States - Total cells N11 rep1 HSBNCT.N11.300.1.M4 ... | reverse complement strand
CACAAGGGTCACGTTACCTTCGCGGATGACCAGCGAATCCGCTATGTCTTCAACTTTCTTATGCCAGTCGCCGTTCTCATGTACCATCTGTGTCACCTCGCTGGCGATGGCTGTTCAAGCCATGGCACTTTCCGGCTTACGAGCGCCCGACAGAGCAGGCAGCACTTCCCTGCCAAAGTCCTCGATGAACTGCCGCTGATCCCGGTTGACATTGTGGACGAATATGTGATCAAAGCCCATATCGAGGTACTCCCTCAGCCACCCTACATGCTCTGCCAGGTCGGAAGATATTCTCACATGGTCGTCGATATCTTCAGGTTTTACGTAGGCGGCGGCTGCATCGAATTGCTCCGGGCACCTGAGGTCAGTCAGCATGGTGCTCTCGAAGATGTTCGTGCGCCACTGCTCGTATGCGCCCTGCCGTGCCATTTTTTCATCTCGGTGGTAGGAGACCTGTACCTTCAGAAAAAGCGGCTTTCCTTCGCCGCCTCCGCGGCGAAAAGCATCGAGCACTTCCGTCATTTCCTCGACCGGATGTGAAATTGTGATTAGCCCGTCAGCCCAGCCACCGATCCACTCAGCCGTTTCAGCAGTTATTGCAGCACCGATGATTGGTGGCGGCCTATGGGGACGTGTGTAGAGCTTAGCCTGTTCGACTGTGACGTGGCCATAATGCGTCACGGTTTCCCCGGCCCACATCCTCCGGATGATCCCTGCGCACTCTTGTAGCCTGGCATTTCGAAGGGTTTTCGCAGGCCACCGGTCTCCTGTGATCGCCTCGTTGAGCAGCTGGCCGCTTCCCAGCGCGATCCAGAACCTGCCCGGGAACATATCCTCGAGAGTTGCTGCTGCCTGCGCAATGATTGCGGGATGATACCTCTGACCAGGAGCACATACAATCCCGAATGGCAGCGACGTCGACTGCATTGCCGCTCCAAGCCAGGACCATGCGAACCCGCTCTGCCCCTGGGCATCGCTCCACGGGTAAAAGTGGTCCGAACTGAGCACTCCCTGGAATCCCGTCATTTCTGCTTGCTGCGCCAGTTTCGAGAGCTCCCGGGGGGAGAATTGTTCGTGCGATGCGTGATAGCCAATCATCATAATAGTATCGTTTTATTTCACTTCTTGCGAGGGAATAAACCGATCGCGGATTTGTCGCGGTATTTGGATGAACACTACAATTAAAACTATAGGTAAACCTGTCATCTGTCCGCCATTTCACAATCAGGCCGGTACTCTGCCATACCAGGTCAGGTCAGGTTCCTCATCCCGGCAGATATCATCAAAGCAGCCCATATCCCAGAAAATGCGGAGATAGTGCGATACGGGCTATGCATAATTATATAAAAAATCTCAACCAAGTATTTACGGTTGGTGCTGTTCCGTGTATTGTGACAGGTCAGTTGACGAGGTATTCAAGGAGATGCAAACCGGGCACTCCGGGCTGTCAGCGGCGGAGGTAGAGAAGCGTCTTGCGGAACATGGGCCGAACGCTCTCGAGACGGAGAAGAAAATCAACTACCTGAAGATGGTTATACACCAGTTTACCGATCCTCTCATCTACATACTTATCATAGCTGCTTTCTTCACGGCCTTTCTACAGGACTGGGTAGATACCGGGGTCATTTGTCTTGTTATCGCCATCAATGCCATCATCGGCTTTTCTCAGGAACTGAAGGCGGAGAGCGCCATTACCGCGCTTAAGTCCCTGGCAGCTCCCAAGGCAATCGTTGTCAGAAACGGCCATGTGCAGGAGATCGATAGTGAGGGTCTGGTTCCAGGAGACGTGGTCTTACTCACCTCCGGCACTAGAGTGCCCGCCGACCTGAGGCTGATCGAAGCGATCCGTCTTGAAATTGACGAAGCTGCCCTGACCGGAGAATCGGTGTCCGCGAGGAAGACGGCGGAGAAGCTCGATCACCCCTGCACTTCTCCCGTGGATGCGATTAACTGCGCCTTCATGGGTACCCTGGCCTTATCCGGGAGGGGGACCGGAATTGTCACCTCGACGGGACGCAAAACTCAGCTCGGCAAGATTTCTCACGAGGTAGCCAGCGTCAGGAGCGCCATCACCCCGCTGCAGGAGAAACTGACCCAGTTAAGCAAGAATATTGGAATAGCGGTGCTGGGCATATCCGCAGTAGTTGTGGTGCTGGGTCTGATCGTAGGCGAATCGCTGTACCAGATGCTGCTCACCGGCATCGCCCTGGCAGTCGGTGCAATTCCCGAGGGTCTTCCCATCGTCATCACCATTACCCTCGCCATAGGGGTCAAGCGCATGGCCAGTAAGAACGCTATCGTCAGAAGGCTACCGGCTGTCGAGACTCTGGGCAGCACTACCGTGATCGCATCGGATAAGACCGGGACCATGACACGCAATGAGATGACAGTGACGCGTATTTATGCCGGAGGTAAATTCCACAAGGTCACCGGTGTCGGCTTCTCCCCGGCAGGGGAAATCGTCCAGGGAGCCAGTGACTCTGATAATCAGGCGCTCAGGATGTGTCTGCGGGCCGGGTTGCTCGCTAATGAGTCAAGCCTGGAGCAAGAAGAGTCGGGGGATTACAAGCCCATTGGCGATCCTACCGAGGTCTGCCTGATCGTATCTGCCATGAAAGGCGGCCTGGAAGAAGGGAAAGAAAAGATCGATCTCCAGTGGCTTGACGAAATCCCGTTCGAGTCCGACCGGATGTACATGGCGGCACTCTACCATAAGATCAGCGACGGAGATACCATCGCATTCATCAAGGGGGCACCCGACCGGATCACTGGCATGTGCAGCTATGAAATGTCGCCTGACGGCAGCCGGCGTGACCTGGACGCGGACCGGATAAAACAGGTCAACGAAGAAATGGGTGCCGAAGGTCTCAGGATTCTTGCCATGGCCTGTAAACGTTTTCCCAGCGACATACGACACCTGGACACAAGCCAGATCTCAAAAGACTGCGTGTTCCTGGGCCTGCAAGGCATGTACGATCCACCCCGAAAAGAAGTGTTTGAGGCCATACAACAGGCGAAATTATCGGGCATACGGGTAATCATGGTCACCGGCGATCACCGGGTCACGGCTGTATCGATCGCCAGAAAGCTGGAAATCATCCCGGACAGTGATAGCGCAGTAGTCACCGGCGAAGATATGGAGAGGATGACCGACGAGGAGCTATACGAGAAAGTCGGCCACGTGTCAGTATTCTCCCGGGTATCGCCCCTGCATAAACTCAGGATCGTACAACAGCTGATCAAAAGGGGAGAAGTGGTTGCGGTAACCGGCGACGGAGTAAACGATACGCCAGCCCTCAAAGCCGCCCACATCGGGGTCGCCATGGGAAAAAGCGGGACCGATGCGGCAAAGGAGACCGCCGAGATCGTGATCACGGACGACAACTTCGCCAGCATCTTCACCGCGGTAAAAGAGGGCCGGGTCGTGTTCGCCAACATCCGTAAAGTAGTATTGTTTTTGTTATCCAGCGGCCTCGGCCAGGTCATCCTGATCCTGCTGACCCTCGGGCTCCTGCTGCCGCTGCCGCTGCTGCCAGCTCAGATCATCTGGATGAACCTTGTTACCAACGGCCTGCAGGATGTGGCCATGGCCTTCGAGCCACCGGAAAAAGGCATCGAGCGCATGAAGCCCCGCCCCATAAAAGAGCCGGTGATCTCGAGACTGATGATGGAGCGGCTGATCCTCATCGGCATCGTCCTCGCGATCGGAACGCTTGCTACCTTCTGGTGGCAGCTGAGTGAAGGCGCTAGCATCGATCAGGCCCGGACCGTGGCACTGACCACAATGGTGCTCTTCCAGCTATTCAACGTCTTCAACTGCCGGTCTGAGATCCGATCTGTGTTCCGTATGAATCCTCTGGCTAACCGGTTCCTGTTCATCAGCATCGTCGCATCCATGATAGCACAGCTCCTGGTCATCTACTGGGCGCCGCTCCAGGCGATCTTCAGGACCACGCCCCTCGGGCTGAACGAGTGGCTGGTGATCGTGCCTGTGGCACTCTCGGTGATCGTAGTGGTAGAAGTGGAAAAGGCGGTAAGGGGACTGATGTCCAGGAGAGCTGGGAAGTTAAATGCTTGAAAAAACTTAAAAAGATAAAATAAGCGGACTCGCCGCGATTCGAACGCGGGTCGCCGGGTTCGAAGCCCAGTAGGATGTCCGCTACCCCACGAGTCCAATAATGTCGATGTGAACAGTACTGCATGTAGATATTAAAACTTTTGTATCAGCGGGTGGATTTCGGCATCAGATTGTTGAGGGCTGTCGATAAGTGGCCAGTCAAAGTTTCATTTGTTTGCAGATCATAGGTCGTCCAGATACAGCCCGGCATCGTAAAAAATTACAGTATACAAGTAATCGCCCACCTCAAGAAGATGCAACGTGTTGAAATATAGGAGCCAAGAAAAATAGTAAGAAAGACATCATCTATTCTTTTAATTTTACCGCATATGCAATCATCGCAACTGCGACAAGAAAGAGGACGATGCCAATTATCATCACGATGATATTTGGTTGCCCCGTTCGCGGCGTAAGCGCGATCATTGCAGAACCATTTATAACCATCAGTAAAAAGCCGCCCACAGCAAAGGCGACACGTTTAAAGAACGTACCCAAGAAACTAAGGAAGCCCATATTCAACACAACCTTGACTTATTTTTCTATATCCAATCTGAATATAAACCTTACCATTAATAAGGATTGGCATAAAAACTAATTGGTTGACCTCAGATCAATAACATATACACTATGATGCATTATTGGAAAGTGTTCTAACATAAAAAAGAAAAATTCACCATTATGAGACTAATTTATCATGATTTTTCCTTCTTTGAGTACGAAGTAGCAGGGTATCAAGAACCAAAGCTATATACTGTCGGATATGTTGTAAAACAAAAATTTTACAAAAAAATGTAATTTAGTTTCTTGGTCTCGTATCTTGTCTTAGTTTTTTAATATCGTCAATAGTTTCGCCTAACAGTGGCTTTGTAGACATATACGGGACGATAGTGTTCTCTTCACTCAACATCGACTGTATGTTGAGCATTTCGCTATACTGTTCTTGTATATTCTGCACTTTAAGTTCAGTTCGATTATTAATGCCCGACTCGGATAGTTCTGTTAGTGTCTTCCGAAGATATCCGTAAGATTCTTTGTTGAATAGTCTAAGGGAATTTTCAGGTGGTGCAATCTGCATGCCTGTCTTCGGAATTGGTCTAAAGCGTGGGTTTATGTGATTCATACTTCCTATAACATCTACCCCAAAGCCTGTTCCAATAAAGTCCGCTGCTATTATTTCCGTCGCCCTTTTTACAAACTTACCTTCATTCGAGTTTAAAGAGTATACAAAACTCTGCTCTAATAAATTGTAGTCTGGGCCACTTATCGTTTTGTAAAACTTCCTCAGCCAGCTTTTATTAGATGCAACCGATCTCCCATCGAAATCGATAGCAAAAGACGTTATACCCCTGCAATAGTAGTTCGATATTATCCTATCAAGATATATTCTCGGTATCTTCGATGGAATAAGGCCTAATATGCTTTTATTATTTAATGTCTCTATGTTATCGATGAACCTGTTAGTAAAGTTCAAAAACCGATCAACAACTTCTTCGTCGACCTCTTTCGGTTTTTTAAGTAGTTTTGACCATGTTGGCGTGACGATTAGATCTGAGTAAGAATACTGCATATCCGACAATGCTTCAAGATGTCTATCGTCAATATCCTCTAAACTAGCATAGTCAGAAACTACAATGTTAATATCTGGTGTCCGGTCACTATTGAGTTTTTGATTTTTTGTCCTCTCAAAAGATTCATCTTTAATACACTTATCAAGCGTCTCAAGCGTAAATGATCGATAAATCTCATTAATGCCAGTTCTTCTAGCATTTTTAAAACTCGCCTTAACAGGAGTTGTAAAATTTTTATCGCCATATCTAATATGGACTCGTTTAAACATCAATTCGTCATCGATATCTTCGAGCCTAACGTTAAGTCGCATATTAGATTAGATAGTATATAATATCTTTAATAAATCTTCGCTTAGGAAGTACCCGTTATCCTTAAGGTCAGTTTTGATAGCCTTTGGATATCCTTTAGGCAATAATCCCTTCTCACGAAGGTGTTTTACTAATCCTACAAGCCCTGTTACTTTTGGCGGCTCAATAGAGCTTCCAAGTAACTTCATAAAAATTTTATCATTGTGAATATTAGTAAATACCTTCTTGGCCGTTTGATCATCTGTGACATAGTAGCAATTCTTGTTTTTTACTAGATATTCCAATACCATTACCAAAAATGAAGAGAGTTCGCCCCTGTGTAACTTGTTATATCTGTTCGTAACATACTCAAATAGTTCACGATATTTTGGATCTTGGCTTAAGTTATGTACTGTAAAAAACTTATTGAATACCTCTACGTCTTGCGGTCGTGCTTTCTGGGCAAATTCATTGTAAACTATGTCGGAAGTCGCCATGTGATAATTGCCATTACAGCTCTCGAATATATTTATACATTTGATATATTCAAGACAAGCTATGATAATCATATTATCAATTATTTTCGCAGACTTCACCCTATATGAACTCCCCTCTTCTGTAACACACCTAAAAACCCGTTAGCTGATAGCCCCGAAATTTCTACAGCTTTATTAAAGCTTACCTTTTGTTTTTTTAACAACGATAGCGCTATCTCAACACGATTATTTTGTAGATAATTCCATTTTGCCGATTCTGCCTTATACTCTGGATAAGTGACATAAATAAAAGCTAATAACTCATCATCAGGTAAGTCATTTAAAAATTGTTTAAAATCTTCAAGTACTTCTAATAGTTCTTTTTCAGGTGTAAGTCGATCGTATATCTTTTTACCTTTCTCGGTAAGGAAATATGAATTACCACATTCATCGACTAACCCATACCTCATTAAATCCTCAAGACTATCGTCTACTATTTGGCTATATGGCCCAAGTAAATACGGTTCAAATCTCAATAATCCTTTTAGATCTTTAAAAACATTAGATAATAAAAATAACAGCTTCTCTAGCTTTGTTTTACTTCTTAACGGTTGGTAACCTAATGTGCCTAAAGCATATAATATAACCTTCTCTTCATCAGTTAGGTCTTCAAATATTTCTTCTAAGCTTGGCATAGGTTACTCTTATCTACGAGTTATTATCCGTTAACCATTAGTGTAGTATTACTTATATCACAATAATACTAACCCATTTTTTGTTCATTACTGTGATATAAAATGCAACTATGAGTATACTGAAAGTATACAGAAAGTATCGATTTGATCTTAGTGCCGACTTATAAGCTACAATACGCCATATCTAATTATCGATGTTCTGCATATCGGCATGAAAGCAAAAACATTGGGATAAGCCAAATAAACATCATTTTGTTTCGATGGCTTTTACGCGTCAGTCAAGCATCATGACATTTACGCACGATGATTCTATTTAAAAAAGTGTCGTCCATGCTGTCGTAGACTCGTACCTGCAGGTCCCACACGAGCACACGTAGATATTAAAACTTTTATATCTGCATGCACTTTTCAGCAGCGTATTCTATGTTATAGTCGGATATGTAGCCCCCGTGAATTTTCATTCGTTTACAAGTCAAGTGTATACGGCTGCAAGGGATGCCCAACATGGTACGATCTGCACAGATTGTCGTAATGTCGATTGTGAATCATTTATACGTGCCGGTTATATATGAGTTTATTTAATTAGCTCATCGGTGACTTCTTTTGGAAATACCATGACTGAAGTGGAATAGTTTTTTAAGTTAGACTAAGAGACAATTTCACATGGCTGAAGATGTTCTGCAGATCAGATTCGGTAAAGCAAAACATGACTTAGTTAACGTGATCCAAGCCCTGCGGATGCATACTGATCTGGCTATGGCTGCTGTTGAAAAGTGCAAAGGACTTTGCCCAATTGAAAATTGTACAGAAACGGACAGCGGTGAAATGTGCAAAAAAGTGTGCGAACAGGAAAAGGAAGAATGTGTCGGGAACCTTAGTATGGTGAGGGCGGAAGTGAATGAATTGGACACACTTATTGTAAGATATAAAGAATTGCTGTGGTTGATGAATGACATTGCCCACGACTGGTATGGGGCCGAACAATTTCATAAAATTAATTAGTGTCAAGCTTCTCAGATACAGATACATATGTTGCCTATGGGATTGTGAAGGAAAACGATTGCTGAGTCACCCCTACAGAGGCTTATTTCAGTATCCTAAAAATTGTAGTATTAAGCACAGCGCGGCGTTTGCCATACCAGATAGCATCTGATCAGGCAAATACTCAGATCCAGATGCCCCGCCCGTCTTCGACCATGCCAGCGCCCGGCCCCAGATCTTTCAATACGATATCGACATCGCCGGCCGTGAACTTGAATTTCTTGACGCTGACCATGAACTCATGATAGTCGAAGGCTCCGGCACCCCGGAACGTGGGACAGTGATCCGCGTACGCCCGCACCGAGACATCAAAGGAACAGCCCTCAGTATTACACTTGAACCTCCAGTTCACCTGCTTTTTATCGCTATACACGTCGATGTTGTTGAACCAGATGATCCGGTCGTGCTTTGCCGAGTAGAACCAGCCCCGGTTTCGCATCACGTAGTTGAGTTCCTTGCTGCCGATGTAGGGCTTGAAAAAGACCAGGAACGATCCGTCTTTAAAAATCAGACGGCACCAGTTCCAGGATGGCATCGGTGTGGACAGGATCACCTTCTGCAGGTAGCAGCGGCCTTTATGCTCTTTGCCGTTCAGTGTGCCCTCGAAATCGTAGTAAAGGTTATAGACCTGGTAGTTCAGGCCCATCTTGAGCTCATTCAGGACTTCCACATCGTATCCAGTATCGGGCTTTATGAGTTTGAAGTCGCAGGTGATCTCCTCGCTGTCGATGGTTACCCGGTACTCGGGGGGAGCCCCTGACATGGTCATGCTCAGGCCTTTTCCGGCCGAGGTGATGGACTGCTCGTCGGCCACCGTCCTGGACTCGACCGTGTTCGCAAAGATCTTCTTCTTGCCATCGAAACACCAGACTCCGACGACGGTGTTCAGCTCGTTGCCCGTAGGGTTCAGCCCGCTGACCTCGATATCGTCGATGACGGACCTCCGGGCATTGCGTCTCCCGAAGCAGGAGACCAGCTGCATGGGCTTTTTGCCGTCTACCGACGTGAAAATTGCGAACCAGTACTCTTTGCCGTAGGGAATCAGGTTTTCATACTTGTAGAAGATCTCGTTCAGGCAGGGTGATTCTTCAGATGTCTTATATATAGCGGTCTTGAATTTGCTGTTGGCGTACATCGTGGAAATGCTGGGAATCGAATACCGGGAGATCTTGTTATAAAACTGAGCTTCATAGTAGCTGCTCTGGCTGATCAGGTTCCGGCTCTTGTCGACGATCAGATCCGTATTAAAATCAGGCAGCCTGATGCTCCGCCGGAGGTCTTCGATCGCCTTATCATGTACCGGTATCAGGTCTCTGCCTTTCTTGACCAGGTTGTCCTTGTCTAATCTCGACAGCCTGCAGATTTTTTTAAGTTTTGCCAGTACGCCGTCCTTCGACACGGTATCACTAACCTGATGGTTGATATGTTAAAATGCTTACTTATATATCTCTTTTCGCTTCAGGTTGTATACAACCCTGCAATATACAAGAGCTCGAACGCCTCGTACACCGCTCCGACCGCCAGTATGATCGCCACGAGGATCAGCAGCCGGATATTATCTGAGACAGCCCGGAGATATCCCCCGATTCTGGACGTTTCCCCCACCCGGCCATTGCCCAAAAGATCATCGTCGAGGACATCTCGTCCATCGGTGCCTCCGGCTTCCAGGAAGTGCTCAGGCGTGGGGCCATCCAGAGGATTGCCGAGGAAACCCGCATCACCCGGGAAGCCCAGATGATCGAACAGCTCATGGTGGAAATATCCAAAGACGGGAAAGCTGCGTACGGCTTTGCAGAAACGAAGAAAGCCGTGGAATTCGGTGCCGTGGAGACAATGCTGATCGCAGACGAGACACTGCGAGGCTACCGCGAGAAAGGAGCCGCAGAAGTCGAAGCCCTCATGCGCCACGTGGAACACGCCCGAGGTAGGGTCGTGGTATTCTCCACCGAGTTCGAACCCGGGCAGAGACTGGAGAAGCTTGGTGGGATAGCGGCTATACTCAGGTTTCCCATCGGCGGGGAATGAGGTCATTCCATATCAAGGAACGACTTAACAATACGAACGCTGCGCTGTGCTGGAACACAGATTACGACAGATTGTTCAGATTTCACAGAGGATTGGTGAATAGACCGAAATGAGGATTACCTTTTTCTGTTTTCTACGATGAGCATCTGTGCAATCCGTGCAATCTGTCGTAATCTGTGTTCCAGCACAGCGCAGCGTTCGTTTTCTTCTCATGCTCGCAAGCGCCTTCAGCTCCCGTTATAATGTAAGGGCCTTGTTTATCAGGATAAAACTGAAACTGTTATTGATGATCATCGTCGACGATCTCCTAAAAATCTTTAAAAAGGACTGGAATCTCTTTATAGCCGTCAACGCGATCTACTTCGGAGTCCTTCTGGTCGGCGGTGTCATAGCCTTCTTCATTCCAGAAACCCAGGCGGCTGTCCTTGCTGTACTGGCAGGGCAGCTCCAGAGCGGCACGTTATCCCCGGTAGCCCAGGCCTATGGCACTGGAGATATATGGAACGCTTCCATCAGCACTTTTGCCAACAATTTCATGAACGGGACTGTTTACAGCATCACCC
>Ga0366762_1030_pt1 | contig 10974 bp, 10 predicted proteins | sample TotcelHN113001M4_FD_207057 | JGI IMG/M metagenome (GOLD analysis project Ga0366762, IMG submission 207057) | Enriched cells from coal bed in the Powder River Basin, Montana, United States - Total cells N11 rep1 HSBNCT.N11.300.1.M4 ... | reverse complement strand
GATCCTGGACATGATCGTCCACGGGCAGGGGAACAAGGCGATCGGACTGGCGCTCGGCATCCGCGAACCGACGGTCAAGTTCTACGTCAAGAACATCATGCGCAAGCTGAGGGTTTCCAATCGCACACAAGCCGCGGTCTGGGCCCTGAACCACGTCGCCCACGCCGATGACGAGATGCCCGTCGATGCTGCCGAAGCCGGAACCGGCATCATTGTTCCAAGCGAACCGCCAGAGGTCTCCATCCCCGCCGCAAGCCCGTCGGCAACCTTCCTCTCACCTATCCGGGAGACGGCCGACGTCATGGCATGAGCGGCCGGAGCGAGACCAGACTGCGGGCGTCGTGGCTCATTGGCCTTGTACGGCATCGGGGGCCGGGCTTCAGCGGGCCTCCTCGGTACCCGCTCGCCCTCCCGACCGCCACCAGCTCGGCCCTTTTGCACCAATGCCGGCCGCTACCGGTCGGTGCAGGAAATGCAGGGGTCCACCGAGGCCTGGATGATCGACAGGTCGGCCAACGGCTGGCCCATCACCATCGGTTCGATCGCCGGGATGTTGACAAAGGACGGGGTGCGGATCTTGACGCGGGCCGGCGAGGCCCCGCCTTCGGAGGCGACATAGTAGAAGGCCTCTCCGCGCGGCGCCTCGGTACGGATGGTCGCCTCGCCGGCCGGGATCTCCGGCAGTCCCTGGGTCGCCCGCAGCGGGCCGGGGGGCAGCGACAACAGCGCCTCGCGGATCAGCCGGACGCTCTCCATCATCTCCAGCGCCCGCACCACGACGCGGGCCAGCACGTCGCCTTCCGGCCGGACGACGATTTCGAAGCCGAGATCGGCGTAGGACAGGTAGGGCTGGTCCTTGCGCACGTCGATGTCGAGACCGGAGGCGCGCGCCACCGGGCCGACCACCGCCCATTCCACCGCCTGCTCCCTGCTCAGCCGGCCGACGCCGCGGGTGCGGGCCAGCGCGGTCGGGTTCTGGGTGAAGGTGGGGAAGACGACCGGCGACCGTGGAAAGCGGGCGTCCAGATCAACGAAGACCGACGCCTCGTTGCCTTCCACGGCGTCAACGAGAATCAGGTTCGGTGCTGCGTGCCAACGCGACGTTTCCACCGCGCAATCCGCTTCCATGGCAACCAGTAGTTGAGATCCGATCAGAGACTTTATGCCGGCGCGGAACAGCTTGCTTTCCGCGACGATCGCAACGCATTCGTTGGTCACGGGAACACCTCCCTCGCATTACACCCGAGAAACTCGACCAATGCGAAAAGGCAAAGAATTTTGCGAAATTAAAGGAAAATGCGCGCAAAATCAATGAAATTGTAATCTGTAGTTTCAGCTATGTTCATCGGCTTAGCCAATAAGGAGGCCCTCTGCATTTCAGACCATTCCTGTGTACAGATCCCGTTTCGAGTGACCGCCCGCAATACGGGAGATATTCACACAACACGCCCTTCGCGGGAGATGAATGCGGCGCAATATTATGCAACCAATGGTGAAATCATCTCCCGTTGCGCGCCGGTTCTTGAGCAGCGGGAAGCGGGAGCCACAGCGACGCCCGGAACGTTCCCCGACTCAGCTCGAGATGGCCATATCCGACGCTCGCTTGGAACGGATCGATGTTGAGCGAGACCTGGGCGCCGGGCGTGACGACTGCCTGATGGAGCTGCGCGGCCTCCTCGAGAAGAGCCACATGAATCGCGGCAAGAGCATCCGGCTGCTGCCAGAGGACTTTGGACAGCAGAGCCGCAAGCAGATCAGGGATCTGCTCCACCGTCCACTGCTCCGGCGGAATGGTCGTCACGAATTCCGTCGCCGCATCAGGCGAAAGCGAAATGCCGATGCGCTGCAATGCGGCGACGGCCCGACCGTCCGTAGCCCGTCCTGCCCCCGCGTTCGGGTCCGGCCGTTGGGCCTGGGAAACCGCGCAAAATCCGCGATCCTGTGCGACGGCGCAGACCCCCGGCGGGCCGCTTTGCCGGATGATGGAGTGGTTTCCGGACATCGATGCGCTCCTGCATTCGCAGGCGTCTACCCGCACGTCTGCCTGTACAGGGGCGGACGCGACAAGCGCGGCGATCACCGCGATGGTGAGGACCGACTGTGCCATGGCTCACCTATCGGCTGCTGACCTTGATGGTTGCGCCGACACCGGTCTGGGTGATCTTGGTGCCGTTGGACAGGGTGACGCCCTGACTGTCGAAGCTGTTGCCAACTCCAAGCTGCACGACCTCGTAGTTCTGCCCACCGGTCTGTTCGATGGTCGCCTTGTTCCAGGCGCCCTGCTGTGTCGTCTGTGCGGAATTGTCCTGGCCGCTCTGGCTGACCGTCGAGGTGTTGTCCCGTCCGATCTGGACCTGGACGACCGTATTCCGCATGCCGCGTTGCGAGGCGATCACCAGATTGGCTCTGCCGAGCTGGCGTTGTTTGGCGGCATTGCTCTCGCCCTCCTGGCGCAGCAGGGCGGTATTGCCGTTCACCCCCTGCTGCTGGCTGCCGCTGTTCGAACTTCCGGATTGCACGGCGCGGGCATGGTTGCCTGTGCCGTTCTGCTCCTGGATCAGGTAGTTGTCGGCCCCGCTCTGCAGGATGGCGGCAGTGTTTTCACCGGTCTGCCGCTGGGATGCCCAGTTGTTGGCTCCACTCTGGATGACGCTTGCCCAGTTTCCCTCGCGGGTATGGGCGGGGTCGTAGGCCACCTGATCGACGTAGGCCACGCCACCGGCGAAGGCCGGCGCGGTCGCCGTCAACAGCGAGAGCAGTGCGAGGGATAGGATGGGTCTGCACATGGCTCCTCTCCTCGATGCGCGAGATTGCCCTTCGGGCCGCCGCGCGCCCGCGCCTTCATGCATGCGGCGCCTAGGCCGACGGCCCGGGAGAGGGGGCCTCCCTCTCCCAGGCCGGTCCGGGCCAGCATCATCTACTTCTGGAACTGCGTGCTGTAATTGTGCATTCCAAGCTGGTTCGCGATCGCCTTGTTGCCGTCGCTCTGCTGGTTCTGGTAGGCGGTGTTCGCGATGCCCTTCTGCACGACGAGCGCCTCGTTGTCCCGGCCCACCTGCAGCTGCGAAGCGAAGTTGTCGACGCCGCCCCAGCCGAAGCCGGTCTGCAGGATCTGAGCGTCGTTGCGGTCGCCGGTCTGCGACTGGTACGCGGTGTTGTGCAGGCCGAGCTGGTCGATGCGGGCGAAGTCGCCATCACCGTTCTGCATCTGGTTCGCGTAGTTCCACGAGCCGTTCTGCGTCGCCGCCGCGTCGTTCAGCTTGCCCTTCTGGTCGGCATAGGCGGTGTTCTTGTCGCCCTTCTGCCAGTTGCGGGACAGGTTGTCGCGGCCGACCTGGCTTTGCGCGTTGAAGTTGCCGTCGCCGATCTGATCGACATAGGCTTCGTTCGAGCCGTTCACCGGGGTCCACGAGAAGCCCGAGCCACCGCCGAGGTCACCTGCCATCGCCGCACCGGCGGCAAACACAGAAATCATGGCGGCGGAGGCAAAGAGATAAGCTTTCATGATTGGCTCCTTGGGTTCGCGTTACGTCGACGGAACTGGGTCCGCACACGCGGGCCATGCCCAATGCCTCAGTTCCACCGCTGACATCTTTAAATGGGCAAACGAATACTTTTTGCGCAAACATCATCTAAAAAAGCTGCCGCCGGCGCCGGGGGAATGTGCCGGCGGCAGTTCCCGATCACCTCTGGATGGACGGGGGGATCGGGCTCCGGCTGTGATCGCCGGGAAGGACGTAAACCGGGGCAGAACTCTGGGGCGGGAGTTGGTTGGGCGCCGAGGGGGCGACCTTCTGTTCCTCAGCTTCCGCCCCTGGGGTCGGGGTTTGTTTGGGCGGCGGAGCGACCGTGACCGGTGCCGCGCCACTGCCGTTTCCGGCCACGTTCGGGTTGTGGATCACGGTCACGTTGTAGGCGCCGTCGCGGTCCCGCAGGTATTTCGGCACGAGCCGTGCCGCCGCGTCGGGATCGCGGAAGGACCAGTAGCCGTCGATGACGCCTTCCAGAATTAGATCATGCACGCCCTTCTCGATGGCCTGCTTGACCGCGAGCGTCGCCGGTTCGTTGGTGGTGACGCCCGCCTCGATCTCCAGAAGGTCCTTGTAGCCGATGTAGCGGAAGGCGCTGCCATCGAGTGCGGCCGAATAGATCGTCTTGCTGACGTTCACGGATTTGAGCACTTCACCGGTCTGCACCGAGACAGCACGGATATAGACGGTCACGGTGTCACGGCGGTATTTGACATCACCGCCGACGCCCAGAAAGCGGGCTCCAAAACCACCGGTCAGCGTGTTGCTGTCGTACCCGATGATGCCGCCGTCGACGAGCAGTCCCGCATAGAGCAGCGGCGGCAGGGGCGGCAGATTATCGCCGCCATAGGCTTGCCGGGTCTGGCGGATGATCTGCCGTTCCTGAAGCAGCTGCGGCAATGAACTGCGCTCGACGACCTTGAACCAGCTCTTGTCGCCGACGCGCTTCAGCGCGTTGATCAGCACCGCGTTCCCACCCTGGGTGACGGCACGCGAGTATTCGCTGAAGTTGTCGTTCGGCTTGTTCTGGCCGGTCTGGTCGGTGAAGCTGTAGACGGCGACGGTGAGCGGACGGGCCGGCGGTGGCAGGGTCAGCAGTTCATCCAGGCTCTGCGTCCGGTGCTCGGGGAGAGGCTGTTCGGTGAATGCGTTCTCCGGGCGGACCGAAGCGCAGGCCGAGAGCGAGAGAACGCCGAGTGCCAGCACCAGCGCCTGTTTGTGGATTGCAATTGCCCTGGACATGATAACACTTCCCCCGTTGTCGAGGACACGTCGGGCCGTTCCGGCAACTCACCGGTTGGGCATTTTCATCCCGGCTGGAACGATTTGGTCAGTAGGCCGGCATTTCGATGATTTGCGTGCTCTTGCCGTTGTTGAGCGTGAGCTTGATCTGGCCGTTGACCTGGGTCCACTGGATGGTGGTCCCCGCGACCGATGCGGTCCCGCTCGTCTTGGCGTTCTCGCCGTAGATCTGATCGGCGATCTGGCTGGCTACCCGGCTCAGGACGCTCGCCTGGATGGTGCTCGCGAAGGTGTCGAGGCTGTCGGACGTCGCCGCCGTCGAGGATTTTGGATCCTCGAATTTGTTGATCGCGTTGGCGATGCCGAGCAGATGGCTGCTGTTGAAGGGATCGCCGCCGAAGGACGGATTGATTGGTTTGTATTTCAGCTCTCCGGCACCGGCCGCTCCGGCCAAGGCCACGAGCAGGGCGGTGCTCAGTATCGGGAGCTTGCGGATCTCGCGCATGGCTCGATCTCCAGATCGATGTTGCTTCTTCAGGGGCCAAGACATCCGGGGAGCGCCCGGACAAAGACGGCCGAGATGAAGGGGGTGTGGCTGAGCGGGCATCGCCCGGCCTGGACCGGGTGGCAGTCGCCCGCTTGTGGAGATCGTCTGGAGAGAGGTTCCCCTCGCGATCCGTTCTACAGCGGCCTCATGGCCCGTCGATGTTCGCGTTGATTGATTTGTACTGCCGGAAAGCGAAATTGTACCGGCATCTTCGGTATCGGCTCCGGCTCTCCGTCGTATGGGAGCTGTCAGCTGTCGCCCCTCCCCAAGGCGATGGCGTTTCGCCCCCTCCCTGCGGGAGCCGCCCGCCGGTTCGCCTGCCTCCCCGTCGCGCTCCTTCGGGCGGAGACATCGGGAGGACTCGCCCCAGTCGAAAGGATGGGACGGAACACGCAGCCCCTTCCGGAGAAGGGAGCGCTCCGTCGGTCGGGCATCCGGCTTCCGAAACGGCGCAGCGGGTGGGAATCGCACCTATAATGATCCGCGACTTCCCGAATTCCTGAGCAGAGTCGGCGCGCCATGGTCGAACACGCAGACATCTATCGGGCTCCAGGTCCGACCGATCCTCTGGGCAAACCCTTCGACGCCGCCCGCGCGCTCGACGAGCTGTGCCGGGCGCATGAGCGCCTCGACACTCTTCACTACGCCATCTTGCACTGGATCCACTGGTGCCGCATTCCCGACCTCAGTCCCCTGCAAGTGGCCATCCTCTACATCCTGAGCCGGGGGCCTCAGCAGCCGAGCCGACTTGGCATGGCCCTGTTCCACCGCGACAGGCCGCTCGCCTATTCGCTCAAGCCGCTGCTGAGCCGCGGCCTCATCGAGGAGCGGCCGCACCGCCATGACGGGCGGGCCAAGCTGCTGCACGTCACACCGGCCGGCCTCGCCGTCCTCCGGCGGTTCGGAGTCCGCGACGAGGCGATGACGGCGCTCGCCCGGATCCCCGGAGCGCTCGATCGGCCGACCTTCAAGGATGCTGGTGTCTAGCGGGGAGGGCACCGTGACCATGCTTCCATACACACCGGGTGCGGACCACTACGGACCGGGCTCTTCGCCCCTGGGAGGTTTCCTGGCTTTCTGCCGCCGCCTGCCGATCGGGCGACGGACCGCGGCCGCGGAGCACGGCCCCACTCGCCTCGACCATCGTGCGGAGGACGCCATGCGCCACTGGATGGCATGGCTCAGGCCGGTGATCGTGGAGAGTGACACCGCGTTCATAAGCGATTTCCGACCGCCGGGGCTGTTCCATGCCATCGACGCCGCCGCGGTGTGGCTCGCTCTTGCGAAGCGTTTACCCGCGCCTCTGCTGACCGCGCCGTCGACCGCTGCGGTCGGGAGTGGAGCGGCGGAGCATGCCGCCGACAAGGCGCCCCCCTGGGACGAGGAGTGGGCCGAGGCGCTGCGACGGCGCTCGCTGGCGATCCTGGGCGCCGCGATGCGATCGCCCTGCAGCCAGGAGGCGCTGCTCGCCGAGATCAACCAGACCCGCGCTGCGGCGCGGAGGACCGGGGTGCCGCCGCTTGGCGGCGACGATCTGCGCACGCTGGCCGCCATGCTGCGGACCGCGCCCGAATGGCGCGCCGTGCGGCGGTCGCCGGGTCATCTCTCGTCGAGCGACGTGCTGAAATTCCTGGAGCAGGCGCTTCAGTCCAGCCGGACCGATCCGGAGGACCTGCTGCTGCTCGGCCTGGCGCACCTCCACGAGCATCAGGACTGGCATTTCGCGGAGGTGCTGCACGGACTGTATCCGTCGGAGATGGTCGAAGCGGCGGCCCTGGCGCACTTGGCCATGGCCGTGCGCCGGCTGCGCCTCGCCATCGACCAGCACCTCCTCGGCCTGCGCCTGGGTCCGTCCAAGGAGTGGGCGTGCGATCCCTCCGCACTGCTCAATCGGGTCCTTGGCTGGTACGACCGGCTGAGCGCTCTGAGCGTCTTTGCCGACCGGCAGATCGCCAAAGAGGTGCAATTGCTCATCCTCGAGCTGGGCAACGCGGTCGAGCGCGACCTGGATCCCGCCCTGCTCCAGCAGTTGACGCGCGCGTCGGTCCGCACCGTGCCGCTGCGCACCCTGCGGGGGCTGCGCTTCACGCTGACCTTCGGATCCGAGATGTCGAAGCGCCAGCGCGGTCGGCCGCGGGCGGCCTGGTGCCAGAAGGTCGGCGCGCAACTTGCCCGACTGTTCAATGCCGCGCTCGACACCCCCTCGCCGACGGCTCTGGACTTGGTGAGCGAGATCTTCGACCTCGCGGACGCGGCGGGGCATCCGATCGCGATCAGCGTTCTCGACACGCGCCTGCTCGCGAGCGTGCAGGACACGCTGCTGCGCCATGATCCGTTGAGCGGCGCGAAGCTGCGCCTGGTCAAGCGCACCGTCGACGCGAGCCTCGCGGAGCAGCGCCGATTGAAATGGTGGGTGTCCGACGACGTGCGGAGCCTCATCGAGGCGGCGGCCCGCTTCAATTCCGCGCGTTCCGAGGTAGCGCTGCCTCCGGCTTTGGCGCACAACTAGGCGTGGGGGCCGAGTCCACCTGCATCCAGCGGTGACCAGGACGGCAACCTCGACCTTCTGGGCCGTCAGGGTCCGGGCGCGTTTTACCATCCGGTATCCCCATCGTTCTTTCCGAATATTTAGTTTGTTTGCATAGCGAACAAACTGATCCTGTGCGATGGTTCCGCCACGCACCGCGCGCTTGTGCGCCGTTCCACGCAGAACGGGCGGGCCTAACCATAAAATGGGAGGGATTGCAGCATGGGAGAGCAGAAGGTCGTTCCAACAGAGAAAGCCGTTCCGGCAGACGGGATCCCGGACGGCGTGGTCGAAGGGCGCCGGCGGTTCCTGGCGCAGTTGGCGGTCGCCGGGGCGGGGGCCGCCACGGCGTCGACGATCGGCGCGCCGTTCGTGTCCAACCGGGCGCACGCCGCCACCACCGTGTGGAAGATCCAGACCTCCTGGCCGGCCGGCGTCGGCTTGGCGACGTTCAAGGAATGGTGCAACGGCATCAAGGAGAAGACCGGCGGGGAGCTGGAGTTCAAGCCCTTCGCCGCCAAGGAGGTCGTCGGCGATTTCGAGCTGTACGATGGCGTCAAGAACGGCGTGCTGGAAGCGATGAACTCCTTCACGCTCTATTGGGCCGGCAAGATCCCGGCAGCGGCGTTTCTCAGCTCCTACACGTTGGGCCTGCGCTACCCGCACGAATGGGACGTCTTCTTCTACAGCCATGGCGGCTTGCAGGCGGCGCGCGACATCTTTGCCAAGCAAGGGCTCTACTACGTCAACCGCATCCATCACGACGCCAACATCATCCATTCCAAGAAGCCGATCCGATCGATCGACGACTTCCGCGACCTGAAGCTGCGGGTGCCCGGCGGCATGATCGCCGAGACCTTCGCCGCGGCTGGTGCCCGGACGACGCTGCTGCCCGGCGGCGAGGTGTTCGCCGCGCTGGAGAAGGGCACCATCGACGCCGCCGATTACACCGGCCCGGCGGTGAACTGGGACCTCGGCTTCCAGCAGGTGACGAAATACATCTCGATGGGGCCGGAAGGGCTGATGTCGATCTATCAGCCGGTGGACCTGATGGATTTCGTGGTGAACATGAACGTCTGGAACGCGCTGTCGGCGCCGATGAAGACCTTCGTCGACAACGAGGTGCAGACCTATTCCAACACCCATTTCGGCGCGATCCAGAAGGCCAATCTGCAGGCGTGGGGCCGCTTCGAGAAGGCCGGCGTCGAGGTCAACCGGCTGGCCGCCGAGGATGTCGAGCGCTTCACCGACATCGCGGTGCCGATCTGGTTCAAATGGGCGAACAAGGACAAGGACGCCGCGCGGGTCTTCAAGATCCAGCTCGACATCATGATGTCGCCCAGCTTCGGCTACGTCAACGAATCGCACATCAAGGGACAATCCCTGCAGCTCTAGTCCTGGATCGGCGGGGCGCCCGAACCGGGCGCCCTTTCCTTTGCGGCTCTCCCCATCAAGGACGGCGCCATGCCCGGTCTCGGTTTCATCATGCCGCACTGGCTCTATTGGGCCGGTCTGCTGCTGTTTCCCCTGTTCGCCCTGCTCATGGTGCGCCGCGAACTGGCGCGCGGTGGTTCCTCCAGGGTATCCCTGCCCGTCGCCTACCTGTTCCTGCTGTGCGGCGGTTTCGCCGGCCTTCATCGGCTGTATCTGAAAAGCCTGCTCGGCCTGCTGTACCTTCCGCTGCTGGCCGGGATCATCTACGGCAACACCCAGGTGCGCGACATGCGCGAGACGCTGTCGACCGCGCGGGCCGACGCACAGTCGCTGGAGCGCGTCGTCCACCGCGAGGAGGCCGCTGTCGCCCGCAAACGGTCGGGCGCCCAGGAGCGGCTGGACAAGGCCGCCGCGCAGCTGGCCCAGGCGCAGGGCGTCCTGGCCGGGGTGCAGGAGCGGTCCGACCTCTGGCATCGGTCCACCGGCATCGTCGCGCTGGTCATGCTCGGCGGGCTGCTGGTCGATGCGGTGCTGCTGCCCGGCCTCGTCCGCCGGACCCGCGCCCGTGAAACCGCCGGGGGCCATCCCGACCTCGTCCCTCCGGTGGTGCTGCCGATGGAGGACCGGCCCGGCCATCCGGGCCGGCGGGTCGCCAACCGTCCGCTGTCCCGCGCCATCGACCGTGTCAACCTGTGGGTCGGGCAGTTCGTCGCCTCCTGGACGGTGATCGCCGTCTTCGTCTACTACTACGAGGTCGTCGCGCGCTTCCTGTTCAACTCGCCGACCAATTGGGCGCATGAAAGCATGTTCCTGATGTTCGGCATGCAGTATCTGCTGTGCGGCGCCTACGCCCTGCGCACCGAAAGCCATGTGCGGGTCGACGTCTTTTACGTGAAGATGCCGCCGCGGGTACGGGCGGCGGCCGACGTCCTGACCTCCTTCTTCTTCTTCGCCTTCTCCGTGACGCTGCTGGCCACCGGCTGGCGCTTTGCCGCCGACGCGATGGCGGTCGGGGAGACCTCCTTCTCGGAATGGGGAATCCAGTACTGGATCGTCAAGCTGTCGATCCCGGTCGGCGCCGTCCTGCTGCTGCTGCAGGGGCTCGCCCACCTGCTGCGCGACGTCGATCTGGCGCTGGGCCGTGCGGTGGCACCGGCAACCGGAGGCGCCGGCACGTCCGGCGACGCGCACGAGAAAAGGGCTTGAACCATGGCGTTGCCGATCACGATCGAACTTCTGACCATCCTGATGTTCGGGTCTCTGGTGGTGGTGCTGCTGGCCGGGCTGCCGATGGCCTTCGTCACCGGCGGGCTTGCCAGCGTCTTCCTGTTCCTGTTCGCCGACACGGCGATGCTGAACATGCTGCCGTCGCGCGTCTTCCCCTTCATGACCGATTATCAGCTGTCGGCGATTCCCCTGTTCATCTTCATGGCGGCGATGCTGGAACGTGCCGGCATCATCGAGGACCTGTTCGAGGTCATCCACACCTTCATCGGCCGCATCCACGGCGGGTTGGCGTCGGCGACGGTCATCGCCTGCACCGTGCTCGCGGCCATGGTCGGCGTGGTCGGCGCCACCGAGGTCACGATGGGGATGATCGCCCTGCCGGCGATGCTGCGGCGCGGCTACGACCCGAAGCTGGCCTGCGGCGCGCTGCTGGCCGGCGGGACGCTGGGCATCCTGATCCCGCCGTC
>Ga0366762_1029_pt1 | contig 11523 bp, 6 predicted proteins | sample TotcelHN113001M4_FD_207057 | JGI IMG/M metagenome (GOLD analysis project Ga0366762, IMG submission 207057) | Enriched cells from coal bed in the Powder River Basin, Montana, United States - Total cells N11 rep1 HSBNCT.N11.300.1.M4 ... | reverse complement strand
CACCGACACGGGTGCGATCAACGAGATCCAGGCGGTCGGCGGCACCGCCCTAATCGGCGCCGCAAAGGGCCTATTCCGCCTCCAGGGCGACGACATGCACGAGGTGACGTCCGATAGGCCGCTCACTCCCTACCCTAGCATGTGGTGGATTGGCGACCAGCTGTGGGTCACTGTCAATAACGACCTATTTCGCTACGTTACCGACTTGGATCAGGCCTCTGGCCCAAAAGACGCCTTGTCGTTCGGCACCGGGACGACGGCAGCCCTGCGCTTCACTCCTTCATTGTGCCTGGGTCTGCTCCACCCCTCAAAGTTCGGCTTGATACCCGAGGCCCCCACCCCGTTCCCAATTGCCATGTCCCCGCCTTCGATTGCGGCCGAGTTTGCACCAGTCGGCACTCCAACGCGGCCTGTTCTTTCTGCATCTGTCGGCCCTCTGCAAGCGGGCACATGGCGGGTGCGGCTGGCGGTAAAGGCAGGCGACGGATGGGAACCGGTCAGCGAACCGGTCGAGCTGCGCGTCGACTGGACGCCAGCCGACTATGCCACCCACTTCATCGGCCAAGCGATACCCTGGCTGGCGGCTGTCCACACCGGCCTGTTCGTGCTGCTGCTCGCCGGCGCGCGCCGCTCCGTCTGGTGCTGGCGGGTGGTGAGCGACCCGCTCTGGGGCCGAGCCGGCCTGTGGTTGTACGCTGCGCTCCGCCACGTCCCGCCCCTGCAGCGCTGGGTCCTCGCCCGCTGGTTCGACGCGGCGCAGCGACGGGAAGCCCGGCCCTACCTGCCGGTGCCGCTCGTTGCGCCCGACGGCGCCGTCCTGACAGCGGACGCCTTGCTCGACCGCCTGCGCACCCAGCCGCGCCTGTGGCTCCAGGGCGGCGCCGGCATGGGCAAGACCGCCCTGGTCGATGAGCTCTCCCGACGGTTCTTCGCCGATCACGCCAGCCTGCGCGCCGCCTACCGCCGCTACGGCTTGGTGCCGCTCGTGGTGCGGATTCGCGACGGCCGCGATGTCCAAGACATCAAGGCCGACCCGGCGCAGCCCGACCGCTGGGTCCCAGAATTGGCGCGCTTGGCTCTGCGCGCGCGGGGGCTGCGCATCGACGACCCCACCCTTTTCCGCGCCATCCTGGAGAGCGGGTACTTCGCGCTGATCCTCGACGGCGCCAACGAGACAGCCAACGCCGCGGCGCTGGAGGACTACGCCCGCACCTCGCCGGAGGTGCGGATCCTCGTCACCTCACAGGGCGATCCAGTGAAGCCCGGCTTTGAGGTGCTGCGCCTGCCGGGTTCAGTCGAACAGTTGGTCGGGCCACTGCTGGCGCTGTTCCTCGGCCCGGAGCGCAGCGCCGCCGTACTCGAGGCAGTGCGTCCCACCCCGCTGTGGGACGGGCTGGCCTCCGGCTACGACGTCCGCCTGCTCGCCGACCTCGCCGGCCGCGATGGGCCGGTGCCTGAGTTGCCAGCAGACCGGATCGTCCTCTATCGCGCCCTGCTCGCCCGTCTGCAGCACGCCGGCGGCGCCTACCCCGAGGCGGAGCTGTCCCGTGCCGCCTGGGCGTTGTGGCGCGACGGCGTCCGCCGCTTTGACAGCACCAAGTACCTGACTCCCGACCTGATCGAGCCGCTGCGCCACGACGACGCACGAGTGGTGCGGACGATCGGCGGTGCGCTGTTCGAATTCCGTCATGACCAGATGCGCGGCTACCTCGCCGCCTTGTGGGCCGCCCGGCACGAAGTGGCGCCGGTCCGTTTGTTCGAGACTGACAAAGCGATTTGGCGTCTCGGCTTTTCCGAGCAGGCCGTGGTTTGGGACTTCTTCGCCGCGCTGATCGACCAAGCCCGCGGTGAGGCGATCTGGCAATGGTGCCACGACGATCCGGAAAGGGCCGTCTTGCTGCACGCCCTCGACCAGCAAGGGCGGAAGGAGGGTTGGCGGCTGGTCCGGAACGCGCCGGAACAGGTTGTGCCTACCGCGGCTCGATGAGCGGATCAGCGCTCGGTGGCCGATAACGAGCCATGCTTTCCGACGGGTAACTCTGCTGCAGTCCCTTCCCCGTTGGTCTTCGAGGGCCGAATGCGGGTGGTAGGAACAAACAGCATCGCTCATCCCGGTTGTTCGTCCTGTTCCTCCGCAGCAGCCGGCTCCGGCCATGCTAAAACACCACCGTCATGCAAGACCACGCGAAGCTGATCGTACCAGCGCTCAACACCCTGCTCGACGATGAAGGCACGGAATCGCTCCCAGTCGGCAGACCGGGCTTCTCCTCGTTCGACCAGCACCCGCGCCGTCACCGCCAACTGGCTGCGTATCTCTGTAGCATCCCAGATCCTTGGATCACTCATTACAGCGTCGAGAAGGGCTGGGACGTCCTCCGCCTGCATCACGCCGGCCAGAGGGGCGATGTAACCCTGATAGAGCGCTTCGGCATAACGCCAGTCGCGGGCAGTGCGCAGGCGGGCGTAGCCATGATTGAGGAACCGGCGGTTTGGGTGCTCTCCCACCACCTTAGCCGCCGCCGGGCGAGAGAGTTGTTCGAACACAGCCACCAATTGATCTGTCAACTGTGGCACCATCATCCCCCCAAACAGCGCCATCTCGGCCGCGTCCGGCGTAAAGGCTTTCTCGCCGCCGAACAGACTAGGCCGGGCCTGCTGCAGGCGCTGATTCATGGTGTCGATCAAGGCTTCCAGGCGGGCGAGGGTCCCGGCGTCCAAAAGCGGCAAGAGATCAGGAGCGGCCTTGAGAAGGTGGAACAGGTTAGGAAGCTGCTCTGAGGTTAGCCCTTCCATCAGCCTGGGAATACCAGGAACCACGCTCGCGCGCCACGCATCGGGCCGTGTGCGGGCAAATGCCTTCATTGCCGTCAGCAGCAGGTCGCCGCTGGCCTTTTGCTCGGCGGATGGCTTGACGATAGCCTTCACCAATACAGTCCCAAAGTTGCCAACCAACTCCGGCCGAACGCGATCGAGATAGCGATCGTTCATGTAATGAGCGAGCTTGTCACCGTCGCGTGGAAACGCCGGCGACTGCAGGTCGGTCATGAAGCGCTCGATCAACACCCGACCTTGGATCGGAGGCCGAGCCAGCACTAGGGTGACGGCATGGACAATGTGCATCCGGACCAGTTCGGAGGTTGGGGCAAAGAGTTCCTGGTCGCTATAGAAACTTGGATGAGCACAATGGTTGCGGTCTTCCTTCAGCCGCTCGAGGTGCAGCACGTCCTGGGCGTTGAGGAAGCCAAAACTATCCTGAACATTCTGAAGCAATTTTGCCTCGAACCCCTGAAGATTACCTTGGTCATTCGCATTCACCCAGCCATCGAATGTTGCCATCTCCGCCGTCGCCTTACCGTCTCCGGCCGCAGCGATCTCGCGTAACTTGATGATGAGATCGAAGGCAACGCCCACCCAAGTGGCGACGATCGCCGGTCGGTAGGCCCCAGCCCGATAAGCGGCGATCGCTTCCTGGATATAGTCGCGAGAGCGCGGTTCGCGGACGGTCAAGGCAAGGGCATCAAGGTCGGTCAGGTGCTGATGCATGGAGTGGGCTTTCCTGGGATGGGCAGTGCAGGTGCGTCGAGAATTGGCGGGAACTATCAACCTTGCGACAGATCGTTTGGACGCTCTTCAGCCGCCACGCTTTCGCCCGGGCGCGCCAGGGCGCCCCGCACGGCGTTGCGTCCGGCCAGCCGTTCGGTGCGGACATAGTCGATCACCGTGCGCGGCTCGGCGTGGCGGGTCGTCATCAGGATGTCGATGATGTCCTTGCCTTCGATCGCCGCGGTGGTGACAAAGCCGGCGCGCAGGCTGTGCCCGGCATAGCGGGCCGGGTCGAGGCGCCGGCGCAACTCCTCGTCCAGCCCCTCGGTCGGAACCGCCGCTACCAGCCGTTTGAGGATGCGGGCCACCGTGCTGGGATGGAGGGCCGCTGCCGCCACATGGCCCCAGCGGCTGACATCGCGGAACACTGGGTCGGCGGCACCGACGGTATGGCCAGCCGCAAGCAGGGCCGTCCGCCAAGCGGCGAGGGCGGCCACCGGGCACAGGGGGCCGCCGACGCGGGGAATGCCGACACTCTGCCCTTTGGCATCGCGGTCGGTCTTCGACGTCCGCAGGGTCACGGTCAGCCCGCCGGCGGCCGACCGCACGTCGCCCCAGGTCAGGCTGCACAGCTCGGACCGCCGAAGAGCACCAGCGAAGCCGACCAGAACCAGGGCCGTATCGCGCACACCGCGGACCTCGGCGGTATCGATCGCGTCGACCACCAGCCGCAGTGTCGGCACATCGGTGTCGCCGTGGCTGGACGCTGTCAGGGCCTCGACTTGGCGCCGGCTTTGACCGCGCTCAGCCCAACTCCGGCGGACCCCGCGCAACAGCTGACCGATGCGCGGATCGGCGCCCGGGTCGGCGTGACCGGCGCGGGTGTGTTCCCGGCGGACGGCCGCCCGCACCACCTCGAGGCGGGATGGCGACAACCCGGTTGGCGCCCCCGTGGCGGCGCGGGAGCCGGTCTTGGGCGGCGGTCCGGCGTGGTGCGCCAGGAAGGCGGCGAGCGTCGCCGGCGTCGCCGGCAGCGCCGCCATCCCCTGGCCTTGGCACCAGCCGGCGAAGCGCGCCCAGGCGCGGGCGTAGACAGCCCGCGTGCCGTCCGCCAACGACCGCTCGATGAGGCGGTCGGCGGTCTCCAAGGCCTGCAGGACCGTCGGTGTGACCAGATCCTCTGCAGGAGCGCTTGGCAGCAGCTTCTCGGGAATCGGAGCGTCGGAGGGGGGGAGCGGCCGGTCCATGAGTCACGTCCCCTCCGCTGGAGCGGCCGTCTTGACCTTGGCCCGCCCACCGGGCTTCGCAGGGGCCTTCGCTTCCTTCGTCTTGCTCGCTTTGCCTGCCTTTTCCCAGGGGGTTGCATCGATGCCGATCACCGTCAGGCCGTCGATGTCGGGCCGGCCGGCCACAAGGTCGGCCGTCGCGTCGTTGAGAACCTTGAGGAGGTCAGGCAAGCCCGCGGACCGGTCGATGGTGCCGTCCGGCTTCTCGATCTCCCACTTGCGGTCTTTGATCATGCACAGCAGCAGGATGCCGTGACGGGAGTCGACCGCCCGCATGTATTGGCCGACAAGCTGGGTCTCCAGCGTGTCTTTCAGTTCGGCCACCGAGTAGCGCCTGGGATCCAACGGTTTGATCTCGATGCTGACCACCCCCACCTGCGCGCGGCGGAGGCGAATGTCCGGCTCCTTGTGGTCGGCGACCTCCTCCTCGCGGGTCACGTCGTACCGGCCACGACTCTCCCGCTCGAGCCGTCCCGCGAAATAGCGTTGCAGCGTTATTTCGGGAGTCTTCGCTGGAAAAAGGCCGCGGTCACCGAAGTCCCGCTCCTCAATGTCGTACCGGATGGCCCGCAACCGGTTGCAGGCGACGCGGAACAGATCGCCGGCTGTCCTGGGATCGCATTCGTGTTCGGCGGCGAACGCCACGATCTGAGCCGGAGTCCAGGGAGTCCCTTCGGCGGCCGCCTCGCCACGCCGCCGCACTGCCTCCAGGAAGGAGGGGCGGACCGCCGCCAGATCGGCATGCACTGCCAGAGCCTTCAGCGCCGCATGCGCCTCCGGCCCAGCGATTTCTTCCAGCAGCCGCGGAAACCGGCCGCGGATCTCAATCGCCCGGTCCTCGGCCGTAACCTCATAGACCCCGGTGTGCTGTGGATCGTCACCTAGCGGGAGATGCCGGAAGACGGTGGGGATGATCCTCGCCAGCAGGGCCGGTTGCCGGCCAAGCTCGCTCCACATGGTCTTTACGTCGAAGCGGACCTCATCCCAAAAGCCGAGGATCCTCACCAACAACGCCCGCGCTTCGTCAGGTGCGGCCGCCAGGGCGCGTTCGACGAAGCTCCAGGCTGCGGTGATATCGGCGCCCAACCAAGCCTGCAGCCAGGGCCAGGCGCTGTCGCGGTCTCGGCCCCACAGCTCGGTGGTCCGCTGGGCACTCAGCGTGGCCAGACGGGAGCGCTCCTCCTCCGTGCCCTGGGCGATGATGGCCAAGGCGTCCAGAAGGCCATCGGTCCCGTCGGGGATACGTTGCTCCAACCGTGTCAGCAGATCACCGGCGACCAGCTTGGCGGCCGGCTCCAGGGCGGCAATGGCGCGCAGGCTGTGGCGATCACGCGGCATCGTCGGCACCCTCCCCAAACAGCCCGGCGAGCTCGGCTTCGAGCACCGCGCCCACCACGTCCGGCTTGGCGGCAAGCAACTCCGGGAACCAATCCGGTGGTCCATTGATCTCCCGCAGTGCGTAGTGCGCCGCGGTTCGGGTGTTCTCGGCCGACAAGCCGGCAAGGTCGCCGCCCGACGCGGCAAAGACCGCCAAGCCGGTAAGGCCGACCACGACGCCCTGTTCGACCGAGGACGGGTCATCCCGCTGAGAGGGCAGCGGCGGACACCAGTCCCGCCACCACCGCACGAGGCCCTCTGCGGCCGCGTCCCTGATGGCAACCCCAAAGCGCGCTTCCAAGGAGTCGACGTTGGCCTGACCCCACCGCGCCCCCGATGCTCCGGGCAATCGACGCATCTGGCCAACCAGATACTGGAGGGCACCGAAAGCCTCGCCGCGCCGGAGCGCATCGATCTCCTCGGTCAGGCGACGGCGCGCATCGCTCAAGGCCGCCGCCTCGGCAGCAGTCGCGTCGGCTGCGCGCGTGTCTGCGTCTGTGTCCGATGCGAGAGATGCAGCGGCCGGCGTCGGTTCGACCCAGTGCCGCAGTTCTTCGAACTGAGACGGGGGCAAGTTGGCGTCGGCGATCGCGGTCTCAAGCCGGTCGCGTGTGCTGTCCGACAGCCCATGCCGATGGGCGACGATGCAAGCGCCAAGCAACAGCCGCCGCCGGCTCTCCAAGGTCTCGGCCTCATCCGACCGCCTCAGGAACTCAAGCACATCACCGGGCTGTGACCGGCAGAACCGCCCTTCCAGGCCGATGAACGCGCTTTGAGGATCGTCGGCAGTCGACAGGACTGTGGTGTAGAGTGCAAACCGCACAGCAACGTTCAAGGCAAGTGCTGCCGCAAGGGAATCTCGTTCGTGCACCCTGGGCCCGCCCCAGCGGACACACTCGTAGAGAAGCTGGAGACCCCGCATGAGAGCCGGTGCCGGCTCCCCAGCGTCCTCTGCGGTCCGGGTCACCTCGAGGGTCACGGTCCGGTTAACGGCGTGGATCAGCCAGCCGTAGCGCTCCGAGAGGGGCAAGGTCCGCATGCTCCTCTGCCCGGGAGCGTGCGGCGGCGTGGTGATCAGATCGAGAAGATGAGCCAGCAGAGTCTCTCGGTCGGACGGTCGGACGGCGTCCACCCAGCGCCAAGCGACAGCGTAGGTTTCATCCCCGAATCCGTCGGGCAGCACCATGGTGAATTTCGCCAACAGAACGGCGGCATCCTCGACGGAGACGGCGTCGGGCAGCAGCGCGATCCCGACCCGCGCCAGGAAGGCGTTGGGCAGCTCCGGTGTTTCCAGCGCGTAGGCCCGCAACTGGGCATGCACCGCCGTGTCGCCGGCGGCGCCAACCGCTTCCACGGCGGCAGTCCGGACCCGCAGGTCCTGGTCCGCGTCGGTCGCGATGGTCAGGGCCGTCTCTGCGGCTTCCCGCCAGCCCCCGACCCGGATGAGATCGAGCAGGAACCGGCGCACCGCCACCGCTCTTCCCGGTTCGGCAAGCAAGGTTAGGACAATCGGCACAAGCGCCGGGTCGGCAAGCCGGACCAAGTCACCGGCCTCAACGATCCACTCAAACGAAGCAGTCTCGGGATGACGCTGAGCGAGGATGCGCAGCGCCTTCGCCCGCGCCTCGACCGGCACCTGCGCGGCATCCCCCCACAGCAGAACGAGCTCGGGAGCGATCGGAGTCAACGCCTCGCGGACGGCAGCATGGCGGCTGACGACCCAACCGGCCACCTCTCGCAGCGACGGGGCGAGGTAACGCTGCCCATCGACCTCGCGGCTGAACAGATCGATCACCGTGGGGACCGGACAGCCGGCCTTCAGCAGGCCCAACAGCCACCGTCCCGCCAGATAGGTCTGGGTCGACGCGTGGTGCCACCGCACCCGGCCGCCGGGGGCTTCCTCGAACAAGGGCCGACGGAGCAACGCGGCGATCTCGTGGGCGAGCCAGTCTGGAAGCACGCTGGCCGGATCGAGCGCCGGTCGCGCCGACGGCAACGGCGGGCCCGGGTCTGGAAGCCGGATGGCTGGTTGGCGGCCCAGGATGGTGGCACCGGCGAGCCGTTCGGCGCCCCACAGCGCCTTCTCCGCCGAAAGCGGGTCGGAGCCGCTGTGGACCACGTTGGTTTCCTGCAGCTTCGCCAGAACGTTGAGCTCCAGCATGTCCCACCGCGTTCCGATCCGGCCCTCGCGGTTCCAATACTCGGCGAGCCATTCCAGGTCCCGTGGCCGCCCGGCCAGGAACAGATGACCGGTTTGCTTCAAAGCATCGATGAAGGCGTCGGCACGGGCCACGCCATAGTGGGCTGCCAGCCGGCGGATGCGCGCTTCGTCCAGCGGGAGCAGGCGCACGGTGGCAACCGCAACAGCGACAGACGCCGATACTGCCGGGATAGCCATCAGACTCCCGGGGGCGGCCTTTCGGTCGTCCAACTCTCCACTCGCGCCGGGAGCGCTGACCGGGACGGGGGACTGGAAGAGGCCGCTCAACGCGTCGCGGACGGTGTCGGCATCGGCCTGGTACTGCCAGTCGCTGGGCCGGCAGGAGAGCAGAACCCTCAGACGGCCCTGACCGACGCCCTTGGCGAAGGCCTTCAGCGCGCGGGGCAAGGCGCCTGATCTGGCCAGCTTCGCCTCGTTCACCGCGTCGAGCAGGAAGACCGCCTCGCCGCCTGCCGGATCCCAGCCTGCGAAGGCGGCGGCCTCCTCGCCGTCCAGGGCCTCGGCCAGCGTCTGGTCGAGCAGCTGCTCCAGCGCGACGAACACGGCCACCCGGCCGTCGGCGCGCAGGCGACGGGCCTGCTCCCGCATCTCGGTGGTCTTGCCGGTGCCGCCCGGACCGAGGATCACCGTCACTGGCTCCTCGAGCAAGTCCGCCCACCCCTTGTCGGCGCCGGCCGCCGGCGCTGACCAGTCGGGATCACCCGCAACGTCGTCGGGCGACAGAGTTGCGAAGCGGCGGTCGAGCGCGACGTAGGGCATCGGCGGGGTCCGGAGACGGCGGTGGGCGGGGCGGATTTACCGGTTTCCCGGTGGAGGACCGGTGCCGAGCCTAGCCGGAGGCTTACTGCGCGAAAAGAGAAATTTTCGCGCAGTATCGCCGCCCGCGCGCGCCTTCCGGCGATCCTCCAGCATGCGCAAGCCAATGTCGTGTTAGCTTGCGTCTCATCGAAACTCCACCTGTGTTTCAGCTACCTGGGAGATCCGGAAACCTTGCAACGGCTGTCAAACTCCTCTTTGCCCGGCGCGTGGCCCGCCGGGATGGCCGGCGGCGCCGGCCCCGCCCTGTCGGCGGCGGTCGACCGGCTGGCCCGGCTCGACGAACGGCTGGCCGCCGCCCCGCCCGCCGTACGCCGCGGCTGGCTCGCTCACATGCTGCTCGAGGAGGCCGCCGCCTCCGCCGCCCTCGACGCCATCGCGGTCGATGCGGACGAGCTCCGTCTGCAGGCGGTCGGCGCCCTGGCGGCCGACGAGGAGCGCACCGTCGAGGGAGTCGACCGCGTCGCTCTCGCCGCCGGCCTCCTGCGTCTGCTGCGCGCCGTCACCGCCCGCCATCCCCGGCAGCTCTTCACCGCCAACCGCCTAGCCGCCGCCGCCCGCCTGCGCCTCAAGGGCCGGCCCGGCGAGATCGCCGCCGGTCTCCTGCAGGAACGGCTGCCGCCCAGCCTGATCGAGGTGCCGGACCCCGCCGCCGCCCGCGCCGCCCTGGCCCGGGCGCTGACGCCGGAGGCGATGGCCAGTTGGCACGACCTGCCGCCGCTGATCGCCGCCGGCGGTTTCCTCGGCCACTGGTCGGCCAGCGGTGGTGCCGACGCGGTTGGCGGCGCCGTCGGCCGTGCCCTGGTGCCGCAGCTGCTCGTTCGGCTCGGCGCGACCGCCGGCCCGGTCCTGTTCCCCGCCCTCGGCTTCCGCGGGCACCTCGGCCGCTACCGGCCGGACCGCCTGCTCACCGAGGACGGCGCGCTGATCGCCTGGCTGGAGGCCTGCCGGCGCGCCGCAGAGGTCGGGTTGGCGCTGCATGGCCGGCTGAGCACAGCCCATCAACGCCTGCACCAAGCCCTGAAGCCGGCGCGCGCCACCGGACGCGGCGGCTTGGTCGCGGACCTGCTGACCGAAACGCCGGCGGTGACCGGCGCCATCCTGGCGCAGCGCTCCGGCCTGTCGGCCGCCGCAACCCGCTTGCTGCTTTCCCGCGCCGTGGCCGCCGGCGCGCTCCACCTCCTGACCCGGCGGGACGCCTTCCGCGTCTATGGGCCACTGCTCTGACACCTGCTGGCCACCAAGGTGAGAGTCACGCTAGACCCTATGTTTGCCGGCCGAAAGGCGAGTAGCGGCCCGTCTCCCATGTCTGAGTCTCGGCGCCGGACCGCCCGGCGCAATCCTCGATGGGAACATGCCTTGGGACGGGCCGCGACTAGATCGGTTCGCCCGCTCCTCTGATCGCATCATGTGGCGGCCCCAAGCCGATCACGGACAGAAGCATGAGCCCTGCGATGAGATCACGACGGGAGAGGCTTGACCGAAACGGCCGATCACAGAAGGCACTCTTAGAGCGCCTAACAGAACCATCTCTGGACGAAACGCCAGCAGATGAGGCTGGCGGCGATGTGGTGGAAAGCGGTGAAGATGTCGGCGCGCCGTTCGTAGCGGACGGCGATGCGACGGAAACGGGCAAACCAAGCGAGTGTCCGCTCGACCACCCATCGGTGTCGGCCAAGGCGCTCGCTGCTCTCGATGCCACGCCGGGCGATGCGTGGAACGATCCCCCGCCGGCGTAGCGCCTGCCGGCAGTGGGCGAAGTCGTAGCCCTTGTCGGCGTGCAGTTTGGCTGGTCGACGCCGTGGCCGTCCCGCACACTGGCGGATTGCCGGCACGGCATCGACCAACGCCTCCAGGAACTTGCTGTCATGCCGGTTGGCCGGCGAAATCCTCAAGGCGAGGGGGATGCCATTGGCATCGACGAGGATGTGGCGCTTGGAGCCCGGTTTGCCGCGGTCCGTTGGGTTCGGCCCGGTCTCTTCGCCCCCCTTTTTGCTGGAACGCTGGCGCTGTCCACCGCCGCGCGATCCCAGTTGATGGCGTTGGCGTAGCCAAGCCGATCAAGCAGCACGCGGTGCAGCCGCTCCCAGACGCCGGCTTGCTGCCATTCGTGCAGCCGGCGCCAACAGGTCATGCCCGAGCCGCACCCCATCTCCACCGGCAGCAACTCCCAGGGAATGCCCGAACGCAACACGAACAGGATACCGGTTAGCGCAGCGCGGTTGTCCAGCCGAGGCCGCCCGCCCTTCGGCCTGGGCGGCTCCGGTGGGAGCAACGGTT
>Ga0366762_1026_pt1 | contig 12238 bp, 16 predicted proteins | sample TotcelHN113001M4_FD_207057 | JGI IMG/M metagenome (GOLD analysis project Ga0366762, IMG submission 207057) | Enriched cells from coal bed in the Powder River Basin, Montana, United States - Total cells N11 rep1 HSBNCT.N11.300.1.M4 ... | reverse complement strand
ATGGTAATTGTCGAGCAGCCATTCCGCGGCGGGATCCACGCTGCGACCGCGCTCCAATTCCGCCGCACTGGCCCGATAGGCGGCGAGGAGCACCGCGGCGTTGTCGGCGAGGCGGGTGTGCAGGGACAGGACGGCAAGCGGCTTGCGTGTCACCGGCTGCGCGGCGGCGAGACTCTCCGCATGCCGCTCGAGCCGGTCCAGACCGAAGAGCTCCTCGCGCACCGGTGCCAGATCGCTCCAGGGGGACGGTGGCAGACGACGCCCGAAAGCATGGCGGAGGATCGCATTCATCAGTGCCTTTCCGGCCAGCATCAGCGTGCGACCGCGATTAAGAGAGATGCGTGCCAAACAGTGGTGTGATCATCGCTGTAGGCATCGAGGGTGGCCGCCGCACCATTTTTTAGGGCTGTCTTCTTTGGCGCGAGGGCTGAAGGCGGATTTTCTGTGAGTGTCCCGGCATAGGCTGCCGTCAGCTCATTCTTTTGATGCGGGCCACGGCCTATCCGATCGTCTCGCATGGGAGGGCCGATCAACAGCTTTGCGAGGTTCAGGTCGACACGTCGGCCACGGTGATGGGGGTGACAGTGGACCGTCCCGTCCTTGATGACGCGAGCCCCAGTTCGGTCCTTCCTGCTGAAATCGGTTGGCTACAGCGGGACGTGGACAACGCATCGTTCAAAGGACTTCCGATCGACGCTCTCGAACATGGCGAAGCCTTCGGTTCAGACAGCGGGACCATATATCAGGACGAAGAGCAAGACCGTCAGCATGATGGCGATCGGAATCACCACCGATGGCACGAAGTATGCTTTCACGGCGTTCCATGAGGATAAAGAGCCGGTATCCGTCGGGGGAAAGGACATGATCGTGCTCCATATGTTCGGCGGACCGAACCAAGGATGCCGCGATGGCTTCCTCGTTGCGCCGCGCTTCAACGATTGCGAAATCGCCTATCGAGGAAATGGTGATGAAGCCGGGTCGATATTGTGGCGATTCCGCCATATGGACCCATGCGCCGCAAAATCATGTACAATGGATTTCAAGAACAGTCCGCCCGATCACCGTGTGAGCGGTTTCTGCCCGTCTTCTAGAGCATCGCGCGTGAAATCTGGATCGAGAGTTGCGCTTGGGCGTCTGGCGTGATTCACCGTCGTTGGAGGTGGATCATGGGTCGCAGCTATTCGCCGGACCTTCGGGCTCGGATTTACGGAGAGATTGAGCAAGGCGGTTCGCGTCGGGCGGCGGCGCGCCGGTTTGATGTGAGCGCGAGCACGAGCGTGCGGCTTGCCCAGCGGATGGCGGCGACGGGCACGCTGGAACCGGCCCGGCAGGGGCGCCCGCCGGGCGGCGGCAAGCTGGCCCCACATGCCGACCTTCTGATCGGCTGGGTGGAGAAGCAAGGCGAGATCACCATGCCGGAACTGGCGGCCAAGCTGAAAGCTGAGCGCGGGGTGACGGTCCACCCCGCCTCGCTGTCACGCTTCCTGCTCGCCCGTGGCTACAGCGTCAAAAAAAACGCTGCCGGCAAGCGAGGCCGGTCGCGCTGACGTTGCCGAAGACCGCCGGACGTGGCTCAGCCATCGTCAGCCCCGGATGCGCGAAGAGCCGGAGCGGCTGGTGTTCCTCGACGAGACGGCCACCACCACGAAGATGACCCGGCTGCGCGGGCGGGCCAAGCGCGGCCAACGGTTCAAGGCCAAGGCGCCCTTCGGCCACTGGGGCACCCAGACCTTTATCGCCGCCCTGCGCTGCGATGGCCTGACTGCCCCTTGGATCATCAAGGGCGCGATGAACCGAGTGCTCTTCGAGACCTATGTCGAGACCCAACTCGCCCCGACCTTACGGCCGGGCGACGTCGTCATTCTCGACAACCTGTCTTGCCACAAGTGCGAAAAGGCCAAGGCCGCCCTCAAGGAGCGTGGCGCTTGGTTTCTCTTCCTGCCGCCTTACAGTCCCGACCTCAATCCCATCGAGATGGCTTTCGCCAAGCTCAAGGCCCATCTCCGCCGAATTGGCGCCCGCACCATCGACGAACTGTGGAAAGCCGTCGGTTCAATCTGCGACCTCTACACACCCGAGGAATGCTGGAACTACCTCAGGCACGCAGGATATGCGTCAGATTAAACGCTCGAAACTCTAATCCCCAGGATAACGCGTCCACCAAGGTGACTCTCGTCATCATTGTCGGGGCTCGGTCCTCTGTGTTGGACATGATCGGCACAGTTGGGATACCCATTGCCACAATGGGCGATTTTGTCTGCCTCGACAAGACGCCGGAAGTCGGGATTTGGTCGGAAGAACTAGTGCAGGAGGAGGGGCTGGAGCCCCTCGGGCCCGGTCTCTGTCGGGTGCTGTCGCAACAGACGCCACGCCTCACCTTCGATCCGGGCTGGAGCAATCCAGGTGCGGCACATGCTCCGGATCATCTGATCGCCCTCACCCTGGCGCGCCCGACGTTCAGCGATGTCGTGCGCCTGTGCCACGCCCTACGACCAGCGGGAGCCGGCTACCACGGGCGCCCCACCCGCGCGGAGGCGGGCAGGTCTGCGAGCATAAGAGCCAAAATCCATCCGATCTCCCGAACCTGGGATGAACGACCGGTGGCGGACGTCACCCCCATCGATCATTCCGGACCCATTCCAATGAAATCCATGCAACCAAACGCCGAGTCTGCTGCGGCCCGCATCTCCCGGCTGCGTCGGATTGCTGAACGTGCTGAACGGGACTGTGCCGCCAACGGCGGGCGTCCCGACTTGCTCCTGCGCGCAGCGCTGCACCATCACGCGCCTAGTGATCTCGACATTCCTCCCACAGCAGCCGCAGCGATACGCCACGGCGGCTGAGTTCACGGCTGATGTGTCGCCAGTCCGGCACCGGGCGCGCCGACGTGACCAGAGGCGGGAACATCCGCTCCTCCAACTCGACGTCCGTCCAGCCCAGCACATCCGCGTACCGCAGCCCGGAGGTTCGCAGCCGCTCCAGGTAATCGCGCACGGTGCTGCGCGGCAGCCGGCAGGCACGGCAATCTGCCGTTGGCTGGCGCCAAACTCGTCCCGCAGACGAAGGACTTCTCTGATCCGCCGCATGTCCGACCTCGCTCGGGGCATCCCGATCCTCCTTGGCCTGTGCCGTGGAAAGATCATGGGGATGCCAAAGGCTGGTTCGGACTCCGACACCACCACCCCTACGGGTGGGCGAATCCACCGAAACGGCTGGGCGCTTTCACCGTTCTGCCCGGGCGCCTTCCGCTGTTCCTGCTGGGTGCTTTCCGCCGAAACATGCATCTCTGCCGATCAGGATCAAAGCAGAAGGCCTCGGCTTTGCCGGAAATGATAGAACGGGGTGGGCACCGTGACCGGTGCCCACCCCGTTCTTTTTGCTGACCGGAGCCGTGGCTTCGTGGCGCGCCCGCTCAGCCCTGCAGCCTCTTGTCCGCGTCCACGAAGCCAAACTGCTTCTGCTCCTTGTTGTCCGTCGGCTTCCGCGTGCGATTGGTGGCGGTGCTGGTTTTCTCCGCCGCCGTTCCGGCGGGCGACGCGCTCTTGGTACCCGGCACCTCCTTGACGGGCTTTGCCATCGTGGCGGCCCTGGTGCTCTTTGTCTTCTCCCTTTTGCCGGTCTTCGTTCCGCGGCCATCCTGCACGTAGGTGCTCAGACCCGAGGCATCGATGACCAGGCCCTGCTCCGTCAGCCAGCCGGCCATCGCCTTCCAAGTCCAGCCTCCCTTCCGTTTTGCCAGCAGGTCGTCCTTCAAGAGATCGATGGACTGCCGAGTGGACAGATCCTTGACCGGAACCGGGGCGGTTTCCAGCTTCCGGCGCAGATCGTTGAGGAAATCCGGGGTGTAGGTGCGCGTCTTGGGCATGGCGTGCCCTCCTCGTCCATGCATCCTCGTTGCTCGGAGGATGCCCACCACCATGATACCGCGTCGGAACCGGCACGCAAAAATGTCTTCCAGCGGTCGAGCGGCGTGTTGCGCGCTCCGTTCGATTCTCCCAGGTCCCCGGTGGGGCGGCCTGGAGGTCCGCCGGAGGGGACAGGGTAGGCGAATGTCCCACACAGCGCCCGGAGGCGCGATGGGACACCGGCTGGATCGCCTCGGCGCCGCATGGCGGCTTCTTGGCGATCCAGCCTTTCGCAGCCTGGTCAGGGGCTCCGCCCCCGACACCCCATCGGCACCGCCGGAGGCGCAACGTGCGCCAAGCCCCGGCTCGAGGATGGAGGGTGGCATGGCAGGACGGTCAGGATCCAAAAAGTGCCTGAAGGGCAACAACGTCAAAGTGCGTGTGGCCCCGCAGGAACGCGACCTCATCGAGCGGAAGGCGCGGCAGGCGAACGTCACGATGTCGGAGTTCATCCGGCAGGCTGCGCTGGGCCGGGAGGTCCGGTCCGTCGCAGACCGCAAGGCGATGGCGGACCTGAATCGGCTGGGCGGCCTCCTCAAGTGGTGGCTGACCGACGGCAAGGGCAAGGACGGTGAACGCCACATCCGCGGCAAGGCACCGCCGATGCACGTGCCGAGGATCAACGATCTTCTCCGCGACATCGAGCACACCATCCTGCGGGTGATCACCACCGGCAACGACAGCATGGACGATGACCGCTTTGAAGACGCCGAGGTTGACGACATCGGGGGCGAGGATGATCGCTAAGGTCTGCGACCGGCGGCGCGACGGGCTGTCCAGCTTCGCCGCCGCCATCGCCTACATCGCGGCACCGGGAAAAGCCTCCCACCTGGCGCTGCACGAGGTGCTGAGCTTGAACATCGCGGCGGCGCAGATGCGCTTCACCTCGGATGCCTGTCCGCGGTGCCGCGATCCTCTCCATCATCTTGTCATCAGCTGGCCGGAAGGCGAGAGCCCGACCAACGACGAGGTGGAAGACGCGGCCCGGCATCTGCTGCGCCGCATCGGCTTTCATGACCACCAGTGGGTGTTGGCTGTCCACCGCAACACCCTGACCGTTCACGCGCACATCCTGATCTGCCGGGTCCATCCGGAAACGGGACGAGTTCACTATCCACACCGCGATTGGGGCACGCTGGACCATGCCTGCCGTGAGGTCGAACTGGTGCAAGAGTGGAGCCATGACCAGGGCCGGTATGTGGTGGTGATGACCGGCAATCACCTGGTCATCGAAGACCGCCGCCGCGCCGCCGACACGCCGCCGCGCCTGTCCGATCGGGCGCTGCGGTACGAACGCGCCACCGGCCGGATGAGCTTCCAGAGTTGGGTGTCGACGCAGCCGGCGGACATCGTGCGCGACGCGGCGGACTGGGCGGAAGTGCATGCTGCCTTCCAGGAACTGGGGATTGCCATCCGGCCCAAGGGCAGCGGCCACGTCATCGTCGACCTTGCCGATTCCACCGCTGCCGCAAAGCTATCCCACATGGGCCTCGGCGGGCTGACAAAGATCGAGGCGCGGCTGGGGGAGACATACGCGCCGCCGGATCCAACACCGGCTCACCGCCCGCCCGACGAACCGCGATCGGCTGTCGATGTCACCCCTGAGCTGGACCAGCCGCTTCAGCCCGTGAAGCGCGGAACGCGGGATGCCACCCAGTGTGAGCAACGCCGCGAGGAGCGGAAGGACGAGCGCCTGGCGCTGTATGATCTCTACCGGACCAGCGTGGCCGACCGCGAGGAGCGGCTCCGGCGCGATCGCCGGGCGTCCTGGGAGGCGCAGCGGGCTTCGGAACGCGACCGCAGAGCCGCCCTGCGGGCGGACCAGAACGAGCGCCGCCTCGCGCTCAAGGGCGTCCACCTGTCGCTGGTGAAGCGGCGGGCCTGGACCGCGATGCTCGCGGCGGTCGCCGCAGAGGACCGCGCCGGCCTGACCGCGACCTTCCAGCGCGAACGCCAAGCGCTGCGGAACCGGTTCGGCGTCCTTCGGCGCACCGGATGGACCGATTTCCTGCAGGAACGGGCGGCTGCCGGGGACCGGGCGGCGCAGGCGGCGTTGCGCGGCATCCGGTATCGAAACCGCCACGCGGACCCGGCGGTGACCGCGGCTCCCGATCCTTCCCCACAGCCTGCGCAGATCGACCCCACTCCGCCGCATGAGCCCATCCGCGGCAAGCCGCCCCGTCGTGAACCGGTACTCGTGCGAAACGGCGCGCGCTTCGGCGAAGCGGTCCCCCAGCCTCCGCCCGAAACGCCTCCGCCGTATGCTCCTCCGCTGAGCCGCAAGGCCTGGTACAAATGCGCGATGCTCGACGAGCATTACGGCCGCCCGATCGACCGCACCATCGGCGAGCTGATTCATTATGTCCGGACGCCGCGATCGCCGGAAGAGCCGCTGCGGCTGACGCTCACCTCGGACGAAGTCCTGACGGACAGCGGCAACCTGATCACTGTCGACTCGCCGGGCGCCGTCACCGGCCACGCCGTCGCCGCTTTCGTCGCGATGGTTCGAGCCGCCGAATGGCCGGCGGTCGAACTGTTCGGCAGCGACGACTGGATTGCCGCCGCCACCGAGGCGCTGAATGCCGCCGGCATCCCGAATTGGCCCGAGGGCTGCCGGCCGGAACTCGAACCGGCCGCGGCCCGGCGCGATGAGCCAAGCCCCCACCATCCCCTCCCCTCGCCGCCGATGGACATGCCAGAGCCGACCGAGCAGGTGCCGGTGATCGCGGAGACAACAGCGCTTCCGAGCGCCGCAGCGTGGGAAACACCGTCGTGGTTGGACGAAGAGGAACTCGAATCGGATGCACCGCAAGTCGTCAATACACCCTCCCCTCTGCCCCCGTCTCCGGTCAGGGACTGCCGACTTCCACCGTCGACCCGGCCGATGTCCAGAAACACGATCCGATCGAGAGGCTGCGTGATGCCCTTCTGAGTGCAAAACGCCCGCCGATGCGCCGAGTGGACGCCGCACTGGACGCCCAGCTTCCAGAGGCCGGCGCCTCCGGCGTCGCGCACCCAGATGCAAGTGGAGGCCTGGCTTGCGCAAGCCAAGCAGACGCAGGCGATACCAAAGACGGAGACCAGTCATGAGCACGCTGTCGGACCAGAAACTCAAACTTGGACAGGAGCCGGCGACCGTCGGCGACCGGATCGAGCGGATGGAGCAGCAGATCGCCGCCCTGACCCGGCATCTGACGACGACGCCCGGGCCGGAGAGCGCCGCCGACGCGATCCTGCAGCGGCTGGACCAGATCGGCGACGTGCTGATGCTGCTCGCTGCAGGCGTGGAACGGCAGAACGCCAGCCTGACCGTAATCCTGTCGCGTCTCCCGGCGCGGGAATGACCGGACCGGCAGCCGTCGCGCCTGCATCCCGGGCGCGACCGCTTCCCGCCCTAGGACCGAAGTTCCAGCCCCCATGGATTTTCAGCCAGTACGTCAAGCACCTGGAGCAGTGGCGTGACCACAACCTGAGGCATGCTTCGGCAGCCGCGGTGATCCAGTCGTTGCCGTTGGTACGCAAAGCGGTGGAAGATCGCGGGCTCGCGTTGGCGGCCACCGATGGGCCGGAACTGGTGGATGCCTTCGTGGTCGCGATCCTTAACAGGATCGATCCCGATCTGCTCGACGCCCATGCGGCGGTGCTCGCCTTGCACCAGGACCGCCAGATCACGGCGGCGAAGAATCGTCGGTCATCCTCGGACCCGCCAGAGCGGACCCGTTCCCCCAGTCACCCGCGCGGACGCGACCGAGATCGATAGGAGGCGACGGTTGGTCCGATCCTGCTGCTGGACAACGATGACAGTCCGTTTCTGGCCGTCGATGTTTCGTTCCATGAGGACGGCTGATCGTAAGGTGTGGCAACCGATCCACTGGTGTGAACCGACGGCTTGCTGAAACCGGTGAAGAGCCTGCGCGGGATGGTCGCCGCCATCGTCGGCTGACAGGGGCCGACCGCTGCTGAGCGACGACCCGGCATACTGGCCCAAGCCGGTGGTGACCTACGTCGCGCGACTGAAGGAATGGCAACGTCGCAAAACGGTGCTGGCGAGGGTGGAACCAATTCTTGTCGCTCTTCATCGCGCCAGGTCGTCGGTCGAGATGCGAGGTCATGCCGCTGCTGAGATTGAAGGGCTGGATGCGGTGGATGAGTGTCTGACCAAGATGCTCGCCCGGATTGCCGGCGAGGTGGTCGACACACACAAAGCCGCAGTTGCTATCGAGCAGCAACACCGCTCCCTAACAGCGTCACGGCCATCATCTACCGTTCTGACGGAGCGGGACCAATCCCCTGTCCGTCCGCATGGACGCGACTGCTCTCGATAGAAGGGGATTTGATCAGGTTCCCTGGATTTCCCGATCGGTAAAATTGCTATGCGTGAAGCGTGCAATGAATGATAGTTTTGCCGAACGGGAAATTTGCGGCGTTCGTAGGAGATGTCACGATGGCCGAACACCCCATCCTTGATGCCGCGTCCCTGGGAGCGCTCATCCGTCAACGCCGCAGGGACCTGGGCTTGCGCCAGCCGGACTTGGCGCTGACCTGCAACGTCGGTGTCCGCTTCATCGTTGACCTCGAACGCGGCAAGCCCACTTGCCAGATCGGCAAAGTGCTGACCGTCCTCCAGGGTCTCGGTATCCAAATCACCGGCCGATACGAACCGATGACGCCGTATCGCCAGCCCGCTGAGGGAAGCTTGCTACTGGACGACGACCCGTTCGACGGGGATGGAGCGGCGTAAGACTGCGCAGGCGATTTCTCGCGATGAGGCGATGGCATGCCCGCGACGCCGGAGATCACTGACCAGGATGGTTGCGGCGGCAGCGGCTGAGCCGCTGCACAGCCGGCAGGAGCCGGCCACCGCAATCAACCGCCCGCTGGGCGGCTCAGCGAGCATCAGCGTCACCATCCATCCAATCTCCTGACCCTGAGAAGGACAACCGGACGCCAACCCCGTCAATTTTGCGGAAGCCACCGCGATGAAGTCCATGCAATCTCCCCCGGTCGAGTCCACCGCATCGCGTGTCGCACGCCTGCGCCGCATCGCAACACGCGCCGAAAATGACTGCGCGGCTGCCAGTGGTCGGCCCGACCTGCTGCTGCGCGCGGCCCTCCACCGCCACGCCGCGGGCGACGTCGAGATCGCGCGGGCACAAGCGGAGGCCCTGCTGGCCCGCGCCGAGGATGATCCCGATTACGCGCCACGCTGGCTGGTCCATCAAGCCCTTGACCTCGTCGCCCAGCTCGACGGAGGGGACGACGATCGGCGCGCGACCGACTGACTGCGGTCACTCCCCGTCGCCCGGTGCTCCCTACGGAGCATTCCGGCGTGAAGCCCTGGCGACGGGGGCACCCCCCTGAACAATCCCCTTCACATCGAGGCTCCCATGGATGATCTGATGCCGCGCGTCTCGTCGCCGGCCACCCAAAGGCTGCCTGCCCCGCGGGATCGCGAGTCCCCACGCTTGGCGGACATCGTGCTGGTCGGCGGTGATCGGCTTGCCCTGCGGGGAATTTCGTGTCTGCTTGAGCAGACACGCTGCGCTGCCGGCACCGAAAGGTGCGACAGCATCGACGCGGCGCTGAACGGGTCGAAAGCCGACCTCATCATCGTGCATACCAGCACGCCGAATCCGACCGGTGCGCGCGTGAAGGAGCTGCTCCAGTGCCGGCAGGCTGTGGCTTTCCTCGCCGCCGGTGTGCAGGGGACAGACGGAGCGGCAGCGCTCCGGAGGGCCGGAGCCCATGGTCTGCTCGACGGAACGGAAACGCCGGAGCTGTGCGCCGGCATGATCCGCCTGGCTCTCGCCGGCGGCGGATGCTGGCCTGCGGCGCTGCCTCCCGACCTCCACGCCGACGACCGGCAGCACAGCACACCCGGCGCTTGGGTCCGTCTTACAGCCCGCCAGCGGGAAATCGCCGAAGAACTGGTACGCGGCAGCAGCAACAAGCGGATCGCCCATGCCTTCGGCATCAGCGAAGGGACGGTCAAGATCTATGTTACGGCCATACTTCGGGCGCTGGACGCGAGCAATCGAGCCGCCGCCGTGGCTCGCTTGCTCCTGTCGCGCACCGAAGCACACTGCGCCGGGACGCTGACGGCGACGGCGACGGCGACGGCGGCCAACAGTCCATTGGGATCGGCGGAGCCGATGTCGATCACCCGCCCCGACCGACGCAAAGGTGACGAGAATGCTCAGCGCTGATTGGCAACCCATCGCGACCGCGCCCCACGACGGCCAACCGGTCATCGTCTCATGGACCGATGGGAGCGTGTCGGTCGCATGCTGGATGCCCTATGAAGTTGTCGGGGACGGCCGGAAATCATACAGCGCGCCGTGGTGGCGGGAGGTCGGCATTCCAGAGGAGGTGCTGCAGAGGCGCGGCTGGAACCAACGCCGCTATCCGACGCACTGGACGGCGATGCCTCCAACGCCGACCACGGCCGCGCATCAAGCGATGAGGGATGCCGCGGCGATCAGGCAATACCGTGGACACCGCAAAGACGACCCTCCCGATCTGGCCAACACCCAGCAACCCGGTGAAGACGATGCGGGCGGGTGGAGAGATTTCATCGGATCGATTGACGACGACCCAATCAGGGTCGCGCTTCATCTCGCGACATTCACTCCGCCTTTTGAAACCCGGGCCGGCATCGGGGTCTTCGTTGACCGTCATTCCCGGAATTTTACCCTACGGGCCGCACCGTTCGTCCATCCATCCGCAAATGGTGGCATCGACGAACTGATCTATGACGCGCGGGCCTTGCTGTGGGAGGCCATCTGGGCGATCACGGCGCGCGGACAGAACGGCGACCGGGTGTCCCTGGCTGACACCGACCGGCTCCTCAAGGCGGTGGAAACTTGGTGGCCCACCGCGCATCAGCGGATGGCGATCATGTCGACCCTCGAACGCCGAAGGGTCCAACGGCTCCGCCCCGTTCAGTAATCGGTAAACTCCCGATCACCGGAGGGAAGCAGCGTGGCCCTGCTCACCCGGAAGCCCTCTGCACGCAAGCCTGGGCGGGACAGCACCAAACCGTGTGAGCCACCCCGGCCCCACTGCCCCAAATATAGGAGGGCACCTTGAAGAAGCGCCGGACGAAAGCCTCGGAGATCAAGTGGACCGCCTCCTCGGACGGCCAAATCTGCCGATGTGCTCGCTGCGGCATCTGGCATGATCAGGACCCTTCCGGTCCCGATACATGGCTGCTTATCGGGCCGCTTGGCGACGCCGAAACCTTCGCACTGTGCAGCGGCTGCTGCAGAACACTCATGCGACAGCGGCCACAATTTCTCGACCCCGACACCTACTTGACCCTCCTGCCGTCCCGATGGCCATGCAGGGGACGTCGAATCATATCGGGAGGCCACCAGCCCATGACCCGCTGTTACACCGGCGCGGATCGGGATGCGGCCCTCCGCATCGTCCGGGCCGTGGTCCCGCAGGGTTTCGTCGTCGCCATCAGCCCCCATGTCGAAAATGGCTGTTTGTGGGTTCGGATCGATGATGCGCCCTTTCCGTCCATCCTACCGTGGCGGATCATCCGCTTCGGTAAGATCGTCGTGACCTACAGCACCACCGCTCCCGATCTTCTGACCTACCCGCCCGTCGTCGCTGCTGTGTTCCAGGACATCCGTGCGGCACTCGCGGCTGCCGGGTTCGCAGAAGTGGACATCAGCCTGTCGCAGGTGGCCGCAGAGCGGCAAGCCAGGCGGATCCTCGACCTAACCCGCAGCGCTCACGGACGCATGCAACTGGCCGGTCTGCTCGCCGCCGCCGGGCTGGACGACAAGAACATCGCCTCTCAACTCGACTGGCTCGACCGGACCTCGTAACGGCCGCATCTCTCAGTCGATGCCGACCGCTTCTCCGTCCCGCAAGCGTCGCAATCTATCTGCGGCTCCGCAAAGGCCAGACACAAAACGACTCTCAACTTCTATCCCGCTTCAGCCCTGGAGGTACGCACGCATGACCTCGACCAATCTCATGGGTCCGTCGCGCAAGGCCGCACCGACCGCCGATCCTCTCTCCGCTACCCTCGATGCCTTGGAAGCTCTACTCTTCAACACGACACCCACGCCCCAGCCGATACCGGTCACTGAAACCAGCGGCCTTGTTCCCATCGTGACCGCCGATCTTATCACCGCGGATCCCGAGACGCTGGTGCTGGCTCTTCTGGCCGTCAGCATCCAGCACAATCTGGTCCGTCTGCGCGTCTGACCGGCGCGGCCTGGACATGTGGAAACGTCCAAGCGGCCATACACCGCCCGTGTCAAGGTCTTTATTCCGATAGACCTCTCCTCCGAGGCGAACGCGGAGACCATGAGGAG
>Ga0366762_1020_pt1 | contig 14241 bp, 9 predicted proteins | sample TotcelHN113001M4_FD_207057 | JGI IMG/M metagenome (GOLD analysis project Ga0366762, IMG submission 207057) | Enriched cells from coal bed in the Powder River Basin, Montana, United States - Total cells N11 rep1 HSBNCT.N11.300.1.M4 ... | reverse complement strand
GTGGACGAAAACCGGTTGCCCTGCTGAATCCGGGTCAGTGCCGCGACCAGCGCGGCCATCGCGTCCGCGTCACGTGCCAACAGGCGGCTGCCGGTCACGGGCGTGAATGGAATCGCTGACAGCAGCTTCGGATAATATTCGAGGCCGTGGCGTTCGTAGGCGTCGGCCCACGCCCAGTCGAAGACGTATTCACCGTACGAATGTCCTTTGGCATACAGCGGCATGGCAGCGACCAGCAGATCGTCACGCCGGATCGTCAGGTACTGCGGCTGCCAGCCGGTTGCCGCGCAGGCGGCGCCCGACTCGTGCAACGCGTGTAAAAAGGCGTACGACAGAAACGGGTTCGCATCCGACTGCAATGCCAGCAGACCGTCCCACGCATCCTGGCCAACCGCCGCGAGCGACGACACGATGTGTGTGCGACAGGCGGCAACGAGGGAGACGGGCGACTTCGGCTTATCCATGCGAACAATCGGGAAGGGATGGTCAGCGGCGCCCCGCAGCACGGGGCGCACTCGATGAGCACCGTATTCTACGCAAAAGGGCGCTGCGCCGTGGCGCCGCCGCCATTACGCGCCGCTGCAACGACGCCAGCGGGTAAAGCCACTACAATATGCCGAGCGAATCCGATGCGAAAGTCGGATAGGAAAACGGAACAGGGATCGCCATGAAGCGCAATTTTTTCAATCTCTATTCGCACGGCTTCGTCCGGGTTGCCGTTGGCGTGCCCAGATGCAAGGTGGCGGATCCGCTTTTCAATGCGCAGCAGACCATTGCCCTCGCCAAGCAGGCAGCCGCAGAGGGGGCGGCGATGATTGCGTTTCCGGAACTTGGCTTGTCCGCCTACACCTGCGACGACCTGTTTCACCAGCGGGCGCTGCTGGACGGCTGTATCGAAGCGTTGAACCAGATCGTGCAAGCGTCCGCCGCGTTGCCGATCGCGATGATCGTCGGCATGCCGCTGCGGGTGGAACATCTGCTGTTCAACTGCGCGGTGGTGGTCGCCCGCGGCCGCTTGCACGGCGTCGTGCCGAAAACCTATTTGCCGAACTATGGCGAGTTTTACGAGGCGAGGCAGTTCGTTTCGGGCGATTGCGCCAGCGTGCATCAGGTCGCGCTGCTGGGGCAGGAAGTGGCGTTCGGTGCCGCACTGCTGTTCGATGTGAAGAACGTGCCGCTGTTCCGCTTCGACGTCGAGATTTGCGAAGATGTGTGGGTGCCGATTCCCCCATCGTCGTTCGCCGCCTTGGCCGGTGCGACGGTGCTGGTCAACCTTTCCGCATCCAACATCGTGGTCGGCAAGTCGGATTATCGCCACCAGCTGGTATCGCAGCAATCGGCGCGCTGCCTGGCGGCCTATCTGTATTCGTCCGCGGGCCGGGGCGAATCGACGACCGATCTCGCATGGGATGGGCAGGCGCTGATCTGCGAGAACGGCGACCTGCTGGCGGAATCGGCACGCTTTGCGGACGAGTCGCACCTGATCTATGCCGACATCGACCTCGAACGCCTGTCGCTGCAGCGCATGCATCAGACGACTTTCGGCCATTCGGTCAGGCGGCATGCGGACGAAGTCGCGCGCTTCCGCGTGGTGTCGCTGGAACTGGAGCTGCCGGCGCGCGAGCGCCTGCCGCTGGCAAGAAAGGTCGAGCGCTTCCCTTATGTGCCGTCGAATCCGCAGCATCGCGATGCACGCTGCGAAGAGGTGTACAACATCCAGGTGCAGGCATTGCTGCAGCGCCTGTCCGCCAGCGGCGTCCGAAAGGTGGTGATCGGCGTCTCCGGCGGACTGGACTCCACGCACGCGCTGCTGGTATGCGCAAAGGCGATGGACAGGCTGGGACTGCCGCGCACGAATATTCTGGCGTACACGATGCCCGGGTTTGCCACCAGCGAGCGTACCTTGCTGCAGGCGCGGCAGCTAATGCAGGCCGTTGGCTGCACGAGCAGCGAAATCGATATCCGGCCAAGCTGTTTGCAGATGCTCAAGGATATTGGCCATCCATATGCGCAGGGCGAGGACGTATTCGACATCACCTTCGAAAACGTCCAGGCGGGCGAGCGAACCAATCATCTGTTCCGATTGGCCAATCACCGGCACGCGATCGTCATCGGCACCGGCGACCTGAGCGAACTGGCGCTGGGCTGGTGCACGTACGGCGTGGGCGACCATATGTCGCACTACAACGTGAATGCCAGCGTCCCGAAAACGCTGATCAGCCACCTGGTCCGCTGGGTCGCTGAAAAAGGCGAGATCGGCGCGCATGGGGCAGACCTGTTGCTGCGCGTGCTGGATACGGAGATCAGTCCCGAGCTGATCCCGGGAAAATCGGCGGGGGCGCCGGAACAACGGACAGAATCCGTGATCGGACCCTACGAATTGCAGGACTTCAACCTGTATCATGTGTTGCGCTTCGGCTTTACGCCCGCCAAGATTGCGTTTCTTGCCTTGCACGCCTGGGGCGACCGGGAACGCGGCGCCTGGCCGGAGAATGAAAACGTCGTGCGGCACGAGTACCGGTTGGCAGAGATCAAGAAGAACCTCGGGATTTTCCTCGACCGGTTTTTCCGCCAGAGCCAGTTCAAGCGTTCGTGCATTCCGAACGGACCGAAGGTCGGGTCCGGCGGCTCGCTCTCGCCGCGTGGCGACTGGCGCGCGCCGAGCGATTCGGAATCGACGGTGTGGATGGCGGACCTGGCCAACATACCCGATGCGGAATAGCGCGGTGCGCCGTTCCGCCGATGCCGATTTCGCGAATCCGGCAAACGGGCGCAAAATACGGAAAAGCTTATGGCATCGCCAAGATTAAAACGAACCGACTTACCAAGGAGCATTAATGAAGCAAATTACCGCCATCATCAAACCGTTCAAGCTTGATGAAGTACGCGAGGCACTGGCAGAAGTGGGCGTTACCGGCTTGACTGTCACGGAAGTCAAGGGCTTTGGCCGTCAAAAGGGGCACACCGAACTGTATCGCGGCGCCGAATATGTCGTGGACTTCCTGCCCAAGGTGAAAGTGGAAGCTGTCGTGGACGACAGTGGGGTGGATCAGGCGGTCGATGCCATCATCAAGGCGGCGCGTACCGGCAAGATCGGCGACGGCAAGATTTTCGTGCAGTCGGTCGAGCAGGTGGTCCGTATTCGTACCGGCGAGACCGGCTCGGACGCGGTTTAATTCCGCTGTTGCGCTGCCGCGCGGCGCGGCAATATCAGGACGCTTTAAGCAACACGATCAGCGCGCCGGCGCCGCCATCGGCCGCGCGCGCCTGGCAGAAGGCGATCACTTCATCCTTCTGTACCAGCCAGTTCCTGACCTTCTTCTTTAGTACGGGCTCGCGGTTGACCGAGCCCAGCCCCTTGCCGTGGATCACGCGCACGCAACGCTGCCCGCGCTTGAGCGCGACGCGCAGAAATGCCGCCAGCGCTTCGCGCGCTTCGTCCGTGCGCAGCCCGTGCAGATCGAGCTGGCCCTGGATGACCCAATGGCCGCGCCGCATCTTGCGCAGCACGTCCGGGCCGATACCCTGACGCGCATAGCTGAGCGCCTCGTCCGTATCGAGCAGCGTATCAATGGTGAATTCATCGGACAGTGATTCCAGCAACGCCGCCTGTTCGTCGGCCAGGTGCTGGCGCGCGATCGGCGCCGGTCGCGGGCCGGGGGCGAGCGCGATATCCGGCGCGGCGAGCGGTGTAACGAGACCGACGCTGCGTCGAAACAGGTCGGCCTCCTGCTGCGCAATCTGTTGCTGACGCAGGCGTTCGGCTTCCGTCGCCTGGCGCGCTTCCTCCTGCGCCTTCAAATCCTTGCGCAGCGACTTCAGCGCGGAAAAATCTTTGATCGGAGCAGGCATGGCTGCATTCTCCGTGGTTGGTTTCCTGCGCGGCCATTGGTTGCGCAGCCGGGTTTACTGCAGGCTTTCCAGATAGCGTTGCGCATCCAGCGCCGCCATGCAGCCGGTGCCTGCGCTGGTGATCGCCTGGCGGTACACATGGTCCTGCACGTCGCCGGCGGCGAACACGCCCGGGACGCTGGTCGCCGTTGCCATGCCCTCCAGGCCCGTCTTCGTCTTGATATACCCGTTGTGCATATCGAGCTGATCGGCAAAAATGCCGGTATTCGGCTTGTGGCCGATCGCCACGAACACGCCATGCAGCGGGATTGCCGTGACCTTGTCGTCCACCGTGGAGCGGATATTGATGCCGGTCACGCCGCTGTCGTCGCCGGTCACTTCATCGAGCGTGTGATTCCAGCGCACCTCGATCTTGCCTTCGGCAACCTTGGCCATCAGGCGGTCGATCAGGATCGCTTCGGCGCGGAACTTGTCGCGCCGGTGGATGACGGTCACCTTGTTGGCGATGTTGGACAAATACAGCGCTTCCTCGACGGCCGTGTTGCCGCCGCCGACAACCGCGACATCCTGGCCACGATAGAAAAAGCCGTCGCAGGTGGCGCAGGCAGACACGCCTTTGCCCATGAAAGCCTGTTCCGATTCCAGTCCCAGGTATTGCGCCGAGGCGCCGGTTGCGATGATCAGCGCGTCGCAGGTGTATTCGCCCATGTCGCCGATCAGGCGGATCGGTTTTTCCATCAGTTTGGCGGTGTGGATATGATCGAAGATGATCTCGGTGTTGAAGCGTTCTGCATGGTGCAGCAACCGCTGCATCAGCTCTGGCCCCTGCACACCGAGCGGGTCGCCAGGCCAGTTTTCGACGTCGGTGGTGGTCATCAGTTGGCCGCCCTGTTCCACACCGGTGATCATCACCGGCTTAAGGTTGGCGCGCGCTGCGTAAATGGCGGCGCTGTAGCCTGCGGGGCCAGAGCCGAGGATCAGAACTTGGGCGTGCTTGACGGTGGACATTGGTTGGTCGATGTGAAAAGTGAATGGAAGGCGGCTCGCGCGAGCGGCCGCCGGTCATGGGTATATATTGCCGCAACGGCAAATTTCAATCTGCTTGTGAATTATTCGATATGGCAGGAAAAACTCGGTAAGATTATAGACGAAGCGTGGACGGCAGACGCCGCGCTGACCGGCGCCGGGCCCGCGCGGCTCGTGCAGCACGAACAAACCGGTTGTCCGAACCCGCAGTTCCTTCCTCAAGCCCATGCTTGCCGAGCAATTTGACGCCCCGGGCGTCCGGATTTATGACGAAAACGACTCAAGCCTATACACGCAACACCGGCCAGCCCAAGCATGCGCCCATGCCCGGACGCATGGTGCGCCTGCTTTCGGAGGCGCGCTGGTTTGCGCTGGCGGCGGTCACGCTCTACCTGATCCTGATCTTCTCCACTTACTCGCCGGCAGATCCCGGCTGGTCACACGCCAACGTGGTGCCGCACCTGCACAATGTCGGTGGACGCATTGGCGCCTGGCTGGCGGATCTGCTGCTATTCATCTTTGGCGCGTCGGCCTGGTGGCTTTGTATTTTCTGCCTGCGCCTGGTGTGGGTCGGCTATCGTCGCCTGTCGCAGCGCTTCCTGCTGAAGAAAGAACCGGAACCCGCGCACCGTCACGAAGGGCTGATCCGCGGCACGGGCTTTTTCCTGCTGATGGTCGGCAGCGTCGCCATCGAATATCTGCGCATGTACACGCACAAAATGCCGCTGCCGCGCGCGCCGGGCGGCGTGCTCGGCGAGCTGATCGGTAATGCGGCGCAAAATGCCTTCGGTTTCATGGGCGCGACCTTGTTGCTGTTAGTGCTTTTCGGCCTTGGTTTCAGCCTGTTTTTCCATGTGTCATGGCTTGCCGTCGCCGAGAAAATAGGCGAAACGATCGAGCTTGGCGTGCGCGCGGCGCGCAACCTGTACGGCGCGCGCGAAGACCGCAAGGTTGGCCAGGCAGCGGCAGTCAAGCGCGAGGAAGTCGTGGTGCAGGAGCGCGCCAAGATCGTGGAGGCGCCGCCGATCCGCATCGAGCCGCAGATCGTCGCGGTTCCCAAATCCGACCGTGTCGAAAAGGAGAAACAGGTATCGCTGTTCAATGACCTGCCCGACACCAATCTGCCGCCCTTGTCGCTGCTGGATGATGCGCCTGAGTCGCAAGAGACGGTCAGCGTGGAAACGCTGGAATTCACCAGCCGCCTGATCGAGAAAAAGCTGTCCGACTTCGGCATCACCGTGAAGGTCGTGGCCGCCTACCCGGGGCCCGTGGTCACACGCTACGAGATCGAACCGGCGACCGGCGTCAAGGGCAGCCAGATCGTCAACCTGGCACGCGACCTCGCGCGCTCGCTGTCGCTGACGTCGATTCGCGTGGTGGAAACCATCCCCGGCAAAAATTATATGGCGCTGGAGCTGCCCAATCCCAAGCGCCAGATCGTGCGCCTGACCGAGATCATCAGCTCCAAGGTGTACAACGACAGCGCCTCCAGCCTCACCATCGCGCTCGGCAAGGACATCGCCGGCAACCCGGTAGTGGCCGATCTCGCAAAGATGCCGCATCTGCTGATCGCGGGCACCACCGGTTCCGGCAAGTCGGTCGGCATCAATGCAACCATCCTGTCGCTGCTGTACAAGTCCGATCCCAACCAGGTGCGCATGATCCTGATCGATCCCAAAATGCTGGAACTGTCGATTTATGAAGGCATTCCGCATCTGCTGGCGCCGGTGGTCACCGACATGCGCCAGGCGGGCCACGCGCTGAACTGGGGCGTCAACGAGATGGAACGGCGCTACAAGCTGATGAGCAAGCTTGGCGTGCGCAACCTGGCGGGCTACAACGCCAAGATCACAGAAGCAGAAAAGCGCGAGGAAAAAATCCCGAACCCGTTCAGTTTGACGCCCGATGCGCCCGAGCCACTGGAAAAAATGCCGACCATCGTCATCATTATCGACGAACTGGCAGACCTCATGATGGTGGTGGGCAAGAAGGTCGAGGAACTGATCGCGCGTATCGCCCAGAAAGCTCGTGCGGCCGGCATCCACTTGATTCTGGCGACACAGCGCCCATCTGTGGACGTAATCACCGGTTTGATCAAGGCCAACATCCCGACGCGCATTGCATTCCAGGTCAGCAGCAAGATTGATTCGCGCACGATTCTGGACCAGATGGGGGCGGAAGCGCTGCTCGGCATGGGCGACATGCTCTACATGCCGCCGGGCACCGGCTTGCCGATGCGTGTACACGGCGCCTTTGTATCGGATGAGGAAGTGCACCGTGTGGTCGATCACCTCAAGTCGCAGGGTGAACCGAATTACATCGAAGGCATTCTCGAAGGCGGCGCGGCGGAAGGCGAGGGCGGCTTCCCGCTGGAAGGCGCGACCGGTGGAACGGAAGGCGACGCGCTGTATGACCAGGCAGTGGCGGTGGTGTTAAAGAACCGGCGCGCCTCCATATCGCTGGTGCAGCGGCACCTGCGTATCGGCTACAACCGTGCAGCGCGGCTGCTGGAGCAGATGGAACAGAGCGGCCTGGTCTCCACCATGCAATCCAACGGCAACCGGGAAATCCTGGTGCCAGCCGGGAACTCGGCAGAATAGGAACACGCAATGATTCGAACGGAAAAACCACCGCACGCGCAGAGACTGTTTAATCCGCGTGCCGTTTTGTGCGCGGGGGCTTTGCTGGCCGGCGCGTTGCTGCACGCATCGCAGGCGCACGCCGCGGCGCTTGATCAGTTCAAGTCCTTTGTCGCCTCCACAAAATCCGCCCGCGGCGACTTCACGCAACGACTGGTCAAGGTCGAAAGCGGCGCGGCCAAGGTCTCGAACGAATCCACCGGCACCTTTGTGTTTGCCCGTCCCGGCAAGTTCGTCTGGACGTATCAAAAACCGTACGAGCAACTGTTGCAGTCCGATGGCGACAAACTGTATATCTACGACAAGGACCTCAATCAGGTCACAGTCAAGAAACTGGGCGACGCGCTTGGCTCGTCGCCGGCCGCGATCCTGTTTGGCAGCAACGATCTGGAAAAGAACTTCAGCCTGAAGGATGCCGGCACGCGCGACGGCATGGAGTGGCTGGAAGCGACACCGAAAGCCAAGGACACGAATTTCGAAAAGATCGGCATCGGCATGCAAAACGGCGTGCCGGCGGCGATGGAATTGCGTGATTCGTTCGGACAGGTGTCGCTTTTGCGTTTTTCCAGGTTTGAAAAAAATCCGGCGACGCCCGCCGGCCAGTTCAAGTTTGTCGTACCGAAAGGCGCGGACGTTTTTCAGTAGCAGTGTCATTGCCGCGGACCATGGCGGCCGTTTTCACACCGATGCGACGCCATCTCGACTGAGCTGGCGTCGAATTTATTTTCAGCTGCGGGTTTGCCGGACCGCTTATTCCTCCCGATGCCATGAGTTCGATTCCACTTGCAGAGCGGTTGCGCCCGCACACACTCGACGAGGTAATCGGCCAGCAGCATATTCTCGGCCCGGGCAAACCGTTGCGTGTCGCCTTCGAATCGGGGGAGCCGCATTCAATGATCCTGTGGGGACCGCCCGGTGTAGGCAAGACCACACTGGCGCGGTTGATGGCGGACAGCTTCCAGGCAGACTTTATTGCTCTGTCAGCAGTGCTGTCGGGCGTCAAGGATATCCGCGAGGCGGTGGAACGCGCGCAGCTGTCGCGCAACGCAATGGGGCGCCCCACGATCCTGTTCGTCGACGAGGTGCACCGCTTCAACAAGAGCCAGCAGGATGCGTTTTTGCCGCACGTCGAAAGCGGCTTGTTTACGTTCATTGGCGCGACCACGGAGAACCCATCGTTTGAGGTCAACAGCGCGTTGCTGTCGCGCGCAGCGGTGTATGTCCTGAAGTCACTGACGGACGACGATCTTGGCGCGATGATCGACCGTGCCGCTGCCACCGAGCTCGAAGGCCTGCACTTTACCGACGAGGCGAAAGCAGTCCTCATCGGCAGCGCCGACGGCGATGGCCGCAAGCTGCTGAACAATCTGGAAATCGTGGCGCGCGCGGCGCAGGCGAAGCGGCAAAGCGAAATTGACACCGAGTTGCTGCAAGCCTGCCTGGGCGATGCACTGCGCCGTTTCGACAAGGGCGGCGATGCGTTCTACGACCAGATTTCCGCATTGCACAAGTCGGTCCGCGGCTCCAGTCCCGACGCCGCGCTTTACTGGTTGGTACGGATGCTGGACGGCGGCGCCGACCCGCGCTATCTCGCACGGCGCATCATCCGCATGGCAAGCGAGGACATTGGACTCGCCGACCCGCGCGCATTGCGGCTGACACTGGATGCCGCAGAAACCTACGAGCGGCTCGGCTCGCCGGAGGGCGAACTGGCACTCGCGCAGGCGGTCGTGTATCTCGCCTGTGCCGCCAAATCGAATGCGGTCTACAAGGCATACAACGCGGCGCGTGCGCATGTCGCGAAAGACAAGTCGCGCCCGGTCCCGGAACATTTGCGCAACGCGCCCACCAAGCTGATGAAGCAGCTAGGATATGGCAAGCTGTATCGCTACGCACACGACGAGCCCGATGCCTATGCGGCGGGCGAAACCTATTTGCCCGACGGCGTGCCCGAGCCACACTGGTACCAGCCGACGCCGCGCGGGCTGGAAGGCAAGATCAGCGAGAAACTGGACTATCTGCGTTCGCTGGACGCGGCGGCGAAGAAGGATGCGCAGGGAAAGTGATCGCAAGACAAGCAAGGCTTGGCATCTGGTACGGGACCTTTCACGCTTGCCCCCTTGCAGCGCGCATCAGTGCAAGCATGCGCTGATCGTTAAGCACGCGGCCGGCGTGCCGGCCGAACCCCGGGCTTCGCCCCGCGCGGGAACGACTGAGCCTTGATGCGGCATCCTGTTCACATCATCCTGATCATCCCCGGCATCCGCGTCACCCCCTGCATCCGGCATTCGCCTCAGGCGGTCATTCCCAACGGCCATGTCATTCCCGCGCAGGCGCGCGCAGGCGGGAATCCAGACCGCACCCTGACATTGCAACAAGCGGATGAGCCTCCCCGGGCGATGGCGCCGTGCATCACCGCCTTGGTACAATGGCGCCTTTGCATCCTGAGCACTCACCCAAGCCCGCCATGATTGACATCCAACTTCTTCGTAAAGACATCGACTCGGTCGCTGCGCGCCTTGCCGGCCGCAAGTTCCAGCTCGATGTTGCCGCCTTCAACACGCTGGAAAGCGAACGCAAACAGATCCAGTCCGGCACCGAGGATCTGCAGAACAAGCGCAATACGCTGTCCAAGCAAATCGGCGTGCTGAAGGGTAAGGGCGAGGACACCACGGCGGTGATGGCGGAAGTCGCCGGTATTGGTGACGAATTGAAAGCCTCTGCGGCGCGGCTGGAAACGGTGCAGGCGGCGTTGCAGGCGTTCATGCTGGCAATTCCCAATGTGCCGCACGAGTCGGCTCCGGTCGGAAAAGACGAGACCGGCAACGTCGAACTGCGCAAGGTCGGCACGCCGCGCCAGTTCGATTTCGACATCAAGGATCACGTCGATGTCGGCGCGCGGCTGGGGCTCGACTTCGATGTCGCCGCCAAGATCACGGGTTCGCGCTTTGCCGTCATGAAAGGCGGCATCGCCCGCCTGCATCGCGCGCTTGCGCAGTTCATGCTCGACACGCACACCGCGGAACATGGTTACACCGAATGCTATACGCCGTATATCGTCAACGCGGAATCGCTGCTGGGCACCGGGCAGTTGCCCAAGTTCGAGGCCGACCTGTTCGCCGTCAAGAAGGGTGGGCAGGAAGGCGAGGGCGAAGCGCTCTACCTGATTCCAACGGCAGAAGTATCGCTGACCAACATCGTGCGGAACGAGATTCTGGCGGCAGAGGCGTTGCCGATGAAGCTGACCGCGCATTCACCTTGTTTCCGCTCGGAGGCGGGCAGCTACGGACGCGACACGCGCGGCATGATTCGCCAGCATCAGTTCGACAAGGTGGAAATGGTACAGGTCGTGCATCCTGACCAGTCCTACCGGGCGCTGGAAGAAATGTGCGGGCATGCCGAGAACATCCTGAAAAAACTCGGCCTGCCGTATCGCGTCATTACGCTGTGCACGGGCGACATGGGCTTTGGCGCGGCCAAGACCTATGACATCGAAGTCTGGCTGCCGGCGCAGAACACCTACCGGGAGATTTCGTCCGTCTCGAATTGCGAGGCCTTCCAGGCGCGCCGCATGCAGGCGCGTTTCCGCAACGCCCAGGGCAAACCTGAATTGGTGCATACACTGAACGGCTCCGGTCTTGCCGTCGGTCGCACCCTGGTCGCGGTGCTGGAAAATTATCAACAGCCGGATGGCAGCGTTGCCATTCCCGACGTGCTGCGTCCTTACATGAGTGGCGCGAGCAGCCTCAAGCCCTGATAGCGATGCATGAAAGCGGCGGGGCCGAGGCGTCAGCCTTCGGCAACTTGAGCCGTTGAGGCATCCTCAGCGATCACTGACGACGGTCAATGAACAGGCTGTTGCCGGGGATTTTTTTGGATTGCTTTTTCGCTTCGGCCGCGGCGGCGGAAATCTGGTGATGCGAACCGAACTGCCCTGGCAGCACTTTCACGATCCCCAGCGACATGGCGACCAGCGGATGGAACACCTTGTTGCCGCGCCGGTCCTCGCTGGGGTAACCGCCTTGCAGACGATCCTCCACGCTGTAGAACTCCGGCACCGCATCGGCGAATGCATCCAGCATCCGGCGGCAGCGCGGCTCCCAGTCTTCGCTCTGGAACAGCACGATGAAATCGTCCCCGCCGATGTGGCCGACAAAATCGCGTTCCGGATCGCAATGCGCGCCGAGTATCTTGCCGGTCAGCCGAAGGATGTCGTCGCCCTTGCGATAGCCGTACACGTCGTTATATGGCTTGAAATGGTCCAGGTCGACGTAGCACATCGAGAAGCGGGCGCCGTTCTCCAGCAGGCGGTCGATATGCTCGTCGATCGGCACATTGCCCGGCAATAGCGTCAGCGGATTGGCGTAGCGTGCGGCGCTGATCTGCATCTGCGTAATTTCACGCATCAGGTCGTGCGCGTTGCCCATGCCGAGATACTTCCCGGCGTCGGTGATGATGAAGCCGTTAAACAGGTGGTGGCGATCGGCGTCGACAATGATCTGGCTCAGTGCGTGCAGGGCAGTGCGCTTGTCGGTGATCAGCGGGTTGGCGTCCATGAACAGCGTGCACGATTTGCGCCCATGCAGTTCACGCAAGTACGGACGCGCGAAATTATCGATCAGGTTGGTCCGCGTAATCAGGCCAATCGGCACGTCGTTGGACACTACCGGGATGACGTCCAGCGTCGGATCGCCGTTGAACATTTCGTAAATACGATTGTTCTGCACGTCAGGCGTCACGGCCGGCACCGCGCGCAACAGCTTGAAGGCCGTCAGCGCCTTGCCGCGTCCGCCTTCATGCGGATAGACCGCAACGCCGTTCTGGCGCAGCAGATTGCGCAGATCGCTGGACAGTTCGGTCGCCGGATTGGCGTGGGGACGGGCGATCTTGTAGCCCTGGCCATATGCCACGCCGAGGTCGCGGATCATCAGCAGTTCGGCATCGGTTTCGATACCTTCCGCGATCACGATCGTGCCGGATTTTTCTGCAATCTCCTGGATCGAACGGACGAACTGCAGCTTGATCGCATCATGGTTGATCCCCTGCACAAAGTGCATGTCGATCTTCACGTATTCCGGCCGCAGCTCGGACCACAGGCGCAAGCTCGAAAAACCTTCGCCCAGATCGTCGATCGCGATGCGGAATCCCATTGCGCGGTAATGCGTGACGGCGGCGCGCAGCAGATCGTAATCGTAAGTCGGCTGGCTTTCCGTCAGTTCGATGATGACCCGCTTCGGATCGATGCCGACTTCCTCGATGTAACCCAGCGTTTCGCCATGCTTGTCATGCGGATGTTGCACCAGGCATTCGGGACTGACGTTCAGGAACAGGTTGCCTGGCAGCCCGAGTTCGGCAAAGCGCTCCAGCGTGACGCGGCGGCACAGATGTTCGACCTCCACGCTCAGGTTGCAGGCCCGGGCCACCTTGAACAAGTTCAGCGGCGAATGCAGCGGACTGTCGGATGGGCCGCGGATCAGCCCTTCGTATCCGATGATCTCACCGGTCTGCATCTGGATGATAGGCTGGAAAAGAGCGGTCAACTGCCGCTGGTCGATGATGCCGCGCAGCCGATGCGCCAGCTGGTTGCCTTCGCGCCGGCTGGCGGCGTCGTGGCTTTTGGTGGCAAAGTCATTGGCGGCTGCGTGCACCGCCTCGACCGTCAGCCGCCGCGCGAGCGGCATGCCATTCCCGCGCGTGTTACGGACGCGCATGGTGCGGGGCGGGATGGACGGCTTGAGCGGGGAAAATGACATGGCAATCTCGCGCGCAGGAGGCGTTGTAGGAGAACTTGCCGAATGGTACTGAGCGTTTATGACAAGGTGATGATGACGTCAGCATGCGGACGCACTGTTGCAAGGCCGCGATTGGCTTGATATTGGGGGACCCTGCATTCGGTCTGCGTGTGGGGTTTGAGCTTGGTGCAATGTTCTGATACAATCTCGCGCTTCGCACCTCCGCAAGGGGGTGCGCGACCAATCAGGAGAGGTGGCAGAGTGGTCGAATGTACCTGACTCGAAATCAGGCGTACGTTAAATCGTACCGAGGGTTCGAATCCCTCCCTCTCCGCCAGTATTAATAAGTCCTTGATCCTCAAGGAAGTCATTGATTTTTCGCAGATTTTTCACGCTTTGCTACAGAAAAGCGCAACAGAAAACTCTCTGCGAAAAATGTCACGTAATATTCCCTTCCTTTAGCGCCGTGGTGCCATTTTCGGTTTTCGAATTGCTGTGCCAACGGACTTGCAATCTTACGTTGGCCGTCGTGAGATGACGAAATCTCTATGCACAAACGATCGAGACTTAGCGATCCAGCGTGCATTGATGATGGCCTTTCAGTGCAAGCGTCTTTTTACACAGATTCGCGAAATGACCAAGAAACAGAATCTCGGTGCGTCCGTAAATTACGAAATTGAAATCAGTTTGGGACCAAGCGGCGAGAAGAAGATCACCGGTTCTGCTGAACCGCACGAAACAGAAGCGTTCCATAACGCTATGGCAAGTGCTATAGCATCGCTTGGTGCCACCGTGCCGGCTCACCCGTCGATTGCAGTAGCGAGTCGTCCAGCGCATTCAGTGCCGAGTCTTGCCGCTGTCATTCAAGATTTTTTAAGCGCATACCCAAAAGAGAAGGCCGGCATGCTGAAAAAACATCAGACGTGCTTGGAGGGCTTTCGCCAAATTGTCGGCGATATGGTTGTAAACGATTTGAAAAGAATGAACGTAAA
>Ga0366762_1017_pt1 | contig 14499 bp, 18 predicted proteins | sample TotcelHN113001M4_FD_207057 | JGI IMG/M metagenome (GOLD analysis project Ga0366762, IMG submission 207057) | Enriched cells from coal bed in the Powder River Basin, Montana, United States - Total cells N11 rep1 HSBNCT.N11.300.1.M4 ... | reverse complement strand
CTCAGCTATGCGGGGACCTTCGTTTACCAGCAGGGAACGCACATGCGGACCTCGCGTATTGCCCACATCATGCAGGGCAAACGCGAGATGGAACGGCTGGAGATCCTGGACGGCAAACCGCGCGAATACATTCGCAACAATGAAGAAATCGCCTGCTATCTTCCCGACAGCAGGTCGATTCGCATTGAAAAGCGCGTCACACACGACGTTTTTCCTGCCATCCTCGGCGCCAACCCTTCCGATCTGGTTGAGCACTACACGCTGAAAAAGGGCGAAAGCGGCCGCGTCGCCGGCCATGACACGCAAGCCATTGTGCTCGAACCCAAAGACCAGCTGCGCTATGGCTACAAGCTGTGGGCGGAAAAGTCGACCGGCTTGCTGTTGCGCGCGCAGACGATCAACGAAAAGAACGACGTAGTCGAACAGATCGCCTTCACCCAGATTTCAATCGGGCATGTCGATCCTGCCAGCGTGAAATCGCGTTACTCCGACACCCATGGCTGGCACGTTGAAAATGCCACCATGAGCGAAACAGATCTTTCCAACTGGTCGGTCAAGGAAATGCCGGCAGGATTCAGGAAGATTCGTGAAATGAAGCGCGTCATTGCCGACAGCGCGTCCGGTCCGAACGCCCCTGCTACGCAGCGCGAAGTCTCACAAATCGTTTACTCGGACGGTCTAGCCGCCATCTCCATTTTCATCGAGCCCAGTTCGCAAGGTCGTACCGAGGGCACGATGCAGCAGGGGGCAATGAATATTCTGGGCAAACGCCAGGGCGATTTCTGGATCACGGTAGTGGGCGAAGTCCCGGCCGCCGCGATCCGTCAGGTCGCCAATTCGATTGAGTTCAAATCCCGGTAAGTATTTGCAACAGGTTGATATTTATGAGAACGAACATCCCCCAGCAATTGGTTTCAGCAGCCCTGGTTTGTATGGCTGCATCCCTTGGCCTGCCCGCCGCGCAGGCGGCGCCGGCAGTCGTTGCACCGTCGGTGGCAGCGCTGCCGGATTTTTCCGATCTGGTCGAGCGTACCGGCGGTGCAGTGGTCAATATCCGGACGACCGAAAAGGCGCGCGTCAGTCGCGGTGACAACGCCGCTGAGGACGAGGAGATGCAGGAATTCTTCCGTCGCTTTTTTGGCGTGCCCATGCCGCGGCAACAGCAGCCTGATCGCCCTCAGCACGGCAAGAAGCCGCAGCAGGACGAGGAGGAAGAAGTGCCGCGCGGCGTCGGCTCCGGATTTATTATTTCCGGCGACGGCTACGTGATGACAAATGCCCATGTGGTGGAGGGCGCTAAGGTTTGCAGCATAGGATTTATTTGTCGGATTCGACAGCAAATGTCGCCGAGCGAGCGTATTGCGCGGTGCTATAAACGGACGGGGAAAAACGCTGATGCGCCAGCAGGTAGTCGTCAATGCGCGGGTCGCGCAAAATTTCACCCTCCTGACCTGCCACTGTGACGGTGTTGTTTGACGCAGCGGAGGCAAGCACAGGCACAGCACCGGGTGTCGCCGCAACTGTGGTCGCCTGCTGCTGCATGTGCGGCGCGATGAACACTGCGATTGCCGCCAGCGCCGCCGCAGCCATACCGGGCATCGCAAAACGGAGATAGCCTTTCTGTGCCGGCGCAGATACGGTCGCGACGATAGACGGCTCGCTTTCCAGGCGAGCGAACATGCGGGTGTCGAAATCCGCGCTCAGGTGCGCATTCAGTTCATCCGAGCGCAACGCATCGCCAATCTGGTGATAGAGATTCCACGTATCGCGTCCCGAATCGCTGCGCAGGGCGGCGAGCGTCACCTCAACGTGCGCGTCGGACGATTCGTTATCGATGAAGGCGGAGATCTGTTCCCGGGTCACATTCGTATTCATTTACTACCTCGAAAAAAATTAAGGCTACCCCTGTATTTGCAGCAGAAAAACGACTTCCAATTTCACCAACGTTTATCGAGTGCCGTATCCAGCAGCGGCCTTAATTTTTCCGAAATCGCTTCACGCGCCCTGAAAATCCGGCTGCGAACCGTACCGATCGGACAACCCATCGATTCGGCGATTTCGTCGTAACTCAATCCCTCAATCTCGCGCAACGTGATTGCCGTTCGCAACTCCTCTGGCAATTCGTCCATGGCGATGTTCAGCGTCTTGGCGATTTGCTTCGTTGCCAACAGCGATTCCGGCGTGTTGATATCTCTTAGGTGATCGCCGTCGTCAAAAGTTTCTGCTTCCTCCACATCAGCTTCGGTCGAAGTCGGCGCCCGACGCCCTTGTGTGACGAGATAGTTCTTCGCTGTGTTGATCCCGATCCGATACAGCCAGGTGTAAAAGGCCGAATCGCCGCGAAATTGCGGCAACGCACGATACGCCTTGATAAACGCTTCCTGCACCACGTCCTCGGCTTCCGCCTGGTCGCGCACAAGCCGCGAAACAAGTCGCATCAACTTTCGCTGGTATTTGATCACCAGCAGCTCAAAAGCTTTTTTATCGCCGCGCTGTACACGTTCGACAAGTAGCTGATCAATATCGCGTTCTGTCGTCAATCCCCATTCCCTTGTTTTACTGCAACACGCACGCGGCTCGGTTGTTGACTGGGCGAAACACCATTAGTTCAAAAAATTCAGAACGAATTTGCGGTTTAACACGGGTCCTCTGCGCGGCGCATGACAATCCATCCACATGCGACCTTTAACGCGCGAAAACTCGCTTCGCCTACTGCATCGGGCAGGATTGTCAGGGTGCTTTTTCTGCCATCTTCATGCCGAAAATGCAGAACCATCAACCAAGGCCATAGAGTGGAAACCGATAGCAGTTGTACCAGTTCACCATGCTGATTGGCGGAACCTTCCGCACCGTTCCGGTCGGCGACTACGCCACCCTGCGGGATCACCCTCACTCGGACTTTTCCCGCACCGGATATATGAATTTCGCTCGTTTTCGCGCCTTTCACCGTGCGAAAAAACACATAGAGAGGGATCGTCCAGCAGATGCCGCCGATTAGCGCTTTTTCAAGCACTGCCAAGTCATCGATAGCACCGAAAGCGATGGCGGAGCCGGCAAATGCGATGCAAAGACCCATGGCGGCGACCGCAGCCGTCATGCACCGGGAGCGTGCAACGACAGCGGACACTGCGATCGACATGGGAGTGATAAAAAATCCGGCTGCCCTCGCGGACAATCGGATTCAATCAGACCTTGCCAAAAATCAAAGTGCCGTTCGTGCCGCCAAAACCGAAGTTGTTTTTCATGGCGAACTGTATTGGCATTTGACGCGCCGTATTGGCGCAGTAATCAAGATCGCATTCGGGATCCTGATCGAAGATGTTGATTGTGGGCGGTGAAACCTGGTGATGGACCGCCAGAACCGTGAGCACCGACTCCAATCCACCTGCGCCACCCAGCAGGTGACCAGTCATGGACTTCGTGGAGTTGACCGTCAGCTTCCGGGCATGCTCGCCAAATGCCGCCTTGACCGCATCGGATTCGTTTTTGTCACCTAGCGGCGTCGAGGTGCCATGAGCGTTCAGGTACTGCACCTGATCGGCATTGATCTCCGCACTCTTCAGCGCATTGACCATGCTGCGGCGCGGGCCATCCATGTTTGGCGCAGTGATGTGATAGGCGTCACCACTCATGCCGAAGCCGACCAGCTCTGCGTAAATCCGGGCGCCGCGTGCCGTGGCGTGTTCGTATTCTTCGAGAACCATCACGCCGGCGCCTTCTCCGAGCACGAAACCGTCCCGGTCCTTGTCCCACGGGCGGGAAGCGGTCGCCGGATCGTCATTGCGCGACGACAGCGCGCGAGCCGACGCAAAGCCGCCCAGACCGAGCGGTGAAATCGTGGATTCCGCCCCCCCAGCGATCATCACATCGGCATCGCCGTATTCGATCATGCGTCCCGCCGCGCCGATCGAATGAAGTCCGGTCGTGCAGGCAGTAACGATCGCGAGATTGGGCCCCTTCAGCCCATACTGGATCGACAGGTGGCCCGAAATCATGTTGATGATGGAGGCTGGAACGAAGAACGGGCTGATACGGCGCGGACCGCGGTTCGCCAGCTCGGCGTGGGTTTCCTCGATCAGCGGCAGGCCGCCAATACCGGAACCGACCAGCACGCCAATACGTTCGGCATTCTGTTCCGTTACTTCCAGTCCGCTGTCGCGCATCGCCTGCATACCCGCGGCAATGCCATAGTGGATGAACGTATCCATATGACGCGCTTCTTTACCGGAGATGTAGTCTTCGATATTGAAGTTTTTGACTTCTCCGGCGAACTGCGTGCTGAAGGGGGTCGCATCAAATTTCGTAATGGTGGCAATGCCGGACCGGCCGGCCAGAATCGCCTTCCATGTGTCTGCAATCGTGTTGCCGACAGGTGAAACACAACCGAGACCGGTGACAACAACGCGACGTTTACTCGAGCGGCTCAAGCAATTCTCCTAGAGTCGATCAAAGCAAGCTTAGGCTTTGACGTGTGCCTTGGCGTAGTCGATCGCCTGCTGCACCGTCGTGATTTTTTCGGCTTGTTCGTCCGGGATTTCCATTTCGAATTCGTCTTCAAGCGCCATCACCAGTTCAACGGTGTCGAGCGAATCAGCGCCCAGATCGTCAACGAACGACGACTCGGTCTTGATGTCTGCCTCTGCGACGCCCAACTGCTCAGCGACGATTTTCTTAACGCGTTGTTCGATATCCGACATATTTTACTCCAATGAGTGGTTACAGAAAGTGCGCGCATTTTAGCAGGTTTGCGCACTGATATTCACTTTTAACTTTTGTTCCGAAGAAAGACCAAGCCCCGGTTAAAAGCGCCCAACTTTCGATTTAATTGACGTACATTCCGCCGTTGACGTGCAACGTCGTGCCCGTGATATAACCCGCCTGCGGCGACGCAAGGAAATTAACAGCCGCCGCGATATCTTCTGGCGCGCCCAGGCGCCCGAGCGGAATCTGCTGCAGCAACGCTGCGGTTTGGTCTGCACCGAGTACCTTGGTCATGTCGGTGTCGATAAAACCAGGCGCGACGCAGTTTACAGTGATGTTACGGCTGCCAATCTCGCGTGCCAGTGCGCGGCTCATGCCTGCAACCCCGGCCTTGGCTGCGGCATAGTTCATCTGGCCCGGGTTGCCGGTGGAACCGACCACCGAGGTGATGTTAATGATGCGGCCATGCTTGGCTTTCATCATGCCGCGCAGCACAGCCCGCGACAGCCGCCCGACTGCGGTGAGGTTGGTCGCGATGACGCTGTCCCACTCCTCATCCTTCATGCGCATGGCCAGCTGGTCCTGCGTAATGCCGGCATTGTTGACCAGTATGGTGACCGCGCCAAATTCCCTCTGTATTTCGTCAATGACGGCGGCACAACGGGCTGCGTCATTGACGTCGAGAACGAGGCCTTTGCCTCGCGCACCCAGATAGTCGGAGATGGCGCCCGCGCCCGATCCAGATGTCGCGGTACCAATTACTCTTGCGCCGCTGTCGGCCAGCGATTGGGCAATGGCGCGTCCGATACCGCGCGACGCGCCGGTGACCAGCGCAATCTGGCCTTCCAGATTGGTTGGGTTTGTCATTGTTTCAGAGCCTCCAAAACGGCGTTCAGCGACGCCTGATCGATAATTGCGTGGCCGGTCAAGTCGCCATTGATGCGCTTGGTCAGGCCTGCGAGCACTTTTCCGGGGCCGCATTCCACGACATCGCGCACGCCTGTCTCGGCCATTTTCTGCACCGATTCGACCCAGCGCACCGGGCTGGCAGCCTGCCGGACCAGGGCGTCCTTGATCGCATCGACATCGCTCTGGATCGCGACATCGGCGTTGTTAATTAACGGAACCTGCGGCGCGTCGAAGTGCAGGCCGGCCAGATATTCGCGCAACCGGTCCGACGCCGGCTTGAGCAGCGATGAATGGAACGGCGCCGATACCGGCAGTGGCAAGGCGCGTTTTGCGCCCTTTGCCTTGGCGATCTCGCATGCCCGTTCAATGGCCGCTTTGTGACCGGCAATCACCACCTGTGCGGGGGCGTTGAAATTGACGGCTTCTACAATCTGTCCCTGTGCAGCCTCGGCGCAGGCGGCAAGAACATCCGCGTCCGACAAGCCCAGGATCGCCGCCATGCCGCCCTCTCCGACCGGCACGGCTTCCTGCATGACCTTGGCACGGAAACGCACCAGCGGCACCGCGTCCTTGAATGCGATGACGCCGGCAGCCACCAAAGCCGAATATTCGCCAAGACTATGTCCGGCCACGACCGTCGGCTTTGCCCCGCCCGCGTCGAGCCAAGCGCGGTACATCGCCACGGCCGCGGTCAACATGACCGGTTGCGTGTTGGTAGTGAGATCCAGCTCGTCTTTGGGACCGTCCGCGATCAGTCTGGCCAGGTCGAACCGCAACGCGTCAGATGCTTCCGCGAGCGTCTGCCGCACAACCGCATTGTCGGCGAAACCATTCAACATGCCGACAGCCTGCGAACCCTGACCAGGGAAAACAAAAGCAAAATTGCGCATAGCGTTTTAAATTGTTGGGAATGAATTGAACCTACATGCGGGCGACCACGGCGCCCCATGTAAAGCCGCCACCGACGCCTTCCATCATGACGTTGTGGCCAGGCTTGATGCGGCCGTCTCGCACACCGGCATCCAGTGCCAGTGGGATCGACGCCGCGGACGTGTTGCCGTGCTGATCTACCGTGACAATCATTTTGTCCATGCCGAGGCCGAGTTTTTTGGCGGTGCCCTGCATGATGCGAATATTGGCCTGGTGCGGCACGATCCAATCCACTTGCGACGCATCCATTTGCGCAAGCTGCAACGCTTCGTTGGCGACCTTGTCGAGCAATCCGACTGCGAGTTTGAACACCGCCTGCCCGTCCATGTACATGAAAGCATTGCCCTCGATTGCACCATTGCTGATCTTGCCGGGGCCGCAAAGGATATCGCCGTAATTGCCATTCGCGTGCAACTTGGTTGCCAGCACGCCCGGCTCGTCCGATGCCGACATCACCACTGCACCGGCGCCGTCGCCAAACAACACACAAGTTGCACGATCCTTGAAATCGACGATACGCGAAAATACTTCCGCGCCGATGACGAGCACGTTCTTGTGCGCGCCGGCCTTGATGAAATTGTCAGCGACAGACACGGCATACACGAAGCCACTGCACACCGCCTGTACGTCCATCGCGGCGCATTCATTCGTAATGGCCAGTTTGCGCTGCACCACGCACGCCGTGCTCGGAAAACCGCCAAAAAAGTCCGGGGTCGACGTAGCGAGGATGATGAGATCGACGTCGTTAGGATGGAGCTTTGCCATCTCCAGCGCGCGCTTGGCTGCCTCTACCGCCAGGTCGCTCGACTGCGTCTCGGCGTCGGCGTAATGGCGCGCGGAAATACCGCTCCGCGACACGATCCATTCGTCGGAGGTCTCGACTCCCTGGCTTGCCAGTTTTGCGGTCAACTGCTGGTTGGTAACGCGATTGGGAGGCAGGTAGCTGCCGGTGCCGATAATTTTGCTGTAGAGAGTCATGCGGTTTTCTGTTCTATTGATTCTGTTGTGCCGGCTGCCTCGCCCGGCGTGACTGCTGCCTGCGGCATGAAGTCCGCCATCTTGATCGAGATACCCGCAAGCACGTCATGCTTCGCCGCGTCATACGCGCGCTTGATCGCCCACTGATAGCCATATGCATCGGCTCTGCCGTGACTCTTGAATACAAGTCCGCGCAAGCCAAGCAGGCAGCCGCCATTGTAGCGGGAAGGATTGAGTCGTTGCGAAATCGCCTTCAGGGCGCCGCGTGCAATCAGCGCGCCGAGCAAGGTGAGCGGAGTGCGCTTGAACTCGGTAGTGAGCACGCTCTTGACGAAGCGGCCAAGGCCTTCTGACGCCTTTAGCGTGACGTTTCCGACAAACCCGTCGCACACCACAATATCCGTGGTGCCGCGGAAAATGTCATCCCCCTCGACATTGCCGTAGAAGTTCAGCAAGCCCTTTGCGTGATCTGCACGAAGCAGCTCGGCGGTTTGCTTGACGACGTCGTTGCCCTTGATGTCCTCTTCGCCCACGTTGAGCAATCCGACAGATGGCTTGCCCTTGTTTTCAACGGCCGCCACCAATGCAGAACCCATCAATGCAAACTGATGGAGATGCCGTGGCTCGCAATCGACATTCGCGCCAAGATCGAGCATGTAGGTGGGACCGTCTTTTTGATTGGGAAGAATACTGCAGATCGCCGGCCGGTCGACGCCGGGCACGGTCTTCAACACATAGCGCGAGATCGCCATCAAGGCGCCGGTATTGCCGGCCGAGACGCATGCCTGCGCGCTTCCTTCTTTGACCAGATTCAGCGCGACGCGCATCGACGAATCTTTTTTGCGACGCAAGGCGACTTCGAGCGCATCGTCCATTTCGACGACCTCGCTCGCGTTCACGATGGAGAGGCGCGGATGGCCGGTCGCCTTGTGTTTTTTCAGTTCGGCCGCCAGCTGATCTGCGAGGCCGACAAGAATCAGTTCGGCGTCGGGCTCACTGTCGACAAACGAAATGGCGGCGGGAATGGTGACTACCGGGCCGTGATCGCCGCCCATGCAGTCAATGGATATTTTGATTGTCATTGTTTTGATTCAGTGCCTCGATCCAGGCTCATTATGAGGCCAGATCAGCTTGATTCAAAATGACGCGACACGTGTTCGGCATACGAAAAAACGGCGCGAAGTTCTGCACTTTCTGCGCCGCTTTTCATGGCTGGAACGGATTGTTATTCGTCGTTTTTGGTCTTCAAAACCTTACGGCCGCGATAAAAACCGTTCGGGCTGATGTGGTGACGCATATGCGTTTCACCGGTGGTTGGCTCGACGCTCAATTGAGGCGCGACCAGGAAGTCGTGCGAGCGATGCATACCGCGCTTGGACGGCGACTTTTTGTTTTGCTGAACAGCCATGATAAGTACTCCTAAACCTTAAGTTTCAAAATTTTAACACAGCCGATTCGCAATATTTGCTGCAAATCGGCAATTCGCAATCAGAGCAGCCGACAACTCAACTTTTCTGCTTGATATTCTTCAGTACGGCAAAGGGTGAAGGCTTGCTGTCCGGCTTCACTTCATCAATCAGGGGCGTACCGGGACATACATCGTGCTTGGGCGCCAGCGGCAGCGCCAGCAGGCTTTCGTCCTCGATCAACTCCATCACATTCATCGTCCTTGAACCGACGATGACATCGATGGTGTCATCCGCAATGGCATCGTCGATTTCGTCAGCCTGCTCCTCGCTCTTGGCAAGCACAACGATGGACTGCGACGCGAAGTCGAAATCGAACGGCGCCACACACCGCTGACAGATAAGCGGCACCGCTGCTGCAACCGACAACGTCAGCTGAGGATATCCAAGCGGGTTAAGCCCGCCGACCACTGACCACTGCAGGGCGCCGGACGGATTGACGCATTCCGCCGCCAGCCTTTTAAGATCGAGAACGGGCGTTTCGCCTTCCAGCCGCTCTTTCAGGCGGCAGAATTCAAAAGCATCAATGACAAGAGCGCTCATAGACGACTGCCGACCCCGGAAAACCTGCGATAATAACAGGCTTTTCCCTTAATCGTCAAAGCCTTAGCCGGTATTTGTTGAGCAATCATTCAAAAAGTCACGCACGATGGTGTTTGTCCCTTCCACGCCCAGGCTGATCCTGGGATCGAGTTCGATTTACCGCAGCGAGTTGCTGTCGCGCCTGCGTATTCCGTTCGAAACGATGATCCCCGCTATCGACGAAACGCCCCGCACAGGCGAAGCGCCCGAAGCGACCGCCTGCCGTCTCGCGCACGAAAAAGCGATGGCCATCGCGCAGCAGGTCCCCGGCGCCCTTGTCATCGGCGCCGATCAGGTGGCGTCCCTAGATGGGCGACAAATCGGCAAGCCGGGTTCGCACGACAATGCGCTGCGACAGCTGCAGGCGATGCGCGGCCGCGAAGTCGTCTTTCACAGCGCGCTGTGCCTGTACGATGCCAGGCCGCAAATCAGCACGCCTAAATGTCAGGTGGAAAACATATCGACAAAGGTCACCTTCCGCGATTTGCCCGACGCGGAACTCGACGCTTATCTCCGCATTGAGCAACCGTACGACTGTGCGGGCAGCGCAAAAAACGAAGCGCTAGGCATCGCAATCATCGAAAAGATCGCCAGTGACGACCCAACCGCATTGACCGGACTTCCGCTGATTGCCTTGACAAGCATGTTGCGCAAGGCGGGCGTGCCGTTCTTCGCACGCTAGGCTGTCCACGCCGCTCCAATTTCTTTCTCTACCTATCTATGCCTGGCATTCTCTATCTCATTCCCAACACGCTCGGGCCGAGTGATGACAGTTCGCTGGATTCCGTCCTGCCGGCGGAGGTGCAAACTGTTGCCGCGCGACTGGACTACTTCATCGCGGAAAATGCCAAAACGACGCGCGCGTTTTTGAAGCTGGTGGACAGGTGCGTGAAGCTGGCAAAGCCGATACAAGACATCCGGATCGCAGAACTGAACGTCCATTCAGACGCCAAAAACCTGCCCGCATTGCTTGCCCCCCTGCTCTCGGGCATCGATGCCGGGCTCGTGTCGGAAGCTGGCGTGCCCGCCGTTGCAGACCCCGGGGCGGACCTGGTGCGACTGGCGCACCAGCACGACATTCAGGTGCGGCCATTGGTCGGACCGTCCTCGCTTTTGCTGGCCGTTATGGCGAGCGGACTCAACGGGCAGAGTTTTGCGTTCAATGGCTACCTGCCCATCGACGCGGCAGCGCGCACCAGGCGCATCCGACAGCTGGAAGAGCGGTCGCGTCAGGAGAAGCAAACGCAATTATTCATCGAAACCCCGTACCGCAATATCGCCCTGCTGGAAACGCTGGCGGCAACGTGCCAGACCACGACCATGATCAGCGTCGCCACCGACCTGACACTGCCTTCCGAGTACATTCGCACACAAACCGCTGGACAGTGGAAGGCGGAACTCGCGACCGGCAATGGCCCGCAGCTGCATAAAAGGCCTACGGTGTTTTTGTTTCTGGCCACGTAAACGTGCGAAACGACGGTGTTTCACCGTCGTTTCGCTTGTTCCTGAAAAGGAACATTTCCAAGAAGCGCGAGGCTTCCTGCGCGTCCCAAGGGGGACGGCGTCGTTCATTATCTGGCGAGCACGCTTATTGCAAACGCCTCGTATGTCCCATCAATGATGCACGCACATTAACTATAGCGCGCGTGAGTCGGATTTCAAGAAAAGATTTTCTCCTCTTCCGCGCTTACTTCAAGCTCGGCAGGACGCTTTGCCCGATCGATTTGACCGCGGACGCACCCACTGCCGCGCCAAATTTTTTCAGCACGCGGTCCGACAAGCCTTCGCGCTGCGTGTAATCCACCACATTCGTCGCCTTGAACTGGTCACGTGCCACGCTTTCGACGGTGCCGAAGCCATCTGCCAGTCCGAGATCAACCGCTTTCGCACCGCTCCAGAACAGGCCCGAGAACATGTCCGGCGTTTCCTTCAGACGCGCGCCCCTGCCCTTGCGCACCACGTCAATGAACTGCTGGTGGATTTCTTCCAGCATGTTCAGCGCGTAGTTTTTTTGCGCATCGCTCATCGGACTGAACGGATCAAGGAAACCCTTGTTTTCGCCAGCGGTCAGCAGGCGGCGCTCCACGCCCACTTTCTCCATCGCCCCGGTGAAACCAAAGCCGTCCATCAATACCCCGATCGATCCGACAATGCTGGCCTTGTTGACATAGATGCGGTCAGCCGCTGCGGCAATGTAGTAACCGCCAGACGCGCAAATTTCATCGACCACGACATAGAGCGGCTTTCGCGGATATTTTTTGCGCAGACGCGTGATCTCGTCATTAATGATGCCCGCCTGCACCGGGCTGCCGCCAGGACTGTTGATCGCGAGAATGATACCGACCGAGCCCTGGTCTTCGTAAGCCTTGGTCAATGCCGAAATTACCGAATCAGCGTCGCCAGCACCCTTGTTCTCGATCGTGCCGTCGATCCGGACGAGCGCGGTATGCCGGCCAACCGTTTCCATTTCGCTGCCAGAGCGGCTGAAGCCAGCCCACACCACGAAGCCGATCAGCAACAGCGTGACGGACTTGAAGAAAATACCCCAGCGACGCCGCGCACGCTGCTCCTTAAGATTGGCAAAGGCCAGCTTCTCGAGGACGTCGCGTTCCCATCCGGGGTTTGGCTGTGACGGCTGGGAAGAAGATGGCGGTGTGCGTTGGTCGTAATCGTTGTTCATGTTGTCATTCACCTTGTTCCGCACGGCTCATGCGCGTGCGGGTCCTACATAGTCGTCCGGCTGCCAGAATACCTGATTCTCTTTTTCCATGATGCGCAGCTTGCGCAGGCGACCGCCTCGACACGGACCACCCTCGCAACGTCCGCTTTCGGGTGCATACAGCGCGCCATGCGTGGCGCATATCAGGTAGTGCCCGCCCGATTCAAAGAATTCACCCTTGTTCCAGTCGAGTTCGATGGGTACATGCGCACAGCGGTTCAGATACCCATAAACCTGTCCGCCATAGCGCACGACAAAGCCGGTGGCGTCATCGTTGCCCGCGGTGAGGGGAAACCGGATGCCCCCGCCGCCTTCCTGCAATTCCGCGGAAGAGCACACCGGTATCCACACGGACATGGCGTCATCCATTTTCATTGAGCCAGGCATGCAGTTCCGCCGTCGAGCTTGCTGCGTATATCGGTGCCAGCTGATCCAGTTCATGCGGGGGATGGGCGCCGTAATACACCGCGATGCCGGACGCTCCGGCATTTTGCGCAAGCAACAAGTCATGTGTGGTGTCGCCTATCATCACCGTGCGTTGCATGTTCTGCCCAAGCTGATGCGTCAGTTCCTGCAACATGGCCGGATGTGGTTTGGAGAAGGTTTCGTCCGCGCAGCGCGTCGCATCGAACAGCGATGCAAGACCGGAGGCCTGCAACGCCCGGTTCAGGCCGACCCGGCTTTTGCCTGTCGCCACAGCAAGGAAATAGCCTTGCGCGGACAAGTCCGTCAGCATCTCCGGCACGCCGTCGAACAAGGCCAGGTTGCTGTCCTGATTCAGGTAGCGATAGCGATAGCGCTCGACGAGCCGCGGATATTGTTCGGCTCGCATTTCGGGAATCGCGGTTTCCATTGCCCGTTGCAGGCTGAGCCCGATGACCTGTGCGGCGGCATGGTCGTCCGGCACCGGCAGTCCGACGTCGCGCGCGGCGGCCTGAATGCAATTGACAATGGTGCCGGTACTGTCCATCAAAGTACCGTCCCAGTCGAACACGATGAGATCGAATTGTCGTCTTGCCATCTGGTTGGCCCGGCATGTACCGGCCCTGTTCCGTTTATAAGGAATGAGTGTGCAGATACGCTCGCACCCTTACCGACCGGCCGCGTCCAGGCTCTTCAGGAAGCGCTCGCACTCCGGCGGCAGCGGTGCCTTCAGGGTGACCTGCTTGCCGGACTCCGGGTGATTAAAGGTGAGCCGATAGGCGTGTAAAAACATTCTCTTCAAGGCGACGCGCTCGCCGTCCGCCTTCTGCAGTGCCCGATTCAATGCAAAGTCACCATATTTGTCGTCCCCGACGATAGCAAAACCGCTAGAGGCTAAATGGACGCGGATCTGGTGTGTGCGGCCGGTCTTTAATTCAGCTTCGAGCAGGGCATAGGGACCATAACGCCGGACAAGGTTGAAGATGGTATGGGACGGCATGCCGTCCGACTGCACACGCACGCGGCGCTCGCCCTCTGCCGTGGAATATTTGTGCAGGGCCAGTTTCACGTGCTGGCGTTCGTTCTTCCAGTCGCCGTGCACCAGCGCCAGGTAACGCTTGTCCGGCTCACCCTCGCGAATCTGTTCATGCAGATTGGTCAGCGCGGAGCGCTTTTTGGCGAGCATGAGCACGCCGGAAGTATCGCGGTCGAGCCGGTGAACCAGCTCAAGAAACTTGGCATCAGGGCGCGCTGCCCGCAATTGCTCGATCACGCCGTAGCTGACGCCCGAACCACCGTGCACAGCCACCCCCGCCGGCTTGTCGATGACGAGCAGGTGGCTGTCTTCAAGCAATATCTTGAATTCGGCACCCGGCACCTCGTGCACTTCCTTCTCCGCCATGCGGATGGGCGGAACGCGAACGGTATCCCCTTCGAGCAGCCGATAGGTTTGATCAATCCGGCCTTTGTTCACCCGCACTTCACCGGAACGCAAGACCCGGTAGATGTGACTTTTGGGAACGCCCTTGCAGATGCGCAGCAAAAAGTTATCGATGCGCTGTCCGGCCTCCTCCTCTGAGATCGTCAGCAGTTGCACTTGCGCCAGGAGCTGGGGCGGGACCTGTGGCGACCGGGCGAGCGAAGCAGTTTGCGCCTCTTTCCCGGAAAATCTCGCTAAGTCCTTCATTTTGAATATATAATCGACTCGCAATGGCAGTCGCCATTACGCGTGTAAGAATAAAAAGCACATTCTACACCTGGGGCGAAGTGCAATTGGAAATGCTGCTGGAA
>Ga0366762_1016_pt1 | contig 15864 bp, 13 predicted proteins | sample TotcelHN113001M4_FD_207057 | JGI IMG/M metagenome (GOLD analysis project Ga0366762, IMG submission 207057) | Enriched cells from coal bed in the Powder River Basin, Montana, United States - Total cells N11 rep1 HSBNCT.N11.300.1.M4 ... | reverse complement strand
ATGGGCGCGCGCAGGCAATGATGCTGCAGGCGCGCCGCGTAGTCCGCCACCAGCGGACGCAGCGCCTGCTCGCGTCCGCTGCGCGGTACGCGCACGGTTTCGCGCAACAGCTCGAAATGCACTTCGGAGCCGCCCTTGGTTCGTACGGCGAATAACAGATAGGCCGGACATTGCAGGACACTCGCAATAATATAAGGACCGATCGGGAACGCCGCCGGCGCGCCGAGGAAGTCCGCTGTCATCACCTGGGGATGCGAAGACACTGGCACGCGATCGCCGGCGATCACGACGAATTCCCCCCGCGCGACGCGTTCGCCCAGCAGCATCGCTGTATGCGGCGTCATCTCCGTCACCTGCATCAGGTTCAACCCGCTGTCCGGGTTCAAGGCGGCGAGCATCTGGTTGAAGGCGCGTGCGTGCCTGGTATGCACGAGGATCGTCAAGCGCATGTTGCCGTGCCGGCGCGACAGTACCCTGCCCAGTTCGAGGTTGCCGAAATGCGAGCAGATCAATAACGCGCCACGCCCTTCACTGATCAGACGATCGATTTCAGCCACGCCATGAAAGCTGACCTGGTCCAGCTTGAACAGCCCGTTCCATAACAGCATCTTGTCCAGAATGCTTTCCGCGAAGGCGGCGAAGTGACCCAACACGCCTGTCATCCCGGTTTGCACTGGCGTCAGCGCCGCGATGCGACCCAGGTAATCGCGCGACGCGCGGCGGGCAAGCGGCTTGCTCAATACGTACCACAGCAATACCGGATACAGCACCAGGCGAAACGGCCAGCGGCCCAGCAGGCGATATACGCCGAACAGGAAACGCATGCCGGCGACGAAAGTGACTTCATTGATGCTGGACCAGTGACGATGCGCCCTCATTGCGTGCGCCACTTTCGCGCCAGCAGTCGCGGCATGCGCAGCAGCATGCCGCAGAACAGCACTGCGTGCATACGGGTGATCAGGAGGTTGTCGAGCAACATGCGGAAGTGCGAGACGCCGTCGCTAGGATACGAAACGCGCGTCGGCAGGTTGACCACATCCAGCCCGTCCCAGAACAGCCGCACCACGATATCGGTATCGAAATTCATGCGCGTCCCGATACGGTGGCGGGCGGCGAGCGCGATCACCGGGGCAACGGGATACACGCGGAAGCCGCACATCGAATCCCTGATCTGCAACGACAGCGTATTGATCCAAACCCACACATGCGTCAGGTAACGGCCATACAGGCGTACGGCCGGCACGGTGTCATCGTAGACCGGGTAGCCGCACACCACGCTGCGGGGATACGCCGCGGCGGTGGTGAGAAAAAGCGGAATGTCCTCGGTTCGATGCTGGCCATCGGCGTCGATCTGCAGCACATGGCTGTAGCCACGCGCTGCAGCTTGCGCAAACCCGGTCAGCACCGCGGCGCCCTTGCCTCGATTTTCGGCATGACGCACCAGAATCACCTGGTCGAACGTTGAGGCAAGCTCCTCCAGCACGCGCGCACAGGCTGCGGAACTGCCGTCGTCGACCAGCAAGCATGGCAGATCATGATGCAAAATGGCACGTACCACGGCACCGATTGCCCGTTCGTGGTCGTACACCGGGACCACGACAACAGGATGGAAACGATCAGCCATGTGTTTCTCCTGCGAACAGGATCCGCCCGCTGGCGTGCTGGGTATCGCGCGAAAAATAACGGAAGTGCAGGCAGCCGCGATCGATATCGTGCGTCAGCTCCAGCGTCACAGGTTTGCCTGCCTGGATCACATGCTGGAACTTCAGGGCGTGCACGGCACGAAAGTGCGGCGGCAGCGCGAAGTATTCGCGCCCCTTGCCAATCGCCCAGTCCAGCTGCACAACGCCGGGCAGGATAGGCGCCTCAGGAAAATGCCCATCAAAATAATACAGTTCGGGTGGCACGATCAACTCCAGTTCGACCCGCTGCGCTTCGCGCACGACTTCCCGCACCGCCGGAACGCGCGGGCGCTCGTCCAGCGTGGCCAGCAACAGCGCATGCGTTGTTTTACCCTGCGCATTCAACGGCATGCGGTCCAGGTAGCGCCAGCGCCGCGGCAGCGCAACAGGCTCCACCGCGCCGAGCAAGACATCCCGCAAGCGTCCGTTCACCGCCAGTTTGCCCTGGTCTCGCAGCAAACATTTGCCCCGTTCGGACAGCACAACGAACGCCGCCAGCCGCTGCCGCTCGCGCGGATCATCTTCACACACGACGACGCGAACATCGGTAACCAGGTCGGACGCCTGCAGCACATGTTCTATGGCATCCAGCGAAATTCGCTTTTCCTCGATTTTGGCAATGCGGTCGGCACGGCCCTGCAACAGGAAGCTGCCATCGTTTTGCATCGCGGCCCGATCGGCCAGGCAAAACCATTCGCCATCCGGAAGATGGGAAGAGCGCACCGCGAGCAAACCGTGCACCGCCATGCGGCACGCAACGCCCGGCAGCGGATGCCATGGGGCCTCGGCGTTCGAGGTGTTCTGCCGCCAGGCGATGCCGCCGGTTTCAGAACTGCCGTACACCTCGATCGGGACTTGTCCGAGTAACATGCCCGCCAGTTGCGCCGACGCCGGCGGCAACGGACCGCCAGAGGAAAAAACCGCACGCAGTGGAGGTGCATTTCCTGCCCATTGCACGTGCTGCGGCAGGCGCTTCAGAAATGCCGGGCTGGCGATCAGCGTGCACGCGCCGTCGCCGGCCATGCGCGCCAGATCTTCCGGAAAATGGATCATCTGCGCATGGATGGCGCGGCCAGTCGCGAGCGGCCACAGTATCTTGAACAGCAGGCCGTAGATATGCTGATGCGAGACCGTGGCAAGGATGGTCGATTCACCAAGGCGAACACCAAATAAGGACTCCAGCGTGGCAACCTCGCTGGCGAGCTGCGATAGCCGTTTGTCGATTGGCTGCGCTTCGCCGCTGGTGCCGGAGGTATGCACGACAAGCACCACCGCGCCTTCGACCGGGGCAGGATGGTCGATATCAGCGCCGACGTCGTCAACGGTCGCCTTCAGCGGCGACCATGCGGGCGGAAAATCGCCGAGGAACCCGTCGACCGATTTGCAGAGCGCCACGCAGCTCGCGAGCAATGTGTCGGCTGCCAGCCAGATCACTTTGGATGCATCCCACGCGCCTAACAGTGCAGCGGCAAATTCGATGCTGTCTTCGAGGTAGAGGGCGAATTTCCGGCCGGACGCCTTGTTCAGCACACTGCGCCAGGCTGCTACGCGACCGAGGAACGCATCCCTGGTGATGGGCGCGCCATCACGCCAGCCGACCACATGCTCAGCCGGGCGCGACGCTGTCAACCGCAGCAGATCGAAAACCGGCTCAGACATGATGCAGACGTTTGAAGCGCAGCCGCACCAGGTATTCGCCGCCAAACAGCAGGCCCATCAATACGTAGGAAACAACGCCTGTGTAGAGCGACCATACCGCTTCCGAGGCCCACAATGCAGTCCCCAGCGCAATGCTGCCATTGAGGAGAAAAAACATACACCAGACTTGCGTTACGCGTCGCGTGTAGGCAACCACAACCGGGGGCAGGTCGGCTTCACGCACGCGCGCGAATCGTTCGATCACGGATGGCGGGCAGATCAGGCTGTAGCCGAAGGTCGCCAGCATCGCGCCGTTGACCAGTACCGGATACAGTTTCAGCGGCAACAGCACATTGGCCCAGATTGCAACGAGAGCAAGCAGCAGGATGGCGGCGACCGACCAGCGCACGGCGGCGCCGACCTTCAAGGCGGGCAGGCGTGTTGCCGCTGCCAGCACCAACAGGCCAGCCAGCCAGCGCGGCTGTATGTGCCCGTGCCCGAACCAGATGGCAAGCGGGTACGTCAGCGTGATAAGCACGGTCAGGCCGGTCATGAAAGCGCGGTTTATGCCGCCTGCTCCGAACCGGGGTCGGACAGCGCATTGACCACATCCTCGATGGTGCGAACGGCCTTGAACACTTCCGGCTGCAGGCGCCTGCCCGTCATTTGCTTGAGCTTCACGGCAAGATCTACCGCATCGATGCTGTCGATGTCGAGATCGACGTACAGGTTCGACTGCAGCGACAATTTCGACTTGTCCAGTTCAAACATTTCTGCGAGCAGGTCGACGATCCACGCATACAGTTCATCCTTGCTCATCGTGGCGATGGATACCATGTTTTAACTCCTCTTGTTGCTTTTTGACATTTCAATCAACGATGCCAGCGCCCGCACCGACGCAAAGTGGCGGCGCGTATCTTCCGCTTCGGCGGACAGCGAAATCCCATACCGCTTCTGCAGGGCGACGCCCAGCTCAAGCGCGTCGATGGAGTCAAGGCCCAGTCCTTCACCGAACAGAGGGGCGTCCGTGTCGATGTCGTCCGGACGGACGTCTTCGAGCTGGAGCACATCGATAATCATTTCCTTCACTTCCTGTTCAAGCATGGTGTTGAGTTCCTTGGTAAAGTAATGTTGCAGGTAACCGGTCAGACGCCGCGCCGCGATTGCATCTGTCGCACCGTCTCCAATGAAGCGGCCAATCGGAATGTCCTCGCCGACGTCGATGCGAAAGTGCGCCGCCCGTGGCGGCACGCGCCACCACTTTTCGCCTTTTCCCAGCGTGACCGGATCGCAGCGGATGACCACTGGCGTCACATCGCGCATACCACGCACGGCAATGTTTGCAGCGCCTCGTTTCAAGGCGATAAGGCCGTCGTGTTCGCTGCGTGTGCCTTCCGGAAAAATAATCAGGTTATTGCCCGACCGCAAGGATGCAATGCAATCGTTGACAAGGCCGATCCCGGCATCATTATTGATGTAACCCGCGGCTCGCACCGATCCGCGGGTAAACGGATTGTTCCAGAGCCGCCCCTTGACGACGCAGTCCGCGTCCTTCACGAGCGCCATCAAGAAGACTGCATCAATCAAGGTGGGATGGTTGGCAAGAATCAGCAATCCATTGCGCTCCAATCGTTGTGCTCCAACAATTTCGTACCGCAACACGCCCAGCGCCTGCATCATCCAGACAAACGCGCGAAAGACGACCCTGATGACGCCGCGCGCCGCCGCGACGCGTTTCCGGCGCTCCCGCACAAAGACGTTCAACACCGGGAAAACCACCACGCGCAACAACAGCCCGCCCACACCGAAGACAGTAAAACTCAAACCGGTAGCCAGGACACGCCAGCCGCGCGACAACCCCTCACGCATCGCGCGTCCAATGCCAGCGCCGATTTCCCGCAATACGCTCCAGCGCCGGCTCGCGTCGCAACTGGAAGCGTAACACCTGCAGGCTGGGCGGCAGCGCTGGCTTGCCGGTCGCACCGGATATGGCAATCGACCAGCGCAGGCGAATGACGTCGTCCGATGCCGGGACCATCAACCAAGCCCAGGCGTGCGGTTGCTCATCACAATCTTCGAAGGGTGCAAACACCGGGGGCGGGTTCTCGTCGTACGAGACGAGCAGCACACATGGCGCGCCGTCAGCCAACAGGCTGCACGCCTCGATCACCGCATGTTCCACCGAACTGCTGCCCGCAGCAACCGCCACATGATTGGCCTGGTCGCCACGCGCAATCGAGAACAAACCGGCGCTGGCGTTATGTACCGCAAGACCGAATGCAGTGGGCGACAACGGCGCATCCTGCACCAAGTCCATCAGCAGCTCGACCGCGCGCCTGACCTCTCCGTGACGCGAGCAGAAAACGACCGGGATATCATTCTTGCCCTCCGCGCAGCGATATGCCGCGTCCAGCGCCATCTTGCCAAGAAAGCCGGCGCGGCGCCGCAGCATAGGCGACATGGGCGTCCCCTTGGGCTCGCCGCTGCCGCTAATGCGCCACGGCGTTTCGGCCCAAGAGGCCCACGCTTGCGGAGAATCAAGGCCCGGCGCCCACGCTGCGCAAGCCGCGACAGAAAAACTGACCCCGTCCAACTGCATTGTCCCGTACCCCTGAGGTCATCTAAAAAGGCGGCCACGCCAGTATGTATGCTGCTGAGATGCAAAACGGGGCAATTATAGATAAGCACCCTCGCTTGGGCAAACGAGGAATGGCGGGCTGTTGCCAATGGCCCTCACCTACCGTTCCGTTGTGTGCCATCGCCGGAACAGCCCGCAGCACGATGGGTGCTTGTACCACTTGCCGCCTGCGCCGGGCGCGAATAATAGTGTTTAGTCATGACAATTTCCATCCATGAATATGCCTCGCTGCGCAGGGAGCGACTTCCGGGTCGGTTACGTCACCTTAACTTCGTATCGCGACGGAAAAAGAAAAGCCAGCCGGAAGGCTGGCTTTTGCTTTCGCGCGAGGACTTCCCCGTCAGAAGTTTTCCACAATGGCTTTCATCTGTGGCTTGTCAACCGGCGTGGTCAGGCTGGACGGGGTCAGCATGAACATGTACTTCTGCGATACCCATTTACCGCCGGACCAGTACGCCAGGCCCATCCATACGTCGCTGTTGGTGCCCATGTATTTGGCCATGGCTGCACCTTCTGCGAGGCAGGTGTCGTTTTGCGCCCAGCCCGTTTCGCCGAGGAACAGCTTGACCTTGTTGGCGCGCGCCCATGCGGAGATATTGTCCAGCGCGCGCGCCGTTTTACCGGTCGAGCAGGTGGAGTGCGTACCGGATGAGTCCGAATCCAGGTACTGGTGCACTTCGAATGCGACGGCGCCGTGGCCGCTGTAACCTTGCCATACTGCAGCGTTGCCGCTTTTCTCCCATGCCCACGCGGCGGTCCAGTTAGTGCCAGGGATCAGGATCAGCTGTTTCGCGCCAGCCTTGCGAATACCGTAAATCGCGTAGTCGGCCGCAGCCTTCCATTGCGCTGCGGTCTGCACATGTGGCTCGTTCATGATGCCGAAAATGACATTCGGATAGGCCTTGAACGCCAGAGCGACACGCTTCCAGAAGTTGCCGAACTGGGACGCAGGCAAGCCATCCTTGGTCGCAATCATTCTCGACTTTTGTACGCTTGAGTCGTATTTGGCGCCGTAATCGTGCGGGTCCAGGATCACATACATGCGCTTGCTCGCCGCATAGTCGACCACGGCCTTGATGCGCGCCAGCTCAACCAGGTTCAACTCGCCCATGTTGACCGGCTGCAGGCGCGGGCCGGAGAACGGCAGGCGAATTGCCGTAAAACCCTTGCTCTGGTAATAGTCGATCTCCGCGTTGTTCGGATAGGTGTACTTGACGTTCACAGCGGCGTGCACGTCGCTCGACGAATATTCCGCCCCGGACAAGTTGATCGCTTTCAACTTGATCGATGTGCTCGATATTGGCAAGGGGGCAATGGTCGCGTGCGCGACGCCGGAAACAATGGACAAGCCCGCAACAAGTGTTGCAAGATATCGACGGAAGTGATGAGAATTGTTCAAGATAGTACCTTTTTCCAAGAAGATGCAAGAACATGTGAATGGGAAAGAACAATTCTATGCGCCAAGTTTCCGCATGGATACGCAAACGTTAAAATATTTTACGATTTGTTCCCGTACAGATACATTTTCATGCGCTTCTTGCAAAGCTCGATTTCAAAACATCATCCATTATTGGTTGCAGGACATGCCGTTTGGCTCACATTCGCCCCGCACGACCTCTGCCGGCAGCCCGGCTTCACGATTTTTCCATCTTGGAAAAGCAACAAACCCGCCGTTGCGGGTTTTTTGTTTCCCCGGCAGCGCCTCCTCAGGTGAAGACCACCCTAAAACGCAGGGCGCCCACCGCGCGCCAGAACAACGCGCAAGGGGGAATCAGCGCCGATGTCACAATCATTTCGGCGACATGGAGGGGGGCGCGTGATGTCCCCTGCAATCGTCGCCAGCAAAAGCGCGCCGTCATGCAGGCCCATCCGGCAGCGGCAATGCTCGCCGGCAGCGGCGCATCGCCCGCCGCGCCCGACAGCGCGAGCAGCAAAAGTGCCACCGTCAGGTAGTAATCCCACCTGGGTTTGGCGCGAATCTTCTGGCGGTAGCGGCGCGGGTGCTTTTTGTACAGCAGCGCATCGAACAGGATTTTCTTTTGCTGCGAGATGCTGACGCCCCATGGCGCTGGCCTGACCGGATGGACGACAACCGCATCGGGTCCCTGCACAATGCGCGCCTCCAGATCGAGTAAGCGGAAATAAAGATCGCTGTCCTCGCGCCACGCCATCCTGAAGCGTTCGTCAAATCCGCCAAGCGCTTCCAGCAAGCGCTTGCGGCAAAAGCAGTTCGCAGTCACGAAGTCGGCGCGCTCCAGTTGCTGCGCATCGCGCTCATAGTCGGTCGGCGTGCCGGCCAGCGGCATCACGATCCTGCCGCGCAGCACATCGCCGTCCGGACCGAGCGCGGCAAGACCGTTTTCCAGCCAGCGACCGGATGGTACGGTGTCGTCATCGGTGAACGCAATGATTGCGCTGCGCGCGACGCGCCAGCCGCGATTGCGGGCGGCGGCCGGGCCATGCGGACCGGTATTGGCAACGTAGATCAATGCAGGCCCCTGTGGCGGCGTTCCGCTCCGCCACGCCGACACAATCGCTTCGGTCTGCCGGTGTGGCTGGTCATCGACCACGATGACTTCGTAACGCGCTCCGGACAGGGTCTGATAGCACAAGGCTTGCAGGCACCGATTGAGGAGTTCAGGCCTTCCGCACGTTGGCACCACCACTGACACTGCAGGTTCGCTCATCGCCATCCCTCGAAATGGATCGTCTCATCCGCCGCTCGGCCTCGTGTATGCGGCGCGCTGATTCGATGGGCGGCGAACTGTCGAGTTCCCGTGCGTGCAATCAATGAACTTTGCAGCACCGTAGCTTGTCCTTTTAGGTACCTGCAGTTTCCGCGGGCACACCCGCTAACGGAGAGAAGATGAAAATCATCCTATGGATCATCGGTATTATTTTTGTGGTCGGCCTGCTCGTTGTGGGCGGCTTCTTCAAACTGATCTTTTAGCAGGCAGTTACATGACGGCGCCCGCGCGGACGGGTCGATCGTCAAAGCAGTGGCAAGGAGCGGTTCCGCTTGCGTAGTCGCTCCAGCGCGAACCGACAGACAGACAGACAGACAGACGGGCAGGCGCGGCGCCGAGCGCGCCGCGAGCGTTACGTCGCGGGCGGCTCCACAGGCAAGGTTGAGCCTGCGTTTGACGGTTTGTCCTTCTTCAGCACCGTGATTTGGCCGTCCGGTTCAAGGTAGGCCCGCTTCACTTCGCCGATATCATCGACCTCGTGCTGGCGCAACATTTCTTTCAACTCGTCCTCCGTGATCAACTCGCGACGCAGATTTTCCTTCTGCCGGACACCATCCTTCACCAGGCATATCGGGTGCGGCATCGTGACGCGGCGAAAAAACTTGTATCGATAACTGAGGAAATTCAGCAGCAGGCTCCAGCCGATAATGGTGCCGATCAGCACCATGCCATCCGTGACCGACTTGTAGTCGCTGGACATGGCGTTCTGTGCCGCATCGGCAATGATGACCAGTACGAGCAAGTCCGAAACACTCAAGGATCCCGCATCGCGTCGCACGACGAAACGAAACAGGCCAAACAGGAAAAGATAAATCAGCGTGCCCCGAATCATGAGTTCGAAAGGCGACACCGTAAACTGGAAAGTTTGTGACCACTCGATATCAGGCATGTCATCTCTCTTAAAAAAGAGGCCGTCGAAACAGAACGCAGGCGCCGAACAACATGCATGTTCGCCGTAGTTGGAGACCGTCGGGCGGGCTTGGTTCCGCCACCACGCGCTTGCCGTTACCGCGAGGGAAATGAACCTGCATTGCGCACTGAACTTTTTACCCTCCAAAAGTCTTAAACCTTGCGCGGCCTGCGCTGCGTCCTGACCCTCCCTCTTTTTTGATACCGGCTTTGGCGCACCATGGTATGCCATGACGGACAGGAGTACGCATGTATACGCTGGGAATCAACGCTGCCTTTCACGATTGTTCCGCCTGCCTGGTCAAGGATGGCGCTGTAATTGCCGCCGCAGAGGAAGAACGCTTCACGCGCATCAAGCATGGCAAGCGCCCGGTGCCTTTCACGGTGTGGCAACTCCCCTATCACGCGATTGATTACTGCCTGCGACAGGCGGGGATCGAATTGTCCGACGTCAATCATGTGGCCTATTCCTACGACCCTTTTCTCCAACTGGGCGCACACGGCATGCAGCAATCCATTTCATTGCCGCTCGAGCCGTCGTCGCAACATGGCGATTGGGAAGCGCCGTGGGAACCGCTCGCACTCTCCTATGTGGTCAATGCGCCGCGGCAACTTGCCAGCGGCGCGCCGCATCATCTAAAGAAGCGCTTTCGTAACGTGACGGCAACGGGGCCCTATCAATGGCACTTCGTCGAACATCACCTGGGGCATGAAGCAAGCGCTTTCCTTGCCGCCCCGTTCGACGAATGTGCAGTGCTCACGATCGACGGACGCGGCGAGCGGGCCACCACCAGTTATGGCGTCTTTCGCGACGGTGCCTACACGCGCCTGCGCCAGATCGACTATCCGCAATCGCTCGGCTTGCTGTATGAAGAAATTACCGAGCATCTCGGCTTCCTGCGTTCTTCCGACGAGTACAAGGTCATGGCGCTGGCGTCATACGGCAAACCAAGCTTTCTTCCGGCACTGCGCGAGATCGTGAAGTACGAAGGGGATGGCAGATACTCGGTTGCCAGCGTAAAGTGGCGCGACATCTTCGGTCCGGCGCGCGAACGCGGTGGACCGACCGAGCAGGTTCACATGGACATTGCACACTCGCTGCAAGCTGTTCTCGAGGAAACCGTGGCGCAGATGGCGAACTGGCTGCACGACGAGACGCGTTCGTCGAAACTGGCGATGGCAGGCGGCGTCGGCCTGAATTGCGTGATGAATGCCAAACTGCGCGATCGTGGGCCGTTCCAGCAGGTATGGGTCCAGCCGGCAGCCGGCGACGCCGGCACTGCGCTCGGCGCAGCACTGTGGATCGATATGCAGCAGCGTGGCGACAACAAGCGCCACTGGCAAATGGATCACGTCTTTCTTGGCCCCGAGTACGACGACGCTGCGATCGAACAACTGTTACGTGAAGCGCGACTGCCATACCGGCGCGTCAGCAACATCACGCAGGCGACGGCCGAGCTACTGGCGCAAAACAAGGTGGTCGGCTGGTTTCAGGGCCGCATGGAGTTCGGCCCGCGCTCGCTCGGCGCGCGTTCCATTCTCGCGTCACCCGTCGATCCGAACATGCAGCATCACCTGAACCAGATCAAGGATCGCGAGGACTTCCGCCCGGTCGCGCCTGTAGTGCTGGAGGAGGAAGCGGCGCAGTGGTTCGTCCATGGCGGAGTCTCGCCTTTCATGCTGTTTGTCTACGACGTGCGCCCCGACAAGGCTGCCCGCATACCCGCAGTGCGGCACGTCGACGGCACAGCCCGCGTGCAGACGATCAATCGCAACCAGCATCCGCTGTACTACGATTTGCTCAAGGCATTCCACGCCAGCACCGGGGTGCCGGTGCTGGTCAATACGTCCTTCAATACACGCGGCGAGCCGATCGTCTGCACCCCGCGCGACGCGCTGGAATCATTCTGCACGACGCCACTCGACGTGCTGGCGATCGGCTCCTTCCTGCTTGAGAAACCGGCCTTGATGAAGGGCTCCGGCCGGGAACAAGCGTCGGTCGTGCGCCGCGAACCGATGACGGCCGATGCCTAGCGAGGCCACGCGCCAGCCGGCGACGACAATGACGGAGGTGAACGATGAGAGAACTGCATTGCAAGCGCGTTCTGGTCACCGGCGGTGCTGGTTTTCTCGGCTCGCATCTGTGCGAGACGCTGCTGGCGCAGGGCCACGACGTACTGTGCGTGGATAACTTCTATACAGGAACCAAGCGCAATATTGCGCACCTGCTGGACTATCCCACCTTTGAACTGATGCGGCACGACGTCACCTTCCCGCTCTATGTCGAGGTCGACGAAATCTACAACCTTGCCTGCCCCGCCTCGCCTGTGCATTACCAGCATGATCCGGTGCAGACCACCAAGACCAGCGTGCATGGCGCCATCAACATGCTCGGCCTGGCCAAGCGCGTCAAGGCGAAAATCCTGCAGGCATCGACCAGCGAAGTGTACGGTGATCCGGAAGTACACCCGCAAGTGGAGAACTACTACGGCCATGTCAACCCCATCGGGCTGCGGTCGTGCTACGACGAGGGCAAGCGCTGCGCCGAAACCTTGTTCATGGACTATCGCCGGCAACACGGCATGCGCGTCAAGGTCGCACGTATTTTCAATACGTACGGACCGCGCATGCATCCCAACGATGGACGCGTGGTATCCAACTTCATCATGCAGGCGCTTACCAACCAGCCGATCACGATCTACGGCGACGGGCAGCAGACACGCTCGTTCTGCTACGTCGACGACATGATCGAGGGTTTTCAGCGCCTGATGCAGAGCCCGGACGACTTTTGCGGCCCGGTCAACCTGGGCAATCCGGTCGAGTGCACCATGCTGGAACTGGCGCAAACCATCATTGGCCTGTGCAACTCACGTTCCACACTGCGCTTCATGCCGTTGCCGGACGACGATCCGGTGCGCCGCCGGCCCGATATCAGCCTGGCACGCGGTGCGCTCGATTGGGAGCCGCATGTTGCCATGCGGGACGGCTTGCTACATACGGTAGATTATTTCCGCAAGATGCACATCGAGCGTGGCCCGGCATTTCGCCCAAGCGGGCAGCGTGCGCCCGCCACGATGGTTTAGCCGAACCCGCGCCACGGAGGAACTTCGGGGATCGCACGCTTCTCGAATACGCTTCCGTTGCTCGCGAAGGAGAAGCCGAATGTTGCAAGGTCTCAACGGCATATCGATCACACGATTCCACGACTGGGTACTGGCGGAGCGCAGCGCCGTGCAGCGCACGCGCATGACGCCTGCGCACGTGTGGCAATGGATAGAAGCGAATCACCGCTATAACGCCCTGCTGTGGGATGAAGAAGACAGGGCTCGGCGCACCGACGTCGGCGACAGCCAGATCGCGGCAAGCAAACGGCTGATCGATCAGTACAACCAGAAGCGCAATGATGCGGTGGAAACGCTGGATGAAGCCATCCTGAATGAGCTGCGCGACGTCGCGCCCTTGCCGGACGCGCGCCTTAGCAGTGAAACGCCCGGGGCCATGGTGGATCGCCTGTCGATTCTGGCGTTGAAGATTTTTCATATGCGCACCCAAACGGAACGGCGCGATGTCAATGCAGAGCATATCCGGATGTGCCAGGGAAAGCTGCAGCGACTGAGTGCGCAACGACGCGACCTCTGCGCCTGCCTCGATCGCCTGCTGGACGAAATCCAAGGCGGCCATGCCTGCTTCAAAATCTATCGGCAGTTCAAGATGTATAACGATCCGACATTGAATCCCTACCTGTACCAACGGCACGGCACGGCCGCTTCGGTCGAACACGAGCACTGAGACGAGATTGAACGGAGGCGGTCAGTACCTGTGCTGATGCGAGATGCGGACCACGCCGCCATGTCATCGGCAGCTTCAGCCGCAATAGCCTGGCCCGGTCAAGAGCTGACGCGCCTGTTGCAGCACGTCATCCACGCGCTCGCCGCCCGGGTCATGCACGCAGCGATGCAAACGGCGATCGAGCGGCGCCCATCGCGCCATGTCCGCCTGATTAAAAATCACCACGCTTTTCAGCTGCAGCCCCGCCGCGATATGCGATACGCCCGTATCGTTGCAAATGAGCAGACGTGCCCCGCTCATCAGCGCGGCCATGGCGCCGATCGAAAGGGGCGACGCGGTATCGATTGCGGGCATGCGCATACGCGACGCCACGGCGCGCGTCCGTTCTGCTTCCTTGGCGGAACCGGTCAGGACCACGCGCAAATTGAATTCTTCACACAGCGTGTCGGCGACCTGCGCGAAACGCTCGGGCGGCCAGCACTTGTCGCGAAAGCGCGCGCCGGGATGCACACACACGTAGCTGCCCGGCGCCAGCCCGGCGGCCAATCCGCTGCGCTGCAATTCTGCCCAGTCTGGCGGATGCAGGGGAAATTCCAGGTGGTCTTCCTTCTCTGACGCGCCGAGCAGGTTCACCAGAGACAGCAGGCGCACCGGTTCGGGCCCCTGTTGCGGATAGGAAAACCAGCTTTGTGCCTCGCCCTGCTCGCCGCTTGCTTGCGCCGCATAGCCCGCGCAATGCCGTGCGCCCCATTGCAGCACGATGCCGTTGCTGACCTCGCCGCTGCCGTGCAGCTGGATGGCGAGATCGAAATGCTCAGCGCGCATCGCCTGGCGAAATGCCTCGTCTTCCTCGGCGCGGAAGGGCTGCTCGGGAAACAGCGGGTGTCCGGGAAAGGCATGAAAGGCGTCGAGGTAATGCCCGAACCGGTGCGCGAACTGCGCGGCCCACGGCAAGCCAACCAGCGCGATATGCGCCTGCGGTAGCGCCACGCGCAACGCGCGAAAGGCCGGGACCGCGCACAGCATGTCGCCTACCTGCAAGGCACGAAAAACGACCACGCGGCGTATGCCCTGATTCAAACGGAACGAACGGCGCGCGGCGCGCGGTCGACGTAACCGGCATCGGATCTTGTCCATAGTGCGGATGAAGGAACCAAAGCAGCGCACCTGCGCTCTGCAAGGAATCGCCGCGAATAAAAAGGAACACAACAATTTCGGGGAATGGGAACGCGCCGTGTCGCCGATAGTTCCGTTTTCCCGCACGCATCTCGAGGATGAATGACATGGATAAGCCGGCCGCCTCCGGTCCCCGCACATCCGCAAAGCGGGCATCGCTATGGAATGAAGGCAACAATGCCATAGCGAAGGACCTGTGGAAAGTGCTGGACGCCTATCGCTGGCGGATCGGCATTGCGCTGTTGTTCCTGATCGTGGCGAAAGTGACCACGGTGTGGGTGCCGCTGATGCTCAAGCGCATCATCGATCAACTCTCGCGCCCCGAAAATCTGAGCGCGCTGCCGGTGTACCTGCTGGTCGGATACGCGCTGCTGCGATTCTCCAGCACCTTGTTCAACGAGCTGCGCGATTTGCTCTTTTCGCGCATCGCCCAAAGCACCGTGTCGGTGTATGCACAAAAAACCTTTGCGCATCTGCACACGCTGGGCGCGCGCTTTCATTCGCAGCGCCAGATGGGCGGCCTGCTGCCGGATATCGATCGGGGCACGTCGGGCATTTCGTTTTTGCTGGGCGCAGGCTTGTTCACGCTGGTTCCAACGCTGGTGGAAATCGGCATGGTGCTTTCCATCATGCTGGCGCGTTACAGCGGATGGTTCGCGGCGATCATTGCGCTGACGTTTGTCGCCTACACCGGTTTCACGGTCACCTTTACCGCCCGCCGCACGATCTACCAGCGACGTGTCAACAAGCTCGATTCGCATGCCAAGAGCCGGCTTGCGGATAGCCTGATCAATGCCGACACCATCAAATATTTCACCAACGAACAGCTGGAGTCGATGCGTTTTCGCGGCATCATGACCCGCTGGAGCGAAGCTGCGGTGCGCAACCAGAAAGCGCTCTTCACCTTGCATGTCGGGCAGAGCGCGATCATTGCCGCCGGCGTGACGGCGGTCATGCTGCTGGCCGGCAATTCCGTGTATCGGCATCACATGACAGTGGGCGACCTCGTGTTGATCAACGCCTACGTGTTGCAGGTCTGCCTGCCGTTGAACGCGCTGGGCTTTGTCTACCGGGAAGTCAAGGACGCCTGGGTCAATGTCGAACGCCTGTTTGCGCTACTGCGCGAAAAGCCGGAAATCGATGCCCTTCCTTCGAACCCGCTGCTCGAAGCCAAAGGCGGCGAAATCGTGTTCGAGCATGTCTTCTTCCACTACGAAGGCAGGCGACCGATCCTGTCGGATATCGACTTCCGGATTCCGCCGGGCGGCACGCTTGCGGTGGTCGG
>Ga0366762_1014_pt1 | contig 16979 bp, 13 predicted proteins | sample TotcelHN113001M4_FD_207057 | JGI IMG/M metagenome (GOLD analysis project Ga0366762, IMG submission 207057) | Enriched cells from coal bed in the Powder River Basin, Montana, United States - Total cells N11 rep1 HSBNCT.N11.300.1.M4 ... | reverse complement strand
ATCTTTTCGTTTGCGAACAATGAAATGAAATTGTCTGGAAAGTCAGTCAGCTCGGCCTTTCGTCCGCGTGTGGTCTTGTAAGTTCCGATCCAACCAAGAACTTCGAGCGAGTATTCGTATTCCTTCCCGTCGTTGGCCTTCATATTGACGGGCAGAATCTTCGCGTCCTGCGCCGAGACGAGATCGTTTCGCCGCTTCGGATACGTGTCAGGAACGAGGTTGGACAGCGCCGCAAATCTATCGCCTAGTGTGATCAGCGTGCACAACTCGCTCATCACGCTGCGGTCGAAATCGTCAATCGTCACGCTTTCCTTGCCGCGAATGACATGTATCCGGAAACTCGAATCGACCAAGGGAAATATCTTAAGAAGATTCCGCTTTACGGCAGCCAATGTCTTATGAAGACGATACTGCGGGTGGCGCATGATGATGGCGGAGCCGTGATTCTTGATGCGCTCGAAGACGATCTTTCCATCCGGAATCGCTTTCAATTCGTGCCCATTCTCCGGATGACGAGTCAGCACGAATCCGGACTTTTCCGCTTTGGCTACGGTCAGAACATCGACGTTCTCGGACACAGAAAGCGCCGCCAGTTTGCCGACACCCTTTCGTCCCATTTTGCGGCGCTTCCTGGACTTCGTAAGTGAGTTCCTCTCGGTCGTCCTCGATACACCGGCCACATTCAGGTACTTGGTGATGTCTCCTGCCTTGTATGACATGCCGTGACCGTCGTCCTCGACACGGATGTCATCCTTGCCGGCAATGATGTAGACATTCTTTGCATCGGCGTCATAAGCATTCGCGATCAACTCCGCCAAGACGTAGTAGATGTTCGTGTAGAGATTCGGCCCGAGCAGTTCCAGGATGCGCGGATCGACGTTCAGCCGGTACTTTTTCATTCTTCTCCCCCTGCAAGAAAACGATAGCGGGCAGCGCTCCGCTCCCCTTGGCGTTCGACCTTGCCTACCGCGATCAGGTCGGTGATCGCGGCGTGCCACTGACCATCCGTAATGCCAGTGGCAGCGAGGACGTCGGCTTTGGCGTGCCAGCTGGGATACCCTTTCAGGTATTCGACGACAGCGTGGGCTGGGCCGACACGATAGGCGGCGCGGGGTTCTGCGACTTGGAGGTACTGGCCTTCGTTGGCTGGAACGGCATCGAACCCGAATGAAGATTGCTGTGCGGGAGTGTTTTCGGTGCGTTGGATACGGGGTTTGCGTGTAGCCGTGCTGGCGGCTTCACTACCGTGCAAGCCTTGGGCAACTTCTTCCTCGTAACGCTGGCGGTTCAACTCCGACAACCGACGCAGGACTTCTACGCGTGCCGTCTCCGAGATGGTGAAGCGGACGCGGTCGTTCTCCGGCAGATACGGCACTTCATGGAAACCGTGTTCGAAGTCGATGTCCTCCCATCCGTAGGCACGCGCGACGGCGTCATCCAACGCGCGCTGCAACGCACGCAGCCCCTCAATGCGAGGATCGCGCTCTGTGTCGGTATGGAAGCGGTTGTAGAGCTTGGTCAGGCCTATGCGATCGGTTCGCATCAAGTCGACGCGTCCCTGATGGAGTCGATCACCCACATCATCAAGCGGGCCGTCCGGCGTGTCATGGAACCCGGCGGGAAAAGCAAACGGTTCGAGCGCATCCGTCGGGCTATACCGCAGATCGCTCTTGAGACGCGACGCGTGCTGCCATGCGAAGACGGCGTGGACATTCGATTGCAACAGCGTGAAATCTCTTCCACGGCCGAGCGAAAACACGACAGTGGCATCAGAGAAGACGATATTGGAATCGACGAACGAAAACGCCAGCGTCTTGCTGACGCGCGTGATCGCAAGCGCTCTATGCGGTAGACCCCCGTTGGAGGACCAGCCGTCTGGGTGACATTCAAAATGATGGCCACGACCGATAGCGTGGTAAAGCTCAGGACGATGACGCCAGAACAGCCACCACATCGACATAATGTCTCGGTAAGACTTCTCTTTGCTCTTTTTCAGTCGTTCGGGGTGCACCCTTTCCTTGATCCACTCGTAGGGTTCTTTATATGTCGCCGCTCTTCTCTCCGGCCAATCCCAGAAATTGATCACCCAGCGGCTTGCTCGCTGTTCAGGATCGGAGTTGAGGTCATCGCCATTGATGTAAGGGAAAATCACCTCGGCGTTCCTCGGTTCCGCCTCCAGCATCCGCCTTGCCTGGTCGGGCGAGAGCACAAAGCCCATACCCAGTACAAGAGAACCTTGATAAGCAACACCCTCGTTTGCTTTTAGGCGTTTTGGACTCCACTCTTCACGATCGGAGAGGAAAGCCGAAATAAACGGGGCTGGCCGCCCAAGCAGCGAGCGATCGCCCTGCCACTCGCCCTTGTGGACATGGACGCGACTGGTGATGACCGCCGCCTTTCCGGGCCAGGGTTCGTTCGGGTAGGCCACATGGATGACGGCACCCGCGCGAACCATGGCCTCCAGCCCGACCTGCCGCGTGTCGCCTTCCGCGATGGTGTTGACCGCGAGCAGCCCGAAACCACCACCTTCGCGCAGCAAGCTCCATGCTCGCAGGAAGAAATAGGCGACCAGATCCGCCGAGCCGCGACGCCCTTCGGCGATATGCGCGACCAGCCAATCTCGAAAGGCTGTGCCAGTGACGCCAGTGATGCGGTGCCCGCCCAAAAAGGGTGGGTTGCCCACGATGCCGTCAAAACCACCGCGTTCGCGCGTGAACACCTCCGGAAATTCCAACGGCCAATGGAAAGACCGACGCGCAGGTTTGTCGCCGAGCAGATCGATCGAGAGCAAAGCGACCGATCTTCGGTGCATTGAGACAAGCACGTCGCGGTCACCGTCGATGGACTGTCCAGCTTGGACGGTCAGCGACGCCAGGATGTTCTCCAGCCCCGTGCCACTGCCGCCTGCTGCGAACAGCTCCCCGATGAACGCATCGGCAATGCGTTCCGGCACTTCGAGCCTGCGGCGCGCGTCGGCGTCCAGATGCGCCATGGCTTCCACGTCGTGGATGTCGCGGATGGGCATCTCGCGCAGACGTGAGCGTAGTTCGACGGCATCACGCACGGCCCGTTCGACGTTCTGGCCGAACAAGCGTAGCTGGCCCTGGCCGGTGGGATTCATCGAAAGATGGGTCAGTTGATCCAATCGATGGATGCCTAGCAGGCTGTCGCCGCAGCGCAGGTTGTGGTCGAGGAAGCCGAAGGGACGCCCCTTGGCCAGCGTCACCAGCCAGATGGAAAGCTTGGCGAGTTCGACCGCCAATGGATTCAGATCGACGCCGTAGAGGCAGCGTTCGGCGATGAGGCGACGGGCGATGATGGTGCGTGCCTCGGAGTCACCCGGTAGCGCCTCGACGTTGGCGCCGGCATCGGCCACTCTCCCATCGATGCCGACCGTATGGCCCTTAGCCTCGGCCTGCGCCCATACCTCCACCAGCCGGTCGGCCAGCCATCGGCAGGCCTGCACGAGGAATGCACCCGAACCCATCGCCGGATCGCAAATCTTCAGATCAAGCAGTTCGGCGGGCGATTTCAGCTCCCAGTCCGCACGGGGCGTGCCTTCCGCCGGACCGACGTAGGCAATGGGCGTGAGCGTCTCCACGACGATCGCCTCGGTGAGCGACTTCGGCGTGTAGTGGGTGCCAGTCTCGCGCCGGTCGGAGCCGGTGGTAACGATGAAGGCTCCGGCTGGATAGACCAGCGGGTAACCCCAAGGATCGGTGCGCACCAAATGGCCGAACGGTTTGATGCGGTCGCGCAGCGCTGTGTCGCCGTGGCAGGCCGTCAACATGCGATCGGCGAGCGCATCGTCCACTGCACGAGTCAGATCGTTGCGCACTCGACTGGCAGAACTGCCGGAACGCTGCTGAAGCAGTTCGGTCAAGCGGTCGGCACCGTCCAGCCGCGCGGATTCGAGTTCGGCCAGCGTGACCCAAGGCGACTGCGCGTTTTTGGTGCCGTCTAGTTCCAGCGTGACTTCAGCGGTGCGCTTGACGGTACGTTCCAGCAGACCTTCATAGACATAGCCGATCTGCTCGACGTCCAGCGCCCGGTAGGACAGCGTGCGCCCTTGGAATTGCTGGATAGCTTCGAGCAGCAGCAAGACGGTGCGGTTGTCGATCGGCAGCGGCTTGGCGGCGTCGGTGCGCCAATCCGAGCCACGAGCGCGACCTTCGAGGAAAGGGAAACGATCGGGATCGAACAGGCAGCCACCCAGCGCGGGCAAGCGCAGATTTTCGTGCTCGATGCCGCCGTACACGGCGCGGAAGACGGCCAGGAGCCGTGACCATGCATCCCAGCGGCGCTCCAGAATCTCTTCGGACTCGGCCCGCAATTGCATGCGCAGAGTCGAGAGCGCGTAGTTGGCCTCGTAGCGTTCGTCGCCCAAGAGCAGCAGACCACGCTCTTCAGCGGAGAGCAGGAAGACCAGCCGCATCATCACCGTCAGCGCGGCTTCGTAGAGTTCGGCTTCCTTCACGCCGCGCAGCAGCTCGCGGTCGCGGTCTTGGTCGGCCTTGTCGAGCGACTGGATAAGCACTTCGACCGCGCGCCGCACCTGCTCGCCCAAGGCGTCTGTCACTTCGTCCTGGAACTTCAGCGAGCGATCGAACAGCGCGGGCAGCCGCTCGGAATCATCCACGAAGAAGCGCCGGATGCCCAAGAGGTGGACGAAGGCTTGGAGGGTGACGGGTTCCTGAGCCCAGATGCGCGCATACCAACTGGCGAAGGTGGTGACTGCGCCCACCGGCGCATCGACCAACATCCAGCGTTCGCCGTTGGTAACCAGTCCGAGACGGCACCCCGTGGCGCGGCAAAGCCTAACCATCCGTTCCGCCGGCGTGCTGGCCCAGCCGTCCAGCTTCTGGGTGGCATCGAGATCGACGTCCTGCCCGTAGGCGTGGACAAGCATCAGGGACGTATCCCCATTGCCGACGACGGCGAAGTCCGGCGACAGGCTCACGCCGTGTTCGAGCAGGGTGACAGTCAGGTGCGCGGCACACCAGTCCTTGCGTTTGAGCACGTCGCCGCGACCGTCCTCACCGAATTCCAGCCCGCGCGACAAGACCTCGTCGATCCATGCCGCGTGCAGATCGGCGAAACGAGGATCATCGGTTTCCTGCGCCTCGCGCCATTCGTCGTAGGCTTGCCGCAGCCGCTTGCGCTTGGCCGCATCAAGTTCTTCCAGCCCTTGCGGGAAGGCTTCCTTCAGGACGGGAACGGCGAGGAACGGACCGGAAATCTCGACCAGTGCGAGCCATTCGTGGTGTTGGGTCTGCGTCACCATTCAGGCTTTTCCTCGAAAAACGTGATGGTGACGCCGTCATCGGTGCTCGACCAGCGATGTCCGCAACCGCAAACGATGGAACCATGACGTTCGACGAAGGCTTTGGTGCCGCAGTCTTGGCAGTGGATGCGTGCGCACTTACACCCTCGACACTGACCTGCAAGCCACCAGAACCAGGCACCCTCATCAAAGGTGACCGCACCTTCTTGATCGAGCACGATGCAGTCAGCATCGCAGGACGGGCACATCGTCCATTTGTCTGCAACAATCAAATCAAGGGCATCTTCCACCGACAAAATTTCGAGATCACATCCTGCATGGTCGGCCTTCTTCTTGGCTGGTTCCGTCCATCCATTCGCAGCAACGATGATTGCCTTATTTGCGCCAACGGCATCAGCGAGGGCGAGCACTGATTCGACCTCTCGCACATCGATGGGAACGGCATGGAACTTGGCATCGACGATCATCTTCAGCGGATGCCCCTTGGCCTCGATTTCGATGAGCACGTCGATTTGCCGCGATTGGCCGGTGATCTTGTCCGGAACCGTGACGTTTCTTCTGACGTTTCCGAAGTCATCCACTTGTTCGTAGAACTCGGCGACGGCTTCCTGATATTCCTGCCAAGTCATCATTTCATCACCCCCGACGCGGACTCGGGCACGACGAAGATCACCGCGACAGGGAAAGTGCGGTCGTCGAGCTTGGCATAGCGGGATTCGATGGCTTGCATCTCCAACCGGCGCTCATCGGGGATGCGTGCGAGGCGCGCTTCCAGCGCGGCGATGTCGCGCCGGAGTTGCATGCGCTCGTCTTCGGTGAAGAGCGAGAGCTGTTCGGGCTGCTGTTCCTTCTTCAGCTCGGACTGGATCGCTTTCTCCAGTTCGTCGAGCACGGTGCCGATGTCGTCGATTTCCTGCTGCTTGCGGGTTTGGAGCGTGTTGGTCAGGAAACGAAGACGTTCCTTGGAGCGGCCATCGACCGACTTGAGAATGGCTTCCTGCTGACGGCCGAAGCGGACGCGGAGCGCGTCGAACAGGGGCTCGTTCGCCGTGATCGGCTTCGCCTCGTCCAGCCATTGCTGAACGCGGGTGACACTCTCTTCGCGGCGGAAGGATTGGTCGCGCAGGTAGCCGCCCGATACCGTCAATTCCTCATGCAGCCGATGGTGATTGCCACCCGTGACGACCAGCCGTGAGACGACGACCACGGCGGGGCTGTCAATGTGCGCGTCAGGCACAGTGCGGACGGTGACGCGGTGCAGTTTCTTCACGTCGTCCTGCGCCCAGATCTCGGCACGCAGCAAGCGCAGGCACATCTGCACCAAGCGATGGTTCAGGTGGACGAGCACGACGTCGTCGCGGCCACTGGCGACGGCGTGGTCAAAGGTGATGGGCCGTATGCGCTGGGTATGCGGGTGGCGCAGCCCTTCCAGACAGCGCGCCCACGAGCCAGACAGCGCGGGCATCCGGAAGACGCTGCCCGAGGGAGCGCCCGCCAGTTCGACTGGTTCCAGCGACGGACGACCCGCCAACGCGAGGCCGGTCTTCACGGCCATCAGGAAGTGGTCGGGCGTGAGGTGGAAATCCTGCTTGGTGGTGAGCAGCCGTTCGTGCAGCTTGGCGACGCGCTCCTTCAATTCGCGCTCGGCGCGAACGAAGTTCTTGGCGCGGGCGATCCGCGCCTCGGCGAGACGGGTGTCCAAGTCTTTCAGAGAGCCTTCGATGAGGCCGGACATCTGCGGCGCGATCACCGGGTTGACGCTGCCCATGTCGGCGCGCATCGAATCCAACTTCCGCAGGGCGCGAAGGATGTCCTCGCCGTGGCCACCGACCGACGAGCCGCCTGTGTCGCCACCATCGACCGGATGCCAGATCCGCACCTCCTTCTCGCGCTGCCCGTGGCGGTCGATGCGCCCGTTGCGCTGCTCCATCACATTGGGGTTGTAGGGAATCTCCAGGTGGATGAGCCGACTGCAATGGTTCTGCAAGTCGATGCCTTCGGATGCCGCGTCGGTGGCGAGCAAGATGCGCACGGGCGACTCCTGCGGAGAGGCTTGGAACGCCGCCTTGATGGGTTCACGCTCCTCTTGGGGGAGGCCCCCGTGGAGCATGCCGAGACGCTCGCCGCCGAAACCGTGGCTGGCGAGGATTTGATGCATCCACTGGTGCGTGGTGCGGTACTCGGTGAACAGGATCACCCGGCAACCGTTCCACTGGCCGTCCGGCTTGAGGTTGGCCGTGAGCCAGTCGAGGATGGCCTTGGCTTTGGAGTCAGCCTGATTCCTGGCTCGTTGCGCCCATGCCCTCAATTCGTCCAGCATCGCCCGCTGCTCCGGCGTCAGCGGCGACGAACGTCGCGTGGCCTCCTCGATGGCTTCGGCTTGAGCGTTCTCGACCTCCTGATCGTCGGCATAGTCCTCGTCGGCTTTCAGGATGGCCTTGTGCAGGATGCGCTCGGTCAGGGCGTCCGGCTTCACGGGGCGTGCTTCGGACAATGATGCGACGTGCTTTTCGAATGTGGAGGCGAACGCCGCTGGCGACGAGAGCAGACGCTTCTTGAGGAGCCGGTTGACGAAGGCCGTTCCGAAGCCGTTGCCGGCTTTCTCAGCGTCCTTTTCGCGGCTGGCGCAATAGTCGTCCAGCTTGCGATGAATCTCGCGTTCTTCCGCTGTGTACGGAACTTCGAGCGCCTGCAAGGTGCGCCGGGCGTACAGGGGATTGCCGTCCGCATCGACCAGATCACTCTTCAAGCGACGAATCATCACTTGACTCAGGCGTTTTTCATCAGGGAGGATGTTTCGCGCGAAACGCTGGTCATCGAGCAGTTCCAGCAGCGAGGTGAACGACTCGGTGTAGCCGTTGTGCGGCGTCGCGGTCAGGAACAGACGATGCTGAAAATGCGGGCCGATGGTGCGGACGAAGCGCGTGCGCTGGCTCTCCAGCGCGTAGTGCGCGCCTGCGGCGGGAGCGACGTTGTGTGCTTCGTCCACGACCAGCAAATCGAACTTGCGCGGATGACCGACGTGCGGCGGGATCACGTCGCGCATGGCGCGCAAGCCTTCGCCGCCCTTGGCCCAATCCATCGACGTGATAAGGCGCGGATGCGATGTCCACGGATTGGCGTGGATACCGCGCTCGCGCCGCAACTGCTTGATGTAGTCGGTGTCCACCACGCGGAAATCGAGGCCGAACTTCTCCAGCATCTCGACGCGCCACTTCTCCTGAAGCGACGCGGGGCAGACGATCAGGACAGTACGCGCGCGATGCCGCAGCAGCAGTTCCTGAATGACCAGACCGGCTTCGATGGTCTTACCGAGGCCGACGTCGTCGGCAATGAGCAGGTTGACGCGAGCCATGTCGATGGCTCGCACCAATGGATCGAGCTGGAAGTCCTCGATGCTGACGCCGCTGCGGAACGGAGCCTGGAGAAATCCCCGGTCGGCGTTGGTGGCTGCGCCCCACCGCACGGCATCGAGGAAGGCATCGAGCATGCCCGAATCGTCCTGCCCCGTGACCGATGGCAGGCCCGCGCGTTCGATGACCTGAGCGCCCGGCTCGATTTCCCAGACGACTTCTAGTTCCTCGCCGAGACCATCCTCGTCGATCGACGAAAGCGTCACGCAATGTTGGGAAGTGCCGGTATCCAGTCGAGCGGCATCGACGTCGGCCACCACCCATTGACGACGGCGCACCTCGACGAGCTGCCCCGGTTCGGGACGAGCGCGATATGCCTGTGGTTGCCGTTCGTTTTGGGTGCCCATGCGGCGGCCATCTTCCTTTTCAGTTCTTCTCGTTCGCGCCGGGCGACGAAGTGCGGTGCTTGGAATCGGTCTTGGCGACTACACGGGCGACCTTCTTTGCGGCTTTGGCTGGCGACTCGTGCGACCAGAATCGCAGCGCCGTCCAGCCGAGGTCTTGAAGCCTCGTGTTCGTATCCGCGTCCCGCTGACGATTGGCTTCGATCTTCTTGCGCCAGAACTCGGCGTTCCGTTTCGGCCAGGTGACGTGTTCGGGGCAACCATGCCAGAAGCAGCCATCGACGAAGATGGCGATCTTGCGATCGGGGAAAGCGATATCGGCGACACGGCGAGGTTTTTTGAGAACCTCGTAGTCGATCCGGTAGCGCAGACCGATGCGGTGCATCTCCTGCCGTAGCGCCAATTCGGCGTCCGTGCCCGTCTGCCGCACCTTCGCCATGCGGCGACTGGCGTCGGATGATGAGGGCAAGATTCGCGGCATTGGACAGTCCTCGCTGCCCATTACCGGGCCACGGATGACGCGAGGTGCTGATTGATGCTGCGGGCAATGGCGCGACCGAGATCGACGGGCACCGCGTTGCCGATGAGCCGACCGAGCACCTTGAAGCTCACCTCGCCATGCTTGGGGATGAAGGCGTATTTGCGCGGGAAGCTCTGCAAAATCGCGGCTTCACGAAGAGAGATGGCCCGATGCTGCTCGGGATGGCCGAAGCGGCCATTGCCGAACCCGTAGCACTGGGTCGTCATCGTCGGCGCGGGCTTGTCCCATTCCATGCGCCCATAGACGCCCGGATACGTGCGGCCGCTGTCGACGCGATGGCATTCGGCGACCAAGCTCTTCGGCCAGTCGCGCCATGTACCTCCGGGTTTGGAGACCTTGATCCGCTTGAGATTTGTTTCGGACAGCGTCGAGGTGACATGTAGTTTGTCCCTGGGCGCGGATTCTCCGGCGCTGAGAGGACGCAAGCGACCGATGGCTTGCTTCACCGTTTTCGGCTTCTTGTGGGTCGGTTCGATCATCTGGATACTTCCGTGCTTGGAGGCCAGCAGCACCATTCGACGTCGCATCTGCGGAACACCGTAGCGAGAACTGTCGACGACATCGAACCAGACCTGGTAGCCGAGCCGTTTCAGCGTATCGACGAAATCGTGGAATACCTCGTGCTTGGCGACCGTCGGCACGTTTTCCATTGTGATGACGTCGGGCATCGTGCCTTCGGCGAGACGAGCGAACTGGTACAGCAAGCCCCACTTGCCATCCTTGCCATCCAGCTCGTAACGGTGGGCGTAGGTCGAGAAGGGTTGGCATGGCGCGCAACCTGCCAAGATCGTCAGATCGGCATTACCGAACAGTCCCTTGAGTTCTTCGGTCGTGATCTTGCTGATGTCACGCTCGACGAATCGAGCCTGACCGTTGTTCTCTTCATAGGGGAAACGGCAAGCGGGATCGAGATCGATGCCTGCGACGACGGGAAGCCCTTCCAAAATGAAGCCGTGCGTCAGCCCGCCCGCGCCGCAGAATAGATCGACACAAGCAATTTTTTTCTTCACGTCAATTCTCCTGTTTTCGGTTCGTCCGCTGCACGAAGCGATCGAAACCAGCAGAAGCCAAGTTCTTCATCCCTGTCTCGATCCGCCGCAGCCGGGTTCTTGCGGGCGAACAGTGCGGCATCGACTTGGTGCGGGTTGAAATCAACCTGCGAGTTCACCAAGACCGAGGCCAACGATTCCACCGTGTCGCTCGCCGCGCGACGAGTCAGTAGCCATGCGTAGTATTGGCTTTGGTACGGCGTGAGTAACTGCTGTGTCATCAACTCGCTTCCTGTTTCTTTTTGTTGATGCTCTCGGCTATCCACCGATCCAACTCCGAGCGACGGAAACGCCATGTTCCACCGAGCTTGAATGCCGGAATTTCGTTTTTCTGCGCGAGCCGATACACCGTCCGCTTGCCGGCTTTCAGGTAAGCAGCAACTTCGTCGAGCGTCAGGATTTCGCCGTCTTTACCGGTCATGGATTCTTCCGCATTGGTGGCCTGCGATGAATTCTGCTTGCCAAAGTTGGCCAATTTTACCGCATCAAACCAAAAACTCACTGTGAATTCATACAAGTCGCAGTTGACGGTTCAATTGCGGCAACAACAGGCATTGCGTCAAACGGCCGCAGTGAACGTTGGTTTCTTTATGGAAATGTCACGCGATAGCCTTCGCGCTTCGCGCCAGCGGCAGAAATGATCATCGTCGCACTCCCCACTTAGCCGACCTGCGCCGGAGCGGGTTTTCTCATGCTCGCGGCGCCCCCACACTGGTGATGTCTAACGCGGTGCTGAATCGGTGCCGCATTTCGAGCGTTGACGATAGGTCGATCCCGATTCGCGGGTATCGCGCAACGCAGATCGAAATGGACTGAACCGTGTAATCGATATTGGGGGGAATGCGGCATGGGGCCGACCGGCATACTGATTGGCCAGATCACAATGGTTTTCGCCACCACTTTGCTGGGGCTATGGAGCGCCACCCAGTGGACGGCGGCGGCACTGGGATACCAGATGCGTCTTGGTGCGCCGTGGTTCGACCTGTACGGCACGCCCGTCTATCACCCGTGGCAGATGTTCGAGTGGTGGTACTTCTTCGATGCCTATGCACCCGACATCTTTCTGCACGGCGGCGCCATCGCGGCGTGCAGCGGCCTAGTCGGCGCGATGCTGGCCATCGTCATGTCGGTGTGGCGCGCGCGGCAGTCCAAGCTGGTGACGACCTACGGTTCGGCGCGCTGGGCACTGCCCGCTGAAATCCGCCGTTCCGGGCTGACCGGCCCTGCCGGCGTTTTCCTCGGCCGCAAAGACGGCGACTACCTGCGCCACGAAGGTCCCGAGCATGTCATGGCGTTCGCGCCGACGCGATCCGGCAAGGGTGTCGGGCTGGTGGTGCCAACGCTGCTGTCGTGGCCCGGCTCCGCCGTCATCCACGACATTAAGGGCGAGAACTGGACGTTGACCGCCGGCTGGCGCGCGCGCTTCTCGCATTGCCTGCTGTTCAACCCGACCGACGCGCACTCGGCGGCGTACAACCCGCTGCTCGAAGTGCGGCGCGGTATGCACGAAGTACGCGACGTGCAGAACATCGCCGACATCCTGGTCGATCCCGAAGGCGCGCTGGAGCGCCGTAACCATTGGGAGAAAACCTCGCACGCGCTGTTGGTCGGCGCGATCCTGCACGTGCTCTACGCCGGCGAGGACAAGACGCTGCGCGGCGTCGCGAATTTTCTGTCCGACCCGGCCTGCCCGTTCGAGGTGACGCTGCACCGGATGATGACGACGCGGCACCTGGGTGAAACGACGCATCCGGTTGTTGCATCGGCGGCGCGCGAGGTGCTCAACAAGAGCGACAACGAGCGATCCGGTGTGCTGTCCACCGCGATGAGTTTCTTGGGTCTGTACCGCGATCCCACCGTGGCCGAAGTCACCTCACGCTGCGACTGGCGAATCGCCGACTTGATTGATGCCGATTACCCGGTGTCGCTGTACCTGGTGGTACCGCCCTCGGATATCAGCCGCACCAAGCCGTTGATCCGGCTGATCCTCAACCAGATCGGGCGACGCCTGACCGAATCGCTCGATGGTTCGGACGGCATTGCCCGACGCCACAAGTTGCTGCTGATGCTTGACGAGTTTCCGGCACTGGGACGGCTCGACTTCTTCGAGAGTGCGCTGGCCTTCATGGCGGGCTACGGACTGCGCGCATTTCTCATTGCGCAATCGCTCAACCAGATCGACAAGGCCTATGGCCAAAACCATTCGATCCTCGATAACTGCCATGTGCGCATCGCGTTCGCCACCAACGACGAACGCACGGCCAAGCGTATTTCCGAAGCATTGGGCACCGCGACCGAATTGCGCGCGCAGCGCAACTACGCGGGCCATCGACTGGCCCCCTGGCTCGGTCACTTGATGGTATCGCGGCAAGAGACGGCACGACCACTGCTCACGCCCGGCGAGGTCATGCAACTGCCGCCCGACGACGAGGTGGTGATGGTGTCCGGTCATCCACCGATCAAGGCGCAGAAAATTCGCTACTACCTGGATGCGAATTTCAAGACGCGCATGCAGGCGCCGCCGCCATTGCAACTCGGGCACTACGTCGATGCACCGCCATTGCGGCCAGACGATTGGACCGGACTGGCGATACCTGCCGCACCGATTCTCGGCATGGTCATCCCTGCGCACGGCGAGTCTGTCGACGACGGTGGCCACCAGCAACAGCCGGAACTGTCCGAAGTCGTATTCACGCCGGAACCCGAACACGCGGTGGACGACCTGGGCCTGTTCGACGACGACTTGCCACTGCCCACCCAGCTCGATCCACGCCTGCAACGCACGGCGCGGCTAGCCGCCCTTGACCCTGATGACGGGATATCGCTATGAGCCAAGGTTATTCACGAAAGCGCCTGAACCTTTTCATCGAACACGAGCACGCCAAGCGGCTCGACGAGCTGGCGGCCATGAAGGGCTTATCCAAGTCCTCGATCGTCGCCGCCGCGCTGGCCTCGTTCCTGTCGCCCGACTCCGGCGATCAGCGCGAAGCCGCCATCGCCAAGCGGCTGGATCGACTATCCCGCCAGCTCGACAAACTGGAGCGGGATCAGAACATCCTGATCGAGACGCTGGCGCTCTACGTGCGCTACTTCCTGACCGTCAGCACCCCGGTGCCGGAAGCGCATCAGGAAGCGGCACGTGCTCAGGGCCGCGCACGCTTCGAGCAGTTTATCGAACAGCTCGGTAGGCATCTGCTGCGCGGGCGCAGCCTGGTCAAGGACGTAGTCGAGGAAATCCAGCCCGACCCCAGCCAGTTTTTCGGCCAGCAAGAAAACGTTCACGCCGCAGCGCCTGCCGATGAAGCTGCGGGAGCACCGTCATGATCAACCCGCCGCGCGATCAGGGCTTGTCGGCCTCGCTGGCACTGGAACGTCGCGTGCGCATGCTGCGCACGGCGATGGGGCCGGACATCGCCAAAGCCCTGAACGACCCCGACGTGGTGGAAGTCATGCTTAACCCCGATGGTTCGCTGTGGATCGATCGGCTGAGCAGTGGGCGCGAGCCGCTGGGTGTCAGCCTCACACCCGCCGATGGCGAACGCATCATCCGACTGGTCGCCGCCCATATGCGTGCCGAAGTGCATGCGGGCAAGCCGCTGCTGTCCGCCGAGCTGCCAGAAACAGGCGAGCGCTTCGAGGGCGCGCTGCCACCGGTGACGCCGGGGCCGGTCTTTGCGCTGCGCAAGCGCGCGGTCGGCCTGATCCGGCTCGATGCCTACGTGGCCGACGGCATCCTGACCGACGCTCAGGCCGCGTTCCTGCGTGACGCGGTGCGCGAGCGTCAAAACATCCTGATCGCGGGCGGCACCAGCACCGGCAAGACCACGCTGGCCAATGCCCTGCTCGACGAGATCGCCGCCACCGGCGACCGCGTGATCGTGCTCGAAGACACGGTGGAACTGCAATGCACGGCACGCGACCACGTCCCGCTGCGCACCCGCGCCGGTGTCGTGACGATGGCCGAACTGGTGCGCTCGACCCTGCGGCTGCGGCCGGACCGCATCATCGTGGGCGAAGTGCGCGGCGCTGAAGCGCTCGACCTGCTCAAGTCCTGGGGCACCGGCCATCCGGGCGGCATCGCCACCATCCATGCCGGTTCCGCTGCGGGCGCATTGCTACGGCTGGAACAACTGATTCTCGAAGTCGCGGTGACCGCGCCGCGTCCCCTGATCGCCGAGGCCGTGAACGTCATCGTCTATATCGCCGGTCGCGGCCATGCGCGCCGCGTGCAGGAAATCGCTCGCGTCACCGGCTTCGACAGCCACGGCTACCAGCTCAGCACCGAGCTGATGCCTTCCTTTCCGCCCCTTTCATCAACGCCCGGAGAACCCACATGACGCCTTCGCACATTTCCGTAAATCCGCTTGCACACAACGCCCGGCTTCTGGCCGGCATGCAGATCATCGTCATCGCAGCGCTGCTGCTGTGCATGGCGCTGCCGGCGCATGCGGCCGGTTCAAACATGCCGTGGGAGGCGCCGCTGCAATCGGTGCTGGAGTCGATCCAGGGACCGGTGGCCCGCATCATCGCGGTGATCATCATCATTGCCACCGGCCTGACGCTGGCGTTTGGCGACACCAGCGGCGGCTTTCGCAAGCTGGTGCAGATCGTCTTCGGCCTGTCCATCGCGTTCGCCGCGTCCTCGTTCTTCCTGACCTTCTTCAGCTTCACCGGCGGCGCGGTGATCGCATGAACGCGCTGCCTGCCGACGCACCGGGCTTTGAAGTGCCGCTGCACCGCTCGCTGACCGAACCCATTTTGCTGGGCGGCGCGCCCCGCACCGTCGCGATTGCAAATGGCACGCTGGCCGCCGCGGTCGGTCTCGGGTTGCAGCTTTGGCTGCCCGGCATTGTGCTGTGGACTGTTGGGCACTCGCTGGCCGTGTGGGGCGCGCGACTGGATGCGCAGTTCATGGCGGTCTTCGCGCGGCATATCAAGCACCGGCAACTTCTGGACGTGTGAGGACGATCCCATGATGCACCTTGCCGAATACCGCAACCGTCCCGCGCTGTTGGCCGACTGGCTGCCCTGGGCCGGGCTGGTCGCGCCCGGCGTTGTGTTGAACAAGGACGGCTCGTTCCAGCGTACGGCACGGTTTCGCGGGCCTGATTTGGACAGCGCTACGCAGGGCGAACTGGTCGCCACCTCTGCGCGCTTGAACAACGCGCTGCGCCGACTCGGTTCCGGCTGGGCGCTGTTCGTAGAGGCCGAACGGCGCGAGGCGGCGGACTACCCGGTGTCGGTATTTCCCGAGCCGCTGTCGTGGCTGGTCGATGAAGAACGCCGCGCTGTTTTTGAGGAAGCCGATAGCCACTTCGAGAGCACCTACCACCTGACACTGCTGTACTTGCCGCCCGAGGAATCGACGGCCCGTGCCGCCAAGCTGCTCTACGAGAACACCAAGGCCGAAGGCGTGGATTGGCGCGAACGGCTGGAAGGCTTCGTGTCGGAGACCGAACGCTTCTTCGGCTTGCTCGAAGGCGTGATGCCGGAGGTCGCCTGGCTCGACGACGGTCAGACCCTGAGCTACCTGCATGCCTGCGTGTCCACGCGCCGGCATGCGGTGACCGTCATGATGTTCTGCGCGAGATTGCTCGGATCGATCACGACCCACTGCGCGTGCGCGGCGGGCATGGCGCTCACCACAATGGCGGTGGCGATGGCAAGCAAGATTTTCTTCATGGCTGCTTCTCCTTAATTGGTGAAGGCGAACGAGGGGTACGAGGGGATCAGGTCGGCGGCCCAGTCGAGGCCGCGATGGCGCAGCCAGGCGGCCGCAAAGTCCGCCGGCGGCACCGATGCGGCAACGGCGTCGATGTCGCGCTGGTCCTCGGGCCTGGCGGCAGCGGTGAACGCCAGTGCGACCGGCCCGAGCCCCAGGTCGAAGACCCGGTTGCCGAGCCGCGACTGGTAGTAGTAGTCGCGCTTGGGCTGGGCGGTCGCCACGATATCGATCTGCCGCGCATTGAGACCGAAGCCTTCGTAGATAGCGCGAATCTGCGGCTCGGTTGCCTGCGGATTGGGTAAGAAAATACGGTTCGCGCAACTCTCGATGATGGCTGGCGCAATACTGGAATCCTTGATGTCCGCCAAAGATTGCGTGGCGAAGATCACCGACACGTTCTTTTTGCGCAGCGCCTTCAGCCACTGGCGAATGCGCGCAGCGAACACCGGGTCATCGAGGAACAGCCATGCCTCATCGAGAATCAGCAGCGTCGGGGCGCCGTCGAGGCGTTCCTCGAAGCGCGCGAACAGGTAGCGCAGCACGGCCAGCGCAGCCGCCTTGCTGTGCATCAGTTCTTCCATCTCGAACGCCTGCACGTCGGCCTGCATTTTGGAATGATCGAG
>Ga0366762_1008_pt1 | contig 17838 bp, 20 predicted proteins | sample TotcelHN113001M4_FD_207057 | JGI IMG/M metagenome (GOLD analysis project Ga0366762, IMG submission 207057) | Enriched cells from coal bed in the Powder River Basin, Montana, United States - Total cells N11 rep1 HSBNCT.N11.300.1.M4 ... | reverse complement strand
ATCGGCGTGCGCAAGTCGCCGGCCGGCGTCTGGCAGCCCGACCGGTTGGAGGTTGGGGCGGCAGTTGGCCGAAACATCGTCCGTGACGGCATATCGAAGTTCGGACCACCCGGACTTTACGAGCCCTGATCTCGACGCGCGGCCCATTCCGTCATTTCAGCCACGCACCGATATTTGGCGGCGCACAGCCCGCCCGCTCGGCGCAATCGGCCTTTGCGCAATTGCAAGCCGGGAACAGGCAGCCGTCGCCGTTCAGGTCGGTCGCACGCACCGCGAGGTCATAGCGTACGCCGCGCATGATGGCGGGGCCGGCGGTGCTGTGGCGCTCGTAATGCTCGACGACATGGCGGACGCGGGTGAGCAATTCGCGCCGTTGATCGTGTCCCGGGTCCATGCCTTCGCCCCCAATCGCCAATGATTGCAGCCATGAACAGGGACGCCGGAGAGCCGCGTCCTGTTCCGACATCCATGCGCAGTACGGCGCAAGGGGAACTCAACGCACAGGAATGATGCGGCGGCCCGGCTGTTGCCACAGCAGTGATCAAGATGGGTGACCAAAACGGGAGGGCAAGATGGATCGCGACAAGCTGCACCGCGTCGCCAAGGCGCTGGGCGACGTCCGCCTTTACGAGAAGCACCACACCGGTGAGTTCATCACCATGCGCCTGCGCGACTCGCTGGCCGACAACCCCGGCTATGACGAGGCGGAGGTGGACAAGAAGTTGTTGGAACTGGCCCGTGTCGCGCTGGAGGCCGCCGAATAGTGGCGGCGCAAGGTGACGAAGCGGCGGACGGCCTGTTGGTGATGGTGAAGCGAGCCAACAGAGGGAGAATGCCGCCATGGCCGAAGACAAGAGGTCCGATCTGCCGCGGAACGACCGGTCCGACAGTGATCGCCCGGCGACCAAGCCGATTCCGGTGAAGCCGGCCTCCGAGCCGATGAGCGATAAGGATGAAGCGCCGCCGGGCACGCCGGGGACGGGCGAGAACATCGATCCAAAGACCGGCGAAAGCTATGTGCAGGGGATCGGCGGGGCGTGATATGGGCAGGTGTCGGCCGACGACACCCCAAACGAAAAGGGCCGGCTCCTGCGAGCCGGCCCTTTTGCTGTCACATCCCCCGCGTCACGCCACGAAGGGCGGAAGCGCGGTGAAGTTGGCGGCTTTCTCGACGACATGGCCGACGCGCAACAGCGTCTCCTCGTCGAAGGGACGGCCGATCAGCTGCAGGCCGAGCGGCAGTCCGTCGGCGCCCAAACCGGCCGGGACCGACATGGCCGGCAGGCCGGCAAGGTTGATCGGAACGGTGAAGACGTCGTTCAGGTACATCTGCACCGGATCGTCCATCTTCTCGCCGATGGCGAAGGGCGTGCTGGGGGCGGTCGGCGTCAGGATAACGTCGCAGCTCTTGAACGCCTCGTCGAAGTCCCACTTGATGCGCGTGCGCACCTGACGGGCCTTGTTGTAATAGGCGTCATAATAGCCGGCCGACAGCACATAGGTGCCGATCAGGATGCGGCGCTGCACTTCCTTGCCGAAGCCGGCGCCGCGGGTGTTCTCGTACATTTCCTTGAGGTTGCCGCCCTCGACCCGCAGGCCGTAACGCACGCCGTCATAGCGCGCGAGGTTGGACGACGCCTCGGCCGGCGCGATGATGTAGTAGGCGGCCAGCGCGTATTTGGTGTGCGGCAGGCTGACCTCGACCGGTTCGGCGCCGGCCTCCTTCAGCCAGGCGATACCCTGGTCCCACAGTGCGGCGATCTCGGCCGACAGGCCCTCGACCCGGTATTCCTTCGGAATGCCGACGCGCAGGCCGCGGATGTCGCCGGTCAGAGCGGCGCGGAAATCCGGCACCGGCATGTCGACCGAGGTCGAGTCCTTCGGATCGAAGCCGCACATGGAGCGCAGCATGATCGCCGCATCCTCGACCGTCCGGGTCATCGGACCGGCTTGGTCCAGCGAGGAGGCGTAGGCGACGATGCCCCAGCGTGAGCAGCGGCCGTAGGTCGGCTTGATGCCGACAGTGCCTGTGTAGCCGGCCGGCTGGCGGATCGAGCCGCCGGTATCGGTCCCGGTGGCGCCCAGAGCGGCGCGCGCGGCGATCACCGCGGCGGAACCGCCCGACGAGCCGCCGGCGACGATCTTCTTCTCCCACGCGCCCGGCGCACCGGGGCTCCACGGGCTGACCGTCTCGCCCTGGTGGGCGGTGATGGTGGCCGAGCCCATGGCGAATTCGTCCAGGTTCACCTTGCCCAGCATGACGGCGCCGTCGCGCCACAGCTGGGAGGTCACCGTGGATTCATACTCCGGCTTGAAGCCGTCCAGGATGTGGCTGCCGGCGGTGGTCGACACGCCCTTGGTGCAGAACAGGTCCTTCACCGCGATGGGCAGGCCGTCCATCGGCCCGGCCTCTCCCTTGGCGCGGCGCTCGTCGCTGGCCTTGGCCATCGACAGGGCGGCGTCGGGGGTCTCGGTGATGAAGATGTTGAAGGGACGCACGGCCTCGACCGCACACACATGCGCCTCGGTCAGTTCGACCGCGGTGAACTCCTTCTTGGAGAGGCCGTCGAGGGCCTCCGCCATCGTCAGATGCGTGAGCGCCGTCATCACTCGACCACCTTGGGCACGACGTAGAAGCCTTCGGCCGTTTCCGGACCATTCGACAGGACCTGCGCGGCGTAACCGCCGTCGGTGACCTCGTCCTTGCGGCGGCGCAGCTTCTGCGCGGCAACGCTGGTCATCGGCGGCACGTCCTTCGTGTCGACCTCGTTGAGCTGTTCCACGAAGGTCAGAATCTGGCTCAGTTCCCCAGCCAGGGATTCCAGTTCCTCGTCCGGCACCTTGATGCGGGCCAGATGCGCGATCTTGGCCACCGTGGCCTTGTCGAGCGACATGCCTCTACTCTCTTCCAAAACATTGGAAATCGGCCGCGAAGCTATCACCCGCGCACGCGCACCGCAACGATTGCGGCCACTCCACCGCTCAGAAGGCGCCCGCATCGCCTTTGGGGAGGCCGGCGGCCAGCGCCAGCGGGCATCCGCAGGACGGGCATCGGGTGCGCTGCAACGCCTCCACCACCCGCGCGTCGGGCAGAACCACACCCAGCGCTTTCTCCACGGAGGCGATCTGACGCTCGTGGTCGGTGCTGGCGCCACAGGCGGCGTCCAGCATAGCGCCGTAATCCGAACTGGACTCTGCGGTGATGGCCTTCGCCCCACCGGCGGCAAACAGCCCGGCACCGCCGGCGACCAGCCCCGCCAGCACCGCACGCCGGTTCGCATCCACGCCCATCCTGCTCATCCGTCCGCTCCGTCGACGTGATCCATCCGTCGGCCGTCATTCATCGGCCTGGATGCCGACTATACGCCGCACGGGCCGGCCCGCCAGCGGCACTATCATTAAATCCTCGGAAGGAATTCCCTGGAAGGTCAGGCCGCGATGGGAGCGGCCGAGCGCCAGCTGGCGCAGTCCATGCGCAGTTTGAACAGCGCGATCGGTTCACCCCAGGGCGTTACCCGCGTCTCCAGCGCGATCGGCGTCATGCCGAGCTTGGCATAGAGCAGCAGACCCGGCGTGTTGGTATTGAAGCAATAAAGCGTCAGTTCGGGCAGGTGATGGTGATCGAAGGCGCGGTCGATCATCGTCCGCACCAGATATTCGGCAATGCCGCGGCGGCGCAGGGTCGGATCGACGCTGACATTGCCGATACTGGCGGTACGGCCATCCTCGAAGGTGGCATAGTTGGCATAGCCGACCACGCGCTCCCGCCCATCCTCGGTCAATGTGACCACGGTCGGATCGCGGCGTTGCCCCAGCGTCGCCCGGACCTGATCCGGGGTCAGCGGCCAGACGGCGCGCGGGAACAGGAAATACAATTCCTCCGCGGTGCGTGGGAACCCGCAGATGGTGGGGATGTCGGCGTCGGCGAGCGGCCGGTGCGACAGGGCGGTGTTTGAGAGTGCGCTGCTCATGCTTAGAAGAATAAGTATCTTTAACAACAACTCAAGCGATCTTGCAGTGACAAGGCTGCGGCCTTATGGTCGGGCCATGATCCACACCCTCTCCGAACTCGCGGCCCGTCTGGGCAAGAACCAACGTTTGCTTGGCCTTGACGTCGGCACCAAGACCGTCGGGCTGGCGGTCGCCGATCCGGGACTGATCGTCGCATCTCCCATCGGCACGCTGAAACGCACCAAATTCACCCAGGATGCGCGCGAGCTGGGCATGACCATCCGCGACTACGACATCGGCGGGCTGGTGGTTGGGCTGCCGTTGAACATGGACGGGACGGAGGGGCCGCGTGCCGAGTCGGTGCGTGCCTTTGCCAAGAACCTGATGGAGCGTCCCGACCTGCTGGGCTGGGACGCCGAGATCGCCTTCTGGGACGAGCGGCTGTCCACCTCGGCCGTCGAGCGCTTCATGATCGGCGAGGCCGACATGACCCGCAAGCGGCGCGACGAGGTGGTGGACAAGATGGCCGCCGCCTACATCCTGCAGGGCGCGCTCGACATGCTGGCCAACCAGCGCCGCCTCGCCGCGGAAGCGGATGAAGACGAGGGCGACGACGATTACGACCGGGACTGAAACCGGTCGCGGCGTCCTCAGTCGAAGTTCAGGGCAAAGGACGCCCGCCCCTCTCCTGCCGCAGCCCTCTGCCACATCGCACCGAAGGCGGCCTCCAGAGCGCGGGTGAAGCGCACGCCATCCAGCGCGGGCGAGGCGGCGAGGCGGTCGCGCAGGCGGCTGCGGATGCTCGCCAGCCCGTCCGGATCGGACACCAGCGCGGCGGCCATGGCGATGTAGGCCTCCTCCCCCTCGACCGCCAGCGCCGGAAGCCCGGCGGAGGTCAGGTGGGTCACCGTATGGCGGGCGCAGAACCGGTCGCCGCCCAACGTCACCACCGGAACGCCCATCCACAGCGCCTCCAGCGTCGTCAGCCCGCCCGAATAGGGGAAGGGATCGAGCGCGACGTCGATCTCGCCATAGGTCGCCAGGAATTCGGCATGCGGGGCCGCCCCGCGCAGTTCGATGCGGGCCGGGTCGGCGCCGGCGGCCGTGAACAGCGCCAGCGTCCGCGCCCGCAAATCCGCATCGTCCAGGCCGGGCGTGCGCAGAAGCAGCCGCGATCCAGGCACCGCCGCCAGCAGGCGGGTCCACAAGGCCGCGACCTGCGCGTTCAGCTTGGGCAGCGCATTCAGCGACCCGAAGGTCGGGGCGCCGCGCGCGATCATCGGCAACGGCGCCACGGCGGGTGCGGCGGCCGGCGGCGACCAGGGGACATAGGCGTCAGGCATGCGGACAATGCCCTCGATGGCCCAGCCGTCGGCGCCCTCCGGGCTCTGCCGCGGGTCGGAAATCAGGTAATCCATCGCCGGCAGGCCGGTGGTGCCGACATAGCCGGCCCAGGTGACCTGCACCGGCGCCGCCCGCCGGGCGAAGACGCCCAGCCGATTGCCCAGCGTGTGGCCGGCCAGATCGACAAGGATGTGGATGCCGTCGGCGCGGATGCGCTCCAGCAGGGCCGCGTCGTCCATCGCCGCGCTGTCCACCCAACCGTCGGCCAGACCGCGCAGCCGCGTCGTCACCGCGTCGGGATTGGCGGTGTTGGAATAGCAGATCGCCTCGACCACGCCACGGTCATGGGCGGACAGCACCGGCTCCAGGAACGTGCCGACGGGGTGGACACGGAAATCGGCGGAGACGTAACCGACGCGCAGCCTCGGCGCCGGCGCGGCCACCGCGACGGACGGCCGGTCGGGATAGCGGGCGCCCCAATCGGCATGGGCCTGCGCGATCTGCGGCATGGTCCGCGCCGGGTCGTACTGCATCAGGAACAGCCGGGCGCTGTGCAGCGAATCGGCGCCGGGCGCCAGCCGGAGAGCGCGGTCGAGCGCGGCCAATGCCTCGCCGATGCGGGCCTGGGGAGCGAGCGACCGGCTGGCGCGGTTGGCCCACAGCTCCACCCGCGACGGCTCCAGGCAAAGCCCGGTGCGATAGGCACGGTCGGCCTCGCCCGGCCGGTTCATCTCGGCCAGAGCGTTGCCGATGTTGTAGGGCGGGATCCAGCTGTCGGGCGCTAGGAGTGCAGCGCGGCGGTGCAGCGCCGCCGACTCGGCCCTGCGGGCCTGCGCCCGCAGCAGATTGCCGGCATTCACCAGCGCGGCCAGCGCGGCGGGGTTGAGCGCGACGGCGCGGCGGTGGCAGCCCTCCGCCAGATCGGCGCGCCCGGCGCCGGCCAGCGTCTCCGCCATCACCAGCAGGCCGTCCATCGCCATGGCAAGACCTCCGTCGAGGTTCAGCGCCCCGGCATAGGCCTGCGCCGCTCCCAGAGCATCTCCCTGGCTTTCCAGCACCAGCCCGTAATTGGCCCACCAGACGGCGACGCCCGGCCGGGCGGTGATGGCCTGGGCGAGAAGGTCCTGCGCCTCGGCCCAGCGGCCGGCCTGCGCGGCGATCAGGCCCTGGCGGTAGATGCTTTCGGCCTGATCCGGCGTCATCGTCTTCGATTCCGTCTTAAGCTTCGGTACGGCCCAGCTGGTCCATCAACTCGCGCCATTCGCGCTTGGACAGGCCGCTGGTCTCCTGCGTCACCGGCTCGCCGGCGAGCAGGCGCTTCACCACATCCAGGCCGGTGCGCGACAGGTGGGCGCCGCCCATGCGGTATTCGGTGAAGGACTCGAAGACCGCCGGGACCCAGCGCTTCACCACGTCCAGCATGGCATCGGCATAGACGCGGATCTCGTACTGGGCGTGGGCATCGGCGCGCAGCGACAGGAAATGCAGAAGGTTGTGAAGGTCGACCTTCCAGTACCACTGCGTGTAGTAGTTCAGCGACAGGTTCATCCGCGCCAATTCGCGCGCCAGGCCCTGGCGGGTCGGGTCGATGACGCTGCCGTCCTCGCGGTGGTTCAGCATCTCTTCATAATGGCTGTAGGCGCGTTCGGAATCCTCGCGCAGCAGCCGCATGACGTTGGCCGCCTCCTCGCCCTCCAGCACGTCGCCACGGCCCTGCCGGTTCACCACGGCCTGGGCACCGAGCTGTTCCGGAGCCGGCACGTAGAACTCGCGGTCGAGGATGGAGTAACGCGCCGAATACTCGTTCACGTTCGCGGTGCGGTGGCGAATCCACTGGCGGGCGACGAAGATCGGCAGCTTCACATGGAACTTGATCTCGCACATCTCGAACGGGGTCGAGTGGCGATGGCGCATCAGATACTTGATGAGGCCGGAATCCTCGCTGACCTTCTTGGTGCCCTTGCCATAGGACACGCGCGCCGCCTGCACGACCGCCGAATCGTCGCCCATATAGTCGATGACGCGGACGAAGCCGTGGTCCAGCACCTCCAGCGGCTGATAGAGGATCTCTTCCAGCGCCGGGACGGTGGCGCGGCGGGTGGTGGCGGTGACGGCGCGCAGGCGATCGATTTCGTCGCGCTGCTCGGGCGTGATCGGCATGGTGACTCCGGGGCTGCAACGGCCGGACTCTTAAGCAGTGCGGCACGAGGGTGCAAGTCAGCATTCTGACACCCGCCCTGCCCGCGTCACCGCAACGCATTTGGCGATCGTGCACACACCCCCTTCCCTTGCCGGGCGGGAGTGCCTATATTCGCGTCGTCGGTTCGCCGACTATGGCGATAAACGCCTTGTGGAATAAGCGTTGTGGACCCGGGGGCGGTACCCGGCGCCTCCACCAACCATACACCGGACTCGTTGACCGGGGTCGTTGGGGGCGAAATAGGATCGACACGCGTGGTAAAGGCATGGTTTTCGCTCGGCATGGTTCCGCCGTTATCGGGCCGTTGCAATAGTTGCCAACGACAACGTTGCTCAGGCTCGCCTCGCTGCCTAACGGCGGCTGGTAGCCTAAACCTAATCCCCGAGGGTTAGCGCCTAAGGGTGGGGCCGTGGGCCGCCTAGCAACAGAAGGCCCACACCTCTCTTTCCAGCGTTTCGTGCCGGCCCTCGGCCAAGGCGGGACGCCAGACCGATCGCGTTATCAGGGACCCGCCCAAGCATGCCGAAAGAGCAGCTCCGCTATGACCGTATGGTCGAGACCGCGTTGCGCGGCGTTGTCCGCGACGCGCTGACGGAGGTTGCCGAGCGCGGCTTGCCGGGCAATCACCATTTCTACCTGACCTTCCGCACCGGCTTCCCCGGCGTCGAGATCCCGGATTATCTGGCCTCCCAGTATCCGAACGAGATGACCATCGTCCTGCAGTTCCAGTATTACGGGCTGGATGTCACGGACGACCATTTCGAGGTCACGCTGAGCTTCAACAACGTGCATGAGCGGCTGGTGATTCCGTTCGCCGCCATCACGACCTTCGCCGACCCGTCGGTGAATTTCGCGCTGCAGTTCCAGCCGCTGGCCGCCGCCGAGTCGGCGGAGGTCTCGACCATGCCGCCCCGCCCCGCCGCCGAGCGCGTCGAGGAAAAGGCGGAGGAAGCCGCCCCGGCAGAGGAGCCGAAGCGCGGCGAGGTCGTGGCCCTGGACGCCTTCCGCAAGAAGTAACCGTCTCCCACGGATGCCCGCCCAGCCGCCCAGCGAGTATGTCGCCACGCTCTGCGAGATGCTGGCGCCGCTGGGCGATCTGCGTGTGCGCCGCATGTTCGGCGGCTATGGCCTGTCCATCGACGGGTTGACCTTCGCGCTTGTCGCCGACGAAATTCTGTATTTCAAGGCTGACGACGTGAACCGCGCGGCATTCGCGGAGCTGGGCCTGGAGCCCTTCCGGCCGATGCCGGACAAACCGACCACCCTGTCCTACTACCCGCCTCCCGACTCGGCCCTGGATGACCGCGACGAACTGCTGCCCTGGGCCCGGTCGGGGTTTGAGGCGGCGTTGCGAGCCGCTGCAAAGAAGGTGGCGAAGGCGAAGCGGAAGAAGCCTGCCATCACGGTGGAATAGACCCTCTTCCAGGGCAGGTTAGACGACACACGAATCTTAGACACATGTAATTCAGGGAGAGATGAAGCACTTTTTCGGCCGTCATTCCCGCGAAGGCGCATAGGCGCTAACTTAAAGGTTTGATTGCTGTCGAAGCCAAGCACGTCCCTTATCGACTGTCATCCCCGCGAAGGCGGGGATCCAGTGTTTCCCAAGCAGAACCAATGGGCAAGCCTGGATCCCCGCCTTCGCGGGGATGACGGTAAGTTGCTTTATCTTCAGAGAGTTAGAACTCCTCAGATATTGTCCGCCATGTGGATCGTCGCATTGCTCGCCTGGGCGCCGGCGGTGCGTTGGCGCATCTGGCGGGCGAAGCGCAACGGGTTGGGGAGGAAGTTCAGCATCGAGCCGAGCTTGCCAACCGACGAGGTCGCCTTGCCCACCGCCATCACGTCGGCCAGCCGGCGGTCGATGAAGGCGCGGGTCTCAGCATGGTCGTCCGACTTGTCGTCCAGCCAATAGAAGGTGGAGGAGCTGACCACCGCCGCCAGCAGCGCCCGCTTGGTGTAGTGGTTGTAGTCGGTGGAGGTGTCGCCGGCGGCGAACCACATGGCGTCCACCGTGCGGTAGAGCAGCCGCAGGCCGAGCGTCACGTTCTGCGGCATCGCGAGATAAGACAGTTGCCGGCGCTTGGCCTCGCGGTAGGGCTCCAGAACCTCGAAATAGGTGCGGACAGCGAGAGAGATGCGCTCGCGCACCTTCATCTCGGCCAAGGGCTGGGCTTCCAGCCGGTCCAGCATCTGGCGGTCGGTCCAGTCGGCGAAATGCTCCACCGCATCGGTGACGCCGCCGGGGAAGGCACGCAGCAGGGCAGACGGCTCGTGCCCCGTCATCTCGGTGCCGTCGCGCAGAGCCTGCAGGCTCCAGCCGTCGAAGACGACGTTGGGCAGGCTGGCCACCAGGATCTCGTCGCGAAGCGTGTCGATGCTCATCGCCAAATCTCCCTGCGCTTACCCTCAGGCGGGGGTCGGCGCGTCCTTTGCCGCGGCCAGCGCGGCGTTGAGGTGATGCATCTCCTCGGTGCAGACGAGGAGCCGCAGATCGTCCATGCGATCAAGATAGAGCACGCCATCCAGGTGGTCGACCTCGTGCTGGACCACACGGGCATGGAATCCCGACGCTTCCCGTTCGATCCGGGCGCCGTCCAGCCCATAACCGCGGTAGCGGATGCGGGCATAGCGCGGCACCAGCCCCCGCAGGCCGGGAATCGACAGGCAGCCTTCCCAGCCCATGACCATGTCGTCCGTCAGCGGTTCGATCACAGGATTGACCAGGACGGTGTTCGCCACCTCCTCCCCCTCTCCGCGGTCGGCGGGGACGCGGAAGACGATGATCCGGCGCGACTCCGCGATCTGCGGGGCGGCCAGCCCGACTCCGGGGGCGTCCAGCATGGTGGCGATCATGTCGGCCGCCAGACGGGCGACGGCCGGATCGGTCGGGTCGGCGATGGGCTCCGCGATCTTGCGGAGTACGGGATTGCCCATCCGGGCGATTGGAAGCACTGGCATGCCGCTATATCTGGAGTGTGGATGCGGCCGGAGCAACCGATTCCTGTGGTTCCGGCCGGGCTTATGCTTGCAGGCCGAAGACTCCCCTTCACAAAGGCGGCGGAGCATGCTACACACTGCGCCCACACAAGGGGTGCGCCCGCCGCGCATACCTATTTGTTGCCTTTGCGCAACACGGCACACTTGGAAGGGTGACGGTAAACGTGCAAGTTCTGGTCCGAGATAACAACGTCGATCAGGCCCTCCGCGCGCTGAAGAAGAAGATGCAGCGCGAGGGCATTTTCCGTGAGATGAAGCTGCGTCGCAACTACGAGAAGCCCTCGGAAAAGCGTGCGCGTGAGAAGGCTGAAGCGGTGCGTCGCACCCGTAAGCTGCTCCGCAAGCGGATGGAACGCGAGGGCTATTAATCGTCGGTCGCACGTAGCGACTGCGAAGGGCGCGTGTGATGCGCGCCCAAGACCCCTTGTGTCTTGCACCCGACCGTCCCGCGATCCTCGCGTGGGCGGTTTTGGTGTATCTGCGCTATTTCGTCTGCCTAAACCTTCCGCCGGTCAAGCGTATTGAGTGGTCAGCAAGCGAACAGCCAGCCTTCGGAAAGACCAGATCATGAGTGCTTCCAACCTCACCGCCCGCCACTCGGTCCCGGCGTTGCGCGCCCGCAAGGGGGGCGAGCCGATCGTCTGCCTGACCGCCTACACCGCTCCGGTCGCCCGGCTGCTCGACCCGCATGTCGATATCCTGCTGGTCGGCGATTCGCTGGGCATGGTCGTCTATGGGCTGGACAGCACGCTGGCGGTGACGCTGGACATGATGATCGCCCACGGCGCTGCCGTGGTCCGCGCGTCGGAACGGGCCTGCGTCGTCGTCGATCTGCCCTTCGGCAGCTATCAGGAGAGCAAGGAAGCCGCTTTCCGCGCCTCGGCCCGCGTGATGGCGGAAACCGGCGCACAGGCGGTCAAGCTGGAAGGCGGGTTGGAGATGGCGGAGACGGTGGCCTTCCTGGCCGCCCGCGGCATCCCGGTGATGGGCCATGTCGGGCTGACGCCCCAGTCCGTCAACACGCTCGGCGGCTACAAGGCGGTCGGTCGCGACGCCGAGGCGGCGGAGCGGATCGCCGCCGACGCCCGCGCGATCGCTGAGGCCGGCGCCTTCACCCTGGTGATCGAGGGCACGATGGAGGCGCTGGCCCGCCGCATCACCGAAGAGGTGGCGATCCCCACCATTGGCATCGGCGGCTCGCCGGCCTGCGACGGGCAGGTGCTGGTCACCGACGACATGCTCGGCCTGTTCGGCGCCTTCCAGCCGAAATTCGTCAAGCGCTACGCCAACCTGGGCGACGTTGTCGGCGAAGCCGCTGCGACCTACGCCGCCGAGGTGCGCGGCCGCGCCTTTCCGGGGCCGGAGCATTGCTTCGGGATGAAGAAGGCAGCGGCTGTCTAAATCCCTCTCCCGCCCCGGGAGAGGGAGACTCACCCGCACTTTCGTTCTTTCTTCGTTCCAGGCGTTCCGTTACAGTCTGACCGCCATGGATGCACCCTCCCCCGCCCTGATTCCGCCCAACGTCGCCGCGTGGTTCCGGTCGCGCGGCTGGGCGCCGCACCCGCATCAGGTCGCCATGGTGGAAGCCGCCGAGCGGGGTGAAAGCGCCCTGCTGATCGTGCCCACTGGTGGCGGCAAGACGCTGGCCGGCTTCCTGCCGTCGCTGATCGAACTGGCGGAACGGCCGCGCGAGGGGCTGCATACCCTCTACATCTCGCCGCTGAAGGCGCTGGCGGTCGACATCCAGCGCAATCTCGAACAGCCCATCGCCGAGATGCGGCTGCCGATCCGGGCGGAAACGCGCACCGGCGACACGCCGGAGGCAAAGCGCAGGCGCCAGCGCACCCATCCGCCGCACATGCTGATGACGACGCCGGAAAGCCTGGCGCTGCTGCTGTCCTACACCGACGCCGACAAGCTGTTCCGCAATCTGCGTTGCGTCATCATCGACGAGCTGCATGCGCTGGCCGGCACCAAGCGCGGCGACCTGCTTGCGCTGGGGCTGGCCCGCCTGTCGCGCCTCGCCCCCGCGGCACGGCGGGTCGGGCTGTCGGCCACGGTGGCGGAGCCGGAACGGCTGCTCGCTTGGCTGTCGCGCCGCGGCCGGCATGACGGCACCGAGTCCGACGACGTTCGCGTCGTGCTGGGCCGCAGCGGCGCCCAAGCGGAGGTGGAGATCCTGACCTCGCAGGAGCGGGTGCCCTGGGCCGGCCACATGGCGATGCATGCCATGAAGGAGATTTACGAGCGCGTCCGCCGCCAGCGCACCACCCTGCTGTTCGTCAATACCCGCGCCCAGGCCGAACTGGTGTTCCAGGCGCTGTGGCGGGTCAACGACGACAATCTGCCGATCGCGCTGCACCACGGCTCGCTGGCGGTGGAACAGCGCCGCAAGGTCGAGGGCGCCATGGCGCGTGGGGAGTTGCGGGCGGTGGTCGCAACCTCCTCGCTCGATCTCGGCATCGACTGGGCGGCGGTGGATCTGGTGGTGCAGATCGGCGCGCCGAAGGGGTCGAGCCGGCTGGTCCAACGCATCGGCCGCGCCAATCACCGGCTGGACGAGCCCAGCCGCGCCCTGCTGGTCCCCGCCAACCGGTTCGAGGTGCTGGAATGCCGCGCCGCGCTGGAGGCCGTGCACGACCACACGCTGGACGGCGAGGCGCCGCGTCCGGGCGGGCTGGACGTGCTGGCCCAGCATCTGCTCGGCATGGCCTGCGCCGCGCCCTTCCTGGCCGACGAGCTGTATGAGGAGGTCGTCTCCGCAGCCCCCTATGCCGCGATGACGCGCGACGAGTTCGACGACGTGCTGGATTTCGTCGCCACCGGCGGCTACGCGCTCGGCGCCTATGAACGGTTCCAGCGGTTGAGGCTGCGCGAGGACGGGCGGATGGCGATCGCCGGTCCGGCGGTCGCACGCCAGTACCGGATGAATGTCGGCACCATCACCCAGGAGGCGCTGCTGCGCGTCCGCCTGAACCGCGGCCCGGTGCTGGGCGAGGTGGAGGAGTATTTCATCCAGGGCCTGACCCCCGGCGACACCTTCCTGTTCGCGGGTCAGCTTCTGAAATTTCTCGGCGTGCGCGAGATGGAGGCTCAGGTCGCCAAGGGCGGCACCGGCGATCCGAAGGTTCCCGCCTATGCCGGCGGACGACTGCCGCTGACCACCCATCTGGCCGAGCGCGTGCGCGCCATGCTGGCCGATCCACGCCAATGGGACGGGCTGCCGGAGGATGTGCAGGAGTGGCTGCGGCTGCAGCGCTTCCGCTCGGTCCTGCCCAACCGCGACGGGCTGCTGGTGGAAACCTTCCCCAAAGCCGGCAAGCGCTTCCTCGTCGCCTATGCCTTCGAAGGGCGGAATGCGCACCAGACGCTGGGCATGCTGCTGACACGGCGGATGGAACGCTTCGGACTGGGGCCGCTTGGCTTCGTCGCCACGGATTACGTGCTGGCGATCTGGTCACTGCGCTCGCCCACCGACATGGACGCGCTGTTCGACCAGGACATGCTGGGCGACGATCTGGAAGCCTGGATGGACGAATCGTCGATGCTGCGGCGGACCTTCCGCAATGTGGCGCTGATCGCCGGCGTGATCGACCGCCGCCATCCGGGGCAGGAGAAGACCGGGCGGCAGGTCACCTTCTCTTCCGACCTGATCTATGACGTGCTGCGCAAACATGACCCCGGCCATGTGCTGCTGCGGGCGACACGGGCCGATGCGGCGGGCGGGCTGACCGACATCCGCCGCCTGTCCGATTTCCTCGCGCGGGTGCGCGGGCGGATCACCCACAAGGACCTCGACCGCATTTCCCCGCTGGCGGTGCCGGTGATCCTGGAGATCGGGCGCGAGCGGGTGGACGGCAGCGCCACCGACGAACTGCTCGCCGCCGCCGAGGCCGAACTGCTGGCGGAGGCGATGCCGGAACTGGCTCCGCCACGGCCTGCGAAATCGGAAACGGGGCGCCCGCAGCAGGGGCGGTTGTCGTTGTGACACCGCCCCATGCCGATCGCAGGTTACTTGCGCAGCTCCGGCTCCACACCCGGCTCGCCGCTGAACTCGACCAGAATGGTCTCGTCACGGACGATGAACTGGCAGGCCAGACGGTAGGGCGGCGGACGGTGGGCGTTCTCGGCCGCCTCCAGCAGGTCCCGGTTCAGCTTGCCATTGACGGACAGGGTAACTTTCTCCTTTTCGGTCAGGTCGATGGCCATCGGAGTCTTACCGTCCAGATAGGTGACCTTGACGAGGCAGGACCCGCACTCGCCGTCCTGGCACTGGAACGGGATCGGGATGTCGTGCTTCTTCGCCAGCGCCAGCAGAGTACCGGTGTCGCCGGCGACCGCGTAGACGGTCATGTCCTTGGGCATGTTCAGGCCGGTGAACGTCACTGTGGCCATGGGTATCCTCCGGGTAGGGGTGTCATCCGCCATGCCTCCACGGCGGCGCCCCATCCGGCTGCAAACATCATGCCCACAAAAATTTCATGGATATTGGCCATTTCCGATGATCGCCGGTAAACGAATGTTGTCAGCTTCCTCCCAAGCTCCCGGCCTTGCCTGTCAGGGCGATGACAGCCGCGCCGCCTTGACTTTCCGCGGTGCCGACCTGCTGGCCGATCCGTCGGGCGCCCTGCTGTGGCCGGATGAGAGCATCCTCGCCGTCGCCGACCTGCATCTGGAAAAGGGATCGGCCTTCGCCGCGCGTGGCCGGATGCTGCCGCCCTACGACACGCGGGCGACGCTGGACCGGCTGGCGGAGTTGATCGCGACGGTGCGGCCGGCGCGCGTGCTGTGCCTGGGCGACAGTTTCCACGACCGCCGCGCCGTGGAGCGGATGGACGCCGCCGACATGGAGAGGCTGTGCGGCTTGACCGCCGCGGTCGCGGACTGGGTGTGGATCACCGGCAACCACGATCCCGAGCCACCGCAGGGCTTCGGCGGCCGGGTTGCCGCGGAACTGTCCATTGGCCCGCTGACCTTCCGGCACGAGGCGCAGCCGGGCGCGGTGGGCGAGTTGTCGGGACACCTGCACCCGGCCGCCGCAGTGGCGCTGGCCGGGCGGCGGGTGCGCGAACGCTGCTTCGCCCACGACGGCGCCAAGCTGATCCTACCGGCCTTCGGCAGCTTCACCGGCGGGCTGAATGTGCTGGACGCCGCCTTCGACGGGCTGCTGGCGCCGGACTTCGAAGTGCTGATGACGGCACGCGGCCGGGTCTACCGCTTCCCCTGCGCCCGTTTGTCGCCCGACCGCGCGCGCTGACGCTCTGGCCGAAGCGTGAGCGCGGCCTATATCGGTGGATCCGGATAAGACCAACCGAGCACCCGTATGCCCGCCTCCATCGTCGTCTGGTTCCGCAACGACCTGCGCCTTGCCGACAATCCGGCGCTGACCGCCGCCGCCCAGGCAGCCGCCGAACGCGGCGCCCCGGTCATTCCGCTCTATATTCTGGAAGAGAAGACCCGCGATCCCTGGACGCTTGGCCGGGCGCAGCGCTGGTGGCTGCACGGCAGTCTGGAGCGGCTCGCGACCTGCTGCGCCCGCCACGGCTCGCCGCTGGTTCTGCGCCGGGGCGAGCCGGGAGCCGTGCTCGACGCGCTGATCGCGGAGACGGGGGCGGAGTGCGTGCTGTGGAACCGCCGCTACACCCCTGCCCAGACCGCCCGCGATTCGGCGATCAAGGAACGGCTGAAGGCGCACGGCGTCGATGTGCGCAGCTTCAATGCCGGCATGCTCGCCGAACCCTGGACCGTCCGCAACAAGAGCGGCGGTCCCTTCAAGGTCTTCACCCCCTTCTGGCGCCATTTGTCGGCCACGCTGAACCCGCCGCTGCCGACGCGCGCCCCGTCCGAACTGATGGCGCCGGCGACCGCGCCGGCCAGCGACGATCTCGACGGTTGGGGCCTGCTGCCGACCAAGCCAGATTGGGCCGCCGGCCTGCGCAAGCGCTGGGTGCCGGGAGAGACGGCGGCGCTGTCCCACCTCGCTGATTTCCTCGACGGGCCGGTCGGGGTCTATGCAACGGAGCGTGACCGGCCGGATCGCCCCGGCACCTCCGCTTTGTCCCCCTATCTGGCCTTCGGGGAGATCGGGCCGCGGCAGGTCTGGCATGCCGCCCGCCATGCCGCCGAGGCCCGGCCGGAGCTGGCGCCCGGCATCGACGCCTTCCTGCGCGAGCTTGGCTGGCGCGAGTTTCAATACCACCTGCTGCACCACGCGCCGGAGTTGCCCGACAGCCCGCTCGATCGCCGCTTCGCCGATTTCCCCTGGCGCGAGGACGCGGAGGGTCTGAAGGCCTGGCAGCGCGGGCGGACCGGCTATCCCATCGTCGATGCCGGCATGCGCCAGTTGTGGGAGACCGGCTGGATGCACAACCGGGTGCGGATGATCGTCGCCTCCTTCCTGATCAAGGATCTGCTGCTGCCCTGGCAGGAGGGAGAGCGCTGGTTCTGGGACACGCTGGTCGATGCCGACCTCGCCCAGAATGCCGGCAACTGGCAGTGGGTGGCCGGCTGCGGCGCCGACGCCGCCCCCTTCTTCCGCGTCTTCAACCCGGTCCTGCAGGGCGAGAAGTTTGATCCGCAAGGCGATTACGTCCGCCGTTACGTCCCCGAACTGGACCGGTTGCCGCCGCGCTGGATCCACCAGCCCTGGGCCGCGCCGACCGAGGTGCTGCGGCAGGCCGGCGTCCGGCTGGGCGACGATTATCCGCGCCCGATCGTCGACCATGCCGTCGCCCGCGACCGCGCGCTGGCCCTCTACAACGAACGCAAGGGCAAGGCGAAGGCCGCGACCTGAGCGGCGATCTTCATCGAACGGTCACCGCCGCGTCCGCAAACGGTCACGCGTCTTCGCTATCTTGTCGACAGCGGCCCGGTGCGGTCGCGCCGTCCCAAAAAGAATGAGCAACCGCCACCTGACAAGGCGGCCCCGCCCCCGGGGCCGCCTTTTCCCTTGTCGCGTTGCATCGGGCGACAGAGTGTTATAAAGTAACACCCATGTCCGCTCTTCACGACCATACCCACTGCATCGCCGATGCGCTGACCCGTGCCGACGCGCTGTGCGCCGAACGGGGCGCGCGGCTGACCGCGCTGCGCCGCCGCGTGCTGGAGCTGGTGTGGTCCAGCCACCGGCCGCGCGGCGCCTACGCGATCCTCGAAGACCTCAGCCAGCAGGACGGCAAGGCGGCGGCGCCGCTGACCGTCTATCGCGCGCTGGAGTTCCTGGTCGAACAGGGGTTGGTCCACCGCATCGAATCGCTGAACGCCTATGTCGGCTGTGCCGCGCCGGGGAATGTCCATTCCGGGCAATTCCTGGTGTGCGAGGCCTGCGGCGACGCCGCCGAGAT
>Ga0366762_1009_pt1 | contig 20248 bp, 17 predicted proteins | sample TotcelHN113001M4_FD_207057 | JGI IMG/M metagenome (GOLD analysis project Ga0366762, IMG submission 207057) | Enriched cells from coal bed in the Powder River Basin, Montana, United States - Total cells N11 rep1 HSBNCT.N11.300.1.M4 ... | reverse complement strand
GATCCCCATCGAGACCTGCACCCCAAGGCCGCAACGGCTACCAACTGCCGCCGCCTGCGCATCCCTTCTCGACTTCACGATCTACAATGTCCAAGATCCAGCCCGATCACGACAGACCATCGACCGGTGAACCGGATCGATGTATCGTCATTTTGAGATCGGAGGAGCGCAAACCGACCGGTTCGCGCTGGCAGGCATCTTTTCTAGCTCTCTCAGCCGATCGGGTCAAGCCCTTTTTTCGGCCTCTCCACCGAAGCGTTGGCGGAGCAATGAGCGGAAACGACCCTGCCCCAATCCATCGGGGCCTCGGCCATCGGCGTCTTAGCTTCCGCAAGGCCGCCGCCGGTCGAGGGCCGGGTATATACGCAGCCGCTCCGGGCTCGTCCAGGGCAAAATGCACTTGCCTGCGATTTTGCCATACCGCTTCTGCGACAGAGTCGATGCCGATCGGTCGCGAATTACGTCCCTGCCGTGCCATCGCACTTGCGGGATGGGGGAGCGGGAGACGATACAGGGGCGCCCCTGCCCTTTCGCGATCCGGCCATGCACGACCCTACCCTTCTGCTCGACGTCCTGTTCCTGCTGTTGGCCGCGATCCTGGTGGTGCCGCTGTTCCAGGCCCTGCGCATTCCGGCGGTGCTGGGATATCTGGTGGCGGGAACGATGCTGGGCCCGCACACGCCGGGGCCGGTGGTCGATCTGGCGGTGCCCCAGGTGCTGTCGGAATTCGGCGTTGTCTTCCTGCTGTTCGCCATCGGGCTGGAATTGCCGGTGTCGCGCCTGCGCGCCATGCGGCATTACATCTTCGGGCTAGGACTGATGCAGGTCGGGCTGACCAGCGCCGCCATTGGCGTTGCCGCCTGGTGGCTCGGCCTATCGCCGGAGGCGGCGCTGATCGTCGGCGGCATGCTGGCCTTCTCCTCTACCGCCACGGTGCTGAAGCTGCTGGTCGAGCGGGGGGAGACCGTTGCCCGATTCGGCCGGATTTCCGTCGCGGTGCTGATATTCCAGGACCTCGCGGTCGTTCCGCTGCTGACCCTGCTGCCGCTGCTGGCCGATCCCGATGCCAGCATTCCGCTGGCGCTGGCGCTCGCCGCGGCAAAGGCGGTGGCGGCGATCCTGCTCATCATGCTGCTGGGCCGCTTCGTCGTGCGACCCGCTTATCGGTTCATCGCGTCCGCCGGCAACCCGGAGCTGTTCACCGCCACCAACCTGTTCGTTGTCCTGGCGGTCGGCTGGCTAACGGCCGAGGCCGGCATGTCGATGGCGCTGGGGGCATTCCTGGCCGGCATGCTGCTGGCCGACACCGCCTACCGCCATCAGGTGGAGGCGGACATCGAGCCGTTCCGCGGACTGCTGCTCGGGCTGTTCTTCATGACGGTGGGCATGTCGCTGGACCTGCCGGCCATGGCCGCCGAGGCGCAGACCATCGCGGCGCTGACCGTCGCCCTGCTGGTCGGCAAGAGCCTGCTGCTGTTCCTGCTGTGCCGACTGTCGGGGCTCGGGCTGGCAACCTCGCTCAGGATCGGGTTGCTGCTGTCGCAGGGCGGCGAGTTTGCCTTTGTCCTGGTCGGCAAGGCGGTCGGCCTGTCGGTTCTGGACGGGCATACCGGCCTGCTGCTGTCCTCCTCGGTGGCGCTCAGCATGGCGGTAACTCCGGCGATCGGCGCGGTCGCCCAGCGCCTTGCCCAGCTGATCGAGGCGCGGATGGGTGCCGAGGCCTTCGGCATCGAGACCAGCGACCTGAAAAGCCATGTGCTGATCTGCGGCTACGGCCGCGTCGGCAAGGCCGTGGCCAGGCTGCTGACCGAGCACAACATCGCCTATGTGGCGCTGGATCTGGAGCCGCAACGGATTGCCGCCGCCCGCCATGACGGGCTGCCGGTCTATTACGGCGACGCCAGCCAGGGCACGGTTCTGCGCGCCGCTGGGATCGAGCGGGCACGGGCCGCCGTCATCACCTTGAACCGGCCGGACGCCGCCCACCGCGCGGTGGAGGCGATCCACGCAACGGCCCCGAAGCTGCCGATCATCGCCCGCGCCCATGATCTGGGACAGAGCGCCACCCTGGCAGGAGCCGGCGCCAGCGCCATCGTGCCGGAAACCATGGAGGCCAGCCTGCAACTGGCCGGACTCGTCCTGCGCAGCGCCGGCGTCGATTCCGCCGCCATCGACCTCAGCCTGAAATCTTATCGGGACGGCAATTACCGCGCCCTGGCCGAGCAGAAGACCGCCGAATAAAAGCCCTACCGCGCGAACACCCGCGCCCGGTCGATGTGGACGGCACAGCGGTCGCCGGCGACGATGCCGAGCGTGGCGAGGCGCTCGCGGTCCATTTCGGCTTCCAGCGCCAGACCGGCGAGGTCAATGTCGATGCGGGCGTCCGGACCGACGACATGGATGCTGGAAATGCGCGCCGGACCGCCTGCGGCCGGTGTGACGCCGAGATCGTGCGGTCGGACATAGGCCACCGCCGGCCCCTGCACCCCGCCATCGGTCTCAATGGCGAGCGCGCCGCCGCCGACGCGGGCTATGCCGCCTTCCACCGTGCAGTCGAGCCGGTTCACCTGTCCGAGGAACTCGTAGACGAAAGCGGAAGCCGGGTGATCGTAGACGTCCGCCGGGGTTCCGATCTGCTCGATCCGGCCCTGGTTCATCACCACCACGCGGTCGGCAAGTTCAAGCGCCTCCTCCTGGTCGTGGGTGACGAAGACGGAGGTGACATGGATGTCGTCGTGCAGCTTGCGCAGCCAGCGTCGCAACTCCTTGCGGACCTTGGCGTCGAGCGCGCCGAAGGGCTCGTCGAGCAGCAGCACCTTCGGCTCGATGGCGAGCGCGCGGGCGAGCGCGACGCGCTGGCGCTGGCCGCCCGACAACTGCGCCGGATAACGGCCGGCGAAGGGTGACAGCTGAACCAGATCCAGCAGTTCAGTCACCCGCCGCTTGATTTCGGTTGAGCTTGGGCGCTGGCCGCGCGGCCGAACCTTCAGGCCGAAGGCGACATTGTCGAACACGGTCATGTGGCGGAACAGGGCGTAATGCTGAAAGACGAAGCCGACCTGCCGGTCGCGCGGCTTCAGCCCCAGCGCCTCTTCCCCATTCAGCAGCAGGCCGCCGGCGTCGGGGCTTTCAAGCCCGGCCATGATGCGCAGCAGCGTGGTCTTGCCCGAGCCGGAGGGGCCGAGCAGGGCCAGAAGCTCCCCTGACCTGACCTCCAGATCGACGGAGTCGAGCGCGGTGAAATCGTTGAAGCGCTTGGTGATGCCTGAAACCTGGATCGCCATCGGTCCCGTATCCTCTCCAGAGTCCGGCGATCAGTGCCGGGTCGCCGCCAGCTCGTCCCCGAAGCGCCACTCCAGCGCGGTCTTCACGACCAGCGTGACCAGCGCCAGCATGGCCAGGAGCGAGGCGACCGCGAAGGCGGCGACGAAGTTGTATTCGTTGTAGAGAATCTCGACATGCAGCGGCATCGTGTTGGTCTCTCCCCGGATATGGCCGGAGACGACCGACACCGCACCGAACTCGCCCATTGCGCGGGCGTTGCACAGCAGCACGCCGTAGAGCAGACCCCATTTGATATTGGGAATGGTCACCCGCCAGAAGGTCTGCCAGCCGGACGCGCCCAGCACCAGCGCGGCCTCCTCCTCGTCGGAGCCCTGCTCCTGCATCAGCGGGATCAGTTCGCGCGCCACGAAGGGGAAGGTGACGAAGATGGTGGCGAGCACCAGTCCCGGCACGGCGAAGATGATCTGGATGCCCATGTCGCGCAGATAAACGCCGAACAGCCCGCTCATGCCGAACAGCAGGACATAGATCAGGCCCGAGATCACCGGCGACACCGAGAACGGCAGGTCGATCAACGTGATCAGCAGGTTCTTGCCGCGGAAGTCGAACTTGGCGACGCACCAGGAGGCGGCGACGCCGAACAGCAGATTGGCCGGCACCGCGATTGCGGCGACGATCAGCGTCAGCTCGATGGCGGCGAGCGCGTCCGGTTCGGTCAGCGCCGTCCAATAGGCGTCGAAGCCGCGGCGCAACGCCTCCGCGAACACCGCCACCAGCGGCAGCAGCAGGAACAGCGCCAGGAACAGCAGGGCGCCGGCGATCAGGACCGCGCGGACCCAAGCCGGCTCGGTCAGGGCGGATTGCGCCGGCGGCACCGGAACGGACGCCGGAGCCGTGATGATGGTATCAGCGGGCATGGCGCGACCTCATCCACTGCTGGAGGAGATTGAGGATCAGGAGCATGACGAAGGACACGCCGAGCATCGCGGTGCCCACCGCGGCCGCACCGGCATAGTCGTACTGCTCCAGCTTGATGACGATCAACAGCGGCAGGATTTCCGTCAGCCCCGGCATGTTGCCGGCGATGAAGATGACGGAGCCGTATTCGCCGATACCGCGGGCGAAGGACAGAGCGAAGCCGGTCACGAGCGCCGGCAGAATGGCCGGAAGGATGACGCTTCCGAAGGTCTGCAGGCGCGACGCGCCGAGGGACGCCGCGGCCTCCTCCTCCTCCGGCGGCAGATCCTGGAGGATCGGCTGCACCGTGCGAACGACGAAGGGAAGGCCGATGAAGGTCAGGGCGATGGCGATGCCGAGCGGGGTGAAGGCCACCTTCAGGCTGAACAGGTCGTCCAGCGGCTTGCCCAACCAGCCGTTCGGGGCATAGAGCGCGCTGAGCGCGATGCCCGCCACCGCCGTCGGCAGGGCAAAGGGCAGATCGACCAGCGCATCCACCAGCCGCTTGCCGGGAAAGTCGTAGCGGACCAGCACCCAGGCGACCAGGAAGCCGAAGACCGCGTTGGTCAAGGCAGCGGCGAAGGAAAGTCCGAAGCTGACCTGGAAGGCGGCAAGCACGCGCGGCGTGGTCACCGCCGTCCAGAACCCGCTCCAGCCGAGGCCGCTGGATTTGACGATCAGCGCCGCGAGCGGCACCAGAACGATGACGCTGAGATAGCTGACCGTGAAGCCGAGCGTCAGTCCGAAGCCGGGTAGAACGCTGGGCTTCCGGAAAAGCGGCTGGGAGGCGCGGGCCATCACCGCGCCCACCCGGCCGGCCGGGCCGGCATCGCCGTCGGCGGCGGCGACCATCGGTCAGCGCCCCTTCTGGAAGATCTGGTCGAAGATGCCGCCATCCGAGAAGTGTTTCTCCTGCGCAGCACGCCAACCCCCGAATTGGTCGATGGTGACCAGCTTAACATCGGCGAAGCGTCCCGCATACTGGGCCGCCAGTTCCTGCGAGCGCGGGCGATAGAAGTTTCTGGCGGCGATCTCCTGCCCTTCACGGGTATAGAGGAATTGCAGGTAAGCCTCGGCCACCTTGCGGGTTCCCTTGCGGTCGACGACCTTGTCCACGACGGCGACCGGCGGTTCGGCCAGGATCGACAGGCTGGGCGTCACGATCTCGAACTTGTCGGCGCCGAATTCCTGCAGCGAAAGATGTGCTTCGTTCTCCCACGCCAGCAGGACATCGCCGATTCCGCGCTGGGTGAAGGTCACGGTGGCGCCGCGGGCGCCGCTGTCCAGCACCGGGACATTCTTCAGCAGCTGCGACACGAACTCCTTGGCCTTGGCCTCGTCATTGCCATTGGCCTGCATGGCGTAGGCCCAGGCCGCCAGATAGTTCCAGCGCGCGCCACCGGAGGTCTTCGGGTTCGGGGTGATGACCTGGACGCCCGGCTTCACCAGGTCGTTCCAGTCCTTGATCCCCTTCGGATTGCCCTTCTTCACCAGGAACACGATGGTCGAGGTGTAGGGGGAGCTGTTGTTCGGCAGGCGGCTCTGCCAGTCCTTCGGCAGAAGGCCGGCGTCGGCGACGGCGTCGATGTCATACCCAAGCGCCAGGGTCACGATGTCCGCGTCCAGCCCGTCGATGACCGAGCGGGCCTGCTTGCCCGATCCACCATGCGACTGACGCACGGTCAGGACACGGCCGGTTTCCGCCTGCCAGGTCTTAGCAAAGGCCTTGTTGAACTCGACATAGAATTCCCTAGTGGGATCGTAGGACACGTTCAGCAGCGTATCCTTCGAATCCGCGGCGGCGACACCCAACCAGGCCACCGTCAGGCCGGCCGCGAGAAGAGTGAGACGACGAAGCGACATGGCAGGGACCTCCTTCGGTGGCTGCCGATTTCCACTATATTCTTTCGTGGTATATCCGGCGCTTTTTCTATCTCTCTCGTAGAGTTTGCATGCTGAAAGCGTCCTTGGGAAGCAGTTTTTTGCATCCGGCTGCGGGAAAACTGCGCACTGTCGTCAACTCGTTGGCGTTACGGCAAAAAGTGACTGGGAGAACTCCGTTCGGCATGGCGCGGCCATTCCTGTGCCGGACGGGGGATCATGATCGGAACCGGCAACTTTGCCGGTCGTGCCCTGTTGAGTACCGACAGATCGACATTGTCAGGAGAAAACACGATGGCTGGCCGTTTCCGGAAAGTGGGGACTGAACTCCCGAAGGCCGGCACCTCGCGGGGCATGGGGCGCCCTGCCATGTGGACCATTCTAGGCATTCTCGCGGTCATGGCCCTGCTGCTGCTGTTCTTCCCGACCTGGTAAGGGTGGCCGGCGGCGATGCTGGTCTATGGTGACCAGGAGGTTTGCGAAGACCCGCGCCGCCGAATCGCGCGGCTGCGGTGCGGCCTTGCCGGCGGCACCCATGCCGCTCCCGGTCCGGAGCGGCATGGCGCCCTAGTGACGCTGTTCATCGAAGCGGCCGAACTGGCGCAGGGTTTGGCCGACTGGGAATTCCACGCCTTGGGCATGGACGACCGCACGCCTGTGCAGGATGCGGCCATCGCGGTGGTGATGGCGCTTGCCGCCGGCGTCGCCGCATCCTGGCGGTCGGCCGGGCGGTGGACCGGGCGGTCGGACGGTCCACCGGATACCGCCGATACTCTCGACGCGCTCGAACGGCTGTGCGCCCTGCCGCTGCCCGAGGCGGTCAGCATGCGTAAGGGCGAAGGCTATGCCTTCTACAGCCTCTACCCCGAAGCCTATCTGGAGGCGGCGGCGCGTCTGCCGCCGCGCTTTGCCGGATCGCCGGTGGTGATCGGACTGCGCAGCATCGGCACCGGGCTGGCGGCCATGGCGGCGGTTGCGCTCAAGGCGCCGACGCCGGTAACTCTGCGGCCGGTCGGCCATCCCTTTCGCCGGGAACTGCGGCTATCGGAGACTTTGCGCGCCACCTTGCTGGCGGATCCCGAGGCTGCCTTCGTCATCGTGGACGAGGGGCCGGGGCTGTCGGGCAGTTCCTTCGGCGCCGTGGCCGACTGGCTGGAGGCGCAGGGGGTGGCGGCGGACCGGATCGCTTTCCTACCTGGGCATGGCGGCGAGCTTGGCCCGCAATCCTCCGACCGCCACCGGCGGCGATGGGCCGAAGCGGTGCGCCCGGTGGTCGGCTTCGACGACCTGTTCCGGTCGACAGAGAGGCCGCTCCCGCCGCTGGAGCGATGGTTCGCGGACAGTCTCGGCCCGCCCGTCGCACCGCTGGAGGAACTGTCGGGAGGCGGGTGGCGGCGGCTGTACGACACTTGGGGCGGACTGCCGGCCAATCCGCAACAGGAGCGTCGCAAATTCCTGCTGCGCACGGCCACGGGATCATGGCTGCTGAAGTTCGCCGGGCTGGGCGGAGCGGGGGAACAGGCGCTGGAGCGTGCCCGCGCCCTTCACGCCGCCGGCTTCACCGCGGAGCCGTCGACCCTGCGCCACGGCTTCCTTGCGGAACGCTGGCTGGAGGACGCACGTCCGTTGACGGAGGTGACGCCGGATGCCCTGGAGCGCCTCGCCGGCTATCTGGCCTTCCGTGCCGAACGCTTCCCCGCTCCGTCCGGATCGGGCGCCGCCCTGACCGAACTGCTGACCATGGCGCGCACCAATGTCAGCGAGGCGCTGGGCGACGGCGCCGCGGCAATTCTGGACGGCTGGACGGCCGACCGGCTGGCCGAACTGGAAGCGGGCCTGCGCCGGATCGTCACCGACAACCGCCTGCACCGCTGGGAATGGCTGCGGCTGCCCGACGGACGGTTGATGAAGAGCGATGCGCTGGACCATGCCGCCGCCCATGACCTGATCGGCTGCCAGGACATCGCCTGGGACGTGGCCGGCGGCATCGTGGAGTTCGACCTGTCGGACGCGCAGGCAGAGGCACTATGCCGGGCGGTCGAAGGCGCCGTGCCGCTCGACCGGCGGCTTCTGGCATTCTGCATTCCCTGCTACATCGCCTTCCAGATCGGATATTGGACCTTTGCGGCCGGCAGCGACCCGTCGGCAGCCGGCGAACGCCGCCGATACGAGGAGCGGTGGCGGCAATTTCGCTTGGCGCCGAAGGACGTGGGACGATTGCGTTGACACCCGGTGGCGTCACTCCTATGGGTGGAAACGGATGCTGACCGAGTCCCGCCCGTAGCGGCGCCGCCGACGGTCGTCGCGCCAACCGGGACCGTTCGAACGATGCATGCCTCCAACCTCCACGCCGCTTCGCTCACCGACCTGATCGCCCGGCTGCACGGCCCGTCCGGCACCGGGGAGGCCTTGAAGGCGATTTCGGAAAGCTGCGAAACCGCGAGGGTGACAGGGCTGGGCAGCGATGCCGAGGCGATGGAAGCGCTGGACGCCTCGGCCGTCGCCCCCGCCTATGCCGGCCAGAGCCGGGCGCTCTAGCCACGGACCTGACCGTCGATTTCGGGCCCCCGGCCCCTTTCCCAGCGCCCCTTCCCATTTTGCTTCGACCGAAGGCAGACCCATGAGCCCCAAGAAAGAACCGGCGAACAGTTACCACCCGGCGAGCAATGAAAAGGTTACAGTGGTGATCCCCACCCGCAATCGCCCGGACATGGTGATGCGGGCGGTGCGCAGCGCTCTCGACCAGACCTTTCGCGACCTGGACGTCGTCGTCGTGATCGACGGGCCGGATCCGGCCACCGCCTCCCATCTGGCGACGCTGGCCGATCCACGCCTGACGGTGATGGAACTCGAGACGAACCACGGCGCTGCGGAGGCGCGCAACATCGGCGTGCGCGGCGCGCAGGGCGACTGGATCGCCTTTCTCGACGACGACGATCATTGGATGCCGGAGAAGGTGGCGCTGCAGATGGCCGCCCGCCCGGCCGGCATCCGCCTTCCCATCGTCAGTTGCCGCTGTCAGGTGGTGACCGCCCGCGGCACCTTCGCCTGGCCGCGGCGGCTCGCCACCCCCGCCGACGCCATCGGCGATTACCTGTTCGTCCGCCGCGGCCTGTTCAAGGGCGAGACCTTCGCCCCCACCACCACGCTGCTGGCGCCCAAGGCGCTGTTGCTGCGCAACCCCATTCCCGAATCCCGGTTCGACGACTGGGAATGGCTGATCACCTGCGGCCGGATCGACGGCGTCGCCCTGGTTCACATCCCTGAGGTGATGGCCGTCCATTACACAGAGAACAACCGCGTCACGCTTTCGACCTGCCACAACATCAACCACGCCCTGGAATGGGCGGAGTCGATGCGCGACCACCTGTCGCCGCGCGCCTATGCCAGCCTTCTGCTGCAGGCGACTGGCGGCGAACAGGCGGCCCGGACCGCCGGCACGCGCTGGCGCATCCTGAATTCCGCGTTGCGGGACGGGCAGCCGACGCCGATGGCGCTCGCCACCTTCACCATGCATTCGCTGATGCCGGTCGGTCTGCGCCGCCGCCTGCGGCAAGCCTTGTTCTCCGCGTCCGACGCCGCCTGAGCACGAAAAAGGACCCAGACGCTTATGGACAGCACAAACGACAGCCGTATCCCCGCAAGCCCGCCGGATGCATCCCACCGTATCGCGATCGTGTTCGCGACGCCGGGTGCACTCGACGGCGGCGGCGGCATCGGCCGCATGACGGGTTACGTGGTCGACCAGTTCGACAAGTCGGGCACGACCCGATCCATCATCCTCGATACACGCGGCACCGGTAGCGTTCTGCTGTCACCCTTATACCTCGGCCTGACCCTGACGCGCATGGCCTGGATCCTGGCGCGCCGCAAAGCCTCGGTCGTGCACATCAACGTGTCCGAGCGGGCGAGCTTCCTGCGCAAGGCGGCGGTCCAGGCGGTGGCGGGGCTGATGTCCTGCCCGACCGTGGTCCACCTGCACGGCGCCTCCTTCGTCGAATTCTTCGAGGGCGGCATCTTCGCGCGCGCCATCAGCCGCTGGCTGTTCAACCGCTGTGGCCGGGTGGTGGTGCTGGGCGACAACTGGCGCGATTTCCTGGTCCAGTCGGTCCGCACCGACCCTCGCAAGATCCGGGTGCTCTACAATGCCGTGCCCGATGTCGGCGCCGACCTCGGCCCGCCCGTGCCGCCGGAGCCGGATGCGGTCCTGTCGCTGCTGGTGCTCGCCAATCTGTCGGAGCGCAAGGGCATCGGCACGCTGCTGCGCGCCGGTGCGCTGCTGAAGGAGCGCGGACAACCCTTCCGCGTCACCATCGGCGGCGGCGGCGACGTGGATGGCTATCGCGCGATGGCGGCCGAGCTGGGGATCGCGGAGGAGTGCAGCTTCCTGGGCTGGATCGGCCGGGAGGAGGCGCATGCGCACATCCGCTCCCACGACATGCTGCTGCTGCCCTCCACCCATGAAGGGCTGCCGATGGTGATCCTGGAGGCGCTGTCGGCGCAGTTGCCGGTCATCACCACGCCGGTCGGCTCGATCCCGGAGGTGCTGACCGACGGCGAGACCGCGCGGATCATCCCGGTGAACGATCCGCAGGCGCTGGCCGACGCCGTCGTCCAGGTCGGCCACGATCGGGATCTCTACCGCCGCCTTGCGGAGAACGGCCGCCGCCTGTTCCTGAAGCAGTTCGTCATCGACGCCTACGCCAAGTCCTTGCTGGCGATTTACCAGGAGTTGGACCGCAGCGGCGCCGAGTTGTCGGGGGAACTGGACAAGCTCGCCGGATCGGCCGCCACCGCCTCCAAACGGCGATGATCCATGGTCATGGCCGCCTCGATGATCGGTCTGGAAAACAATCATGGCGAGTATGGCCGGAAGGAAGGTGCACATGCACAGGTTGGGTAACTATACCGGCAAGCCAACCCGTTCGGTCGCTCCACAGCGTGCGGGTGACGTATCGCGTAAACTTGCACGTGGACGTCGCCCGGCCTTCGGCCGCGGCGTGTTCCAAACGGCGGCAGCCGACCAGCCGCATCACCACGCACCTCCCTGTACGGCCTGAAGAACGAGCCGACAAGGGACCGATGCCAAAAACATAACAAGCCCGCCGCAGCCGTCGAAGGACGGTCGTCACACGGCAAAAAGCCGGGGCGCAATGCAGGAACGGCGGGCCGGGAAAGGATCAGGAGCGGACATGATCTATATCGTCTCCCCCGGCGGCACGCAGGAGAAAGGTGGAATGGGACGTGTGGTCGACAACTTCACGACAGATCTGCGGCAGAATTGCCCGGACGTGAAGTTCGAGGTGGTCGACAGTTACGGTCCCGGCAAATTCCACCTGATGCCGCTCTATTTCGCACGGGCAACCGCCCGTCTCGCCGGCTGCTTCGCCGCCGGCAAGGCCGACCTCGTCCACATCCATATGGCGGAATATGGCAGTGTCCTGCGCAAGGGCATCCTGATCGCCATGGCCCGCAGCTTCGGCGTGCCGGTCGTCCTGCATCTGCATGGCGGACGCTTCCCGAAGCACTTCAAGGACAGCAGCCCGCTGATGCGCTGGGCGATCCGCCGCATGATGGCGATGACCAGCGAGATCGTCGTCCTGGGCGAATTCTGGCGCGACTGGGTGGCGGAGGCCTTCGGACCGGAGACGCGGCAGCGCACCACCCTGCTGCACAACGCTGTGCCGGGTCCGGCCCTCCCGCCGGTGCGCGACGATGCGGAGGAAGGCTTCGCCGGGCCGGTGCGCCTGCTGTTCCTCGGCCGGCTGATCAAGCTGAAGGGCATTGACGTCCTGCTGAACGCGCTCGCCTCCCCCGCCTGCCTCGACCGGAACTGGCAGGTCACCATCGCCGGCGACGGCGATCTGGAGACCTACCGCGGCCTTGCCAAGGATCTCGGCATCGCCGACCGCGTGCGCTTCACCGGCTGGCTCGATCAGGCCGGCTGCCGGCGCGAGCTGGCCAATGCCCATGTGCTGGTCCAACCCTCGATGTTCGAAGGCCTGCCGATGTCGGTGCTGGAAGCGATGGCCGAGGGGCTGACCATCGTCGCCACCCCGGTCGGCAGCGTTCCGGACGCCATCGCCGACGGCGAGACCGGGCTGCTGGTGCCGCCGGGCGATGTCACTGCGCTGGCCGACGCGCTGGCTCGGGTCATCGACGACCGCAACCTGCGCCGCAATCTGAGCGCCGGCGCCCGCGCACGGTGGGAGCGGCAGTTCGACGTCGCCGTCTTCCGCGAACGTCTGCTGGAGATCTACCGCCGCAACGCCCGCGGCAGCCTGACCACGACGACGGCCGCCGTTCCCGCTGGTCCGGTGCCGGCCGCCGGACCGGCGGGCCATACGAAAAGCACGACCGGCTGACGCTGAGAGCGGCAGGCCTCTTTCGGCTCGGGTCGCTCATGGCCGGAACCGGGAGCATCGACATGAAGGAGGGGGGCACCATGAAAAACGCCATTGCCAATCTGGTGCGCTGGTCGGGATTCGGTGCGATGCAGCGGTTCCTGAAAGCGCGGCACGCGGTTACCATCGTCGTCTACCACGACCCGGCCCCTGAGGTGCTGCGCGAGCATCTGCGCTGGTACGCCAAGCACTACGGCTTCACCACGCTGGACGCCGTCGCCGCCGCCATGGAGAGCGGCCGCTGGGACAAGCTGCCGGCCTATCCGCTCGTCATCACTTTCGACGACGGCCATAGGAACAACACGGCGCTGGCGCCTTTGTTCCGCGAGTTCGACCTGCGGCCGACGATCTATCTCTGCAGCCAGATCGTCGGCACCGCCCGCCCCTATTGGTGGAAGACCGCCGCCGCCGACGGCATCGGTGTGGAGCGGCTGAAGCGCGTGTCCGATCCCGAACGCCGCCGCCTGCTGGCTGAAGCCGGCGACGATCCCGACAGCGACGGCGCCGACCGTCAGGCGATGACCTGGGACGAGATCGCGCGGATGACCGATGTCGCCGATTACGGCGCCCACACCCGCACCCACCCGATCCTGCTGCAATGCGACGACGGCCGCTGCGCCGACGAGATCGCGCTCTGCCGCAGCGAACTGGAGGAGGCAGTGGGCCGGCCCTGCCACCATTTCGCGTTCCCCAACGGCGACTTCAGCGACCGCGAGGTGGAGGAAATCCGGCGTGCCGGATACCGCACGGCCCGCACCATCGATCCCGGCTGGAACGACGCCTCCACCGACCCGTTGCGCCTGAAGGCCTTCCCCGTCTCCGACGACGCGACCGTGGACTGGCTCAGCGTCCAGCTGACCGGCATCCCCGCCTGGCTGCGCAAGCGCAAGGCCGCAACCGCCGGTAATCCGGCCGGCGAGGCCATGCCCGAATGGGCAGGTTCCATGTCAAAGCCCAAGTCCGCAGGCGTATGACCGCGGCTTGCCGCGCCAAGACGAAGGTCAAGCGACACGCGACAAGCCCTATTACCGGACAACAGAGTGGCTAACCACAGACTTCAATCCACTCCTATCCTTTGAGCCCTCGCAAACCACCGCCTCCATCACAATAAAATTGCATATCACGCGGATGCGAAAACAGAGAGCCGATCCACCGCGGGACACGTGACAAGGGATGGCCGAACCCACGCTCCCGACATCATCCCCGCAGGCCACCCGGCCCCGTCCACCCCGAACCCATTCCGACAGACCTCGTTAGACATCGTTTCGACCGAACCCAAGTCGACCGAACCCAGCAGGAGTTTTCAGAGACATGCGGACCGCCACCCTGACCGACACGACCCTGACCGCTCCCGCCCTGCCGGAAATCCGCGCCTTCATCGTGGAGAATTTCCTGCTCGGCAAGGACTCCGGCTTCGACAACAGCGAATCCCTGCTGGAGTCGGGGATCATCGACAGCACCGGCATCATGCACGTCGTCGCCTTCCTGGAAGAGCGCTTCGGCATCGCCGTCGATGATGACGACATGATCGCCGACAACCTGGAGTCGGTCGACCGCATCGCCAGCTTCGTCGACCGCAAACAGGAACTCCGCAACGCCGCCTGACATAGGTCGAGCGACGGGCGCCAAAGGACCCACCGGAAGAGCGACGGCAAGAAGGACGGTTCCATGGCCCATCTGGTTCACCAGTTCCTCAGCGAGACGGCCGGGCGGGATCCCTCCCGCACCGCGCTGATTGCCGGGGATGTCCGCCGCAACTTCGCCGAACTGGAACGCGAGAGCGACGCCGTCGCATGTGCGCTCCAGTCAGCCGGGGTCGCCCGCGGCGACCGGGTGGCGGTGATGCTGGAGAACTCCATCGAATATGTCGCCGGCCTGTTCGGCACGCTGAAGGCCGGCGGCGTGTTCGTGCCCGTCAACCCCTCGACCAAGGCCGACAAGCTGACCTACCTGCTGGCCGATGCCGGCGTCCGGGTCCTGATCGCGCCGGCAGCATTGGCCCGGCAGGTCCTGCCGGCGCTGGAGGCGATGGAGACGCTGCCGACGGTTCTGTGGGTCGGCGCCGGACTGCCGGCCGGCGCATCCGGTCTGCTCTACGCCGACGCGCTTACGGCTCCGCATCGCCAGCCGGCCGATCCGGGTCTGATCGACCAGGATCTGGCGGCGATCATGTACACCTCCGGCACCACCGGCCGGCCGAAGGGCGTGATGCTGACCCATGCCAACTACGTCAACACCAGCTGGTCGATCTCGACCTATCTGGGGAACACCCCCGACGACGTGGTGATGTGCGTGCTGCCGCTGACCTTCGGTTACGGCCTGTCCCAGGTTCTGACCGGCGCCCGCGTCGGCTTCACCCTGGTGCTGGAGCGCTCCTTCGCCTTCCCGATGGAGACGCTGAAACGCATGGTGCAGCACCGGGTCACCGGCCTGCCCGGCGTTCCGACCGTCTTCTCCACCCTGCTGGGGCTGGAGGCGGCGAAGACCGCCGACCTCGGCAGCCTGCGCTATCTGACCAACGCCGCCGCCCCGCTGCCGGCCGCCCATCTCCGCCGGCTACGCGAACGCTTCCCGCAAGCCGTCTTCCATTCCATGTACGGCATGACCGAGTGCTGCACCCGCATCAGCACGCTCGCCCCCGCCGATCTGGAGGCGAAGCCGGCCTCGGTGGGGCGCGCCATCCCCAACTGCGAAGCCTTCGTCGCCGACGAGGACGGCAACCGCCTTCCCCCCGGACAGGTGGGCGAGCTGGTGGTGCGGGGCGCCAACGTGATGCGCGGCTATTGGAACCGGCCTGAGGAAACCGCCCGGCGCCTGCGCCGCGGCCCGCAGGGCGAGACCCTGCTGTTCACCGGCGACCTGTTCACCCAGGACGCCGAGGGGCACCTCTACTTCGTCAGCCGCAAGGACGACGTGTTCAAGTGCCGCGGCGAGAAGGTGAGCCCCAAGGAGGTCGAGAACGCGCTGTACGAGCTGGAGGGCGTGCTGGAGGCCTGCGTCATCGGCATCCCCGACGATGCCGACGGACTTGCGGTCAAGGCCTTTCTCGTCCCCCGCGACGGCGCCGCCATTTCCGAGGCGGCCATCCGGCAGCACTGCCGCGGCCGGCTGGAGAGCCATCTCGTGCCGAAATTCATCGAATTCCGCGACAGCCTGCCGAAGACCGACTCCGGCAAGATCAGGCGGGCGGAGCTGGTGGAGGAGATTACCAAGGCCCCCTCCCCGACCCTCTCCCGGCTTGCGGGAGAGGGAGCACGTCCGACGGCAGCATCTGTCCCCTCTCCCGCGTAGCGGGGGAGGGTTAGGGAGGGGGCAAGACGCCTCCGACACCGAACACCACAAACAATACCCACCCCAGGACAGAGAGCACGCTCATGTGTGGTGTCGCCGGAGTTCTCGCAGGATCGCGTGCCGAACCCGCCGGTCTGGACGAGCTGAAGCGCATGATCGCCATGCTGGGCCATCGCGGCCCGGACGGATACGGCTTCTACCGTGACGACCGGATCGGGCTTGCCCATGCCCGGCTCAGCATCGTCGGACTGGCCGGCGGCTTCCAACCGATCCACAACGAGGACCGCACCCTCTGGATCAGCTTCAACGGCGAGATCTTCAACCATGTCGAATTGCGGCGGGAACTGGAGACGCGCGGCCACCGCTTCTACACCCAGACCGACACCGAGGTGATCGTCCACGCCTTCGAGGAATACGGCCCCGCCACCTGGGCCAAGCTGAACGGCCAGTTCGCCATCTGCCTGTGGGACACCACCCGGCGCGAGTTGTGGCTGGTCCGCGACCGGCTCGGCATCCTGCCGCTGTTCTATGCCCGCCGGGGCGACCATCTGGTCTTCGCGTCCGAGGCGAAGTCCCTGTTCGGCGGTGGCCGCGTAACGCCCGCCTTCGACCCGGCCCGCCTCGCCCAGGTCTTCACCCACTGGAGCACGGCGCCGCACGGCAGCGTCTTCGCCGGAGTGGAAAGCGTGCCGGCGGCCACCGCCATCCGCGTCGACTCCACGCTGGCGATGCATGTCGACCGCTATTGGCAGCCCGATTTCGCCACCGACCCGGCGCTGGCCAACCTGTCGCTGGACGAGGCGGCCGACCGGCTGGAGGAGAAGCTGCTCGACGCCATCCGCCTGCGGCTGCGCGCCGACGTGCCGGTCGGCGTCTATATCAGCGGCGGGCTCGACAGCTCGGTGATCGCCGCGCTGGCCCGCAAGCTCGACACCACCCACATGCACAGCTTCGGCGTCCGCTTCACCGATGCCGGCTTCGACGAGACGCCGCAGCAGCGGCTGGTCGCCGCCCATGTCGGGACCGACCATCACGACATCCTCTGCAGCCCGCAGGACATCCAGTCCGCCCTGCCCGACGTCATCCGCCATGGCGAGGCGCCGCTGGTCCGCACCGCCCCCGCCCCGCTGTTCCTGCTGTCGCGTCTGGTGCGCGAGAGCGGCATCCGTGTGGTGCTGTCCGGCGAGGGTGCCGACGAGTGGCTGGCCGGTTACGACATCTTCAAGGAGGACAAGGTCCGCCGCTTCTGGGCGCGCCAGCCCGACAGCAAGGCGCGGCCGAAGCTGCTGGGCCGTGTCCATCCCTTCGCCGCCGTCAACAGCCAGAAGGACAGCCCGCTGTGGCAGGCCTTCTTCAAGCGCGGGATGATGGACACCGACGAGACCTTCTACGCCCACCGCACCCGCTGGCGGAACACCGCATGGTCGCAGCGCCTGCTGTCCGCCGATGTCCAGGCCACCGCCGACGATGCCGCCTTCGAGGCGCATGTGGCGGCCCATCTGCCGGACGGCTGGTCGCGCTGGTCGCCGCTGGCGCGCAGCCAGTGGGCGGAGATCGCCACCTTCATGACTCCTTACCTGCTGTCGGCCCAGGGCGACCGCGTCGCCATGGCCAACAGCATCGAGGTCCGCTATCCCTTCCTCGACCCTGAGGTGGACGACCTCTGTGCCGCCCTGCCCGACCGGGTGAAGATGCTGGGGCTGCGCGACAAGCTGGCCCTGCGCCGGCTGGCCGCCCGCCATCTGCCGGCCGAGATCTTCCAGCGGCCGAAGCGGCCCTACCGCGCACCGATGACCACCGCCCTGTTCGGCGACGGCGCCCCGGACTATGTCCGCGACCTGCTGTCGCCGGAGGCGCTCGCCCGCTACGGCCTGACCGACATCGACGCCGTCTCGGCGCTGGCCGACAAGGCCCACCGCCAGAACGGCCGCATGGCCGGCGAGCGGGAGGAGATGGCGCTGGTCGGCACGCTGACCCTGCAGATCCTCGCCCACTACGTCCATGACGAGCTTCCCCAGCGCATCCGCGACCAGCGCGATGCCTTGGACCGCGCCGAAATTCATGTGCTGGAGGGCCGGGCTGGCGACGCCCGGACCGCCACGCCACAGCCCACCGCGGCGTGACCGCCGCGTTTCTTTCCGACCGACGATGCATCAACCCCCATCGGGAATCGTGACCATGCTGAACGCTCTCTCCTCGTTCGACTCCAAGGCCCTCGATCTGGATTGCGCGTCCGCGGCGCGCGAAATCGAAGCCGCCATCCAACGCATCGTCGCCCATGATCTGCGCCGCCAGGGCATCGTGCTCGGCGTGTCCGGCGGCATCGACAGCTCGGTCTGCGCCACGCTTGCGGTCCGCGCCCTGGGGCCTGAGCGCGTGCAGTGCATCCTGATGCCGGAAAAGGAGAATTCGCCGAAGAGCACCCGTCTCGGCACCCTGCTCTGCGAGCATCTCGGCGTCACCCCGGCGATGGAGAACATCACCGGCCCGCTGGAGGCTCTCGGCTGCTACGAGCGACGCGACAACGCAATCCGCCGGCTGTTCCCGGAATTCGGTCCGGGCTGGAAGCAGAAGATCGGTCTGGCCGGCAACCTGCTGGACGCCGACCGCGTCAACTACTTCACCCTGACCGTCGAATCGCCCGACGGCGAGCGCCAGACCAGCCGCATGCCGGTGGACGTCTATCTCGACGTCGTCGCCGCCACCAACCTGAAGCAGCGCATCCGCAAGACGGTCGAATACACCCACGCCGACCGCCTGAACTACGCCGTGCTCGGCACGCCGAACCGGCTGGAGTATGAACTGGGCTTCTTCGTGCGCGGCGGCGACGGTCTGGCCGACCTGAAGCCGATCGCCCACCTCTACAAGTCGCAGGTCTACCAGATGGCGGCCTATCTCGGCCTGCCGGAGGAAATCCAGGCGCAGTCGCCCAGCACCGACACCTACACCCTGCCGCAGTCGCAGGAGGAGTTCTATTACGCCCTGCCCTACGACAAGCTGGACCTGGCGCTCTGCGCCTATGGTCGCGGAGCCAGCGAGGAGGAGGCCGCGGCGGCGCTGAACCTGACCGTTCCGCAGGTCCACCGCGTCTACAAGGACATCACCGCCAAGCGCCGCACGTCGGCCCGCATCCTGCGCGATGCCCATCTGGTGCAGCCGGTGTCCGTCGGGGATGAGGCATGAGCGTTATCGACTGGAAGCAACGTGGCGTCGCCCGGTATGAACCGGGCGACCATGCCGCACTGGAAAGCTTCCAGCGCGCGCATTTCGGTGCCGAGGCGCTCCAACTCTGTCCCGACCATTTCCACTGGCTGTTCGAGGAACCGCCGGAGCGGGAACATGAGGGGCCGCAGCTCTGGCTGTGCAAGCGCAACGGCGCGGTGGTCGGCCAGCAGGGCGGCATCCCCTTCGCCCTCAAGGTCGGCGAGCGCAACCGGCGGGCTTCCTGGGCGATCGACCTGATGGTTGCCCCGGAATGGCGTCTGCGCGGCGTCGGTCCGGCCCTGTCGGAGACCCACTCCGCGGCCGGCGACCTCGCCGTGTCGCTGTCGATGACGGAGGCCGCCTACAAGTCCTACAAGCGTGGCGGCTGGCTCGATCTCGGCAATGTGCCGACCTATCTGCGGGTGATCGATCCGTTGCGTTGCCTGCGCGTCAGCCCTTATGGCGGCGGCTTGGCCAAGCTGGTCGCCAGGGTGGGCAAGCCGGCGCTGGCCACCGCCTCCATGGGCTACGGGCTGTCGGCCAAGCTGCTCGGCGCCCGGCTGGTGGAGATCGACCGCTTCGACTATCGCGTCGACGACCTCTGGGAAGCGGCCTCGACGCAGCATCCGGTGATCGCCCGGCGCGACTGGGCCTTCCTGAACTGGCGCTTCGACCTCACGCCGCAGGCCGACCGCTTCCGCCGCTTCTACGTCATGCGGGGCGAGACCGTGCTGGCCTATGTCGTGCTGCGGGTCGATTACTGGAAGGGCGAGCCGGTTGGCGTGGTCTGCGATTATCTGGCCCGGCCGGGCTGGCTGGTGGCGGCCTTCTCGCTGATGACCGAATTGGCGCGCCGTCAGGGCATGGTCGCGCTGATGTGCCGGACACTGAATGCCCAGGCGGCGCGGCCGCTGTCGATGATGGGCTTCCTGTGTCTGAAGAACGGCTTGCGCACGCCGACCAGGATGATGGTGCGGCCGGCGCTCGACCAGCCGGAGCTTGCCGGCACGGTCGGCGATCCGAAGAACTGGTTCGTCACCGTCGCCGACAGCGACATGGGCTTCAAGAGCTTGGGCGAGTAGGCGGAAGCCGAAACCCTACAGCGTCGTGCGTTTAATATGAAACGCACGACGCTGTAGCTTTATGTTTGGCGATCGGATTCACGCTCCAAATCGATTCCGATTTTGCGCGATCCGATCTGTACGCGAAAAGGCCGCCTTCCCAAA
>Ga0366762_1007_pt1 | contig 21269 bp, 17 predicted proteins | sample TotcelHN113001M4_FD_207057 | JGI IMG/M metagenome (GOLD analysis project Ga0366762, IMG submission 207057) | Enriched cells from coal bed in the Powder River Basin, Montana, United States - Total cells N11 rep1 HSBNCT.N11.300.1.M4 ... | reverse complement strand
CGGTCTAAGATTGGTGTGTCGATAAGGGCTTTAATGAGCTGAGCAAATTTGACCGAACGGAAAACAATCTCTTGATGCTCCATCGAGAATGCTTGGTAGTCATTACCTTTGCCATCAATGACTCGCTTCAAGTCATGCACGGCATGACGCAAATGTGAACTGACGTCCGAGAACGTTTTATTGGCGAAGGAGCTGACATTGCCGATTGTCTCCAGCTTACCAACCATCAAGTTGACCTCGCTTCGAATCGTTTTTGCTTCTTCCAGATTGCTACGCGCATTGTTGAGCGCTTCTTCTGCCTTGTTTCCAACGATGTGGCCAAAAACTGCCAAGGCAGGCCCAGCTACAATGCCTCCCAAAACTATGGTGCCTAGCGCCATACCGCCTCCACCTGCCGCAAGACTGCCGCCCCCCAGCCAAGCGAGCGTGGCATTCGTAGCTGCTGCACCGCTCAAGGTAGAAATGGCGGTTCCGGTGCTGGCAGACGCGAGCAACATCGTGCCGTTGTAGGCGCCGAAGGCAAGAGCGGCACCACCGCCTATGCCGGCACCCATACCTAGGCCGGAACTTTTGAGAAGTTCATAGTCTTTCGTCAAAGCTCCCAAAGAAGCCGCAGAAAAATCTCCTAGCTCGAGTTTGTCGAGCTCTGGCGTATGGATCGTGTCGACGTTTTTTAGGCGACTAAAGGTTTCAATAAAATCAGAAATGACTCCATTGAAAGCGCGTAATTTACGCTCACCGTAGTCCTTCAGTACGGCGTTGGTAGCCTCGCGCTGTTGTTCAACCAACCGATTGGCTCTATTTACTATGGACTGTGCACTTTCATTGGCGTCATTGGCATCCATGTGATCCTTAACACCTATGACGCCTTTGGCCGCACCATATAGGGCAGTCCCTCCGGCGATGACCCCTAGAATAATAGGTACTGGCATTGTTTTTTCCTTATTCAAGAATGATAGAAATGGTTTTGCTAACTTCTCGATTCACGGTCTCTGCACGTTCCAAGAGGTCATCAAAAATAAAGTCTTTCAGGCGATAGTGATGCTGCACTTCTTTAAGAAGTGGCCATTGAATGTTGGAAATGCTGCCCCCGCAGAGCGCAACTAACATCAGTTCGAATAGCATGAGCTTGGGCACAAAAGGGAGCTCAGACTTTTTCTCTGCCAGCAGTTCCTTCATAATGGCCGTGGCAACCTGAACACGCGTTTCCGGCTCCTCGGTTTTTGGTAGGGGAACGGCCTTTATTTTCTCAATAAACCGTTCCTCGATTGGATTAATCGTCGCTATACCAAAAGATAAAAACACAGGTTTTTTATTCTTGGATTCCAGTTCAGCGATCAGCTTACTTTCCATCTCACCTTTTTCAATTGAAACCTTGTTGAGATCGGTTGCTGAAGTGATTTCATCTTTACTCTTACCATCCCATGAAAGAGATTTGTCGGCAACGGCTAGAAGCGTTGCAAGTTCAATTAGGTGCTGTTGATCTGCGTGACATAGGAGTTGGTCTAACATGAGGGCGGTCAATTTTTCTAAGATGTTGAAGATAAAGGGGATGTGTTACTTACAAAGTCAGAGGCCGATCCGACCGCATGAAGTCGTCGAAATCGCCTCGCGAATGAAACTCCAACTGCTTGCCCAGTAAGGCGGCGAATTGGTTAATTGCTGCAGAAACATCGTCTGCGCTTTGGTGTGCACCGTTCAAGCTGCCACGAAGTTCTTGTGTCGCTCGCCGAAGTTGAGGAAGTTCGCGGCATACGAAGGCGTCAAGAGCCAATTGTTCCTCGGCTATACGTGTTCGGGCAGCTTCCTGAATCAACCGGATGCGTTTCAACCGCTCACGCGAGAGAGTCGCCCCTCTTGCAGCATCAAGCGCGCCCTGATAAAAAAGGGAAGAAAGGGTGTACCCGATCATGCCGCCGATCGCGGCACCAACGAACGGTATTGGGATGGCTAATTGGCCTAGCGCAGTCATCATGCCAGCCGAGAGCATACCGGCCCCTTTTTCGCCTACTTCAGCGAGCAGTTGCGCCTCGTCGATTTCACCTGCTACGTAACGTTTAACCGAGCTGCCCAGTGATAGACATGCGTTCACCACCAATGTTGGAGCGCTCGTGTTTGCTAACCCGCGAACAGTTTGACTAGTTGATTGCTGCATGCCTGCCTTAATAGCCGCGCCAAAAAAGGCAGTGCCGTAGCCGAGAGCGCTAGCTCTCACTGTATCGTCAGCAACATCCGTCGCGGCGTTGAAAATTTCCTTCTTTCCTTGCACGGCAAGCAGTCCGTTTTGCATAACAGAAATGCAGGAACCGATAATGGCTCCGTATTTGGCACCCTCCATCCCCGCGCGATGGCTGGTTCGGGCAATGTCCAAAGCAGTAGCGGTTTTAGGGTGTTTGCGGTAACGAATCGCGTCTTCGGTTGTAAGGCCACTATCAGCCAAATTTTCAGCTAATTGGTCGTAGTTATTCGCTTCTCTGCGAAACTTGTCGGCGAGATCGGAGTTCCCTCTTTGCTGCACTTCATTGGCTTGCTTACGCAGCGTATTAGCTTGGTCCCGGCAGTATTGCTCAGCTCCCTCGAACTGCTCCGACGGCAGTTCAAGTTTTATCCCCAAGTATCTTGCGAACTTCCCGTCTTCTTTCGCGATGCGCCGAAATAGCTGATTTCGATTGCCAACAAACTTCATTTGAGCTTGAGAACCTTCGACAATCTCGCCATTAAGAACTTGGACTCGATCTACTACATTATGATTTCTGCCGAATTGGGATAAGTCGTCGCTGCGCGAAGTACGCGATTTAGAACGATCGATAATAGCCTCAGCGTTATCTCGGCTCGTCGCAGCGACTTCGGCAGAAAAACCCGCCTGCTGCTTGATGTTTTTCGCGGCTTCAGTTGAATTGGCATTTACCTTATGTTGAGCGATGTCTGCCAAACCTTTTGCGAATCGCCGGCCGGTTTCATTGTCAACGCCACGATATCCTTTAATGTATTCAGCGCTTGCACTGCCAAAGCGAGCAACGGTTTCGTCCCCAGCCAATGCGACTCCAGTGTTCGCAATATCTCGAGCAATTGATCGGTCTTGCCGCGCGCCGGATGTAAGTTCCATGCTTTCATCCGGGTCGATAGGGGATCTTTGTGTACTGTCGTTAAGGTTTAGGGCATTGAACATTTCGCTTTTCAAATCGACACATCCTTTCAATCGTAAGCAATACCAAATATTCCCGAACGCAATAATAAGCTATTAGGAGTCTATAGACGAGGCTCTGCGCCCCGCTTAGCTTTCTCTATGTATTTTCCCAGTCCAATCGTTGAAATGACACTAACCACGAAGACGATGGCAAACGCAGCAAGGTGTTCTAGAGGCGAGTTGTTTGGGTACATGGTTTTCTAAACCTTCCTTTGAAAATCTGAATCTCCATATTGCGACACACAAGCGACAGCTTCGGTCGCTTATCGACATTACAATGCAGTTATGAAAACAAACGACACTTTGCTACGCCACTGGTGCATGTTGCGAGTAGTTCCGCGCCATCCGCGACGAATTAGTACCGTCGAGATGAAAGAGCGCTTGCGCGCAGCAGGTTTTGACACCACGTTGCGTACTGTTCAGCGCGATCTGATCAAGCTTTCTAGCTCGTTACCGTTGTTGGGGGATGACTCAAAGCCGCAAGGCTGGTCGTGGCAGGCTGACGCGCCACAGTTGGATTTGCCGGCACTGGAACCGCAGGCCGCGCTCGTTTTTTACTTGGCAGAGCGCTATCTCACGCCACTGCTGCCTTCCAGCACGCTCGACTATCTGTCTCCTTGGTTTCGTACCGCATCGGGTGTGCTAGATAACCAACATCAAGACCTATCGACGTGGCGAGACAAGGTACGTATTTTGGCGCCAGGCCAACCGATGTTAGCTCCATCCATCGATAGAGAAGTTCAGCGTGTTGTTACTCAAGCTTTACTGTTAAACAGACGACTTACGGTTACATATCGCCCACGCGCTGGGATAGAAGATAAAAACTATGAGGTGAACCCTCTGGGCATCGTCGTGCGTGATCAGATGATTTATCTCGTGTGCACGCTGCGAGAATATGACGATATCAAACAACTAGTGCTGGGCCGAATGCGTTCTGCTCAACTACAAGACAAGCGGGCTCGTAAATTAAAGCACTTTGACCTCGATGAATACATTTCACGAGGTGAGTTCGGTTTTCCGATAGAGACAGGCCGAACAATTACGCTCACCGTGGATTTTGACGCGGAAGTAGCAAACGGATTTATCGAACGTCCGCTAGACGTCAAGCAGGTGACAGAGGTTATCAATGAGACGACTGTCCGAATGACCGCTACTGTACCTGACACGGCCGAGCTAAGACGGTGGCTGCTTGGATTTGGTAAGCATGCCGTAGTAATGGAGCCAGCTGCACTGAGATCTGAAATGACATCTCTTGTCAATGAAATGCATCAACGTTATCTTGACCAGACGCGAAAGGCCCTTTAAACACGACGCCATGGAACATCGCATAAGGGTCTGTACTGGATGCGGCAATTAGGGGGACTCTATGTTGGAGACTCAAAATTAGGGAGGTTGATTTTTACGTCTATTCTGAGTTTTCCTTGCAACATCGGCTCTGATCTTGAAAATAACGGCTTGCGGGCTTAGTGCGTCCTCGTTCTCATTTTCATCGACGTCCGACACCGCGGGTTGTTCACGCAACCCCAGAATGTTCCTGTCTTGCTTTCCCGTTTCACCAGCTTGATGCCGCACGAGGCGCACGTGGGCGTCCGGTAGTCGCCGGCGCGGGAACTCACGGCAAAAACCCGATTCTTCTCGGTTCCACTACATCTTCCCCGACCATCGGCAAATCCTTGGGCCATACCGTGGACCGGTTGTGATACACCGCGCGTCCGATGCCTTCTCGCACCGCCATCTGAATCAGCCTTGGCGACATACCGCACAGGCAGTTCAGTGCGCTCGGTTTCAACCGCATCTTCTGCAAGTACGGCGGCAAGCCACTTAAGACATCCTTAAAAACCTGAAGCGCAATATGTCGCGTTTGCCTGTCGTCTGGCTGCGGGATATCGAAGCGGCGTAGCCGACTCAAAATCGGTTCCGGCAAGTCTTCCACACTATTGGACGTGCAAATCCACATGATGTGGCTGGCGTCGAGCGTCACCCATGGATAACTCTCATCGCAGAAATGCGCGGCCGTGTGACGTTCAAAGAGGCTATATAGCGACATAAGGGGATCGTTGGTGTCATCACGCGCTTTGTCGATTTCATCCAAAAAGAACACGGGGTTCGCGTATCGTTCCTTGACGAGGGTTTCATAGACAATGCCGGGTTTGGTATTGGCCCAGTATTCCGCGCTCCCGGAGACGCGGGCTGCGCTCTGCGCTGTCTCCATCCCGATCTTGACGAAGCCAGAACCAAACAGCCTAGCGAAATGGCTGGCAAATAGCGTCTTGCCTACGCCTGGTGGTCCATTCAACAGCATCGGAGCCAACTCAGGCACCTCGAGCATGTGGACCGACAATGCAAAGGCTGATCGCAAATATTCAATTACTTCACTGAAGTTCGGGAACAGCTTCTCCAGATTATTTAAGCTTGTTCGCCACTCCAGCGGGATTGTGGCGAGACGACGATGGTCGCCATTCGAACGCAAGGCGGTCATGGCACTCGCCAAACGATTACGTTCAGTCATACCAACTGAGTCCTGTCGCGCACGATAAGCATCTTCTACTTGATCAATGTCAAAGATGCGGAGGAGTGAGCCGTACCAAACATCACTGGTTTGGTCTGCTGCAGTCTCTGACCCCGACTCGGCGGCGGCCAATGTTTCGCCGACTGTGTGCGGTTTTGCGGGTGGTGATGCCGCTTCTTGCGATTCCACCTCAGGTTCTGTCTTTTCCGTAGCCAGCTTAAGGGCGACTTGCTTCCACGTCTCGTTAAAATCTGGAAGCGTCAAAGGCTCATCGAGCGGCGTGACGGTAACGGTAAACTTCATATTCTTCATTCCTGCAATAGATTGAACGCGCCGAGGTGGCGCGAGGCGACAGCGATGGTTCGCTGCGGACTATTCGCAAGAAATGAAGTGTGAAAGGTACGCGGTCGTTACCAGACGGCCGGCACAAATCCCAAGGAAGAAGGAGAAGGATGTCCCTCGCTTCCACGCTCAAGCGACGTCGCAGCGCGATATGCGGGCGCCGGACGTATAAGCAGTAAGTAAAGCGAAGCGATCATGGGGCAAGAGGCAAAAGGAAGCGGACGACAGGTTTCGACAACCAAAGCCGAAGAAGTTCAAAACAACATGATGCAAAAAATGGCTTGCGTTTTTCGCAATCTTCCGTTAGTTTACATGCCATGTTGACGTTCGTCCCATTCTTCTCCGCATCCCGTATACGTCGGTCCCTCTAAGGACTGCGCGCTCTGCTGCGTCAGTCTCAAGCTGACGGAGCGATCTGCTGTAAATCCATCGTAACGCTAACGCGCTCCGTCCCAGTTCAACCTGTGGAATCGGACTCATCGTGTACGTTCAACTTTTCAAACATCTCGTCCCCATGCCGTTGCGTTCGCAGCCGCATGCTTTTTCCTTGCCGCTCATACGCATATCTGATCCGCGTCGCAGTTCCGCTCGCCGACACGTTCCGTCCAACACGACGTCGGCGCCTGATTCAGATCATTTTTTTGAGCAAGCGTATGGCACAACATTTTTTAATGTCCGCAAAAGCAAGAACGATTTCGCCGCGTACGGCCTTGGCGATGTCCGATGACGAAGCTCGTACCAAGTTTGCAGAAATGCGCTGGGGTAATGCCACGGTACAGGTCTGCCCGCACTGCGGCGTGATTGCCAGCCACCGGTTCGTAAAGTTGCAGGACCGTTGGCGGTGCCGGAAATGCTACAAAGCGTTTTCGGTGACGTCAGGCACGGTGTTTAGTAATCACAAACTTCCGCTACAGGTCATTCTGGCGGGTATCGTGAACTACGCTAATGCCGTTAAAGGCATCTCCGCACTGCAAATGGCACGGGACTTGGACGTTCAATACAAAACAGCCTTTGTTCTCCTGCATAAGCTGCGAGAAACGATTTGGAAAAACAAGGAAACCGACAAGCTGGAAGGTGAAGTCGAAATCGACGGTGGGTACGTGCACACCTATGTCAGGCCAAAGAATCAAAAGGAAGACCGTGTCGACCGAACACTGGCCGAAAATCAAAACCCGAGTAAGCGCGTTGTGCTGGTCATGCGTGAGCGTCATCAGCTTGGTGTGAAGGTAGGTGCGGCAGGCGCCAAACGAACCCGGATTTTCATCCTGAAGTCTGAAAACCAAAACGACATTATGAAGTTGGCGCGAGAACATATCGCTCGCAGTGCAACGATTTTCACCGACGAGGCAACGGGTTACGCGCTTCTCAGCGCAGGCTGGAACCATCGCGTGGTCAACCACAGCGCAAACTACCGTGCCAAATGCGGTGCAAATCAGAATCAAGCGGAGTCGTACATCGCACGTTTCCGCCGTTTGATGCGCGGGCAGATTCACAAGCTCCACCCGAAATATCTGGATGTCTATGCATCTGAGATCGCCTATCGGGAAGACAATCGACGCGAAGCAAACGGTACTTTTGTGAATAACCTGTTGCGCATGTGCGGTAACACCGGGCCATCGCGCGACTGGAGCAAATACTGGCAGGGTAATAAGCGCGAAACGGACTCGCTGATTAGCTGTTGATCGTCCAGATATCTGGCGCAGTTTGACGCACGATGCCCCTTTTTTGGAGTCGGACGAGCGCGCGGCCAGCGCGCCGATGCAACCATCCCGTCATTTCGGTTGTATTCGGCAGATTCGCTTGTCCAATTACGGGGAGCACGATGTCATCGATGTGCAGCGGCTCGTCTGCAATCCGCATTGTCGACAGCAAGGCCCGGACAAGCTGTAACTGCGATACGGGTTCTGGCGGCCGGTACCGGATGGGACGCAGATTGAGTTGAGTGAAATCGACCTGATAGATGCGAAGTGAGTGAAGGAGACTCTTGCAGACGGCATTCAGCTGTTCAATCTGTTCCGTTGCACCGGCATGTTTGCGCCGGTAAGCCAGTTCGCCGCATAGCTGGCGGTACCGTTTTACGATCGAGGCCACATGGACCGGCTTGACTACGCAATATCCGGTAGTCGCCATGTCATCTCACCGTGAGAACCCGGTCGTTGCGCTACACGGACGATCGCGTTCTTCAATACCAGCGCATGGAGTGCTTTCCTGATGCGTTGATAAAAAGCATCACGTTCGTCGTCGGAAAATTTCAGCCGATGTGACCGAATCAAGATGGCGGAAACGTCTGACGCTGCCAAGGGCTTGCCCTTAGCGTTTTTAAGGGCTGTCAGCACGGCCCGCTGTTGACCTCCCCATGGAAAAACATGTCCTTTGGGGCGGGTACGACGCGGCACAGGCGCTTCCAGTGATACCGCAAAGGCCAGCTTGGCCGATTCCCCGAGGGCATCGATTTTCTTCTGCAGTACCGTAATTCTGCGATTGTTGGTGGTCACCGCCGCCTTCAACTCGGTTAGTTTCTCCTTGCACTTGGCATTTCTGCTCTCCAGTACAGCGATCTCTCCCGACAGCCTGGAGCGCTGATGGCGCAGGCCGTACACCCCCATATTCTTCCTCATCCCATATTCCATACCGACGCGCCGGCGTCATTGCCGACTCACTTAGTCTATGGATTCAGTTCAGAAAAATCATGTCTTTGCTCGGGTCAGTTGCTACCTAATACCGCTCCTTGCGCAAAAAAGCCGCTGATATCAGCGGCTTTTTTTTACCGTTCGTCCCGAGTCGGGGCGCGTCCGCGCTTCATGGGCCTGTATAACGCGCAGTTGTGCGCCGCCTCTGGCGTAATGTCCGGCCTGCCGCGCCGGAGCAGGAATAACCGGCGATGAACCTGCAAGGAGGCAATGTGCTAGCTGGCCGCGCTGCTCACGGGAGGATGAGGTGGCACGGTGGGAGAGCGACGCTGCGGAACCGGAAATGCGTGGCGCGAAAAGGTGCGCCGGTGGACATGATCGCCCCGAGATGAGGCCCGGTCGATGCCGCAACGTTCGACGTTAAACACCTTGCTGTCCTGCGATCGTCAGATCGCCAGCAGGCGCTTCAAGTACGGCCAGATATTGTTCAGAATGATCGGATGCGCTTCTGCAGTGGGATGGATGCGGTCGGCCTGGAACAGTTCCGGCCTTTCGGCCACGCCGGCCAGCATGAAGGGGACCAGCGCCACCTGTTTGCTCTTTGCCGCGTCCGGGAACAGCTTGGCAAACTGACTGGTATAGTCCGGTCCGTAGTTGGGCGGAATTTGCATGCCGACCAGCAGCACGCGCGCCTTCGTTTTTTGCGCACTGGCAATCATGGCCTGCAGATTTTCGCGCGTCGCTGCCAGTGGCAGCCCGCGTAACGCGTCATTGGCGCCGAGCGCGATCACGACGACGTCCGGTCGGTGCTTCTCCAGAATGCCTTGCAGGCGGGCACGGCCGCCGCTGGTCGTCTCGCCACTGGCGCTGGCATTGATGATGTCTGCAGCGATGTGCTCCGATTGCAATTTTTTCTGCAGCAGGCTTACCCAGCCGCGACCGCGTTCCAGTCCGTATTCTGCCGACAGGCTGTCGCCCAGCACCACCACGGTTTTTGATGCAGAATAGGCGCTCATTGCGAACGAGGCGAGCATCAGCGTCAGCACGAACTGCAGGCTTGTTCGAAACCATCCCCCGACCTGATGCGATAACCTGAAATCAAACGGCATGCCTGAACCCTCGCTGTCTATCGCAATTGAAGCGCGCAATCTCACCAAGCGCGTCGCCGACGCAACCGGCGAACTCGCTATCTTGAATGGCGTTGATTTTACCGTGCATGCAGGCGGTACGCTTGCCATCGTTGGCGCTTCCGGCTCGGGCAAATCGACGCTGCTTGGCTTGCTGGCAGGACTCGATACGCCATCGGAGGGAACGGTGCTACTCGGCGGCATCGATCTCTTTGCACTCGACGAGGATGGACGCGCCGCGGTGCGCAAATCGCGACTCGGTTTCGTATTCCAGTCCTTTCAGTTGCTGGGACATTTGACCGCGCTCGAAAACGTGATGCTTCCGCTCGAATTGCGTGGCGATGACGGTGCACGTGAAAAAGCGCAGGCCATGCTGGCGCGTGTCGGCTTGTCCAGCCGGCTCAGACATTATCCGAAATATCTCTCCGGCGGCGAGCAGCAACGGGTGGCGCTGGCGCGTGCCTTCGTCAGCGAGCCGTCGCTGCTGTTTGCCGATGAGCCGACCGGCAGCCTGGACGCGGCGACGGGTGATGCGGTGATTCGCTTGATGTTTGAATTGAACCAGGAGCGCGGTTCAACGCTGGCGCTGGTGACGCACGACCCGGCAATTGCAGCCTTGTGCAAACGGACCATCACCATTGCGTCAGGTCGGGTCGTTTCGCCTTAGCCGTGCTCGCGCACCAGACGGTTTAATACCAGGCGGATTTGCGGGATCAGTTCGCTTGCAGCGAGCCCGATGGGGCCCATACCTTCGTGCACAAGTTCGTCCGCGGCCTTGCCATGTAACCAGACTGCGCCGCTTGCGGCAGCGTCAGGAAGCCAGCCCTGCGCCAGCAAGGCACCGCACACGCCGGTCAGCACATCGCCCGCGCCGGCGGTTGCCAGCGCCGCGTTTCCCGTGTCGTTGACGAGCGTGCGGCCGTCGGCCAGTGCCACTACCGTGCCGGAACCTTTCAGGATTGCGGTCACCTGCAAGCGATCCGCCAGCTGGCGTGCGGCCGCGAGGCGATCGCCTTGAACCTCATGCGCGGAACAGGCCAGCAGGCGCGCCGCTTCAAGCGGATGCGGTGTAATGATGGTGGCCGCCTGGCGTGAGCGCAGCTTCTGCTGCAAGCCCGGCTCGACCGCCAGTATGTTCAGGGCATCCGCGTCCAGGACGAGTGTCGACGATGCGCCGATGGCGCGATTGAGCGCATCGTGGGCCGTACGACTTTGTCCCAGGCCGGGGCCGACTGCCATCGCCGTTGCCTCGAATGCCATGGGCTGTATCGGCCGGCACATCAGTTCTGGCTGCAGCGGGTCGTAGGCCAGCGCGTCATCTGGCGAAACGATGAAAACGCGACCTGTACCGCATTTGGCTGCCGAGCGTCCTGTCAGGATGGCGGCGCCAACCATGCCGACGGCGCCGCCGACGACGATGAGGTCGCCAAAACTTCCTTTGTGTGAATTTTGCGCGCGCGGTTTCAATGCCGTTTCGAATTGCGCGATCCCGTTCAGCGCCAGCTTAGTCTGGACGTCGTGCGCTGGCTCTATCGCGAGCGTATCCACGTACACCGTACCGGCATGGTCGCGCCCATCACCCGTGTGCAGGCCCGGCTTGTCGCCGATGAAGGTGATCGTGTGCGTGGCCCGGATAGCGACGCCGTCGGCATCGCCGACGATCACGCCCCTATCCGCACAGAGGCCGCTTGGCACATCGAGCGCGAGCACCGGGCCGGGCACCCGATTGACCGCGTCAACCAGCGTGCACATCAACCCCTGTATCGGTTTGGATAAGCCAATCCCGAACAGTCCGTCGACGATCAGCGACCAGCTATGGCCGCCAATCAGCCCGGCATCCGGTCGCGTCATGGTGATGGCACGATTGGCCTGCGCCTGATGAAATGCCTGCATCGCATCCGGCGGCAGGGCGGCGGCGTCACCGGCAAACATCACGACAACATGACATCCGGCTTCGGCCAGGTGCATCGAGGTTTCGAACGCGTCGCCGCCGTTGTTGCCAGGGCCCGCGAGCAGCAGGACGTTGCGTTCGCTCTCTTGCGCAAGCAGGCCGAGCGCGCAATGGGCGGCTGCGAGTCCGGCGCGCTGCATCAACGTGCGAGGCGGCAGCGTTGCCATGGCCGCCTTTTCGATACGCCGGATGTCGGTCGTTGTGTACAGCGGATGCTTATCGTTCATGGCGGTCAGGATGGATGAGAGCAAGCCGTACCATACCGGATATGGACCGGCCTGTGCATCCGGCTAGGCATAGCGCATCGGCGTCAACCCCGATGTGTCGATGTCGGTCGCGCGATTCGACACGATGTCCGTCAGCAGCTTGCCGGCGCCGGCCGCCATGGTCCAGCCGTGCGTGCCATGCCCCAGGTTAACAAAGACGTTGCGCATCGAAGTGGCGCCGATGACAGGCGGACCGTCAGGTAGCAGCAGACTGGTACCCGACCAGAAGGTCGCCATATTGTAGTTGCACGCATTCGGAAACCAGTCGTTGGCCACCTTGAACAGCGTGGTGAGCACTGCCTGCCGCAGTGCCGGCGGCTTTGATCCCAACTCGATGGTGCCGGCGATGCGTACCCGTTGATCCATGCGGGTGATGGCGACCTGATAGGCGCTGTCCACCAGCGCCGCGCCGGGCGCCGACTCGAAATTACGGATGGTCGCGGTGGCGGCGGCGCTCCGGATACGCTGGAACGGCAGCTGCACGCCGAGCGGCGCAAGCAACTTCGCACTGTCCGCGCCGTTTGCCAGCACCACTGCATCAGCGGTGAATTGCTGTGCGCCGATATGGATGGCTATTCCGCGGTCGAGCTGCTGCAATGCGCTGACTTCAGCGCCAAAATGGAACTGGACATCCATGGTCTGCGCCTGTTGCCTGATCTGGCGCGCAAACAACGGGCAGTTTCCGGATTCATCCTGGGGAAAGTGGAGCGCCGCAAGCAAGGGGGTTTCCGTGCTGAGCGCGGGTTCGATAACGCATGCCTCTTCCGCTTCCAGCATCCGATGCGGCACGCCATGCTCGGCAAGGAAGGCGAGTGCGGGCTGCAGCAATGCACGTTCGCTTTCGGACCGCAGCAAATGCAGGCACCCCGCAGTCTGTTCGAAATCCAGCTGGTGGCGGTCGCGCAGCATGTGCATCAGCTCGCGACTGTAGCTGGCAATCCGATGCGTGCGTTCGTAATTGGTTTGATGACGTTGCGCCTCGCACTCGTCGCGCCACAGTCGTATCCAGCGCCACATCGCCGGGTCGAAGCGCTTGCCGAGGAAGATCGGCGAGGCCGGTTTGGCCAGGTAGGAGAGCAGCGCACGCGGCATACCAGGTAACGCAATCGGCATCGCGCCGTGGTAAGCGAGCACGCCGCCATCGCCGAAGCTGGCTTCCTCCGCCACATTGTTGCGACGTTCAATGACGACGACTTCATGCCCCGCCTCGGCGAGGAAATAGGCCGTGCATACTCCGATGATGCCGGCGCCAACCACTGCTACTTGCATGCCTTCTACCTCTTTCGTGTTGGCCCGTCATGTTACCAAGTCCGGCCATGTCCCTGCCGGCAGGCAACGTATTTGGCGTCGGAACGCTGACGCAAACTTCACAAAAAAGCCGCATCGTACGATGCGGCTTTTGTTCGGACGCCGATGACAGGCGGTCAGACTACAGCGGGTTGCGTCCACTGATGATGCGCAGCAGCACCACGACAACCGCAATGACCAGCAGAATATGGATGAAGCCGCCCAGCGTGTACGACGTGACAAGGCCGAGCAGCCATAGGATGACGAGGACAACGGCGATGGTATAAAGCATGGTGATCTCCTTTCGGGGCTTGAGAATGACTAAAACTCGCTACGGCAGCACACCAGCCATGGACCAAGCGGGCCCACCCGGGGATGGCGCAACCGCAGACCGTCGATGAGACGAGTGTGGATGAGCCGTACCGGACTTTCCGTTCGCTAACGAACATTGGGATGCCGCGCGGCATGATTTACTGGAGGCGTGTGGGACAATCCCCTTCCGGCGGGACAACCGGCGACCCAACAGCAGGCGCAAACTGAACATGAATGAACAAGTGGATACAAAAAGTGTTGATCTGACTTCGCCCGGCATGCCGCCGGTCCAGACAACGATTGCCGCAGGCACCGACAACGCGGAACCCCGTGCCACCCAAGCGGGCGCGGAGATGCAGGCGAAAATCCATTTGCCGGTCGACGCGCGCGGGATGGCGCTGACGCTGCTGGCCGCCGTCGCGGGCGTGGCCGCACTGTATGCCGCGCATGCGTTTTTTATCCCGCTGCTGTTCGGCATTTTTATCGCCTACACGCTCAATCCTGTTGTGTTGTGGCTTGAGCGTATCCACGTCCCCCGCCTGATCGGTACCTCGGTGCTGATTGTGGCCATCGTCAGCAGCGGCGTGATCACCATCGGCAACCTGCGTGACGAATTCAATTCCATCCTGCTGAATCTGCCGGTCGCGGTACAAAAATTGTCGCGCGCCGTGCGGACAATGGAACGCGGCCAGCGCAGCACGCTGCAGCAAATGCAGGTGGCCGCAAATGAAATACAAAAAGCGACGGACCAGGCTGCAGGCGTGCGTCCGCAGGCGCGACCGCAACGGGCCGAACAGTCGGTCTTCAACGTCAGCCAGTGGCTACTGGTTGGTTCGTTCGGCGTGGTGACGCTGCTCGGCCAGGCGACCATGGTCACTTTCCTGGTCTTCTTTTTCCTGCTGTCGGGCGACACCTTCAAGCGCAAGCTGGTCAAGATCAGCGGGCATACGCTGTCTTCGCGCAAGATCACGGTGCATATTCTCGAAGGCATCAACAAGTCGATCCAGAACTACATGTTCATGCTTCTGGTCACCAATGCCCTTTTTGCGCTGCTCATGTGGGGTGCGCTGGAATGGATCGGATTGGCCAACGCCGGCGCGTGGGCAGTCGCCGCCGGTTGCCTGCATGTGATTCCGTACTTCGGCCCGCTGCTGATTATCGGCGCGGCAGGGGTGACGGCCTTCATGCAGTTCGGCACGTTTGCTTCCGTGTTTGCGGTGGCGGGCGCAACGCTCGCCATTTCCATCGTGATCGGCACCTTTGTCACGACCTGGATGACGGGAAGAATCGCCAAGATGAATGCCGCGGCAGTATTCGTCTCGCTGCTGTTCTGGGCCTGGTTATGGGGCATCTGGGGCATGCTGCTCGGCATTCCGATCGTCGTGATCCTCAAGGTCGTGGCCGAGCACGTCGAGGGCATGCAGGCGGTAGCCGAAATACTGGGCGAATGAGCGCGGCTGCCGCGCGGGCAATTTTTTGGATAGACCGCGGTGGCACGTTCATGGATATCGTTGCGCGGCGACCGGGTGGTTCGCCTGTCATGCACAAGCTTTGGTCGGAAAGCCTCCGGCAATATGAGGATGCGGCCATCGCGGGCATACGCCCGTTGCTGGAGGTGGCCGATGGTTCGCCGACGCCCGGCAGAGCGAGGCGGCAAAGATGGGCACGACGGTCGCCGCCAATGCGCTGCCGGAGCGCAAGGGCGAGCCGCTTGCCTTGCTGATTGCCGGCGGCTTTCGCGACGCCTTGCGCATCGCGTATCAAAACCGCCCCGGGCTGTTCGAGCGCCATATCGTGCTGCGCGAACCGTTGTGCCAGAACGTGGCCGAGGTGACAGAACGCATCGATGCGCAGGGCGAACTGCTGACGCCGCTCGACGAGGAGCGCGCGCCTCCTGGCAGGCGTTTTACGACCGCGGCATGCGTGCGCTGTCTGTGGTGTTCATGCACGCGTACCGTTATCCGGCGCACCAGCAGATTGTTGGCCGCTGGAACTCGTTCTGGTGCGCCGCCCGGCGCGAGCCCGGCCAGTTGCTTAAAAAAGAGGGCCGTGCTGCCGAGGGGGAGCGCGGTCGCCGCGGTATAATCGCGGTTTCCGGTTTAACGCGCGGAATGGCAGCGGTTCTCCTGCTTTTCGCCTCTACTTCCTTCACGCCATGCTCATCCTGTCAGGCTCCAGCGCCCTGTCTGCCTTCCGTACCGAACGTCTTCTGCTGCAACTCCAACACATCGATAGCAACATCGCAGGCATCACCGGCCGCTTCCTGCATTTTGTCGATTCGGCAGCGCCGCTGGCCGAGACGGACCTGCAACGCCTGAATGGCCTGTTGACCTATGGTGGGCCGTTTGACGGTCATGGCGAAGGCGAGGACTTTGTGGTGATCCCGCGTTTCGGCACGATTTCGCCCTGGGCCAGCAAGGCAACCGACATCGCGCATAACTGCGGCATGACGCATGTGCACCGTATCGAGCGCGGCATCCAGTACACCGTTCAGCTCAGGCACGGCCTGTTCGGCGGCGTGCACCAGCTGTCGGCGGCAGCGATTGAGCGCGTGCAAACGCTGCTGCACGACCGCATGACTGAAATGGTGCTGCGCAACGCAGACGATGCGGCAGGCCTGTTCACAGAACTCGATGCCAAACCGCTGGCGTTCATCGATTTGTTGCAGGGCGGTCGGGACGCGCTGCTGGATGCCAACAGCGCACTCGGCCTGGCCTTGTCGGAAGACGAGATCGATTACCTGCTCAACGCATTCACGGTCGCCAAACGCAATCCGACCGATGTGGAACTGATGATGTTCGCCCAGGCCAATAGCGAACATTGCCGCCACAAGATTTTCAATGCCGACTGGACCATCGACGGCAAGCGGCAGGACATGTCGCTGTTCGCGATGATCCGCAATACGCACACGCTTGCGCCCAAAGGCACGGTCGTCGCCTACAGCGACAATTCGTCGGTGATCGAAGGCGCGGACATCATGCGTTTTTATCCGCGCGGTCAGCCGGCAGGCAATGAATATGCGTCGTCGCACGAGCTGACCCACATCCTGATGAAGGTCGAGACGCACAATCATCCGACGGCGATCTCGCCGTTTTCCGGTGCATCGACCGGCGCCGGCGGTGAAATTCGCGACGAAGGCGCGACCGGTCGCGGCGCCAAGCCAAAAGCCGGGTTGTGCGGCTTCACCGTATCCAACCTGCTGCTGCCAGACGCGCAGCAGCAATGGGAGAATGCGCACGACGTGACGGCGCCGCCCGCTGCAAATGACGGGGCGCAGACCTACGGCAAGCCAGACCGTATTGCGTCGCCGCTGCAAATCATGATCGACGGCCCGATCGGCGCGGCTTCGTTCAACAACGAATTCGGCCGGCCCAACCTCGGCGGCTATTTCCGCACCTACGAACAGAACGCCGGCGGCACGGTATACGGCTATCACAAGCCCATCATGATTGCCGGTGGCATCGGCAGCATTGCGGCGATTCATACCCGCAAACACGAACTGCCGGCCGGCAGCCTGTTGATTCAGCTTGGCGGACCCGGCATGCGCATCGGCATGGGCGGCAGTGCGGCATCCTCGATGGCGACGGGCACGAACACCGCCGACCTCGATTTCGATTCGGTACAACGCGGCAATCCGGAAATGGAGCGGCGTGCGCAGGAAGTGATCAACGCTTGCTGGGCCATGCAGGAGGCCAATCCCATCCTTTCGATTCACGATGTCGGCGCCGGCGGCCTGTCGAATGCCTTCCCCGAAATCACCAACGATGCCAAGCGCGGCGCGATTTTCGACCTGCGCGCGGTACCGCTGGAAGAGAGCGGCATGGCGCCGAAAGAAATCTGGAGCAACGAATCGCAGGAGCGCTATGTGCTCGCGATCGCGCCCGATAATCTTCCGCTGTTTCGCTATCTCTGCGAGCGCGAGCGCTGCCCCTTCGCAGTGGTCGGTACGGCCACCGAAGAACGCCAGTTGAAAGTGGTCGATCCGCAGCACGACAATCATCCCGTCGACATGCCGATGGATGTCCTGCTCGGCAAGCCACCAAAAATGCATCGCGCGGCGACCCATGTAACGCAGTCGTTTCCATCGGTTGACCTGACCTGCATCGACCTGCTCGAAGCATCCGTGCGCGTGTTGCGTCTGCCCACCGTGGCCGATAAATCTTTCCTGATCACGATTGGCGACCGCACCGTGGGCGGCACCTCCGTGCGCGACCAGATGGTCGGGCCATGGCAGGTGCCGGTTGCGGATTGCGCGGTTACGGCGATGAGCTTCGAAGGCTATCTCGGCGAGGCCATGGCAATCGGCGAACGCACGCCGCTGGCGGTGATCAACGCCGCTGCCTCCGGCCGCATGGCGGTCGGTGAAGCGCTGACCAACCTTGCGGCGGCACCGATTGCGGAACTCGGCAACGTCAAGCTGTCGGCAAACTGGATGGCTGCATGCGGTCAGCCAGGCCAGGATGCCGCGTTGTACGACACGGTGAAAGCAGTCGGCATGGAACTGTGCCCGGCGCTCGGCATCAGCATCCCGGTCGGCAAGGATTCGCTGTCGATGCGCACGACCTGGAAGGACGGCGATCAGGACAAGGCGGTGGTCGCGCCGGTGTCGCTGATCGTCTCTTCGTTTGCGCCAGTGTATGACGTGCGCAAGGCGTTGACGCCGCAACTGCGCACTGATGTCGGCGATACCTCGCTGATCCTGGTCGACCTTGGCCGCGGCAAAAACCGCATGGGCGCCTCCGCTCTGACGCAGGTGTTGCAACAACTCGGCAACGATGTGCCGGACGTCGACAGTGCGCAAGACCTGAAAGATTTTTTTGCCGCGATCCAGCAGTTGAACCGCGATGGCAGGCTGCTGGCCTATCACGATCGCTCTGACGGCGGCTTGTTCGCCACGCTGTGCGAAATGGCCTTTGCCGGGCATACCGGCCTCGCCATCAATCTCGATATCCTGACCATGGAAGGTGAACACGCGAGCGACGCCGGCGACGCCAAGAATTGGGCTGGCCAGGTGGCGGAGCGCCGCAACGACCTGACGCTGCGCGCACTGTTCAATGAAGAACTGGGTGCCGTAATCCAGGTGCGTGCGGCCGATCGCGACGAGGTGATGGCAGCGCTGCGCCAATACAACCTTGGTGCATGCAGCCATATCATCGGCAAACCTTGCGCCACGGACATGATTCAATTCACGCGGGATGCAAAATCGATCTACAGTCACTCGCGGATCGACCTGCATCGCTTCTGGAGCGAAACCAGCTGGCGTATCGCGCGTCTGCGCGACAATCCGGACTGCGCCGACGCGGAATATGACCGCATTCTCGACAAGCTCGATCCGGGCATCACGCCGGTCTTGACCTTCGACCCGCAGGAAGACATCGCGGCGCCGTTCATCGCTACCGGCCGAAACCCGCGCGTGGCGATCCTGCGCGAGCAGGGCGTCAATTCGCAGACAGAAACCGCGTATGTGATGCATCAGTCCGGCTTTACCGCGGTTGACGTGCACATGAGCGACCTGATCAGCGGCCGCGCGACGCTGGACGATGTGAAGGGTGTGATCGCGGCCGGGGGCTTTTCGTATGGCGACGTACTGGGCGCCGGCGAGGGTTGGGCGAAGACGATTCTGTTCAACACGCAGCTTGCCGACCAGTTTGCGACATTCTTCGATCGCCAGGACACATTCGCCCTCGGCATCTGCAATGGTTGCCAGATGATGAGCAACCTGAAATCGATTATTCCCGGCGCGGAGGCATGGCCCAAGTTCACACGCAACAAGGCAGAACAGTTCCAGGCGCGTTTCTCGATGGTCGAAGTGTGCGACTCACCGTCGATTTTCTTCAACGGCATGGCGGGTTCCCAAAGCGCGATCGCGATTGCGCACGGTGAAGGTTACGCGGATTTTTCACTGACCGGCGATATCGATAAAGCCATCGTCGCGATGCGCTTCGTCGACAACAAGGGACGCGCCACCGAGACCTACCCGTACAATCCCAACGGTTCGCCGCAAGGGATTACGTCGGTGACGACGCGGGATGGTCGCTTCACGGTCCTGATGCCGCACGCCGAACGTTCGTTCCGCACCGTGCAGCAGTCATGGCACCCGGAGTCGTGGGGCGAATATTCACCGTGGATGCGCATGTTCCGCAATGCGCGAAAGTGGGTTGGCTGACCTGTCCGCCAGCGCTTCAGCTGCTCGCGGCAAGCATAAAAAAAGCGCTCCGGGGAGCGCCTTTTTTTATGCTTTGGCGATTACTGAATCTTTGCCTTCGCACGCAGTTGCTGCTGATAGGCCTGCAGCTTTTTCTGTTGCAACGCTTCGGTGATCTGCGGCTTGACTTCTTCCAGTGTCGGGATTTTCGCCGGGCGCACGTCGTCCAGGCGGATCACGTGATAGCCGAATTGAGTCTTGACAGGCGTGTCGAGCAATTGTCCCTTTTGCAGCGAAACCATCGCGTCCGAAAACGGTTTGACGAATGCCGAGGGGGTTGCCCAATCGAGATCGCCGCCATTGGCTGCCGAGCCTGGATCCTTCGAGTATTGCTTGGCAAGGTCTTCAAATTTCGCGCCGCCCTTGAGCTTGGCGATGACCGACTTTGCGTCGTCTTCTTTCTCGACCAGGATATGGCGCACGTGGTATTCCTTGTCGCCGGCCTGTGCCTTGTACTTGTCGTATTCAGCCTTGACGTCGGCATCGCCGACCGGGTTTTTCTTCAACTGGTCGGCGACCAGTGCGCGGATCAGAATCGATTGGCGGGCGATGTCGAGTTGCGTTTTGACTTCCGGTTTGCTGCCGAGTCCGAGCTTGTCGGCTTCCTGAACCAGAATTTCACGGTTGATCAGTTCGTTCTTGACCATGTTGTGCAGTTCAGGCGTGTCCTGCTGGCCCTGCGCCACCATCTGCTTGACCATCAGGTCAGCGCGGGACGAAGGTACCGGCTTGCCGTTGACCACGGCCAGGTTCTGGGCCAACGCCGGCAAGGCAGCGGATGCGAGTAATACGACCAGCAAATGAGCGGGTTTCAAGATCATAAAAATTCCTAAGGGGAAGAAAAGTTATTGTTGTACATGACAGGCGTTCGGTCGCGACACGTCAGGCTTCGGACGGCGTCAGGGCGGTAATGGCCAATGCGTGTATCTCGGTCTGCATCATGTCACCGAGGCAATCATACACCAGCCGATGGCGCGCGATGCGGCTGTAATTTTCAAATTGGTCGGAAACGATCCGCAGGCGAAAATGCCCGCCGCCGGAGGCTGCACCGGCATGTCCGGCGTGCAGCGCGGAGTCGTCTTCCAACAGACATTCAAGCGGGGAAAAGGTTGCAGTCAATTTCGCGCGAATGCGCGTCATGCGCTCATTCATTGCTGCGGATCCGTCATGTGCTTCGATAAAACGAGGCTCTGTATCACGATGAAGGCAAACATCAATCCCATGCCGCCAAACAGCTTGAAGTTGACCCAGCTTGCCAGCGAGAAATTGAACGCCACATACAGATTCAGCAAGCCCATCGTAATGAAAAACGCGACCCACACCAGGTTCAGGCGGTGCCAGATCGGTTCTGGCAGCCCCATCTGTTTTTCCATCATGCCGCGGATGAGATTCTTTTTCAGGAACGTCTGGCTGAAGAGCAGCACGGCGGCGAAGCACCAGTACAGCACGGTTG
>Ga0366762_1006_pt1 | contig 21274 bp, 19 predicted proteins | sample TotcelHN113001M4_FD_207057 | JGI IMG/M metagenome (GOLD analysis project Ga0366762, IMG submission 207057) | Enriched cells from coal bed in the Powder River Basin, Montana, United States - Total cells N11 rep1 HSBNCT.N11.300.1.M4 ... | reverse complement strand
CAAGACTATGTCGATGACAATAGAAAATCTCACTACCTCGAGGGTGAATATGGAGAGTACATTTTCCCAAATTGGACAACTTACATGAGGGAGAGCCTTCTCTACGCCGACCTTATTACCCATGAGGATGGGACGCTCAGCTGGAACGATCCGGTCGTCCCGCCGAGTATTTTTGGAATTGGAGACATGCGGGCTTGGAGAGTGTGCCAAGCACTCCAGGACATGGGCGCCTTCACCAGGGAAGGACTAGATGTAATTTCGTCAATCTGGTTGAATACCGAATTTGCTGGTGTCCAGAACTGGAGCGTTGCAAAAGAACTGGCTCTTGGAATGCTAATGGCTCTTGGAATGCTAATGGCTCTTGAAAAAGAGGGTCTCATTTCTGAGCGAGCGACACGGGAGCAGGTTGGTACACTTTTGCACGACTGGCAAATGCCAATGTACAATGTTAACTTCAAGAAAATTGATGTGCCGCTTGAACAGCTGCAAGCGTGTAGGGATGCCAACCTCTCGGCAGAGTTTAGTGATTGGCCATAAGGCGTGATAGCCGCATCGATTTCGCCGATATACTCTCCGGCATGCTGTTTGACAAGTAGATCGTTTTGCCCCTAAGGGGTCAGCCGAGGCATGGCCTGCAAGGCGCCTGCCCGGACACCGCGGTGACCGCCCTGAGCAAGTCTTCGGCGCCGACGGCGCAGGCCTGCGTGGAGTATTTCCGCACGATGCGGTATACGCGCGGTAGATTCCTTTGGCAGACACGGCGAAGCTTCGTGAACCGGAAGCAATCGCCCGTGCAGGTTCCTGAATTGATCGACAGTAGCCGCGAATTGGATGTAGATTCCCCAAGATCCCCTTGGGGAAGATGAATTTGCTTTCCAAATGAATGCGTTAAAATCAAGGAAGCTATGATGGGGCACCACGTTCCAGGCGACCCTGGAGACAGCTTTTTGGCCTTTCTGGAGAAAGCAGCATCGGCGACTACTGGCCAAAAGTCGACGGAATGGGATGCACAAGGCGGTGATCAGAGAGGCAGCCATATGCCGCCGCCCAATGATCGCCTGTGTGTAGTCGACTCAGGCTTCCAGTCAACTGCTGTCAACCTCCTGCTGGCGGAATGGGGACTGCATAGGGAAATTAAGGCGTTGATCGATCTATTGCGAACAATTGATCACCAGAGCCAGGACGGAGAATGGTCTCGCGGGGAGATCAACATCGCCTTTCGAGTGGCTCGCCTTCTCCCTTACGCAGAAAGAACCTTAGGCTCTCGCAAACGTGCGTTCGCTTGGCTGAGACGTCCAAACCGTGCCTTTGGAAACGCAGTACCCCTGATGCTGCTGGCGACGGAAGCGGGCGGGCACCGGGTTGCGGACCTGCTGCTTCGCGCTGATTACGGCCAGATGGCATAGGGGTCTCTCCAGCAGAAACACGCAACGGCGTGCTCTTGCTGGTAATACGGCCTGGGTTAGCGACACTGTGGAAGCTGGGAGATGCGGACAGAATGCCGATCATTATTTAGCGTCTCACCTAGGTAGGACTAATGGCCTGATACCGATAAATGAAACTACTATTTGTATGCCGTACGACCACGTTTTCTATTATAGACTGCGAGATCATTTGTGATTTTCACAGCATAATTTTACAGAAATGATGATTTTTATGGCAGAAACTAAAAACTATTGAATTATATCATTATGAAACGATTCTGACACACCTAAATTATTTAAGTCTGTCGACTATAACTTTTCTCGAACTTTAGGGATATCAAAATTTCCTCGTGTTAGTCCTTTGGCCTCTTCCGGCGCGATGGGATTGTTCGATCATCAATCACCAGTTGTTCAATGAGTCTCGCAGGATGGACAGAGAGCGCGCGAGCCAAGTCGACCACCATCGCGAGCGACGGGCTAGAACGGCCACGCTCAAGATCACTCAGGTAGGGCACGCTCATGCCAGCCCGGAAAGCCAATTCCTCCTGGGAAAGGCCGCTTCCAGTTCGTAGATCCCGCAGAATGGCGCCGAATTGTGTGGCGATATCGTCCATCCGCAGGAATGCACGGCGTTGCCGCGGCAATCACCATAAGATATACCTTAAGTCGGTCGATCCGCCTAAAATGGCGCGTCTCTGTTTCCCTCCTCCATCCGTCCGCATTGAAGGAAGCCATGCGTCGATCCCTTGTCCGGCTGAGCGCTTTGGCTGGTGCCATTCTGTCAGTTGCATCCTGCGCAGCCACGGCACCGATCAATCCATCGTCGGCCGACGTCTCTGCCGTTGCGTTCGCGCAGCGTGTTCAGCGCTCCAAAGCATCCATCGTCGATACAGGGTCAATGCAGGTGACCGATCATGGTGATCGCGTCGAATACTGGGGTGACTTTCCTGCTGCCGGCGGCAGAGCCTACGATAATGAGATTATGTCCGCGATACGCATCAGCTTTGATCAGTACTGCCGCCACATTGGTGGAAATATGTCCGCAAAAGCCTGTAAGCTTGATGGTGGACAGGCAATTCCGTTCTATGCTGACATTGATCGATCAAAGCAAACCGGAGATGCGAGCACTTCGCAGCTGCTGCGGGTATCCATCCACGTGATCGAGCCAAAAGCTGGCAACCCATCCGGTCAGGCCTATGTCGCGGGCTTGCTCGATCGTGATCGTCAAGCCCGCGCCCTCGCCGAGGCGGCTCAGCAGAACGCCCGGCAGTGGCGGACGAATATGACTCCGCGCGTCCCAGCGATGATAAAACAAGGATCGCGGATTTGCTCCGATGGAACGATGAACGGTACCGGACGGGTTACGGTGGTGGGCTTTGTGGAAGGTGAAGCGTCCGGCCGCTACCAAATCCGTCTGGCAAGCACATTGCCCATTCCCTTGCGTGAGTTCCAGTGGCGCGGCGTCGATGGCTACGTTTATTTCGTTCGGCTGAATGACATCATCTGGGACAATGCCGATGGGTGGCGTCCTTGTTGACCATCCAAGGGCGTGTGACAGCCTGAGGACTTAACTGATAGTGCTGAAATAGCGCCATCCATCCGCCGCAACGGTAGTTGCTGACGATGAGTATCCGCGTCCATCGCGTTCTCATTGCGCAATCGATTCGTTCCGCGGTATTCGCCAGCATTCAATGAGGTTGATATGAGCATCATTCAGTATACAGAGTATAGGCAGCAAGTCAGTCAGACGAAGTCACAGCTCAAATCAATTGTTCTGGATTACGAAAAGCGTAATGGCAAAAGCCAAGCTATCATATTTAGCGCAATGGGGGAATTGCTGGCCGAATATGGCCTTAATATCCTTGGACGTGAAAAAACACTCATGATGTTCGATGAGTTGTCGAGGCTCGTCCTAAAATCTGATATGGATCTATAGAAAACGCAGATCATCTTATCCAGGGGCGTCAAATCGGACCCAATCATCTCGTATAATGCAGAAGTCCTGCTGCCCATTTTCCCATCTACTAACCATCAACGGCCATTTCACCCATAAGGTCCGTGACGCGCCATAATTGCCTATGAGATCGCCGATGAGATGGCAGGAGAATTGTGTATGGCGACGGGCCACCGTCAAAAGCCACGGGATCGAAGAGGCGTTCATCCCTGCGCCTGCAGGGGCGCGACACGTACGCGGCATGCTGCCCCGGATCGTGGCCGGCTTCATCCCTGCACCTGCAGGGGCGACGGCTCCCCTGGTCCCGTGCCAACCCGGCAATCGGGTTCATCCCTGCGCCTGCAGGGGCGACCAAGCGTACCGCGGCGACGAGCCATATTCGAGGGGTTCATTCCTGCGCCTGCAGGGGTCACCTCCGCCGAAAGAATTTGGGTAGAAGGCTGTAGTAGGTTCATCCCTGCGCTTGCTGGGGTGACATGCAGTTCACCGGGCACCCGGTGCTGCGCCCTGGTTCAACACTGCACCTACAGGGGTGAGTCGGCGATCTCTAGCGCCATCAGCGGGTCGTCGGGTTCATCCCTGCGCCTGCAGGGGCGACTGGTGCAGGTACTTCACGAGCTGGTTGAGGTTGGGTTCATCCCTGCGCCTGCAGGCGTGACAACATCGACGCCGGGACGCGGTATTACCGGCAGGGCTCATCCCTGCACCTGCAGGGGAAACGCGAAGCGCTTGCCGTCGTTGTAGTTCGGGTTGGGTTCATCCCTGCGGCTGCAGGGGCGATTATTCGGACGGCACCGCCGACGGCGGCAAGCAGGGTTCATCCCTGCTCATGCAGGAGTGACCAGCAGAAGGCCATCGACGACCTTTATGGCTGGGGTTTATCCCTGCGTCTACAGGGGTGACGCCTCCAAGACCAGGACCGCGGCGGCGAAGTCGGGTTCATCCCTGCGCCTGCAGGGGTGACACCTTCGACCCCGGTTGCGAGGTGAAGACGGAGGGTTCATCCCGGCACCTGCAGGGGCGACGCCGACAGCAATCCGCAGCACCGCTATCCGCTGGGTTCATCCCTGCGCCTGCAGGGGAAACTGCGTGGCGCGGCTGATGCCGCGACGATCAAGGGGGTCATCCCTGCGCTTGCAGGGCGACATGGGCCTGTCGCCGCCCCGGGGGACGCAGATGGGTCCATCCCTGCACCTGCAGGGGCAACCGCTGTGCAGCGGCGGCCGGGTCCAGCTTGTCGGGTTCATCCCTGCGCCTGTAGCGGCAGCACAGCCATATGGAGAGAAACTTTGCATCAAATGGGTTCATCCCTGCGCCTGCAGGGGCGACAACACCACTTCCAGGACAATTCCATGCCCATGGGGTTCATCCCTGCGCCTGCAGGGGCGACCCGGGCGCGCTGAAGATGGGTCCGGACGTTGGGGGTTCATCCCTGCGCCTGCAGCCGGCAACGCTCGACATAGATCAGGCCATTGCGGGATTTCTGCGGAATTCGGGCCTCGTCCAGGCCAAGTCTGCCCTTCAGCATCGACACGCCTCTCCGCCGCGTTCGCAGGGAGGGCCGCCCGGCGTTCGCACAGGCCGGGCGGCGTTCACAAGATTCACGATGTCCAGGATCCAGCCACCGCTCCGGCTCATGGTGCCGGGGCGATCTGCATCAAGCCATTGCCGTAGGCACGGCCGGAGCCGAGGCCGCTGACAAGCATCTGACGGAAGGCCTCCGGTTCGGTGACCGTCAGCAGGCCCTCATAGGTCAGAGCTCCGAACTGGATGTTCCGGTTGCGGTCGCGCCGGCGCCCATCCGGCGACAGGCTGGTGATGTCATAATCCAGCACCGCCACCTCTTCCGCCAGCATCCGGAACTCGCACCGCGCGTCCTGGCCAACCAGACTGTCGAACTTTGGAAAACAATGGAATTGGATTATCCCTGCACCAGCAGGGGCGACTCACTGGCGGCCCAGGCAGCGGTGCGCTGGTTGGGTTCATCCCTGCGCCTGCAGGGGCGACGCGGTCGACCGGGACCTGGGCGGCCTGGAAGCGGGTTCATCCCTGCGCCTGCAGGGGCGACTGTTGCTCCAAGAACGAGGCAAGCGCCGACTTGGGTTCATCCCTGCGCCTGCAGGGGCGACGTGAACCAGTTCCAGCCGATCTTCGACGCCGAGGGTTCATCCCTGCGCCTGCAGGGGCGACTCGGCGGGGCGGTTGACGGTGGAAGAGGTGGTGGGTTCATCCCTGCGCCTGCAGGGGCGACCCGGTCAGCGGCGGTCTCACCATCGTGCAGGAGGGTTCATCCCTGCGCCTGCAGGGGCGACTTGAACGACGGATCGTTCGCCCGCGCTGCCTGGGGTTCATCCCTGCGCCTGCAGGGGCGACTTCAACGGGCTGGCGATCAGCGCCTTGATGTGGGGTTCATCCCTGCGCCTGCAGGGGCGACGCGACTTCGACGACCGGCGGATTGCCGAGATGGGGTTCATCCCTGCGCCTGCAGGGGCGACCAAGCGGGATCGGTATCGTTGCTCGGTTCCCGGGGTTCATCCCTGCGCCTGCAGGGGCGACGTGGCGCTGCAACGCCAGATGCTGGACCGCATGGGTTCATCCCTGCGCCTGCAGGGGCGACGCCCGGTCGGCCGCCAGCTGTTGCTGGGCCTTGGGTTCATCCCTGCGCCTGCAGGGGCGACCAGCTTCCGCAGCATGGGCACAAGCGCGCTGAGGGTTCATCCCTGCGCCTGCAGGGGCGACCAAGCCAAAGAGTCTGCCGGCGCCCCCTGGAGGGGTTCATCCCTGCGCCTGCAGGGGCGACCAGGGCCGATATCTAGACGTGCACCAAGCGCTCGGTTCATCCCTGCGCCTGCAGGGGCGACTACGGATACCGCAAGGGCGTCCACCACACGCTGGGTTCATCCCTGCGCCTGCAGGGGCGACCCGGGCGCGCTGAAGATGGGTCCGGACGTTGGGGGTTCATCCCTGCGCCTGCAGGGGCGACGCGAGCGCGCATGGTCACCGCCGGTGCATCCGGGGTTCATCCCTGCGCCTGCAGGGGCGACTCCGCCGTGACGCCGTCGAAGCAGACGTTCCGGGGTTCATCCCTGCGCCTGCAGGGGCGACAGAGATCTCCGGATCGCGGGCAGCCATGACGCGGGTTCATCCCTGCGCCTGCAGGGGCGACTCGTCCTTCCATTTCTGGAACCCGGCCTTGCGGGGTTCATCCCTGCGCCTGCAGGGGCGACTCGCCCTTCGCGGCGGTCTGCCGCCCCTCGACGGGTTCATCCCTGCGCCTGCAGGGGCGACCCGCTGGTCGCCGCTGCCCAGGTGACGCTCCTGGGTTCATCCCTGCGCCTGCAGGGGCGACGCTCCTCGCGGCCGCGCTGCTGTCGCTCAACGGGGTTCATCCCTGCGCCTGCAGGGGCGACCGGCCGAGGTGGCGGAAGCCGGCCGGGTCGATGGGTTCATCCCTGCGCCTGCAGGGGCGACCCGACGGCGCCGAAGACGGCACCGGCGAGGAGGGGTTCATCCCTGCGCCTGCAGGGGCGACCCGCCGCCAGCCAGGAGGACGGGAACTCCGTTGGGTTCATCCCTGCGCCTGCAGGGGCGACCGGTAGAGCTTGTTCCCACCGACGCAGGCGATGGGTTCATCCCTGCGCCTGCAGGGGCGACTTCAGCCGGTCAGCTTCCGCGCGCTCCCGCTCGGGTTCATCCCTGCGCCTGCAGGGGCGACGCTGGCGGTCGAGCCAGCCGCCAGACATCTTGGGGTTCATCCCTGCGCCTGCAGGGGCGACAGGGCGCGGCTGGCCGGGAAGGTGGCGGCCCGGGGTTCATCCCTGCGCCTGCAGGGGCGACGAAAAGACCCTGGAGATTGAGGAGCGCGACAAGGGTTCATCCCTGCGCCTGCAGGGGCGACACAACAGCCTGTTGAGCGACTTTCTCAAAAGAGGGTTCATCCCTGCGCCTGCAGGGGCGACAGCGTGCCGGCGATCGGGACCGCGCTGTTCCAGGGTTCATCCCTGCGCCTGCAGGGGCGACGAGTGCCCAATGTCCCAGGACGTCACCATCAAGGGTTCATCCCTGCGCCTGCAGGGGCGACGCCGAGCATCAAGCGACGCCGGATCGCGGCCGGGGTTCATCCCTGCGCCTGCAGGGGCGACCCCATGACCGCTGACAGCCCGACGCACGACGAGGGTTCATCCCTGCGCCTGCAGGGGCGACGAGCCGGTGGTGAACTGGCCCTGTTGGCAGTCGGGTTCATCCCTGCGCCTGCAGGGGCGACGCGGTCGGCGGTAACCGGAGAATCCCGACATGGGGTTCATCCCTGCGCCTGCAGGGGCGACACCGAGGAAGAAGCAACGGAGAATTGCGCGGCGGGTTCATCCCTGCGCCTGCAGGGGCGACACGAAGCGCGATCCTGACCTTATGTCCATCGGGGGTTCATCCCTGCGCCTGCAGGGGCGACTCCGGCGGCATGACGTTCATTCTGCCGGCCTGGGGTTCATCCCTGCGCCTGCAGGGGCGACAAACCTCCAACCTCGGCAAAATGTGGCGCTGGGGGTTCATCCCTGCGCCTGCAGGGGCGACCGTATCCCTAATGACCTGATAGAAAACATATATTTCTGATAAAACTCTCTTTCTTCATGGCTTATCTTTGCAAGGCGTAATGTTCTTCGTATTCGACAATAGTCCGCTTCGGAGCCCCTAAGGAGCAGATGCCCAATGACATCGGCTTTGACTTATCACGGTACATCATCAGGACCATTCCCCGAGGTTCAGCCTCCCACCAATTGGATAGGATGCTCCACACCCGTTCTCGGGAGCCGCTGTCCAGGTCCATGCTGACATAGACGCCGGGATGGACGTTTATCATAACCGACCGCAGAAAGCCGTGAAAGCGATCGGCGGTATCGGACAGGCAGATCACAATCATCAGGCAAGCATCTCCTTGATGTCGTCGATCACGATATCGATGAAGCCGGACTTGCGGACATGGCGGGATACTGCACGTCGGCACAGACGATCCAAACTGTCGGCAGTCCCCTGTTCGACACGTTTTGCGCAGTCGAAGGCTAGCGGCACCGTCACGGTCGTCCGGTAGAGATCGCACAAGTCGAGTACCCAACTCTTGGCACTGTCCTCATGCAGGAATCCCAGCGGAGGCAAGGTTCCGGTTGCTTGAACGGCGATGGCAACACAGGCCTCCAGTGCGGTCACGACATGGTTGATGGCTTGGTTCGGCAGATCGGCACCCGTCGGATCCTTGCGGTCGAAGCGCCGGCCGCGCCATGTGATGCCGACTTGGGCTGCGATCAGCTCATAACTGCGCTTGATCCGAGCCGCTTCCATGCCTCTCAAACTGTCCAGGGAGGTGGCACGCGGCGTCTCACCGAACCGTTTGGCATACATGCGCTTCGCCACCATGATCCGGGTGGTCTCCGACGCCCACCAAGTGGCCTGCTGACGCGCAAGGGTGCTGTCGCGGTCGAACAGCGGCGGCGCCGTGTAGAGTCGTGTGCCGTCGTTTCCCACAAAGGCGATGCAAGTGCCGTGGGCCGCACAGTGGCGGACTGCGTCATGAGTGATCGTGCTGCCAGGACCCATCAAGATAACGTTCAGCCGCTGATAGGGAACCTCCAGTTCCTCCGCCTTCTCATCAAAGGCCAGAACCAAGCTACCGTTGTCGATGGTTAGTCCACAGCGCTCGACGTAGATCAAGCCATTACGGGATTTCTGCGGGATTCTGGCCTCATCCAGGCCTAGTCTGGCCTTCAGCATCGACACGCCTCTCCGTTGCCTCTGCAGGGAAGGCCGCCCGGCGTTCGCACAGGCCGGGCGGCGTTCACAAGATTCACGATGTCCAAGACTCAGCCACCGCCCCGTCTCAGGGTGCCGGGGCGATCTGCATCAAGCCATTGCCATAGGCACGGCCGGAGCCGAGGCCGCTGACAAGCATCTGACGGAAGGCCTCCGGTTCGGTGACCGTCAGCAGGCCCTCATAGGTCAGAGCTCCGAACTGGATGTTCCGGTTGCGGTCGCGCCGGCGCCCATCCGGCGACATGCTGGTGATGTCATAATCCAGTACCGCCACCTCTTCCGCCAGCATCCGGAACCCGCACCGCGCCCCCTGACCGACCAGCCAGTCGAACGCGGCGGCATGCGCCGTTGCTTCGAGCATCTCCGGTGATCGTTCGGCTTCCGGCAGCCGGTTCCAAGCGAAGCGCACCGCGTCTACCCGGTGGCCGCGCTTCTTGCCCGGCCGTGGCTCCCAACGGCTTGCAACGGCTCGGACGCGGAAGCGCAATCGTTGCTCCGGCCGCAGCATCGGTTGGAAGGGGCGGGTCCGCTCGATACACCAAACGCCGCCCAGACCATCCTCGGGCGGGCGGCGGGAACGGATGATGGCGGTGAAGGGTTGGTCGCGCTCGACATGGAACAGGAACAGCCCACTTCGTTGGGCATCCGGCATGCCGGGGAACAGGGTCCAAATCATCTTGTGGGCGAATTGGCCATCGCTGTGCCGCATGTCTGCGCCAAGGATAGAGCGGAGCGCACGCGGATCACGCGGCTTCAGCATCACACGGCTTTCCCACAGCTGATCCGTAACCGAAAGTGCTGGTGTTACTGCGCCATCGTCCTCACCAGTCGTCATGGTGTCCGTCATGTGTCACCTGTTTCGGTTGCCCGGGACGGGAAAGCGCTGCGGAGCTCCGTGCGCTCCTGAAAGCGTTGCTGGATGCGTCCACCCGGCAGTGGAAGAGGATCGGGCTGGTCGCGGCGCCACACCCGGCGCACAACCCATCCCCCGTCCGATGCAGTCACCCCGCTCTCTCCGCTGGAGGGCGAGCCGGGATAGTCCGGGTCCCAGGCGAGGGTCTCAACCTCGGCCCGCTCCCGCTTCAGGGCAACCAACGGAGCCAGCACCGGCATCAGCGCCGCGTGGCGCTCCCACGGCCAGCGATAGGCCGCCAATGCCGCGACCGGCCCCGGCGCATCGAGACATTCGGGATCGGGAGGAAGCCCCAGGGTGCAGGCCTTCCGCCCGGCATAGAGCGGCCAGCGTGGGGTCCGCAAGGCTGCGGCCATCCGCTCCAGCAGAGTATCACCCTCTGCCGCAGCAGCGGCGACCGCCACGCTCCACAAGCCACAGGACCAGTATTCACGGGTGGACAGCAGGGAACCGGAGGTGTCACGACCCGATAGGGCGGGCCGCAACTCCTCAAACCGACTCCAGCGGTCCCGGTCTGCCGGGCGGCGAGCCCGGCTGATGGTGTGATAGTCGGGACGCAGGTCACGCTCCGGCCGCAGTCCGGTGCGCACCGCAACGCGAACCGAGGCCGCCAGCGACGCCAAGCCAGAGCGCTCCACCCCCAACGCCGCTGCCAGCAAGCCGACGATGGCAGACTTTGGTGGATCCAGTTCCGTCGCCTTCCAGGCGGTGGTGGCTGACGGCTGCGAGGCCGCACCCCAGGCTCCATAGGGAGCGGCCAGAGTGAAACAGAGCTGCGGAATGGCACTCGTCATGCCTGCGGTCCCTGGCCGGAGGTGTCCAGCACAAAGCGGCGCAGTTCCTCCACCGTCCATACCTCCGGTGCTTGGGGAGCATTGCCGGCGCGGGCAGCCGGATAGGCGTTGAAGGCACAGACCTCATTGTTCAGCCCGTAGGCAGATCGGGCCGTGTCGTGGAACGCCGTCAACCGCGCGATCGAGGTCTGCATCAGATCCTGCCCATTTTTCGGCGCAACGGGATCAAGAAAGGCGAGGCCAAGATTCAACGCCGGGTCTCCGCCGCGTGTGATCAGAACGTAGCTGGCGGCAACGTCGCTGGCATGGCTGTTCCGTTTGCCTTTGGGCTGGGCGAAGAGCAGGCCAGACAGGAAATTATCCACCGCTTCGACGGCCAAGCGCTCCGCATCCTCAGTGCTGCGGCCTTCGGACAGGGTCAGGCGCAGATGACCGCGGTCGAGCACCGCATGCTGGTAATAGACACCGCCGCCGAAGAAGGCGTAGCTGGTAATGGCGGCACCCGTGCCAGCCAACGCGTTCAGCTCCTCACCGGCGGAGAAATAGTCCCCTTCTGTGACGAAGCTGTGGGTGGTGAAGGCATGGCTCACCGCACAGGCTGCCTCGACGTTGAAGGCCGGGTCGGCGGCCACCATCCGCCCGAACAAGGCCGTGTCCAGATCGTGATCGTCCCGGGTCAGCAGCTTCTCCTTGCACACCGTCTTCACCCACTCGGCGAGGGTGTCAGCAAAACCGTTGGCATCCTGTTGCCGTGCGGTAATCAGGCTTTCCAACGCTTCGTCCAGGCGGGTGAACTCGCGCGTGCTGACGACCAGGCCCTGCTCCGTGCGCAGGCTGCGTTCGATCTCGTCGCGGGTCCGCGGCGCACCCTCTCCGTCCACCAGCTCTGCGGCCTTCTTCCCCTTGCCCCTCTTGCCGCCGCCCAGCAGCTTTTCGGCATCCGCCAACGTCGGGGCCGCGGAGCCACCACCCACCGCCATGTTGACGGCAAGCGCGGCCCAGACCGCCAGGGCATCGTCGATCCCGGCGGCGGTCAGACGGCGGAAGGCGAGGATCCCAGCTTCCCGCGTGCGGGTGGCGCGTTGCGTCTTCGGGAAGTGCGGTGCGAAGCGCAGGGCGCGCTTCTTCGCTTGGCTGGAAATGCGACCGCGCACGGTTCCGCCCAGCAGGCAAGTCTTGGGGCGGCCGTCCTCGTCGCGGTTGACGTTGTGCGGAGGAAAGGCGGTCAGGACATGGAACTGGAGAATGTCGGCTGGAACGAGGGCGGCGGGGAGCAGGCTGTCAGGCATTCTTCTTCTCCGACGACGGAAGCATGGTGAAATAGGACAGGAAAATCTGACGGCGCACGCGGGCGCGGTTGTGCGGCTGGTGCCAAGCCCGTACCACCCGGGCGAGGTCGATCAAGGGAGCCTTGCGCTCCAACAGATGGATGACGCCGCGCAGCAGGCGTAGGAACTGGTCGGGGTCTTCCGCCGACAGCAGCAACCGCAGGCGATCCTCGCTGACACGGGGCTTGCCGTCCTTGGGCATAGCGGCAGCATGGCCGAAGGCATCGCCCCAGCTCTTCCCAATCCGGTTGTCTTCCCCCGGTGCCCAGTCTAGGTCCACCGTCGCGAGTGCCATGGCGAGGCGTGCAGCTGTGTCCGGGGCGATGGCCGAACCCAGACGGCGCAGCAACTGGTGGAAGGCGACAACGCCATAAACGTCGTCAACAATCTGGGCGCGGCGCAACGCAGCGCGGTCACCGCGGTTCTGGCGCTCCTGAAGCTCGGCATGCCAGTCGGATACAGCGGAGTTGCGGTCGGCTGCGGTCGCAGCCGAACCCTCCAAAGGAGCGTTCACGGTCGCTCTGGTCACGGTCGGATCAGTCATGACGCCTCTCCAGGCACGGTTTTCGAAGACAGAATGGCGATCAGCCGCCCGATCAGCTCCCTACGTTCTACCGCCAGCGGTCGGTCTGTGGAGGCAGTGCCGGTGATGGGGAACGCCTCGTCGAACAGGCGGATGGCGGCGTCCCGCCCCTGAAAGAGAAGAGTCCGCGCGACGGCCTCGGCGGCCTCGAAGCGCTCGTCATCCGTTGGGCGTTCGCGGGCAATGATGGCCAGCCGGCCGGACCCGTCCAGCACCGTGCCGTCCAGATCGGCCAGCAGGCGATCCTTGAGATGGTCGGCGAGCGCTGCCGCTCCCTCGCGATGCCCGGCACGGCAGGCGTTGCGTGCTGCGGCCTGCAGTGCGCCGGCCATCCTGCCCAGACTCTCCAGGGTTCGCGACATCTCGCCACCGAGCCAGCCGAGGTCCGCCGAGGGCAGATCGAAGACCGGCAATTCCCGCTGGCTCATGCCGCCGACCGGCTTGTTGTAGAAGAATTGGGTGCAGGCGCGGATCCGAAGCGATCCCTCTTCCATCAAGGCTGTGGCATGTGGTTGCGCGCCGCTTCGACGCGACTGGCTGACAGTCCCACTTGATCCGGCGCTTTGGAATTGGCGCAACACCGGCGGCAGCAGGCGCCGTTTGGCGGCATTGCTGGTGTTTCCCGCCGGCCGGTCCGTGAACAGGGCGGTCTCCAGCCAATCATCGAACCTCAGAGGGCCACGGGCGCGCAGGAATTGTGACGGATCGTCCGGCTTGTCGGGGGACAGGAGGCGTGACGCCCACGGCATCCACCAGCCCTTCGCCTGATAGGCCAGCCCCTTGGGCCAACGGCTGTATCCGGTGAAGACCGGGCCCTCCAGTCCAGTGAGATCGCATCGGCCGGGTGCTGGGGGAGCAAGCAGGTAGCGCCGCGGCATCGGGATGTGTGCCGGATGCAGACGGGCGCGCTCCATTGATCGACCGGCCTGCTCGTCCTTGCGGCCAAGCGGCATGCCGGCGAGGCTGTCATCCAGCCAGGGGAAAACGGTAGCATCCGACGGTGCCGGCCACGCGGCGGTTCCCATGCCTTCGGCATCCTGCGTCAGGACATTGAGCCACAGCGTCTCCCACAGGGTGGCGCCGACCATCTGGAACTTGATGCTGTCCGCTCCGTGGGGAAGGCCGAGGTAGCCGCCACCACCTGGCGGAAACAACACCATGTGTGCATAGAGCACAGGGAGAATGGCACCGGCGCCGATGGCGGTCACCCCGCCGCGCCGTACGAAGAAATCGGCATCCTGCTTCACCGCCTCCCCGGTCGGAGCGTCAGGCAATAGGGTGGCGATGGGCTGTAGGCCGAGGGTATCCTCGTCGTCTTCGTCGACATCCTCTTGTACCGTCCGCCGGGCCTTCGACGGCTTGCGTCCTGCTGCCTCGGCCAGACGCTCCGGAGATGGCCGGACCTGCAAGACTGGGTGGCTGGGATGGTCGATCAGAAAGGCGCCTTCATATGGCGCTATCGCTTTTTCCAGTTGGTCGGGCGGCGGCGGTGATGCCAGGAGCCGTCTCCAGTCGCTCAAGCTCCGAGGCGCGAGAGCGGCTTGCAAAATATCCCGCATCAGGAATTCGAAACCGCGCTCAACCAGCGGATGCCCGAACCGAACCGCCACTATGGGGTCATCATAATACCCATCGTTAAGGGTCAGGGGCGTTGCCATCCCTGGCCCTGATCGCTGCCGGATCACGGGAATCGTTTGTCTGAAAAACGAAAGCGCGGCTGGATGCATTGACGTTCCTGCAGATTGCAGAGTGCCGAAAGGATTGCGGAGCCATTCCCAAGTTGGCTACCTTGGATAGTACATAAGCACTTATCCTCGTCAAACGTGCCTTTCTGTACCAAATTTCTCCTTTCGGAACCTTCCAGCGATACCGGTTCGTATGCATACGGAAAGCCCGATGAGCATTCTCCAGCGGTGGGGTAAAGCGGCGCAGGGTGGGCATTGCCATCTCCTTCCGTTCCATATGCTGGACGTGGCGGCTGTGCTTGATGTTGGCCTCCAACGCCGTCCGCGTCTGCTCACGACGCTGGCTGAAGGCATGGCGCTCGATCGGGACGCAACGCGCGCCATGCTGCTGACCATTCTGGCTCTGCATGACATCGGGAAGGTGGCGTCCAGCTTTCAGGCCCTCAACCCGATGGCGGCCCGGCGCATCGGCGCTCCGCTGACGAATCGCGAGTCCTACGCATACCGCCACGACGTGCTGGGACAGATGCTCCTCATTGCCCGGCTGCCGCTGTGCATCGAGGAGGTCGGACTGCCGGGCGAGTTGGCCAATTGGTCGGGATTGCCGCTGCTGGTCGGCATTGCCACTGGACATCATGGGCGTCCCCCGCATGCGATCCCCGGTCTCTCGACCTTGAAACGGCAGCGCTGCCTGACCGAAGCCGATGTGACGGTGGCGGATCGCCTGATCATCGCCATTGCCGGGCTTTTCGGTTGGCGCGAACAAATTCCCGACCTGGAGGGATTGCAGCGGCTGTCACCGCTGCTGAACGGCCTGTTCACCCTGTGTGATTGGCTGGGCTCATCCGATGGCTTCCGCTATCGGGAGGAGCCCGGCGATCTTGCCACCTATTTTGAAACGACGGCCCGCAAGGCCGCAGCGGAGGTTCTGGACGGGGTACGCCCAGCCCTGTTCCAGGAGGTGCCGCCCCAGCCACCGGCGTCCTTCGCCTCCCTGTTCCCCCGCCTGTCCCGCGGTGGCGAGCCACCGGAACCGAGCCCGCTGCAGGCTCTTGTCGACCGGTTGTTCACCGATGATGCCCTGCCCGAGGGGCCGCTGCTCGTCGTCATTGAGGACCTGCCTGGTTCGGGCAAAACCGAAGCGGGCGATCTGATCGTACAGAGGCTGGTGTCGCTCGAACGAGCCAATGGCGTCTATTACGGCCTCCCCACCATGGTGACCGCCGATGCCGCCTTCGCCCGCAAGTTCGATACCGCCGCGGGGTTGAGTTTCGGCACCGATTTGTTCCAGGGGACGCCGCAAATCGTTCTGGCACATAGCCGCAGGCATCGCAATTCGACGTTCCGCGAGGTCCCGACCCGCTCCGGCGTGGAGGAGGGAGAGGGGCATGCCGTGGCGTGGTTCGGCCGCTCCTCCCGCCGGTCGCTGTTGAGCGATCTCGGGGTGGGAACGATCGACCAGGCATTGGCCGGAGCCTTGCGCGGGCGGCACGCAACTGTCCGTTTGGCCGGACTGTGGCGCAAGGTCCTGCTGGTCGACGAGGTGCATGCCTATGATGACTATATGCGGGCCTTACTGGAATCCCTGCTGCGGTGGGAAGGGCTGATGGGCGAGCCGGTGGTGCTGATGTCCGCCACCCTACCCAGCGCGGCGCGTGGCGCGTTGATCCGTGCCTATGCCGAGGGGGCCGGATGGTCGGATGTTGCCGGCATGGCCGACCGCACCAAGCCCGGTGCCTATCCCTTGCTGTCGCTCGTCAGTCAGCAAGGCATCGCCCAGCACCCGGTGGCACCGATGCCTGGTCCCGGAACGCGTCCCGTCCGGTTTGAGGCAGTACATAACGTCGAAACGGTGGAGACGCAGATTGGGGCGTGGCTGGCGTCCGGTCGTAATGTCCTCTGGTTCCGCAACACGGTCGACGATGCTGTGGAAAGCTGGGAGCGGCTGTCCGGTTTCAACCCGCTGCTCTACCATGCTCGTTTCCTGCCCGGCGATCGGTCGGAGCGGGAGCGCCAACTGCTCGATACCATCGGCAAGTCCGCAGCTCCCGAGGCCCGGCGGGGGCGTCTGGTCATCGCCACCCAGGCTGCCGAACAAAGCCTTGATCTCGACGCGGACGAGATGGTGACGGACTTGGCACCAGCGGACTCAGTGGTGCAACGGCTTGGTCGGCGCCGGCGGCACGCACGGGCTCTATCGGGTGCCTTGCTCGAGCGCGGCGAAGACCAGCGGCCAGACAGCCCGGTGATTCTGCTGACGCCACCCTTGGAGCCGCCCTGTGCTCAATGGTATGCGCGGGTTTTCCCCAGAGCCGCCACGATCTATGACAATGATGCCCGCCTGTGGCTGTCCGCCCTGTATCTGCTTCATCCGGACGAGATCCCCGGCCGTAGAGCGAGCGACGATCGGCTGATCTTGAGCCGAGACTTGCGTCCAATGCTGGAGGCTGTTTACGCCGACACACCAGTCGGTGTTGCACCGGCTCTGTTGGCACGTCATCTGGCCGCAAGCGGCTCCGATCTGGAGGAACGCCATCAAGGGCTGCTGGCGCGGTTGCCCTTTCGAAACGGATTGCTTGAGGACTGGTTCAACGCTGCCGAAACCCCTGATGCCAACGATGGAGAGCCACGGACTCGGCTGATCGACAGCCACACCGTCGTTCTCGCCGTCGTAGAGAACGGCATTCCGCGCCTCCTGGGTCGGAACGCCGACGGCATAGGAACGGTCGAGGCGTCCGAATGCCGAAGCCCAAGGCGCTTGGACCCGCTTGCCAGCGAAGAACCATGGGTGAAGGCGTTACGCGCAAGCCTTGACGAGAAAGAGGTCTTACAATTGAAGAATAAACAAATAGTCTTTCTAACTCATCAAGAGTCGGACGTATGGCAAAGTGCCCCTCGACCCGACTGGAATGGTTGGCAGTTGCGTTACTGCCCTGAACGCGGTTTTGGACCTATATGCAAGTGAGCTGATGTGGTGAACGGCCCCTCAACGGAGTCGCCTCTCACCCGAACCTCCGGGCGGGGATCACAGCACCGTGCTCGGAGCCATCAAGGAGGCTTTGCGCCGCTACCGCGGTGCCTTTTGGGCATCCTTGACCGCCCCTGTGCCCGATGCTCTTCGGAAGCCAGGCCGGGACGGCGGAAAGGTCCTGTCGATCGAACAACGGGATGAACGATTGTGAACGGCAACATCCGATCATCTACTGGATTCGGTTCCGACGATTTCCTTCGCTCCCGCTTCGGAGCCTCTTTAATCGGGAAACGGGAACTTTGAACGCCAATATTGGAAAACTCGCTTCATCATGGGGAAATTTCCAGTTCTTACAGTCGGTCCGGCGGGCAGAGGCCGCTCTGCTTTGCCGATGATGTCTCCGCGGCCATGACGACTGGTATCGTAAGACTCACCCCCCAGCAGCCCCCACGATGATCGATATGGCGAAACTGCCACAAAGCGGACTTGGGATCGCTCTCGGCCTGCTCGCCGCCTTGGCGGCGAACCCGGCACCGGCGGACGATGTGCCTGACTGGATGCGGGAGGCCGGCAGCGGTCCACATCCGTTCCATGCCTTCCTGGTGCGGGAAGACGGCCAGATCGCTGCCACTGCCGTCATTGGCGGCACCGCTTGGCCGTTGCGCTGGAAGCTCAAGGGAATCGAAACACCGAAGCCGGGGCGCTGGGCGGAGTGCTCCGATGAGCGCCAGCGTGCCGCCGCGATGGCGCGCGGCGTCCGCTTCCTGATCCAATTCGAGCCGGCCGTGATCACCGACATCGCCCCGGACTCCGAGTCGGGTGTGCTGGCGGGCCGCGTCCTCCTGAACGATGGCCGCGATCTCGGCGATGTGCTGGTCGGATTCGGCGTTGCGCGCCGTGAAACCACCGCCCGCTGGAAGGAGCCCTGGTGCGGCTGGTAGGGCTGGCGCTCGGTCGATCTCTCATGACCGGCGTTGACCGCCGGCTTTGGATAACGTCGCGGTTGCCTCGGCAGCCCGATAGCTGACATGGCCGTCGCGTCCGATGACCAAGTAATCGACCAGCCGGATCCCCAACGCCTGTGTCGCAGTGTCGAGTGCCTTGGCATAGGCCCGGTCCCGGCTAGACAGGCGGGCGCTTTTCCCGGCCTGTCCCCGGGTGACGACAATGCTCTGGGCATCCAGGTCCAGGGCGCGGCGCAGAACCTCGCGGGGGTAGAGTTCGACGGCACCGACAGTTCCGGTCTGGTGCCGCTCGTCGACGATGAGGCGCTGTGCCCCGTCCAGGTAAAGCAGGCGGACCTGATCGACGCGCTCCCGCGACAGCCGCACCGTGCAGTAGGTCACGAGACCGGTGGAGGAAGCGAGGACCGGGGTTTGGACCATCTCCTCTCGCGCCAGACGGGCCGCCATCTCCCACAGCAGCCGAAGGGCCAAGACACCGCGATCCTTCAGACCAACCATGTCCCGGAGCCGGGACGCCGGCGCGCTGACGACATCGGCCAAGCTACCCCCGTGTTGGAGCAGTCGGCGGGCCATCGCGTCCGGATCGCCATCCTCGACGACCTGCGCCAAGAGATGCGCCAGCAGCTCGGCGTCGGAGATCGACTCGAAGCCCCGTGCCTCCAGCCGAAGCGGATCGTACCGCTCCTCCTTGGGCCGGGTACGGCGTTTCCCCACCCCTCGGGCCGAGTCGATGGCCTCGTCTCCGCTACTGCCGGGCCGCCCGGTCCCGGACCGCCGGGTCACCGACTCGATATCCGTCAGTTCGGCAGATGGTTCGCCCGATCCCAGGCGGCAATCCTCCAGCATGATCACGCTCCGTTCGGCTGGACGATCTCCGGGATCATCCACAGACCGGCCCGCGGGCGGACGGTGAGCGCCACCGCCGGTTCCGGCAGCGAACCGGGGATCAGCGAAAAGCGGAAACGCTGCATCAGCGAGGCCAGAACGATCTGCATCTCCATCATCGAGAAGTGCGCGCCAAGGCAGCGGCGCGGACCGCCGCCGAACGGGAAGTAGGTGAACTTGTCCGCATCCTTCGGCTCCCCCTCTCGGAACCGGTCGGGATCGAAGCCCTCGGGATTGGGCCAATGCATCGCCGTCCGATGCACGACGTGAGGCGGCATCATCACCACGGTGCCGGCACGAATGGGGACGCCGGCGACGACGTCGTCCGCCACCGCCTGGCGGGAGATCGTCCAGACCGCCGGGTTGAGGCGCATGGTTTCCTGGAGAACCGCCCGCATGTAGCTCAGGTGCCGCAGATCGGCGGCCAGCGGCAGCCGGGGCCCAAGGACCTCCCTGAGTTCAGCCCGCACCGTGCTTTCCACGGTGGTGTGGCGTGACAACGCCTCCAGCGTCCAGGCCAGCGTCGTCGCCGTGGTTTCATGACCGGAAACGATGAGTCCGACGATCTCGTCGCGCAGCTGCCGGTCCGTCAGTCCCTCGCCCCGCTCGTCGCGCGCGGCCAGTAGGGCATCCAGAATGTCCTCCCGCTGCTCGCCGCTCCGGCGGCGCTCACCGATCAGGTCGTAGACGACGCGGTCCAGTTCGGCCAGGACTGCCCGCAGCTTGCGGTTGGTCGGGGTCGGGACCCACAGTGGCGGCCGGGCCGGCCACCAGACCCGCCGCTCGCCTTCGCGCAGCACCGGCTCGACCGCGGCGGTGATCGCCTCGGCCCGTGCGCCGATATCGACACCGAACAGCGCCTTGACGATGATTCCGAGCGTTAACTCCATGAAGGCGGCGAACAGATCGACGGGCTCCCGTTGCCGGGCTGCCCGTTCCAGCCTTTCCATCAGACCGGACACGCTGCTGGTCATGACCAAGCCGGCAGCCTCGAGATGGCGGGCGGAAAAGGCGGGCGCCGCCAGCCGGCGCCGGCGCCACCAGTCGTCGCCGTCGGCCAGGATGATGTTGTCGCCGAACACGGCCCGCAGGCGACCGTAGAACCGCCCCTTCCGGTAATTGGCCGCGTTGCCTTCGAGGATGTGGGCGATGACCTCCGGATCGGTGACCAGCAGCAGCTCCCCCAAGGACCGGCCAAGGTTGACCCTGACCACGGGGCCGGCGGAGCGGGAGAGCCGGAGGAAGAAGCCGAGGGGATCCTTCAGGATGAAGGGCAGGTTGCCGACCAAGGGGAGGCCGCGTGCGAAGGGAATCTCGGCGGAGCGGGACAACGGCAGCGAAGGCACGGCGAACGACATGGCGATCTCCGAAACGGATGAGGGAGAGGCGTCGAGAAGACGGATGGTCAAGCGGCCGCTCGGCGGCCGCCTGACGGCTGACCGGGTTGGGTCCGTGCAGCAAGCGACGCGCAGGCGGCTTCGGAGACATCGGCCCACCCGGCTACCGCCCAGCTGTTTCCGAGTCGCTGTGGCGGGGACAGTCGGTGGAGCGGCAGGCCGGTCGCTTGCGCCACCATGCGTTCAAGGCGCGTGTCGCTGACCGCCATCAGGCGGTGGATGCCGCGAGTCTGGGCGAAGCGGAACAAACGCTCGGTCAGGGTCAGCAGAATGTGGCGGTGGCTGGTGCGGGTTCCGGTGGCGGGACGGAGGGCGAAGCGGCTGATCTCCCATGTCTCGGCGTCATTCGGGCAGGGGGTGTCCCCCAGCAGGGTGGGAAAGACATCGCGCAGCATGGAGGGGCCGGTCATCGGGAGCAGACGGGCGGTGGCAAGGATCGCCCCGTCGCCGTCCTGGCAGAGGACATAGACGGGGTTGAGGGTGTCGAAGAAATCGACCTCCTCGTCTCCCCGCGGCGGCACCCAGCCCAGCCGGTCGACAAAGACTGCGTGTCGGAAGGTGAACAGGTTTCGCAAC
>Ga0366762_1002_pt1 | contig 25307 bp, 32 predicted proteins | sample TotcelHN113001M4_FD_207057 | JGI IMG/M metagenome (GOLD analysis project Ga0366762, IMG submission 207057) | Enriched cells from coal bed in the Powder River Basin, Montana, United States - Total cells N11 rep1 HSBNCT.N11.300.1.M4 ... | reverse complement strand
CAGTCAAGCTTGGCCAGGTTGTCGGCCTGCGCCACCAGATCCTCCGGCCAAGCCGTGACGATGTCCCAGCCGATGGCGTTCGCCTCGCGCATGGCCTTCACCTTGGTCCAGGTCTCGGCGTTGCTGGCGGCCACCGGACGGATGCGGACACCGGTCTTTTCCGTGAAGGGCTCATAGAAATTCTTGCGCAGCGCCTGCTCGAACGCGCCGCCCGTGGCGACGACGACCAGCTCCTTTTCTTGTGCACGTGATGGAGCCGCACTGCCCAGCGCGGCCGCCAGCGACGCGGACAGGAGGGTGAGGGTCCGCAATGAAAGCAAGATGTCCTCCATTATGAGTGGGCAACGTACAGTTTGTAGAGACATACATTTCTTCGGCATCGTTTTATGAAAGATACCTTACATCGTTGCATGAGTGACCGCAATGTGTTTTTCATAGACATCCATTTATGAAATTTGAACGACACGCTGCTGGGAAGACCGAGTAATGAACCTGCTGGAACGGATCGGCCTGCGCCGCGCCGACCTTACGGAAAGCGAGCAGACCCTCGCCCGCTACGTCGCGATGAACTACGCCGGTCTGGCCTATGAACCGGCCGCCCAGATTGCGCAGAAGTGCGATGTCAGCGCAGCGACCGCGACGAGGTTTTTCACGAAGCTGGGCTACGACAGCTTTGCTGACGTGCAGCGGGAAGTCCGCGAACAGATCGAACAGCGCCTGAGTTCTCCGCTCGGCCGCTTGGGGTCGAAAGGGCCCAACGCGGAGTCCATGACGGACCTGGTCGCCCAGACCCTGGAGCGCGATCTGCGCAACATTCAGGCGGCCAGTGCCGGGATGCAGCCGAGCCGGATCATCGGCATGGCCGAGATTCTCGTACAGTCGAAGGGGACGCTCTACGTCTACGGGGAAAAGAAGGCGCATGCTGTCGCCTTCTACCTGTACGCCCAACTCAACCTTTGTCTGGACCGGGTGGTGATGCTGACGTCCGAGCAGTCGCTGCTTGCGGACCGCTTGCTGCAGGTCGGCCCCGACGACAGTCTGCTGGTCGTCGATCCTCGACGCTATGCCCGTTCATCGCTTTATGTGGCGCAAACCTTCAGTGAGCGGTCGGCCCAGGTGCTGTTGCTCGGCGACAGTGAGACGTCGCCCATAGCCGCGATGGCCAGTTTCGGTATCCACTGCCCGGTCGAAGGGGCCTCGTTGTTCGATTCCTATGCGGCCCTGATGTTCGCGGCCAACGCTCTGAGCAACGTCGTGGCTGCACTCCGAAAAACTGAAATCGCCGACCGCCTGACGGAGGCGGAACGGCTCTGGTCTCGCTTCGAGACCTTCGCAACCAAGAGCAAACAGCCTGACGAGCACTGATTCAGGGATCCCGTCAACTTGTCGACAGCCGGGCCGGGTGAGGGCACGGTGGACGGTTCCGTTGCAAAGTTTGCCGGCAGACGCGGAGTGCCGCGGCGGCGGCATCATCAGGCAGCATTACCGAACAGATTAGCGATGAAGGTCGCCTGGGCGAGCATGTCGTTGGCGGGCATGGCGGCAACCTGCCCCTTGCGCACCATCGCCAGGATCTCGTAGCCGGCGAGCGTCCGGCGCGCGGTGTGGAAGCTCTGGAACCCGAGCCCCGGCCGGACCAACCGTTTGATGCGCCGGTGATCTTGTTCAACGATATTATTGAGGTACTTGACCTGGCGCAGCTTGGCGAAACGCCACAGCTCTCCGGCTTTCTTCATCGCCTTGGTCGCGCTCAGATACGCGGCGTTCTTGTCCACAGTCACGGTACGCGGGTTCACCGTGTGCGCCTGCTTCAAAGCTTTGCGGAAGAAGCGCCGGGCGGCTGCAGTGTCCCGCTTGGCGCTGAGCAGGAAGTCGATGGTCTGCCCGCGGGCATCGACGGCACGGTACAGGTACATCCAGCGGCCCTTCACCTTCACGTAGGTCTCGTCCACCCGCCAGGAGCCGGTGGTCATCCGCAGGTGTGGGCGAATGCGCTTGTCCAGATCCGGGGCGTAGGCCTGGATCCAGCGGTAGAGCGTCGTGTGATCGACGGCCACACCGCGGTCGGACAGCATCCCCTCCAGATCGCGATAGCTGATCGGGAACTGCAGATACCAGCGCACTGCCCACAGGATGACCGCTGCCGTGAACTGCCGGCCCTTGAACGGGCTCTTCGTGCTCCGCATCACCGTGTCACCTCAACGCCGAAAGGGCTGGGTTTTACCCGATCTCCGCCCGCCCGCAAACTTTGCAACGGAACCCTGTAGGGCCACTCTGCTCAGAAAGTTCTTCATGAAAGCCAATGAGATGCATCGTTAACCTATATGGCTGTGGTTGGACGCAGCTCCACAATCTGCCGCCAGTCTTCGAGTCTGATGTACGCCCACAGGAGATCTCGTCACGCTCGAAGACGTGTGTTTGCTTCCGCCACCATGTGCTCCACACTCCTGCGCAGGTCACTCGCGCCCACCGGCTTGTGGATCAGGAGGAATCCTCCTGCATGGGCTTCCGTCAAACGTTCCGGATCGGTGTCGCCGGTGATGATGGCCGCCGGAACAGCCGGGTCGAAGCGGTCATGGATGGCGCGGATGGCATCGTGTCCGGTCTCCCCAGCACGCAGGCGGTAATCGGCAAGAATGCTGTCCGGACGGCCAGCCCGTTCGACGCAAGAAATCGCCTCATCGACGGACCCAGCCGTTATCACCTCGTAACCCCAGCCTTCCAGCAGCGCTTGCAGGCCCGCGCGGATCATGGCCTCATCGTCGACCACGAGAATAAGACCGGAACCGCCATTGCCGTTCGGCTCATCGGCGTCACGTCGAGCTGGAGCAGCAGGCTCCGCGTCCGCAACCAGGGGCACTTTGACGGAGAAGATGGAACCAGTCCCCGGACGGGACCGGACAGTGATCTCGTGGCCGAGCAGGCGCCCGAGGCGGCGCACAACGGCAAGGCCCAAGCCTAAGCCCTTGGTACGATCGCGCTCGGGGTTGCCGATTTGGAAGAAGTCTTCGAAGATCTCCGCGTGACGTTCCGCTGGAACCCCGACGCCGGTATCCACCACCTCGATCAGAAGCTCCTCACCTCGCCGTCGGCAGCCGACGAGCACCCCGCCGCGCGCCGTATAGCGTAGCGCATTCTCGATCAAGTTCCGCAGCATGCGCTCCAGTAGGGTTGGGTCACTGCGTACCACGGCCTCCGTTCGGAGGGTGCGGTATTCAAGCCCGCCGGCGGCAGCGCGCGGGCCATACTCGGTTTGCAGCCGCTCCAGAAGAGGCTGCACTGGCATGGCGATCGGGTTGGCAACCACCAATCCGGAATCCAGTCTGGAGACGTCCAGCAAACTGTCCAGCAACAGCCGGAGGGCGTCCAGGGATTGTTCCATGAGAGCAAGCGTGGTCGCTGCGGGGTGGACGGTGAGAAGGCCCTTGAGCACCTCCATGAACAGCATAAGGGATTGAACAGGTTGTCGCAGGTCGTGGCTGGCCGCAGCAAGGAACTTGGATTTGGCCAGATTGGCCCGATCCGCTTCGGTCTTTGCTGTGCGTAGCGACTCTTCGACCCGCTTGACCTTGGTAACGTCGCGGGAAATGCCCACCAAACCAATGATCTCGCCAGAAGGACGGCACAATGGTGCCTTGGTGGTGAGGAACAAGTGGCGGTTCTGCAGGAAGCCGCCGATTTCCTCACCGAAAACAGTGCTTTCCCCGGTTCTCAGGACTTGCTGATCGATGGCTTCGACGTGGGCGGAAACTTCCGGCGGAAACAGATCACGATCAAACGCGCCAACTGCAGTCTCACGCGTCACACCCATCACCTGCAGAGCATTGGAATTCACAAGGACGTAGCGCCCCTCGAGATCCTTGGCATACACCGGGTCTGGAATGCTCTCGATGATCGTGTTGAGAAGGTTGTAATACCGACGGCTTTAGACAATGACCGCTGCCCATGTCCTTGAAGTGATGGATCGAATTGTATCTGGTGCCTGAGCGAGAGCGTTCCATGCCTCGCAGCAGGCCTGGACGATGTCGTCATAGGAGTTGAAGATCCTGAGGGAGAGTTTGTTCTGGCGCAGGAATTGCCAGATGTTCTCTACGGGGTTGAGTTCCGGGCAATAGGGTGGCAGGTGCAGGAGGCTGATATTCTCTGGCACGACCAGCTTATCGCCCGGCTGGTGCCATCCGGCACCGTCGAGGATGAGCACGGCATGATGGTCGGCGGCCACTTGGCGGCTGATCTCGGCCAAGTGCAGGTTCATGGCGGCGGTGTTGGCTTTGGGTAGAACCAAGGCCGCCGCCGCGCCTCGGCTGGGGCAGACCGCTCCGAACAGATAGGCCCAGGTGTAGCGCTGATCGCGCGGGGCCCGTGGCCGAGTGCCCTTATCAGCCCATACCCGGGTCAAGGTGCCCTGCTGGCCGACCCGGGCTTCGTCCTGCCACCAGAGTTCGAGCGGCTTGCCCTTGGCCGGGCCGGGGATGGCGCCGGCGACCAGAGCGGCAAAGTTTTTTTGTGCGCCTCCAGCGCCTCGGCGTCCTGTTGCGGATGCTGGGGACGAACCGACAGGCGGCGGAAACCCAGGCGGTGGAGCAGGCCGCCGACACTCCGTTCCGCCAGTACCACCCCGAAGCGCTGCTCGATCTTGTGCGCCAGGTCGCAACGCCGCCACCGCACCACTCCGTCCTCGGCCAACTCCGGGCCGGCCCGAACCCAGGACGCCACCTCGGCTTCCTGCGCCGCCGTCAATTTTGGCTTGGCTCCCGGCGCTTTCCGGTCCGACAGCCCCGCTACACCCTCGGCGTTGTAACGATGCACCCAGTCCCGCAGCGTCTGCCGGTCCATCCCGCAAGACCGCGCCGCATCCGCACGCGAACGGCCCTCCAGAACAAGGGCCAGAGCCAAAAGACGACGCGCGACGTCGGGATCGTTCACCCGCACCGCACGACGCCGCAAAGCCTCGGAACTCAAATCCAAACGCGTGATTGCCAACGCCGCCATGTCGATCCCCCTTTACCAAAAGGGAAGCGAATCATGTTTCCTCACGAAACGGAATCCCAACTCTGCGAGTCAGCGTTCAAAGCCGTTGGTATAACTCTCCTGGAGTGCCTGTTCGGACTCTCGGCGCTGAGTGATGTCACGCATGATGCCGGTGAAATAACGGCTGCCGTTCACCTCCCACTCGGCGATGGACAACTCGAGCGGAAACGTCGATCCGTCCATCCGTTGCCCCTCAACCTCGCGGCCAACGCCAATGATCTTGCGCTGCCCGGTACGGTGATAATTGGCAAGGTAGCCATCGTGCTGGGTGCGGTCAGGTTCCGGCATCAGCACGGCGACGTTCTGCCCTATCACGTCGTCAGCCGTGTAGCCGAAGATGCGCTCGGCCGCCCAGTTGAACGATAGGATGGCGCCTTGCTTGTCGATCACAACAAAGGCATCCACCGCGGTGTCGACAATCGCCCGATAGCGCGCCTCGCTCTCGCGCAGCCGCATCTCGCTGATTCGCAGGGCTTTTTCTGCGGCATGACGCTCGGTGATGTCTTCGATGGTCACCACAGCGCCGGTGATCCGTCGGTCCGCATCCAGGAGGGGAATGGCAGAGTTCAGAATGGTCTTGCGGGTCCCGTCAAAGCACTCGATGTCGACGACCTCGTCGAGCGAGGTCTCGCCCCGTCGGACGGCTCGGGCCGCTGCCCAGTCCTGCGCCTCCAGGCGCTCGCCGGTATTCGCCCAACACCCCCGGTATTCGCCGTAGTGCTCAATGCCGACCTCACGCTTGCCTGCCCAGATGCGCTCGGCTGCGGCATTGAGGCGAAGGACCTGGCCATCGGCCGCGATGATTGCCACGCCGATTGGCATCGTCTCCATCACGCGGTCGAGCAGCGCCTGCGCCTGGTTGGTTGCAGCCAAGGCGTCGTCGCGGGACTTGCTGTGTTGCTGAAGGGTGTCGACCATGTGGTCGAAGGCACGCCCGAGTACCCCGAATTCGGATCGCCCATCCGCCAAACCGGAGTGACGGGCGAACTCTCCTTTGCTCCAGCGCTCCGCCGCCTGAACCAGCATGCGAACCGGTTGGCGCACATAGCGATGACCGCCCCACCAGGCCAACAGCAGCGTGCCCACCATCACCGCGGCCATGACGGCCACTGCTCGCCACATGGCCGCGTTCAGCGGTGCAAGCGCCACTTCCTTGTCGATCCCGATGGCGATGAAAAGTGGGTTGATGGCCGACGCTGCGGGAGAATACGCCAGAATGCGACGGACGCCGTCGAGGCCGGGCAACTCGGCCTGGCCGTGTCCCTCGGCTTTGAGCAGAGGCGTGTAGGTATCGGGCAGTGTGCGCCCGACCATGCCCGGGATCTCCGGGACCCGCACCAGCACGACCCCACTGCGATCGGCAACGGTCAGTGCGGCGCCGTTCGGCAGCGGTTTGCGCGCGAGGTACTGCTCCAGCCAGCTGAGGTCGAGCATAATGCTGACAACGCCCGAGACCTCCTCCCGTGGGTTGAGGTACGGGACAGCGAAGGGGAGCACCGGCACATCGCTCGAACGCTCCCGGATATAGTTGCCGATGCTGAACCCGCCAGACCCGATGGCGTCCTTCCAATGGTCCATGTCAGCGACCTTGATGCCTAGCGCCGCATCGTCGGTGGCACAGCGGATCACGCCCTCCATGTCCGTGACGTGGATGTTTATGTAATTCGGGTATTGAGGACGGAGCCGCTGCATCAACCTACGACAGGCTGCCGGGTCGCCCTCACGCATGGAGCGGGTCTGGGCCAAGGTGACCAGCACCTGACGAACGCCCTCAACGATGCGGGCGTGTTCAGCCTCGATCAGGGTCACCAAGCGGGTGGCCTGCTGGCGGACTTCCGCCTCGCGTGCCCGGTGCAGCTCAATCTGATTGTAGATCTGAATACCCATGGCCGGAAGGAGGGCCAGCAGGACCAGGAGCATCACACGGTGTAGGAGGCTCATGGGTGTCTCGGTCGGGATGCCGGTGAGAAGGGAGCCTGGTAACACAGCGTTCCACTATGAACGCGGATCACCACCGTGCATGCTAGACGGTCCCTCCCTGGGGCTGCCGACGGTAGAGCGGCGGTCAACAAGTTGAGCGTCAGGGATATCGATGATGCCTGCCTCCCGGATCAGGCCCAGAAGGACGGTACGCACCGTTACACCTTGCTGCTCGGCATAGAGGCGCACGGCACGCCGGACGCTGCGGGGCACCATGGCCGACAGCTGAACCTCGGGATCGTCCACCGGCCCCGGGCCGGACGCTGGCTGGTCGGGTGCTGACGTCTTCAGGGTATCTGACGTTGAACGGGGTATGGACATGCTCGCTGCCTCCCCATGCAGACATCTGGATATGTGGACAGAGAACAACAGCCCGTCACGACAGAAATTCCGCCTCACGGGAGCATTCGGCAAGGTAACTGAGAGGTGGCTTCGTCACAGGCCCCATTCGGTTGCGTGGAGATCCTGTATGTGGATCGGCGCCCAATCTCAGCCAGCATCCGCATTCAGCTATCTCTTTGATTTGTTGAAGGAAAGCGCTTAGCGGATAGCCCTCCGCCGGCGTCCGTGAAGGGCCTCCCTCGACAGGAGAGCCTCGCTCAGAATCAATGGCATACCCTGGGGATCCGTATGGCTATGGTTGGACGCCGATCCAGAGCCATTTTTAAGCCTCAACGGAGGAAAGGGCCCTACGCAGCCACGTTTTTCCGCGTCCTGCTAAGTGTCGAAGGCGGTGTCGTATCACCTCTAAAGAAATGAAGGAGAGGAGATCAGGGCACGAACTTATCGGTACAGGAGAGGCAGGGCTACTGTGCGGGTTCATGAATGGACCAAGCCCCTTTTCCCATTTGCTTAGCGCGATACATCGCAGCGTCCGCCTGACGCAGGGAACAGGCCAAGTCACTACATTTGCCTGCGGTGAGTGCAATTCCGATGCTGCATCCGACGCCGAGATCCAGATCACAGACCTCTTTGATGATGCGGGCGGCGACGCTGGTGGCGACCGTCCGAACATCAGGACTGTGCCCGGACAGGCAGATGACGAACTCATCGCCGCCAAGCCGGCCGATCAGATCGTCATCTCGGGTCATCCGGCGCATGATCTCGGCGACCATCGTCAGAACCTTGTCGCCTTGTTCATGGCCGTGCTGATCGTTCACCCCCTTAAAGCCATCCAGGTCGATGTAAAGAAAAGCAAGGAACGTACCCTTCTTGCTGGCGCTCAGGCGCATCTCTTCCGCCAGTTCCAGGAACAGCCCACGGGCGGGCAAATTGGTCAGGGGATCGCGCCGGGCTTGGTGGAGTTCAGCGCCCAGTTGTTGCGTGAGACTCACCGCTTCCAGCATGCGTATCTGAGCGTGATGCTCGCGGTGGATCATGCGTGCCCCCCATACAAGCAAGAACAGCACAAGGGCCGTGGTCAGCCCCACCTCGCCAATGAACCAGAGGGAGCGGACCCGCCATGCGGCAAAGACCGATCCACTGTCGATACCGGCATAGACGACCAGGTTCAGATCCGGGATCAGCCGATAGGCTGCGAGCCGTTCCTTGCCGTCCAGCACGGACCGTGACCAGAAGCCCCCGACCGGAAACTGCGGGAGATGCTCTCGAAAGAGCGGCCCGTTCCGGTTGTTCTTGCCGAGATGGCTGGCAAGGTCCGGGTACCGGGCGACGATCTCGCCGTCGGTGCGAAAGATCGTGACCGTTGTCTCAAGCCCGAACGACATTAGAGCGTAGAAGTTGACCAGCCAGTCGGTTCTCATGCCGGTGCTGGCCACGCCAATGATGTCGCCGGTCCAGTCGCGGATAGGACGCGAGATGGTGAAGACGATGCGGTTGTCCAGACGGCTGCGCAGCGCCGGGCTGATGACGAGGTCTGCGCCGGCCATCGCCGCCTGGAAGTGGGGACGATCGGCGATGTTGAGCGGCCGGTCCTGCTGCCGGCCGGTCCCGACCATCCCATTTCCCTTAGCGTCGAACAGCCATAAGGTTTCTCCACCGTCCATATTGGCGAGCGCATCACGCAGCCGGCGCCAGTAGGTGTCACGTCGTACCGCTTCCAGGTTGCCAGCTTCGTCGACCAGGGCGGCTGCTTGGCGCAAGGCGATGGCTGCGCCCTTCGTCGTGTGCCGGACGTGGGACTCGACGACCTTGGCCATGTCAGCGACAACCGCTTCCGTCCGTGCGATGGTTCTCTGCCGGTCCTGCCAGATGATATGAGCCGTCATAGCAACGACGACAACCAAAGCCAATGCGGCAGCGAGCAGTGGGCTCAGGTGGCGGGGCATAGAAACTCCACGGTGACGGTAAGAGGGCAAAAGCACTCACCACTTCGCAAGTAATGTACCAAAATGTTGAAGCTTGATTGCCTGAGGGACGTCCCTGATAGAGACCTCCGGTTCTCGCAAATTGCATCGCAGAGTTGGAGGCTCAGCTACAAAATGCCTCGGACCCTTTGCGAGGGGCAGAAATTGAGATAGCGCACAACAGAGGTCAGCCGAGCAAGATTAGGACGGCGCAGGCTGAGAGCATTGATATGGAGCCGCTACAACCGTCATGCGCGCTGAGCGCCTCGCTGCCAAGCCTATATGGCGCCTGACCCGACCAATCGAGTGGGGCGAGTTCTTGGTTCGGGCGAGCGTCGGCACCCGGCTCGCCCTCATCCTGCTGGCGTGAGGAGTCCATGCCGGACGACATCCCCAATCTGTTGCAGCAGCTCGCCGACGATCTGTTGGCACAGCACAACGGCGACGCTTGCGATGCGCTTACCGATCTGGCCCGCCTCTACCTCGTTGCCCGTCACGGCTGGTGCGCCGGCTTCGATCGTGCGCCTCCAAGAGAGTGCGGAAGCTCAGACTTCACCGTCCACTCATCACCTCCTCAACAGCGGCGTTCTTTCTTGGTGGATGGCTAGCCAAGCCTCACCGGCTTGAACATGATCATTTTCAGAGGAGAGGCTGTAGAGAATGGCTTGAGGCTCATCCTCAACTGGTAGATTTCCAAGCTCCTCAATGACTGCAGCAATGAGCTTGGGATACTCGACGTTTGGGTTGATGTCGGGAATATGCTTGCACCCTTTGAAGATAGCGACTATGGCCGCTCCGACCACCTTCTCGCGCTCGTGCCAAGTGAGGGGGCGGCACTTATCAAGGACGTATTCCAGCAGAGGAGAGAGGAAAGGGTGCGGTTTATTTCGGGCCTTCATGGATTCAGCCAGGAAAATGGGTATGCGCTCAACAGTTACATTAATGTCTCTATGAGACATTCTCAATGTGTATGGCCTTTTGGCACGAGAAGCGCGCTTTCTTCATCAAACTCCTAGCCTTCGGTTATGTTGGTTGGTTCTTCTTCAAGATAAGACGCACTTCGCTCCCTCGCTACTGCTTCCGCCATAGCGAACTCGTTTGTCCCGGCCTCAAAAAAGAAACGGGCGACCAGCGAGGACCGGTCGCCCGAGTGGATCAGGTGTCAATAGGATAACTTTCACCACCACCAAACCGCAACCTACATAGCACCACTCATCCGGCGGAGCCCCGTATGGGTATTTAACGGTCCCGACATGCCATCGGTATGGTGGATTTAGCTATCTGCCTTACGGGTTCGCGGAAAGTGGTCGCTTTGGTGGCTGCAGCTCGCGAATGCCAAAGTTAATGAACCAGGATGCGCATTAAGGGGCGGTTTTCAGAATGCCCTGATGCGGTTAGCGATGATGAAGGTAGCGGCGGCAGTGAGCAAGGACAGGACGACCCGTCCGAGCCTATCCTGCCGTCGATCCAGGCGTTTGTTGGCGAGCAGCCAAGCGCAGCCGTGCTCGACAATGCAACGGACCTTGCCGAGCCCTGAGCCGTGGGGCTCGCCGATCTTGCGGATGTGCGGTTGAACCCCGTCACGTAAACAGAGCCAACGGTTATCGGCACTGTCGTAGCCTGCGTCGGCGTAGAGCCTGCCGATGGCGGCGCAGACGACCTGGGCCAAGCGCAGCAAGTCGGGGAAGAGCATGGTGTCATGCACATTGGCGGCAGACGGCATGACCGCCAGTGGCAGGCCGTCAGTCGAGACGACCACGTGATACTTGGTGCCGGGTTTGCCGCGGTCGGTGGGGTTCGGGCCAGTCAACTCGCCACCGTGCTTAGCCCGTACTGAGCAGCTGTCGACCACGACGTCCCAAGCGGCGGCCTCAGGACCGGAGCGCGCCATACGAACGAGGACGGCATGGACACGGCGGAGCAACGCCGTCGTGTGCCACTCGTCCAGGCGGCGGCGGAGGGTTGAGCCTGAGGCGCGCCCGTCCGCCGCCCGAAGCTCGCGCCACTGGACGCCCTCACGCAGGAAGAAGCGAAGCGTCTCGATGATCTCCACAGTGGGCATCGGCGGACGCCCGGGGCCGGGAGGCCGTTCCTCGATCCGGTCGATGATCCCCGCCACCAATTCCGCAACTGTCGTTCCCATGCCCGCCTCTCTGTGCCAAAGGCACAGGAAACCGACAGCAGATCAGACGGTTTCCAGAGGGGGGCATCGGATAAGGGGCCTGGAAACCGCCTCTTAGATGTCTCGGATCAGGTCACGCTGCCCTAATCCGGTTGATGAAGGAATCGACCTCAGCTCTGAGATGATCAGCCTCGCGTGACAGCTGGTTGGCTGCGAAGAGAACTTGGGTGGAGGCAGTACCAGCCTCTTCGGCAGCACTGCTTACGCCGACGATATTGGTCGATACCTCTTGTGTTCCTTGTGCCGCCTGCTGCACATTTCGTCCAATTTCTTTGGTTGCTGCCGATTGTTCCTCAACGGCAGCAGCAATGGTACTGGAGATCTCATTCACCTGCGTGATGGTTCGGCTGATGTTGCGGATCGCCTCTACTGCGCCACCGGTCTGAGACTGGATCCCGGAAATCTGTGTTGAGATTTCTTCGGTCGCCTTGGCCGTCTGATTGGCCAACTGCTTGACTTCGCTTGCCACCACGGCAAAGCCCTTGCCCGCTTCGCCAGCCCGCGCCGCCTCGATGGTGGCATTCAGCGCCAGCAGGTTCGTCTGGCTGGCGATTTGCTGGATCAAGCTCACAACATCACCAATCCGTTGGGCCGCTGAGGCAAGCCCCACAACAGTTGCATTCGTTTGCTCTGCCTCGGCCACCGCGGTTTGCGACATGCGCGACGAGTCAGTCACCTGACGGCTGATCTCCGAGATCGAACTACCCAGTTCCTCGGAAGCCGAGGCAACGGTTTGGACATTGGCCGACGCTTGCTCGGTTGCCACGGCTACGGCGGTGGACTGCCGAGCCGTTTCCTCAGCAATGGCTGACATGCTCTGGGCGTTCGATTGCAGTTGGGTTGCTGCCGACGACACACCTTGGATAACGCTCAATACGCTGGCTTCAAATTGGTCGGCCAAAGCCAGCATGGCAGCTTTGCGTTCTCGCTCGGCCCGCGCCTTCTGCTCGGCTGCCTCAGCTTCCATCCGCCGCATCTCCAGGCCGTTGTCCTTGAACACCTGAACGGTCTTGGCCATCAGCCCGATCTCATCGGCCCGGGTGCTTCCTTCGACTTGGATCGAAAAGTCGCCGTTCGCCAGCACGTTCATGACGGAAACCATCCGCCTCAAGGGACCGGTTACCTGAGTGCGGATAATCCAAATTGCCAAAGAAAACAAAAGGATGGTTCCGACTACGGTGCCAGCGAGAGTGCGAGCAAATGAGCTCTCATACAGGGTCTTGGCGGCGCTTGCGGAAGAAGCAAGGTCGTCTTGCTGGTCTTTAACCAGAGTGTACAACGCTGCATTGCAGCTATCATAGTACTCAGTAATGATGTTCAATAGGGTTCTGGCTTCATTGTCCTGGTTCAACGACACGAATTTCCGAACATCCCTGAGTGTGGCGCGGTAGTTGTTTGCCGCATCATTTGCGCTGTCGAAAGTTGCTTGCGATCGTTCGATGAACCTATCAAGTTCTTTCATAATCCGATCGAACTCGGAAAACTCGGCATCTGCTTCACGGAATTGCTGTGCAATTTCGTTTGGCTCTTCCGCAACAACAGCCTCATAGGTTAGCTGATGAGCGCGCGCAAGTTTCTCCTTAGCTGTGGCAGCCAAGTATAGAGATTTTGCATCGTCGGTTGCCATGGTTTGTGTCGTGGCCGCGACGGTGCCGAGTGAATCAAGAGAAACGGCTGCGACCCCCGCAACCAAAATGGTGAACAACGCCATGCTGCTCAGAATTTTTGATGAGATTGAAAGGCGAGTAAGCACGGAAGAACTCCGTCGAGTGTTGGTTTGTTGGTGTTCATGCGTCCGGCGTCGATACGGCTAGGGTCGCGCTATATCACGAACACAATTATATCCATTAGAGTACTAAGGATTTTCAGGCTGGTTAATGAGGACTAAGGGAAGTCCCTTAGAGCACCTTGCTCTGTCGAAAGCCTCAGGCGGAAATACCAAGGAGAACAAGGCGGTTGACGTTGTAGACGACGCCTCTGAGCAGCGCCTGATACCGGCTCACGCCTGAACTGACTCTCGGGCCGCAGGGGATTCCCAAATTATAGCGAGCATGATTCACTGAAGCTCCACCGGGAGTGGGGGTGACCATGTCGGCAATCCTGAAGATCGCGGACGGGATGACGGCGGCGGACCTGCGGCTCTGGGCACGGCGGTGCGGCAACGGTCGGGCGGCAGCGCGGGCGTATGCCATCGCCAACGCCTTGGATGGGCTGGATCGGGCGGAGGCCGCACGCTTGGCTGGGATGGAGCGGCAGGCGCTGCGGGACGCGGTGCGGCGCTACAACGTGGAAGGGGTCGCGGGCCTGTTCGACCGGCCCAAGGGGCACCGGGCGGAGTGGCTGAGCGACGCGGAGCAGGCGGCCTTGGCGGCCGCGGTCTTCAAAGGACCGGACCCCGCCGTAGATGGGGTCTGCACCTGGATCTGCGAGGCCCTGGCGGTGTGGATCGCCGCCAAGTTCGGCAAAACCTTTCATCCGCACAGCGTCGGGCGGACGTTGCGGCGGCTGGGCCTCTCGCGCCAGAAGGCCCGGCCCGTTCACCCGAAAACCGAGAGCAAAGCGCAGGAGCGTTTCAAAAAAGGGGGCTTCGCCGCGCCCTGACGGCGGCCGCTGAGGCGCACCCGGGCAAGCGCCTGCGCGTGTTTTTCCAAGATGAGGCGCGGTTCGGGCAGAAGGGGCGGCTGTGTCATCGCTGGTGGCTGAAGGGCCAGCGTCCCCCCGGCCTGTGCGACCAGAGGTTCGACTGGACTTACCTCTATGCCGCCGTCGAACCCAAGACGGGGGACGGCTTTGCCCTCGTCCTGCCGACGGTGTCCACCGTCGCCATGAACCGCTTCCTCGCCGACTTCGCCGCCTCCCTGGCCCCGGACGACCACGCCGTCATGGTCCTCGACGGTGCCGGTTGGCACGCCAGCAAGAGCCTGGTCGTGCCCGCCAAGCTCACCCTCGTGCCCTTGCCGCCCTATTCGCCCGAGTGCAACCCGGTCGAGCGGATCTGGCTCTTCCTCCGAGAAAAGCTGATGTCGCTGCGGGTCTTTCCCGATCAGGACGCCATCATCTGTCAGTGCCGATTGGATACTCCCCGGAAAGGGCGGCTGAAAATTCCCCAGGCTAACGCAACGGCAGGGCTCCGGGGCGTACGCCCCGGAGCCCTGCGGCCGCCCGTCGCCCATGATCACCCTCCGAGGCGGAGGGAGAGGGCCGGTGGTCAGACTTGGGGAACTCGTCATGATTCTCGATCTCGCCCGCGAGGGCCTGTCGGTGTCGGCGATCGCACGCCGCACCGGCCTGGATCGCAAGACCATCCGCAAATACATCGCCCGCGGATTGGAGGCGCCCGCCTACACCCCTCGGCCGGCTCGGCCGACGCTGCTCACACCCTTCGAGCCCTATCTGCGGGAGCGCCTGCAGGCCTTTCCTGATCTCAGCGCCCGGCGACTGCTGCGGGAACTCACGGAGCGCGGTTACACCGGCGGCTATACCATCCTGAAAGCCGTGGTTCGCGCCATCCGTCCCACCCCATCACCGTCCTTCGAGCGTCGCTTCGAGACGCCGCCCGGCAAGCAGGCCCAGGTCGATTTCGCCTTCTTCAAGACGACCTTCACCGACGAGCCCGAGGTGGAGCGGATCGTCTGGCTGTTCTCCATGGTGCTCGGCCACAGCCGCATGATGTGGGCCCGCTTCGTCGCCCGCCAGGACCTGCAAACCGTGCTCCGCTGCCACATCGCCGCCTTCGACAGCTTCGGCGGCGTGCCGGAACAAATCCTCTACGACCGCATGAAAACCGCCGTGCTGGGCGAGGTCGAAGACCCCGATCAACCGGCCCAAGGCATCGCCTACAATCCCAAGCTCCTCTCCCTGGCCAGCCACTACGGCTTCCTGCCGAAGGCCTGCAAGCCGTACCGCGCCAAAACCAAGGGCAAAGTCGAACGGCCCTTCCGCTACGTGCGCGAGGACTTCTTCCTGGCCCGCAGCTTCCGCAATCTCGAGGACCTGAACATCCAGTTCACCCAGTGGCTGGATCAGCTCGCCAACCGCCGTCGGCACGCCACTACCCAGCGCATCGTCGCCGAGCATTTCGCCGAGGAGCGCTCCCACCTCAAGCCGCTGCCGGCCGGCCCCTTCAACAGCGTGCTGGCCCTGGAGCGCCGTGTCACCCGAGACGGCATGGTGTCGGTCGGCGGCAACCTCTACTCCGTGCCGGATTGCACCCGCCGGCGGACGGTGGAGGTGCAGGTCACCGCCGGCACTGTCACCATCCTGGAGGACGGCATAGCCGTCGCATCCCACCCGGTGCTGGAAGGACGAGGCCAGCGGCGCATTGCCACCGGCCATCGGACCCAGCCTCCACCGCCCAACAGCCAGACGCCCAGGGAGGTCGCCACGCCCCCGGCACCTCCGCTGCAGGGCGGCACCGTCACCCCTCGCTCGCTGGCCATCTACGACACCATCGGCCGCCATTTGGCCAACCAGCCGGGGAGCCCGTGATGAGCACCACGCCGTTGGAAGCCGGCCCCGCCACCCTCGACCGCATTCGCCAATATCTGGTTGGGCTGAAGATGCCGCGCGCCTTGGAAGCGCTGGAGCACATCCTACGCCGGCTGGAACGCGGCGAACTCTCCGCCCTGGAGGCCATCGACGCCCTGCTGGGCGAGGAACTGACGTTGCGCGAGGGACGTTGCATCAAGGCGGCCCTGAAGATGGGCCGGCTTCTCTCCATCAAGACGCTTACCGGCTTCGACTTTTCCTTCCAACCCTCCCTCGATCGCGATCGGATCATGACCTTGGCGCAGCTCGACTTTGTCGACCGGCACGAGGTGGTCCATTTCCTCGGCCAGCCCGGCTGCGGCAAGACGCACCTGGCGCTTGCTTTGGGAGTGGAGGCCGTTAAGAGCACCTAACAAAACGGCGTTTGGGCTGTTGAGAGGGGTATGGCTTCCCCTCTCGTATCCGACGCCCTTTGGGCGCTGATTGAACCGTTGCTCCCACCGGAGCCGCCCAAACCGAAGGGCGGGCGGCCTCGGCTGGACAACCGCGCCGCGCTAACCGGTATCCTGTTCGTGTTGCGGTCCGGCATTCCCTGGGAACTGCTGCCGGTGGAGATGGGGTGCGGTTCGGGCATGACCTGTTGGCGCCGGCTGCACGACTGGCAGCAAGCCGGCGTTTGGGAGCGGCTGCACCGCGTGCTGCTCGATCGGCTTGGCTACGCCAACGCCATCAACTGGGATCGCGCGGCGGTGGACAGCGCCAGCGTTCCAGCAAAAAGGGGGGCGAGGAGACCGGGCCGAACCCGACGGACCGCGGCAAGCCGGGCTCCAAGCGCCATATCCTCGTCGATGCCAATGGCATCCCCCTCGCCCTGAGGATTTCGCCGGCCAACCGGCATGACAGCAAGTTCCTGGAGGCGTTGATCGATGCCGTGCCGGCAATCCGCCAGTGTGCGGGCCGGCCACGGCGCCGACCAGCCAAACTGCACGCCGACAAGGGCTACGACTTCGCCCACTGCCGGCAGGCGCTACGCCGGCGGGGGATCATTCCACGTATCGCCAGGCGTGGCATCGAGAGCAGTGAGCGCCTTGGCCGACACCGATGGGTGGTGGAGCGGACACTCGCCTGGTTTGCCCGCTTCCGCCGCATCGCCGTCCGTTACGAACGGCGCGCCGATATCTTCACCGCCTTCCACCACATCGCCGCCAGCCTCATCTGCTGGCGCTTCGTCCAAAGATGGTTCTGTTAGGCACTCTCAGTATCCTCCAGGAGGTTTGGCGCACCTCCCAAGCTGTTTAGGACATCGGAGAAAGCACCGTTGCCGCGGCCGACGTCGTCGCGGATACCTTCGTAGAACACGAGCCAGCCTTCGCCCCGGCGGCGAGCGACTAGATCGGCCACGTCGCGGTAGAACTCCGGCGAGGCGATGTGGATCATGCCCTGCATCTCGATCTGGCGTGTGCCATCAGTCAGCACTATGCGGGACAGCTCCAGCGGCAGCGCGGAGGCAATAAAGGGGAGGGCGGCAAAAGTGGCGACGCCCACACCGGCAACTGCGACCGGCACTGCGAGGATAAGAGCTCCGGTGATGCAAAGGACCCGGCGAAGGCGGCTTTTCATGGCGGTTACTCGCTGCTTCGGCCCGGTCCGCGGCCGAAGTAAGCTCCGGCGGCCTGCGGATCGATGATGTGACTGCCCCCCTTGCCGGCGACAGCGGCCGGGTGATGGCGAAGGGCAAGGAGGAGGGTGGCGAGGCTAATTCGGTCGGTGAGCCACAGGCGCAGGGCCGTCGAGGCATATTGGATGGTCAGGCGGGGCGGGCGGAAATCGTGATCGGAGATGGTCTGCATGCGGCCTTACTCACCAGCCGCGTTGCGTTCGCATGAGTACCAATAGGTGCCCATGACGAGGGCCACCCAAGCGATAACTACGGTCGGCGACCACATCATGGCCACCTCGACAACGCGGAATAGCGGTGTGTCGATGTAATCGGCCAGAACGGTAAATTCACTAGCGTTGGCCTTGATAAACTCATGATATTTGTCACGATTCAGTTGATAATAGATTGCGCTGACTGGATGATAGATAACTACCAGTGCCGCGACTAGTGTACCCTTATTCCGTAGCGCCCAAGAAATCATCAGGACGTTCCATTCTGTTGTTGGTACGATCGCCAAAAATCGCCAGATTGAAGGACCAGACATGTCCGCAGACTTCTGCACACGAGAGATGCCGCGCCGACGCGATCATCTTGCGTCCTCCGGTTTTGAGGTAGCATCCTAGCAGCGACCGTTGGTCACCGCGTCGGAGAAAGACGGCGGCTTTCGACGCCTTTCACGCATGCCAACGCAAACGTCCGAGGTGAGATGGCCACTATCTACGGTGTCGATCACTGGGTTGACGGAGACCGATGACGAGCCCGGGAGATCCCCATTGCTCTTCAGCACGGTGGGCATTAACTCCGTTGGTCCGGGATAAGGCTATCTCAACATCGAGATCCATTCAGCAGCAAGAATCTAAAAATTGTACGATTGGTCTGAACGAAGGTGTGCGCAGCAATGAAGTCCATAAACGCACTGATGGGGACAATCATCTTAGCAGCAACAGCTGGTGTGACTGGCGCTGCGTTTATCTCCCTTGGTCAAAGCGCCGAAGAAAGACTGTTCGAAAAGGTGTCCACCCAAGGTAAACTCAATGCCAAGGACCTTGTTGACGTGACATGGGATCGCGTGTGCGCTGTCGGACCTTATTGCAATGGCTACGGAACAGGCGATTTTTGCGAGAACTTCGATGAAGACACCTGGGGGCTCGTGTTTTTCAATCAGGAGCATGTGGTCTCTGTTAAGACGTTCTCCAGAAGGATCCAGTATAATGGTCCCGTGGGGCCAGTCTCTTGTCAAACTCTGAAAAACAGCCCCGCATTCCTTGCTACGGGTGTGCGTCAGCTAACTCTCAGGTCGACTGAGTGATAGGCTGGGGCGATACGCAATTTGAACCGTTGGGCGAAGAGACCCGGCCGTAGCTTTCGGCGCGCAACGTTGCGATGGGCGTGACGCAGAAAGAGGTGGCAGTCGAACCGACCTATTGGTCGTCGTGCTCACTCTGCGACGGAGAATGCCCTTGGGCGTGTGAGGCATTTGACCGGCCTGGTCGCACCCCGTCCATTGTTTTGGATCGCAAGCGACATGAAGGCCGTCAGGTTCTGGCGCAGGGATTCAGGTTGCGCGAAGAACAGCGGCACCGGCTTCTTGAGCTTCGGCTGCCGAACGGTAATAGGAAATTGCGAACATGCGTAGCGCCGATGTCAGGCTGTCAGCGCCACGACGGCGGTTGAGCTGCTCGACAAGGGTGGCCAACTCGGTGTTCTGCCGGGCTGCGATGTCCTGAAGCGCTTCCCAGAACTCTTCTTCGAGTTCGACCCTAGTGCGGCGTTCGCCGACGGTGAACACGACAGCGATCTTATCCGTTTTCATAGCAGCGGACCGTCATCCTTCGTTGAACGCACACTAGCTGATGCGGACGGCACTATCCACGCCGGCGCTATCACGCAAGGTATGGTCGTGTACAGAGGAGCGGCCCTTTGCCAGGGATGCCCCGCAGTGAGGGCACGACGTTGGAGATGCCACTTCGTCGTGGACTACGTGGTCGCGTCCACACTCGCAAGCCTCGAACGAAATGGTCCGTGAGCGTAGCTCCCGAGCAAGGACCCAGGCTGCAGCGATGGTCGTCGCCTCAGCGGTGTTCGGGTCTCGTGATGCGAGGTGCAAATCGTGAGAAACGATGAGCGCATTCACGTCGACCCGGCGGTAGGCGTAGCTCCCCGCCAAGCGGGCATAGTGGCTCAGGAAGATAGAAGCCTGACGTGCGGAGGCCGTCGTTCCCAGGAGATCAGCGATTTGCGGGAGAATTGATGGCGGGGGCGGCGCATCATGAAACTGCCGGTAAAGCTCCTGGACAGCGTCATTGGCGAGACCGGTGTGGAGGCGAATAACCGCCAGGGGAAACCACCGCAGGATCATGCGTGCAGCCAGATCGGAATCTGCGGGCGCGATGGCAGGTCGTGGCAGTGAGACGGCCGACATTCAGAGACGCTCCTGTGGTGCACCGGTAGAGTTGCCGCAAGGGGATTGTGGAGACCGTCCACAACGCCCCACCAAATGCGTTACACCCCTACTTAAGAGGGGGTAGGGGTGACCCTACCTGTGGGGCGGTCGGTGCCGCAACAGAAAAATGCGCAACTTTGTCACAGTTCGTGCCTACGTCCCTTAAGCCGTTGAAAAACAACGAGAAAGCGCCCGTACTGATTTGGGCTGTGATGTCGGTTTTGGGAAAATCGCGTGCGGAGCTGCTGGGGCGGTCACTATACCCGACCTGCCTTTCGGGGAAGCGCTACCCCACCAGAGGGAGTAGGGCGTTGTACCATACGGGGAGGCTGTATATAGTGCCCTCGCTTTTGAGGGCATCGCATATCAAAGATGGAATAAAATAATGAGGATACTGCTGGCAGATGATCATTGGTTCATGTTTGAATCTATGGTCCGTTTGCTTAACGAAGAAATTCCCGGAAGCGAAGTTGTGGGCGCAGCAAATCTCGACGACGCGATGAAGGTCGTTGATAGTGATAAGTCCTTTGATTTGATTTTGTTGGATTTGAACATGCCCGGTATGGCTGGTCGAGGACAGGACAGATTTTCGTGTATTGATAAGATAAAAAATATTATTCCGGATACTCCCGTCGCCATTATTTCGGCTGAGGAGGATGAAGTTATTGTTCAGGCAGCGCTATCGAAAGGTGCGGCTGGTTACATTCCGAAGTCTTTGGCAAGAAATTCCCTCGTTGCAGCGATGCAGTTGCTGGTATCTGGGATGGCATCCTATCCTCGTCCTGTGGCTCGCAGAGTAAACAAGGCTCCCGACAGCCATCTAGGAGTGCTGGGCCAGCGGGGTAGCAGTGAGGCCGTGAACCTTAGTGCCCGCGAGAAAGAAGTTCATTCTTTGATTATTCAGGGTCTTAGCAATAAGGCAATAGCAGAGCGACTGGCGGTAAAGGAAGTGACGGTTAAAGAGCATGTTAGTTCAGTATTGAAAAAGTTTGGGGCGAAAAGCCGTTCAGAGATTATAGCTGCGGCTGTCAGGTAATGAAGAGCAGGTGCAGAGATGTAATGTTGCCGCCACTTTGAACGGACGATCTGATCGTGATCAAGTTGGTGTCTCTACGGTCAGTTAATCGCAGGAACCGCACTGTGTATTGATCGCCGCTAACTCAGGGGATATAGAGCATTATGATGAAGGCCTTGTACCGCTCATTCTTCGTTTCGCTTTCGGTTGGATGCGCCGTTGTCACTTTTGACGGCGGGCGTCTCGGTGAATCGGCTTACGCAGCTGAGAGTTCTGAGCAGGTCGCTAGCGAGCCGATTCTGGTCGTTAGTGGCTCGGTCGCCGCCGGTCAGGAGCGCAGCTTCACGAGGGAGGAGTTCGAGGCTATGGGATTGTCCAGTCTCACGACGCGGACGCCCTGGAACCAAGACCCGGTTGAGTTCTCCGGCGTCAGACTGTCGACCTTCCTGAAACAGGTCGGCGCCACTGGTCGGGCTCTGCGTGTAACAGCGTTGAATGACTATGTTACGATTATTCCGGTCGAAGATGTAAAATACGATCCAATCCTCGCGACGCGACGGAATGGGAAAACCATGGCAATCCGCGACAAGGGGCCGATCTTCATCATTTATCCATTTGACGATGATAAGCCGTTGAATAGCGAGCTGTACTTTTCCCGTTGCGCTTGGCAGGTGAAGTCCATTCAGGTTGAGTGAAACTGTCAATGCTGCGACCATGGTCACTGTTGAGCACTATTAGGCTGCGCTGCAAGCCACGGCGATGCACGAACAGAATTGCTTTCCAGGCACTCGCTGCGACCGGCGCGCTTATGGTGCTCCTGTGGTCCTACCTTGACAGTGAAATATCGAAGGAACTGGACGCACAGACAAACCAAAGGATCGAGTCTTCCCAATGGTCGCTCCATCAGTTCGAGGTTGAGTTTTATCGGTTGTCCGCGCTGGTCCGGAGCTCAGAGCAGAGCAAGGCTGAGCAAAGGGATTTAGAGGTTCGGTACGACATTCTTCTGAGCCGGTTCAGTGTTCTTAAGAACGACCATTGGTTTATTCTTGAGCAGAACGCCACTTTGACCGAGCGGATCAATTCTCTTGAACAAATGGTCTTGAGCTGGGAGTCCTTCCTAGAGGCACCGTTCAACAGTAGAAACCGAGAAGCACTGTCCGCGGCGGTTCAAAAGGCCGAAGCCCAGCTCAAGCCGTTGGTTGCAGAAATTCATGGTACTGCTAGCGCCTCGAAAGCAGAGGCGAGAAGCGAACTTGTTGAAAAGCTAACACACGTCAACTGGGCAATCGCCGCGTTGGCTTTCACAGCTTTCGGCTTGGTTACCTCGCTCTACGTGCAGATCAAGCGTGAGGAGAGAGCTCGGCTCGCAGCGGAAACGCTCGCCGCCGAGAAGACGGCTCTCGTGCGTGAACTCGAGGACGCCCGAAACCAGGCTGTGGCAGCAGGCAAAGCGAAATCGGCTTTCCTCGGCGCCATGAGCCACGAGATCCGTACGCCAATGAGCGGGATAATCGGCATGGCCGACCTGCTTCACCGGAGCTCAACGGGTTCTGAGCAGCGCCGCTGGGCGATGGCAGTCAAAAGCTCCGCGACAGCACTTCTCACCGTGGTCAGCGACGTTCTCGAATTTTCGCGAATTGAGGGATCAACCGTTCATCTCGTCCACGAGGCCTATGACATCGAGGAGCTAGTGGACGGGGCCCTTGAGTTGCACGCGCTGCCGGCCGCTGAGAAGGGGCTGTGGCTTGAGTCGATCGTCGAGCCTGATGTGCCCCGCGAACTGCTGGGCGATCCCGGTCGTATTCGGCAGATCGTTGTTAATCTCGTCAACAATGCTGTCAAATTTACCCAGGCCGGCGGCGTAAAGGTGTCTGTTTCCACATCTGAGGCCGGCGGTGGTGGGAGGGACTTGTGGATCTCGGTAGAGGACACGGGGCCAGGGATCCGCAACGAGGATATTCCCCGCCTATTCCAGCCGTTTAGTCAACTCGATGCCGGCGCATCAAGGCGGTTCGGCGGGACCGGTCTCGGACTTGCAATCTGCCATGGATTGGCGGACCAGATGGGAGGCAAGGTCACTGTCGAAAGCGCTGCCGGCAGTGGGGCGGCATTCAGGCTTTCCCTACCGTTGTCTGCAACAGACAAACAGGAGACGAGCGCACGTCTCAACGGGCTTCCTCCAGTTCTGGTTTTCATGCGTTCGTCAGAAGAACATAACGCGGTGTTGAACAAGCTGCGCATGATTGGGTGCGAAGTGTTCAATGCGAATGAACAACTCGCTACAGGCCATAATCCAACCCGGTCAGTGGTCGTTCTAGATATGGAACACCCTGCCGCAGCCCAGATCGAAAGCAGCATACCGCCTGACTGGCCGGTGGTACGCGTGGTTTCCACCAGGAGTCATGGGTTGATCGGCGAAACCGGCACTGTTCTCCTGAAGCCTATACGGCGGTCTGCTTTGGCTGCGGCGCTTGCGGAGGCGGCGGGACAAGGAACTGGCGGGACTGCTTCGGGTGGAGCCCATACCAATTTGTCGATCATGGTCGCCGAAGACAACAGTTTGATGGCTGACATCATTTCGTTCTATCTTCGTAAGGAAGGGCACGAAGTAACCGTCGTTGGGAATGGCGCCGAGGCAGTTACGGCACTAGAACAACGATCCTTCGATGTGGTGTTGATGGACGTCCAGATGCCTATTATGGACGGCATTACTGCCGCACGAGCCATACGTGCACGGCAAGACGAACGAGGACGAACTCCAATTATCGCGGTTACAGCGAACGCTCACGACGACGCGGCTGAGCTATGCAAGAGCTCGGGGTTTAACGGATTCATAACTAAGCCGGTAGATAAAAGAACTGTCGGTCATGTCATAGCGTCCGTGCTGGCCGGAACATCAGCTGTGTAGGCCGACGACTGGTAGCCGGCGTTATAAAACCATAGGCGGATCGTTCAGGAAATGGACTATAAATTGCCTGCGGAAGCCCCACGTTGGCAGCTTCCACTGACGTTGCCTCCCAGCTATTCGATTGAGCAGCATCTGTACTCTGCCCTCGAAATTACAGTCATCATTCCCGTGAGGGACGATCCGGACGGTCTCAGCGAGACCCTACATGCGTTGAATGAACTCCACGCTGGTGTGCGTCCGGCCAGGGTGATCGTGGTCGATGATGGGTCGAGCGACGCCGGAGCGGCCACGAGTGATGTAGTCCGCAAAGCGTCCGAGGCTGGTCTCGCGGGTGAAGTGTGCGTCCAGGCTGTAAACCGCGGGCCAGCCGCAGCGCGTAACCGTGGAGCTGAGTTGGCATCTACGCAGTGGCTCTGGTTCCTCGATGCTGGCGTTCGGCCGGATACGGACTACCTGGAGGCACTGACGGACCATGGCCACATCTGCCCGGCGGTGGCGTGGACCGGCCCGATCGCCTCGGACCCGACTGGGCTGTTCGCCTCCTACTACACCGCCCAATCCACTCTGAGCCCACCCGCTCAGCCGGACGGGCAACTGGATGGCTTCGTGACCGCGTCCGTTGTCATTAATCGCGCAGCATTTGAAGCGGTTGGTGGGTTCGATGAGCGCTTCCGGCGGGCAGCTTGCGAGGACCTCGATCTCGGCCTACGTCTCCGCCCTCACGGCCTGATCGGATACGCGGCTGATCTGTTGGTGCGGCACCGGTTTCGCGAAGACGAGGAGGATTTCCGCCGGCGGTTCAGGCGCTACGGATTTGGCTTCTTCCAGTTCGGCGCAAAGTGGAAGCAGAACATGGAGCCTTGGCCGGTGATCGCGAAAACAGACGATCCTGTGCACCGCCAGCTCGCTGGAATCCAATACGAGGCACTCTGGCAAGGCTGGAAGGAAGCCCAGGCCATGGTTGAAGTGGCAACGTCACAGGGGGCGGGCTTGCTCTCCTAAGGGCATTTCGCATACCTGCGCAACGTCCTGGAGCGCATGGTGAACGGCTACCCCGCCGCAGGCCCCGCCGATCTGCTCCCCTGGAACTGGAAGCCCGCCGTCAACGCCTGGTCGGGTGCAATCACGCCCCGCTTACATTCAAAGAAGCTGGTAGTTAGCGTAAGCCGCCTCAGCATCTGTGAGCGACTGTTCAGCTGCATCGAGGAGAGCGTTGATCGTCGTCCATGGCGCTCCGGTACGGCATGCGTGCTCAAGCTGGCTGGCTTGCAACGAGACCTGAAATGCTCCGAAG